>Ga0307374_10001199_pt1 | contig 48455 bp, 49 predicted proteins | sample OX3MG_FD_202532 | JGI IMG/M metagenome (GOLD analysis project Ga0307374, IMG submission 202532) | Soil microbial communities from Risofladan, Vaasa, Finland - OX-3 | ecosystem: Environmental > Terrestrial > Soil > Coastal area > Acid sulfate soil | place: Finland: Risofladan, Vaasa | collected...
ACCGTCCAGACGAACTCATCGAGATCATTCAGGGGGTCCGATGACGCAGGTCCTCCACCCTTCAACTCAGCCAACTGGCCAATCAACTGAACCGGCAGCACTTGAAGACCTCATTCCCGAAGCACGGCAACACCACCGCCGACGACTCTTATGGATAGCCACTGTTGCGCTCGCTGTCGTAGCCCTCATCGCTGGGTTGGTGATCTGGACCGTTGGTGGAGGCGAACGAGGCCGCCCCCTCCACATATCAGCCCGCTCCCCACACTTCGGAGCCACGGTCGCAGCAGCTACTGCGAGAGCAGGTTCCGCAATCGTGCGCATCGTCTATCGGTCGAGCGATACCACCAACATCGGACACCTCCTCAGGGGCCAGCCGTGTCCCACGGGGGGTACGACTGCAACCGGCAAGATCGACCTCATCAGCCACAGCCTCGCCCTCACGGTCATCAGTCGGCAGTGCAGTGGATCCTCCACGACCAACTCCGTGATGGAGCAGCGCCAGATCAAGGGAAGGCTCTTTGCAACCCTGCCCAGGGTGTCCGGCGATTCCCCTCTGCCCTTCCCTCCCACCCCACCCAGCCACCCCTGGCTCACGGGAGCATCGGCCAGATTGGCGACGGGCAGCATGGGTGGGGTGGGAGGAATCAGTTCGTCGCTGACTTCAGGCTTCTTGCCCACCGTCTTAGATGCCATCTATGGGCCGGTCACCAAGATCGGGACCAGGGTCATAGAAGGAACAATCGTGACTGGATACCGGACCGCAATCACACTGGCGGATCTTCAGCGGTCATCACGCACTGAATCCCGACTGTCAGGCGCATCCTTTGAGAACATTGGCTCACCAGCGGGATCACTTCCGGCCGCAACCACGATCCCGATTCAGCTGGTGATTTGGATCGATACCATGGGCCGAGTCCGCCAGCTTCTCGTTACGCAGCCCTTCTACTTCCTCCGCTATGCCGACGGCTCGGGAGCTGAAGGGCCACAGATCTACCCCTCGGAGTATCTCGGGCGCCAGGGCTTGACGGGTCCGTACAGGACCCATGACGTTGTCGTATCGGTGTCTCTCTCGGACTTTGGCGCCCTATCAGCTACCTCACCACCGCCGCGGAGCCAGATCGATTTGAACTACTCGCCGAACGTTTGAGGACTGCTCGCCGAGTATCGACGCCCGGGAGGGGCATACGACATCCCGAATGGCCCTGGTGGCAGCGGACCGTGGCACGCCGGAGCGACGGTTGTCGCGTACCCCCGAGGTCGGTCGACGCGGGTCAGCCGGGCGTCCCGAATGGCGAACCGGTAACGGGTGCCACAGGACCTCATTGCTGGAAAGGTGAACGGTGACGGTGCCCGCAGGGGTATTCCCTACGGGCACGGGCACACAGCGTCAGTTCTCACCTCTCAGTGTTGAGATCGCCGATACTGACGCCTTCAGTACTCGCTCTCGTTCGACGGCCCGATGGACGGTGGAGCGGCCGACGCTGAACAGGTCTGCCAGTTCAGCGGTGGTGTACTAACCGGTTTCCAGCAGGACTACCAAGTGGGCTTCTTGGCGGTGGTTGAGTTTGGGTTGCTTTCCCCCGAGATGCCCCTTGGCTTTGGCGACCCTCATTCCTTCGCGAGTTCGGAGCCGAATGAGGTCGGACTCGAACTCGGCAACCATGGCGAGGACATTGAAGAGCAATCGTCCGACGGGATCGGTGGGATCGTAGACGGACCCACCCAGGTTCAGACTCACCTGTCGAATCGCAAGTTCGTCGGCGATCGCCCGTGCATCAGGGAGCGACCGCGGAAACCGCTCGAGCTTGGTGACAACTAGCGTGTCGCCTTCTCGACAGGCGGCCAGGGCTTCACGCAGGCCAGGCCGTTCGCGGTTGGTGCCAGTCAGTCCATGGTCAACGTAGATCCGGTTGAAAGCCACTCCAAGCGCGGCTATGCCGTCGCGTTGGGAAGTGAGGTCCTGCTGATCGGTGGATACTCGGGCGTATCCGACGAGTAGCGCTGTCATAGTGCACCTCCATTGAAGGGTCGGACCGGAGGATCCCGGGTTTCCGACAGCGGCAAGAGCCGCTTCATATGGATCGACTTCTTCTTGTTCCGTCTGCAGATGAGGATCCCCTGCGGGCACCCGAACGCAGCTCTGATGAATCGGCTAGGCGGTGCCGATTGCCTTTCCCCATTCGGGATGCCCGACCGACCTCTCGGGGACGCGATAACCGTCGCTATGGGTTTCCACCGCCGGCCAAGCCGCTGAGCGCAATCATGGTGTTCTGGGCGAGCGCACCGACCGCGCCGAGCACGGATGTGAAACGGTTAGCCGTCCTGTCGTTGACTCGACCGGTGCGTCGGCGTATCACTAAAATTCGCGCCTGAGCGAGATTGCCAGACTGGGAACGACGAAGGACAAGAGAAAGATCGGCAAGATGCTCTTTCCGCTGCATCGGAAGGCGACGATCTCATCTTCGGTGGCGTCGAAGGTCTTGATCCGGCTGGAGTTTCGGCCATTGCGGACTTGGAGGGTGTGACGTCCGGTATCGACGGGCGTCTCGAACGTGTTGTTCATTTCGAGCGATCCGACACCCTCGCCGTCGAGCACGACGTCGTACGTGCCACGGCGGACCTCGACTCCGATTGCTCTATGAGTCAGCTTCAGCGTTGCCGACATCTTGAGTCTCCTTTCATTGAGCCTTTTGGGCTGATTCGGTCGTTACAACGTGAGGGTGTCAGCTCCGCGTCCCGGTGACGAGGCGTTCCCGGTCGAACATCGCCGCCACGAAACGCCATGCCATCGCGTCGATGAGGAGGAGGGCCCCGGCGAGTCCGAGGGCGAGACCGAGCGAGGCGGTGATGACGTTGAAGTTCATGAGGGCCACGATGGCGACGGGCGGCAGGCTGGCCAAGACGGTGAGCTGCTGGGCGGCACGGACGTCGCTCATGCGGGTGGAGATGGCGATGCCGGCCCAGATCGACCAGCCGGCAACGAGCGGGGTGAAGAGCAGCTGGATTAGGAGGTGGTTGCGTTCGAAGATCACCGAGGCGACGCCGGGATGGGCGAAGGCTGCGACAGCGCCGAGAAGGATCCCGAAGATCACGTACGCGACGGCAAGGGTGGGCAGGAGCGCGGCCAGGGCCTTGCCGACGAGGAACTCCTCCGAATGGATGGGCGTGGTGAGGATCGGTTCAAGCGTGCCCTGCTCGCGCTCACCGACGACGGAGTAAGCGGAGAGGACGGAGGGGATGATGGCCGGGAGGATCAACATGTAGAGCAGGGCGAGCCCGATGCGGGCATCCAGCTTGGCGCTCGTACTCGAGACCTTGATCGTGAAGAGCTGGACCATGGGCGCGGCGATGAAGACGAGCGGCAGCAACGACATCGTGTAGATGACGAAGCGGTTGCGGCGGTAGTCGCGCAGCTCCTTCTGGAAGATCGCGCCAACGCGGGTCCAGCTGAAGCTCATGGCTTCTTCGCCTCGACGTCCTCGTCGACGAGCTCCAGGTAGACGTCCTCCAAGGAGTGGTGGGACTCGGCGATCGAGAGGATGTCGGCATTCGCGTGCACGAGCGCCCGCGCGATACCAGGTGCGGCAGCATCGGGATCGGAGACGTTGACCACATAGGCGCCCGACGGGGACTGCTCCCAACCCTCGACGTTCGCAAGCCCGTTGAACACGCGACCCGGTTCGTCGAGCTGGGATCGAGTTCGCACTTCGAGGTTGCGGCTGAACAGCTGCTCGCGCAACTCATCAGGCCGCCCGATGAGGCGCAACGTCGTGTTCAAGATCGCGACCCGATGGCAGAGCCGCTCCGCCTCCTCGAGCCGGTGCGTTGTCAGAAAGATGGTCACTCCTCGCTCGCGCAATGCGGCGAGGAGATCGTGAACGTCCCGGGTCGCGACCGGGTCGAGCCCGGAGGTGGGCTCGTCAAGAAACAGGACCTCCGGGCCGCTGAGCAGTGCTCGCGCCAGCGCGACGCGCTGGCGAAGGCCTTTCGACAGCGAACCGCAGAGGTCGTTCGCTCGATCAGAGAGGTTGACTGCCTGCAGTGCCCGGTCGATGCGATCTTGCACATCGCGAAGCTCATAGAGACGAGCGAAGCATTCGAGGTTCTCCGCGACGGTGAGCCGGAGGTAGAGGCCGGGGGACTCGGGCATGATCGAGATGCGAGCCCGGATCGCCGGCCCGTTCTCCGCGCGCAAGGGAATTCCGGCGACTGTCGCCGAGCCCGACGTCGGCGCGATGAGCGTACCGAGCGTCCGCACGGTCGTCGTCTTCCCGGCGCCATTCGGACCGAGGAAGCCGAAGACCTCGCCGTAGCCGACTTCGAACGAGACGTCCTCGTAGGCGACGCGATCACCGAAGCGCTTGGTCAGGTGCTCGACGACGAGCGCGGCTTCAAGTCTCTCGCCGTCATGGCTTGATCGGCCTTGGCTGCCGATGAGTTCCGAGGTCATGGGCGGGCGCGCACGTCATCGACTCTCGGCCCGGTCGCCCGCTCCCAGAGTGCACCGTTTGCGTCCCACGATCTGGATGTTAGCACACGTCTGGCCAGTTGTGCTAAAAACTGACTTAGTGGTCAGACACCCTAGATTGTGATCATGACCGAGGCGGCCACGGGACCCAAGGAGCGGACGTTCATCGACAACGCGCGGCGCCAGCAGATCGTTGCCGCCGCGATCGACACGATCGCCGAGGTCGGCTACGCGCAGGCGTCCCTCGCTCGCATCGCCGAGCGGATTGATATCAGCAAGGGCGTGATCAGCTACCACTTCGCCGGCAAAGACGACCTGATCAGGCTGGTTGCCATCGAGATCGTCGAAGCCGCTCGGGCCTACATAATCCCGCGCGTCCTTGCCGAATCGACCGGGCACGCGACGCTCCGCGCGTACATCGAGTCGCACCTCGCGTTCATGCGTGAGCACCGGAACTACATGGTGGCCATCGTCGAAATCGTACGAAACGGCGGTCTGACGACCGGCGAGCAACGGCGCTTCGACGGTAGGGATGTCGACGTTGCGGTTCACTTCCTCGAAGAACTGCTTACGCGCCTCCAGGCCGAAGGAGGGCTCCGTAGCGACTTCGACCCAGGGGTGATGGCCGTGGCGATCCGAGCAGCCATCGATTCAGTGCCATACCGGCTTGTCCGTGATCCGGATCTCGACGTCGACCACTACGCGAGGGAGATCGCCACCATCTTCGACCGAGCGACGCGGGTCGCGGACTGAGCGCAGCGCGCAGTCGACGTCGCAACGCCGACTGTTGGCACGTCCGGGGACGCGTAAAGAGACGAGTGCAAGAGCACCGCTAGCATTCGTCATTTCTTACTGAGGATGCGAGCTGAATAGACGCCGAGCGACGGCGCCGAACTGGCTGTTCTGGGCACCACGGCGCCCGATCCTCAAGTCGTAGCCGGGAGTTCGGATTCGGCGTTCTGTGCTTGTCGCATTCCTCCACCGTGCCCGGTCAACGATCCCCGAGTCGGCAGCGATTGGGGGCAGTACCTGCTCGCCGAGATTCCTGCGCTCACCGGTTGAATCCGCCCTCATGGAGGTCGTGACTTATTGGGACAGGCGATCACCGACTCAAGTGAGCCTGCCCCCTCACATGCTCCACAGCGCCTGGGTGGGTGACATCCGCGCGGCACGCAGGGCGGGCATGAGCCCGGCGACCGCGCCGATGACGAGGGAGGCGGCGAAGCCGCCGAGCCAGGCTTCTGGTGGCACGACGGTGGCCCAACCTTTGGTGTGGGCGTACACGGACGTGGACGCGACGCCGAGCGCAACGCCAACGACGCCGCCAAGGAGGCCGAGAAAGACGGCTTCGGAGAGAAACTGGGTACGGATATGGCCTTTGGTGGCGCCGAGCGCCCGGCGTAGGCCGATCTCGGAGCGGCGTTCGAGGACGGAGATGATCATGATGTTGGCGACGCCTACCGCGCCGACGAAGAGGGCGACGGCGCCGAGGGCAAGAAACAAGCCGTTGAGGGCGCTTTTGGCGTCGGCTTGGGCGACCAGGGCGGAGGAGGGTTGGCTGACACTGACCTGGTTGGGATTTTCAGGGTTGGCGGTGGCGGCAAGGAGGTTGTCGACGGCGTTCACCCGGTCGTCTTGGACGCGGAGGTAGACAGTGGAGGGATGGCTGTCGAAGCCCAGGTACTTATCTGCCGCGGGATAGCCCACCAGGATGGAGGAGTCGATGGCAGAGGCGAGCACGGCCGGTTTGAGGGTGCCGGCCACGTAGAACCAGTGGCCGCCGACCCAGATGCGTTCGCCGGGGTAGACGCGGTCGATCCCGAGGCGCTGCGCGGCAGCGGCGCCGAGGACAGCGACGGGTTCTTGGGCTGTTGCCGCATTGAGGTAATGGCCTTGGACGACGCTGGTGGCGACCACCGGGAGGAGGTCGAGGGATGCGGCTTGGACGGTCAAGGCGTTGGTGTCGATTGAGGGGATGTAGGGGTTGCGGTAGGCATTGGTGCCGCTGACCGTCCCGGTGGTCTGCACCTGCTGCACACCGGTGATCCGGCCGATCATCGCTGGTGCCGTGAGGGGCAGCTCGGCAGGGGCGCCGGTGACGCTCTGGCCGTTGCTGACGGTGAGCAGGTTGGTACCGAGTTGGTTGATCTCGTTGAGCAGGCCGGCCTGGGACGAGGCGGACAGGCCGAGGACGGCGACGATGGCAGCCACGCCGATGGCGATGCCGAGAGCGGACAGCCCGGCCCGGAGCTTCCGGGTTCGCAGCCCGATGGTGGCGAGTCGAGTCAGGTCAGATAGCTGCAACCGCCTCCGGGTCAGGGTGACGGTGGCGGTCATGCCGGTTCCTCGCTCACGGGCCCGCGGGACGCAGCCTGCGCTGCGTGAGTGGGAGGCTGAGCGAGGGAAGCGAGGGGGCGGGGGTCAGTTCCGACAGCGGGGCCGGTGTCGGCCACGATGTGTCCGTCGAGAATCTCGACCTTGCGGAGCATGCGCTCGGCGATGGTGTGGTCGTGGGTGATGACCACGATGGTTGAACCACCCTGGTGGAGCTGGTCGATCAAGGCCAGGATGGACTGTCCGGTCGCTTGGTCGAGGTTCCCGGTCGGCTCGTCGGCCAGAACGATGGCGGGTTGGCCGACCAGGGCTCGGGCGATGGCGACCCGTTGTCGTTGTCCGCCGGAGAGTTGGGTGGGGCGGGCGGTAGGCCGGTTGCCCAGGCCGACCAGATCGAGGGATTCGATGGCCCGTTGGCGGCGCTGTTCGAGGTGGATGCCGGCGTAGAGGAGTCCGTCGGCCACGTTGTCTAACACCGTGGAGTGCTCGGCCAGGAAGAACTGTTGGAAAACGAACCCGATCCGGGTGGCCCGCAGGTAGGCCACGTCGTCGTCGGCCATGGTGGCAACGTCCAGCCCCGTGATCCGCACCCGGCCGCTGGTGGGCCGGTCGAGGGTCCCCATCAGTTGGAGCAGAGTCGTCTTGCCTGACCCCGACGGGCCGACGATCCCGACCAGCTCCCCCTGACCGATGGTGAGGTTCACCCCGCTCAGGGCCTCGACGGGCGGCTCGCCGGGATAGCTCTTCGTCACGTTGTCGACTTCGAGCACCGGAACCTGTGCGGCGTCAGTAACGGAGCCATTGCCGGCAACGATCGAGGAGTGGTCGAGCGCGTGATGCGAGGTGTCGGTCATGCGGTCGGGACCACCACCTCTTGGCCTGCGGCCAGCCCCGAGCCGGTGACCTGCACCAGCCCGTCGGCATCGTCGAACAGTCCGAGCGAGACCGACACGAGATGGTGGGTCCCCCCTGGGTCGACGACCTCGACGGCGTATCCACCGCCGGACCGGGCCAGCAGCGCGGTCACCGGCACCACTAGGGCGCCGGGCACGCTCGCGGTGGTGACGGTGACTTGCACCGGGGCCTGATCCCATGTGCTCGTGGCGGACGGGTCGGAGGGGGTGACGTCCACGGTGATGGTCGGTGTGGTGCTGCTCCCCGAGCTGCCCGACGAGCAGGTGTCGGCTCCCGGTGTCGCGGAGCTGGAGCTCGACCCGCTGGACCCGGAGTTCGACGGGCAGGCGGCGACCGTCCCCACCGAGGAGACGACACCTGGGGTGGTCTGGTTGTTGGGCAGGGTGATGGTCACCGTGTCCCCGACCGCCACATCGGTCTGCTGCGAGGCGTCCACCGCCACTTGCACCTGGCGAGTGGTCGAGCTGCCCTGCATCACCGTCTGGCCGCTCTGGGTGGTGCTTCCGAGCTGGGCTGACAGGATCGTGACCCGCACCGCGGTGGGTTCGAACACGGCCTGGCCAAGGCTGAGCGTGCCGTTCTGGGTCATCCCCAGGGCGGCTTGGAGCTTCTCCACAGCCGTGGTGGTGGCCGACCCGAAGAATGATGAAGTTGCGCTCAACTGAGCTGTCGTGGCGTAACCGAGCGCAATCAGGTCGGCATTGAGCTCGGCCACGTCCGCGCCGCTCGCCCCTGCCAACAGGGTCCGATAGGCAGGTGTCGAGCCATACAGCAACACCACCGGGCTGTCGTTGACCCGGTAGAGCACCTGGCCCTGAGAGATCACCTGGCCGGGCACGGGCAACTCGGTGTAGGTCCCTTGGGCCTGGTTGATCACGGAATACGGCGAACCGTCCGGGGCCGCCTGATAAGTCAGGGTCCCACTCAAGGAGACCATGGCCGAGAGCTCCTGCTTTTCCACCTTCATCGTGTTCGGCGGCGGCTCCTGTGCGGCTGAGGTCGCTGGCTTCCCGCTGGACGTGACGACCACGCCGGCGGTGGCGATGGCGACAGCCAGGACGGCCGCTCCGGCCAGCACCCAAGTCTTCCGCGTCATCGGACCCGCAGCCCCAGCTCGCCTGAATCGAGAGCGGTGCACCTATCCGCCGCCCCCTGGAACCCCGAAATGCTCCGAGCACCCCTCGCTGCGGCGGATGGGATTCGACTCGTGTCGACGACGGGCTCCTTTGAGGTGGGGTCTAGGACGTCCTTCATACCGTTTTCGAGCGCAGGCGAGGCGAACTTCACCGCTTTCTCGAGTTCGGTGGCGGTGTCATTGCCCCGGCTCCCTCCGGTGCCAACCGAGAGCTCGAGCCCGCAAGCTGGGTGGCAGCCATCTTCGCCCCACTCTGGGGCAGACGCCTCCTCCGCTCCCTCAGCGAAGGCGACGAACTGCTCAGCCACTGGCCTGCAGTTGCCGGTCACCCGCCAAGACCGCCGACGGACGGCCTCTGCGACTTGCAGGCGTCCATTGCCGTTTGCAGTTGCGGCGAGCTCGACCCGACGCCCGAGTCGCGCACTTGGGTGCCCGAGAACGTCGGGTCGGGGAAGTCCGGCACCCCGTGGGCGCGGATGCACTGGGCCCAGTTCAACCACGCCTGCTGTTGGGCGGGGGAGAGCTGCTGGCCGGTGGAGTTCCACGGCGACGGCAAGGCCTTGCAGGCTTGTAGGGCCCCTTGGAACGCAGCCGAGTTCGGGTCGATTCCGGCGGTCCTGTACCCGTAGCCTCCGCTGGGGGTCTGCACCGGGTCGGGGAAGTTCGGGACGCCATGGCTGCGTATGCACTGGGAGTAGGCCACAGCTTCGGCGAGCGGCGACGCCCCCGACGAACCTGATCCTCCCGCCGGGGCGGCGGTCGTCGTCGGCTGCGAACCGGCGGTAGCGCCCGTCGGCGACGTCGATCCGCCCCCGCAGCCGGCGACGGTGATTCCCAGGGCGACAGCCGCGGCCGCCCACAGTTGGAATGGACGCATGATTCCTCGTTTCGACACCATCCGGCCCTCAAGGTGTCGTTTCCGAAGGACTGTCACCTGGTAGCTGTGTCGCTGTAGGTCATGCCTCCAGTCAAGCCAGCGTGATATTGCCAGCACGTATGTGTTTTTCGATACGCCGACGATATGCCCCGGCGCGTAGGATGACCCGAATGTGCGTGTGTTGATCGTCGAGGACGAGCCCTACATGGCAGAAGCCATCCGCGACGGCCTACGCCTGGAGGCGATCGCGGCCGACATCGCCGGTGACGGTGACACGGCCCTCGAACTGCTGAGCATCAACGCCTACGACATCGCCGTCCTCGACCGCGACATCCCTGGGCCTTCCGGCGACGAGATCGCCGAACGCATCGTCGCTTCCGGCAGCGGCATGCCCATCCTCATGCTCACCGCCGCCGACCGGCTCGACGACAAGGCCTCCGGGTTCGGACTCGGCGCTGACGACTACCTCACCAAGCCCTTCGAACTCCAAGAACTCGTGCTCCGTCTGAGAGCGCTCGACCGCAGGCGCGCCCACAACAGGCCTCCCGTGCGAGAGATCGCAGGCCTGCGTTTGGACCCGTTCCGGCGCGAGGTCTACCGCGATGGCCGCTACATCGCGCTCACCCGCAAGCAGTTCGCCGTGCTCGAAGTCCTCGTCGCTGCCGAAGGCGGTGTCATCAGCGCCGAGGAGCTACTGGAACGGGCGTGGGATGAGCACGCAGACCCGTTCACCAACGCCGTGCGCATCACAGTCTCGGCACTGCGCAAACGCCTTGGCGAACCCTGGATCATCACGACGATGGCCGGCGTCGGGTACCGCATCGACACAGGACCAAACACCGGGCATGAGGGAGGAGACCATGGATAGAGCCCCTGGTTTGAGCGTTCGCCTCAAACTGACCCTCAGCTACGCAGGGTTCCTCATGGTCGCCGGCGCCATGCTGCTCGCTGCCGTGTGGGTGTTCCTCCTGCGTTACGTCCCCGACCGTGCGCTCATCTCCACCCCCGTTCCTGGTCCTTTTCCCACCCGGTCCAACCTCCTGCACGTTTTCGCTCCGAAGGCAGCCGCAGTGTTGGTGCTCCTGCTCATATTCGGTCTCCTCGGAGGGTGGCTGCTCGCCGGCCGGATGCTCGCCCCCCTCACTCGCATCACAGCCGCCACACGCACTGCCACAACCGGATCGCTCTCCCACCGAATCCGGCTACCGGGCCGGAAGGACGAGTTCCGCGAGCTTGCCGACGCCGTCGACACCATGCTCGCCCGTCTCGAGGCGCAAATCGACGAACAGCAAAGATTCGCAGCTAACGCCTCCCACGAATTGCGCACCCCGCTGGCCATCACGCAGACACTGCTCGACGTGGCCCGCAAAGATCCGACCCGCGACACCGGCGAACTCGTCGACCGCCTCCACGCCGTCAACACCCGAGCTATTGACCTCACCGAAGCCTTGCTCCTACTCAGCCGCGCCGACCAGAAGTCCTTCACCCGAGAACCCGTCGACATGTCCCTCATAGCCGAAGAAGCTACCGAAACGCTCCTCCCCCTCGCAGAAAGGCATGGCGTCACCATCGAAACCTCGGGCGACATGACTTCCACCATCGGCTCACACGCGCTCCTCCTGCAACTGACTACGAACCTCGTGCACAACGCGATCGTCCACAATCTGCCTGAACAGGGCACCGTGTGGGTCACGACCAGCGTTCATCCCAGGAATGTGATGCTCACTGTCGAGAACACCGGCGAGAAGCTCACCCCACAGTTAGCTTCCACGCTTGTCGAGCCGTTTCAGCGAGGCACCGAACGCATACATACCGACAACGCAGGTGTCGGCCTCGGCCTGGCAATTGTCAAGAGCATCACCCAAGCACACGACGGAACCCTTACCCTCACCCCCGGGGCTGCTGGCGGGCTCCGCGTCACGGTGCAACTACCGGCCGCGCCACCGCAGACTGGCAGATGACGATCAGGAGAATTGGTGAGCAGGCTCTGGAGAAGACCAAGGGTCGTCCTGAGGACTTCACATGGAAGCGGCATCGCGAAATTCTCATCGAGTGGGCTGAGCCGGGAGTCGACTCCTCCACCGTTCATGCAGGAGTCCTGCCGCACTCCGTCCCCCCACCGCCAACCGGGTGACCGGTATCGTTAGCCGGGGAGGCTTGATCATGGCTGTTTGGTGCCTGGCCCGTCACGAGGAGAACTTCGTGCCCCGAGTACTTTCGGGAGAGCCGGAGAGCCCCAAAAAAGAGGCGGGGTTCATGCATCACGGAGTCGTAACACCATCCCCCCGACGAGCAGGGACACGGCTGCCCATGCGGCGAGGACGCCCAGACCGGCCCACGGTGCGATAGGAAGGGAGCGGAGGTCGGTAGTGGCTTGGATGGCCAGCCCTGCGGTCATAGGTGCGATCTGCTGTAGGTGTCGCCGTAGCGGATCGGAGACTGCCAGGGCCAGGATCAAGGTAAGGGGGCACTCTCTCGGGCCATTTCTCGGAGCCCCAGAGGTTGTACGTGACCATTGACACCCTAAGAGGGACATAGGGGTCCGTTCTTCCCGCCGACTAAGAGACTGTCGCGATGACATCCAGACCTGGAAGGCTTAGCGTAGATTCCTATTGGGTGACCAGGATGTCGACCACCTGAGCGGCAGTCACGATGGTGCTGTCGGGACGGAACCCCAACTCGTCGCGACCAGCGAGTTGGGCCGGCAAACTCACGGACGCCATCGCGGCGGAATCGACGTTCCCTGGCCGGGAGTGGCCGTTGGCTCCGGTGACTGGTGTCGACTCGTCTCGTACGGGTCGTGATGTCGATCGTGAAATCTTCTCCCAAGGCGGTGGCGAGTCGAACCAGGTGGACAGGGATGGCTCGTGCTCACCCGTTTAGAGACGGGCCACGTGCGGCTGGCGCAGGCCGACCAGCCGACCGAATGCGGTCTGCGTCCCACCGACCCGCTAGGAGGCACCCGGTGCACTTCCCGGAGTAACCTTTCCTTTGTGACGACAATGGCAGAGCGACTTCAAGCAGCCTGGATCAAGATCGATAGTGCGCGCGATGCCGTAGAGGGAGATGACGGAGCGTCGCCGGTGCTTGCGGCGGTGGTGAACGAATTCGCCAGGAAGGCGGAAAAAGCAGCCCGGTCGCCGGACGAGCGCGTGGCCGTCATTGAGCTGGAGCAAGCAGGTGACAGCGCCAAGGTGGCAGTGGAGGCGGACCTGGGCGTGTCGCCCGCTACCCGGGATGCCGTCTTAGAAGCGCATCTAACGATCTGTATCGCCAAGGGCAAACTCGATCTATAACCCCGCAAGGGGCGAGGACAAACAGCGTGAGTTGCCGTCCTTCTCCCGATGGCGTTATACGTGTAATCCGTGTCAAGTCGGAGCCTCTTCGTGGATTCACATCTGGGCGACCGATCAGTTCCGTGTAATGCCCGGCGTAGTGGTACAGGTGGGAGAGGTGCTCGCGAAATGCATCGACGTCTGAAGGACCGCCGAAGCTCGTCCTACGGCCAAGGTGGGGCACACTTGGCTCTATCCGCTCTGGCCCAACGGAGCATTCGTGTAGGTGGCGGTGTGCTCCGTCGACAGATCCCCCGATCCCAGTCCCACACACACGGCCACGGTGGGGCATGAGATCTGGCCGATGACTGCGAGAGAGCTCAAACTTGTGCCGCCGGGCACCTGGTGCGGCGTCAGGATGGTGATCTTGGACCATGTCAGCCCTCCGTCGTACGTGGCAAATACCCAGGGTGATGTCGTTGGCACCGGAGGTGCTTCTCCCGCGTAGTACGTGATCGGGTTTGACTGGGTGCCGGAATCGAGTGGGCCTCCCCCGGCGATCCAGCAATCTTGGGCGGATGCACACGAGATGGCCATGGCGCCGTAGTCGGCCAGCGCCGGGACGAACTGCCAGCTCGCTCCGCCATCGTTCGATTCGACGACTGCATTCTTGTCCGGCGCTGCCAGAGCTGTCTGCACCCCTCCGATACCAAGGCAACGACTCGCATCGGCACATTCCATGGACTCCGAGGAACCGTCGAGGAACCCGAACCCTGCGGGCACCACCGCCTGCTTCCACGTGATCCCCGAGTCGTGGCTGTAGACATTTACGGTTGCCGCAGCCAAACCGGGAGCCGATGGCGGCGAGATGCCCGAGCCGATGCAGGTGGTGCCCGAGCAGGCGAGGAGCTGGAGCAGCGCCCCACCGGTACTCGACGGGGACCACGACGTGCCGCCGTCCTCGGTCGTGAAGACCCGCCCGCCCCCGGGGTTGAAGACGCTCTCGTTCGTGGTCATCACGCCGACGCAGTGGGACAGGGTGGTGCAAGAGAGGTCAAAGAGATGGCCCGCTCCACTCGGCAAAGCCCGGCCCACCCAGGTGACCCCGCCGTCCGTCGAGGCGAGGAGCACCGGATGCTTGCCCTGCAGACCGCCGGCGACACAGTCGTCGCCGTTGCCGCTAGGGCAGACGAGGGCAGTGGTGAAGCTCGTCACTCCGACCGGGTCCACCTCGGTCCATGTTGCTCCGTCGTCCATCGAGAAGAGGAGATGCGAGGGGTACCCCAGGTTCACCTCATCGACCGGATCGACGACCGGATCACCGTCGACGATGTAACAGACGTGCGTTGCCGGGCACGTCATGCGACCTGACGCCGGCCCGGACGGGTTCGGCTGCCAGTCCGATTGGACATAGCCAGCGAGTTGCCAATGTTGGGAGGACACGGCTGTACCGCTCCCGCCTCGGATCGCCGGGCTGAGCACGTATATGTACGCAACAAGTGCGACTACGACGGCTGCAACGCTGCAGACCACCAGCGCCGTCGCTCGACGATGGTGACGAACCCTTGGCGACATCGAGTCGACGACAGAGAGTTCTCTGATGGAGCGAAGGGGAAACGCGTCGCCCAACTGTTCCCGAACCATCTCTTCTGCCAGTTGCTCACGTGCATGCCGTACTACCGCATCGACCGCGGGATCGTCGTCTGCAGTATCAACGCTGACTTGGTCCGGAGGTCCATCGGGAAATGCGAGGGTGAACGTCTCTGCTTGAGCCCGAAGGCTTTTGCGCAATCGTTCCTCTATCTCCGCGTCCGCTCTCATCAGTCGGCGTCTCTTAGCTGGCGACGGAGGGTGGCCATGGCTCTCGATGCCAGTGACTTCACCGTGCCGATCCGGCAACCCAACATTTCGGCGATTTCCGCCTCGTTCCAGTCGCCCCAGTACCGGCTCACGATGACCACACGCTGGCGGAACGGCAATTTCCCGACGACATCGGTGAGGTCACTGGCCCCAAGTTCACCCACCACTATCGAGTTCGTACGGAGCAGTTCGAGGCGACGGTGAGCCTGTGCGCGGTCACGATGCCAGTGCCGACAGCGGTTCACGACCACGCCACGTAGGTAGGCAGCTGGATTGTCCACGTCGTCGAACCGGTTCCGGACGGCGATGAGGGCCTCTTGGGCGATGTCTTCGCCTGCAGAACCAGAACCGGTGAGCAGTCCAGCAAGGCGAACTGCCCCTGGGTATTCGCGCCGATAGAACGCCACGTAGCCTCCCTCCGGGACGGTCCGTTCGCCCACTGGCGAACCTGGGGATCCGTCCACACCTCTAAGTGCCACGGGGCTCCCTCCAGGTTCCACGATAATAAAACTTGTAGTTGACCAGGATCTCTTTGCGTGAATCCCAGTACGCCAACGGCATCCGGACCCTTCGGGCGTTTCGCGCTCGGTCGGACTAATCGTCAGGTGGGGATCCCCTGCGGGCATCCTTCGTGTACAGATCGGGCCGGAGATCCTTCGGTAAGGTTGCCGTGATCGAATCGAGAAGGAGCGTTCTCTGCACGACGATCTTTTGCCGTCTTGTACCTGTTTTCAGCATCAGTTAGGACAAGGAACCGAGTCACTGGCCGGTCAAGCATGACGAACTCTCCACGTTCCGCCCCGAGCACGGGCTCCGCTGCGAATCGGGCCAGCAGGGCAAGACTCGTCTGCGTTCCGCCGAAATCAACAAGGCGCGCATTGTTACCGACATGACTATCTGGTGATGATCAGAGCCTGATCGGCAGAGATCATTGGGCTTGCGGTAGTTGCGGCAATGATCGTGGATCCGTCCCAAAGTTGATCGGATGGGGGCCTGGCGGTGAGGATCGCCTCCTTCATTGGAACGCGAAGGACCCCGAGAGCATCGCGACCGGGGCGATCACATCCTGGGTCGCCCCGAGCGTCAACGACGATCTCGGGCGGCTCTCGTGGGCCCCGGACTCCCACCACCTGTCGTTTGCCGGCGGACTCACAACGCTGACCACTTTGAGCATTGACGTGACCCGTACAGGGACTGCGCCGGGCTCTTACCCCCAGCCAGGCTCTAACTGCACGTCTTTGTGAGTTAGGACGACATTCCCGTGACCGAAATCGATCCGGAACCACACGCTCGGTGACGGTAGTGGTTTGACAAACAACATTGAGCTAGGCGGGACATGCATTCGAGTCGTCATGTCTGCTGGCTGCAAGAAGCCTGCATACATGAAGATGGTAGGTCTGCCAGTTGGGAAGGCCTCGCTCCACGTTGGGTCATTGAGGCTAAGAGCTAGCCCGTCAATCGTTGCGGTCACGACTCCGGGTCGCCGGAGCCAGACAGCGAGGCCGACTCGATCACAGGCAACCGAGTTCGGCAATCGACAAGAGATCCCCATGTAGGGATTCTGAAGAAACACCAACCGTGGGGCCTCGATTTTGCCCGGACCAAGTAACCGTGGGACTCTCGAACTTTGGGTTGGCGTTCCGCCCCCTCCCGAAGCGCTAAGGCTCAGAACAACCCCCAAGGCCGCAACCGACATCACTGCTGCTGTCCACATCCACGGTCGCCGCCTGTGCCGACGAGCCTCTGGGATGAGACTCTCGGGTGCGCAAAGTTCGTGGGTCTTTCGGCTGGACTCAGAGTTGCGCGTGAGGACCTGCGTCATCGGACCCCCTGAATGATCTCGATGAGTTCGTCTGGACGGTAACCTTGACTTCGGGCCAAACGAACCAACTCCCGCGCTTTGGCAATGAGGACGGACTTCTCCGGGGCATCGCCCACCACGGTGATTCCTCTTCCTCGGCGAAACTCCAGAAGCCCTTCCTCTCGAAGCTGGCGAAGAGACCGGAGCACCGTGTTGGAGTTGACCCCGAGCACGGCGGCCAGGTCTCGGGCCGGAGGTAGGCGTTCACCTGCTAGCGCTTCCCCGTCGGCGATGGCCCGGCGGATCTCGGCCGCTACCTGCTCATGCAGGGGGGTCAGTTCGTCGAAGTCAACTCGGACATGGACAGCCGACATGGTGATAACTAGACTATCACCATGTCGCTAACGCTGGAAAGGGCCCGAGGTCCATCTGAAGCTGAGGCGCTCATCGAGGAGGCACGTCGGCACAGGCGACGTAGATGGATGGGAGGAGTCGGCTCCATCGGGGTGGTGGGGCTGGTCCTCGCCCTACTGGTGACCTTTTGGCCGTACGGTTCATCGGCTCTCCGACCTCTGCCGAGGAGCGGCCCTGGCTCGGCCGTTGCCATCGAGACGGCCATGCAGTCGGCGGGACCGACCAACATCTCCGTGATTGCACGCATGACTACGGTTCTGTGCCCTCAGCCGGGCCGGGCCATCTCCAGGGGCAGCTTCGACATCGCCGAGCAGAGCATTGCCCTAACGACCGTCTCGGCCCGGGGAGACGGGACCTGTGGGCTCAATTATGTGGGGAATCAGGTTCGCCAGTTCGGGACCTCGCAATACGTGCTTCTCGGTTGTCGCACCCAGGGGTGCAGGCCATGGGAACGAAACACGCTTGCTCCTGTGCTCTGCGGCGTCGGGGGTCAGGTCGGAGAAGCGGTGGGCGTTGTCCAGACCCCGTACCTGCTCACGCTGATCGCCGCCCTGCCCAAGGTTCAAAACGTCGGCACCCACCACCTCCACGGACAGGTCGTCACCGAGTACCGTGGAGCGACCACACTGGAGAGCTTTGAGCTGACGGCAGAACGTCTCGCTCCACCCGGCCGAAGTGCCGTCATGATGACCGCCGGTCTCGGGATCGGAAACGTGCCGCCCGCTTCGTCCATCCCGATTCAAGTCACCTTCTCGGTCGATTCCTCAGACCGACTGGTCGGCTTGACTGCCTCCCAGCCTTTCTACTTGGTCCCCACCGCAGAGAGAGGCCCGGCTGAAGGGTTCCAACTCCAATCTTCCAGCATGATCCCCCCAGCCGTCGGTCCTCCCTATCAAGGGGGCTCGGTTTCAATGACCGCCGAGCTGTCGAACTTCGGGACGGCGCATACGCCGATTCGGCCACTACCGACACGGGTCGCCGCCAACCCGTGTCGAGGCTGAATGGTCACAGTTCATGGTTCAGATACCGCAATGCCATTTTTCGCCGCTACAGCGACTGTCTGCTAGTCCGCCGCTCGCGATCGTTCGTTGCTGGTGGAATCTTCGCTCGAACTGACTGCCCGGTGATCGATCGGCTTAAGGTTCTTACGTTGACGGGTCCGTCCGCAGGAGTTTGATGTCGGCTGACTATCGAGTACCGGGCAATCGATGGGGCTGAGGAAAGCAGACACCAGATCAGTGCAACACCTAAATCTTCACTCGTCTCCGTTGTCAACGATCACGGAGACGACTATCGGCGAGCTGCGAAGTGACTCCGCCACGGCTTGCACCTCGGAGGCAGGTGCAATTCATTGGAGGCTCTGCGCTCCCCAGGGGAAGCAGGCATCGAAGTAGTGTCACCCGCCTGATGCAGCGCTCGTTTTCGCGTGATTTCGGCCTCGCATTCCTATCGTGGAGTCGGCGATCACGGCGTCAAGGTTCATAACACCTCCGTGGTCATCGGTGCCCAACGGGTCTTCACCGGTTTGCGGCTAAGGGGCCCCTTATGAGCTTTCCTGGGCGCGTGTCGGTTGCTTCTCCGCGGTCGACGATGGTTTCGCCTCCGACGACGGTGGCGAGGAAGCCGGAGGCTTTTTGGAGAAGGCGTCGGGCGCCTCCAGGTAGGTCATGGACGACGACGGGCATGGTGGGCCCGACGGTCGCGGGGTCGAAGATGTTGAGGTCCGCGGCGAAGCCTTCCTGGAGAACGCCTCTGTCGCTGAATCCCCATACGGCGGCGGGGGCGGCGGTGATCTTTTGGATCGCTTCTTCGAGGGTGAATTCTTGTCGCTCGCGTACCCAGTAGCTCAGCAAATGGGTCTGGATCGATGAGTCGGAAATTTGGCTCACGTGTGCTCCCGAATCGGAGAACGTCATGGCGGTGTGTGGATGTCGCATGCTGGTGAGGAGGTCGTCGTCTGCCGTGGATGTGAGCGGTTGCACGAACAGTTGGGTGAAGTCGGTGTCGAGGGAGAGTCGAATGATCAATTCGACCGGATCCAACCGTTTTTCGGCGGCTATTTCGGCAACGGTCGGGTAAGGCGGGAGGGGGGTGTTGTACAGGTGCATCGCCTCGTAGTCGGGCCGGCGAGCCTCTGCTCCAATGGCCTGGGGGTAGGCGCCGTTATGGGCTTCGTCGATGAGCGCTCGGCGAATCTCGGGCGTCATGAGCAACGCTCGTTGTTCTTCGAGTGGCCGAGCGCGCAACGTCTTCCAACTCGGCAGCGTGTCGAAGGGCATGCGTGTGCGGAACGACGTGACCGATGCGACGCCGCGGCTGTGCGTTTGACCAAAGGCCCGCCCCCCTGCCTCGGTGATCGCGTCGAGGCCTTCGAGGGATTTTTTGTTGAACGTGCCGAACGTGATTGGCACACCTGTGTCCCTGGCCAGTTCGACCAGCTGCCTCTGTGAAAACTGACGTTCCTCGGGGTCTGCGGAGGACGCGCCAAGGTCCCGGGCGAGCTCGAACACGCCGGCTCCGAGTCGGCCCATTTCGCCGACGAGGCTGCGCACCTCGTCCCAGGTGGCCAGCCGGGACGCCACTGGCCGATCGTCGGAGGTGGCATGGGCGCTGCTCCGGGAGGTGGTGAAGCCGATCGCGCCGGCATGCAGTGCCTCCGTGAGCGCTTGGGTCATGGTTTCGAGGTCGCGGTCGCTTGCGGGTTCGGAGAACGCCCTTTCTCCCATGGCCCACGTCCTCAGGGCTGAGTGGCCGATGTAGGCCGCGTAGTTAATGGACTTCTTCTGTCGGTCGACGGCTTCGAGGTATTCGGGAAATGTCTCCCAGGTCCACTCGATTCCTGCGGCGAGCGCCTCTGACGAGATGTCCTCGGCGCGCTCGAGATTCCGAACGACCAGTTCTCGTTCGTCTGCGTGAGCTGGTGCCAGGCTGAAGCCACAGTTGCCCATCACGACGGTCGTGACGCCGTGGTAGCAGGAGCACGATCCGAGTTCGTCCCACATGACTTGGGCATCCATGTGCGTATGCCCGTCGATGAAGCCCGGGGTGACGACATGGCCCTCGGCGTCGATCGTGCGGCGCCCGCGTTGGCTGATCCCTCCCACCTCGACGATACGACCGTCGAGGATTCCCACGTCGGCCCGCAAGCCCGGCGACCCGGTCCCGTCTATGACAACACCGTTGTGGATGACTAGGTCGTAGGTCATGACTACCTCTCCGTTAGCGGCTACTGCCGGGTATCGGGAGCATTCCGGAGAACTCGGCCAGCCCACCGACCAACTCCCTGGAGACTGGTTACGGCGCCAGCAACCGCCAGCCATCTGACCAGTTTCACCGCGTCAAATCAAGTCTCACCTTTGGTAGGGTCATGAAGGAAGTGCACGCAGAACAAACACACCTCCCAGCATCTCATCGGCGATGTGGTGCCGAGACTCGCCGAGCTCACCGATTACACCCCCTGGTGACATCTGGGAGCGTCCGGGTCTGAGCAAACGCGATCGGAACCTGACCACACTCATCGCCTTGACCCGCACCGGACTGACACGCCCTCGACGGTTCGGCCGACGATCCGACAACTCTCGCAAGGCGATCGGCATACGGGACGACCGGGCGCGGGTGTCGGTGGGGCGTGATAACCGTCGTTCTGCGTAGCCGCCTCCACCAGAAAGCCCGACGTTCGGTGCCGGCGTTCTGTGTGGGTAGTGATCGGCAGCCTCGGGCGGCAAGTTGGTACCTGACCGACCCCCCGGCGACCGCCAGCTCACGCGTCGGGTGGGCGGGTGGTGCTCGTGAGGCCAGGTCGTCGCTCGGCATCGGATTTAGCGATTCGCAACATCAGTCGGCGGATCAGCGCGCTGAACGGGCCAATGAACAACCAGTAGCGAGCGAAGCGACGGAGGCTCATGGGGTCCGTGGCCGCCGTCCGTGTCTCAGTCGTGATAAGGGCGCGCCCACTTCCGTACGGCTCCACCCTGATGTTGAAGGCAACCTTGACGTACCCAGGGATATCGAACGCGGTGAATCGATCGGGTTCAACCTTCGGCGCGGGCTTGTCGTCGGTGACCGCGTTCCACGGCTGCACGATAGTCCGAACACGATCTCGCAGCCGGGCCGTTCGTCCAGGAGCAGGAGCCAGCGCGTTTCATGTCGTCGAGGGTCAACGGCGGGTGGGCAGTCTCTGAGGGCCGCCCCTTGAGGACCCCGTGCAGCCGATTGGGGAGGCTGCGCAGCTCGAGTAGCACATGTACAACCGCGGACCGGGACAGGTCGCTCCGCCGGACCGCGTGCCACGTGAGGTCTGGGTCCGCGTCGACGATGATGGCATACGTCTCCGTGACGTCGTACTGGGGAAGGTAGTGGTCCAGGAGCATTGCTCTGGCTTCGGATTGCACATCAACCTCCCGACACCGAGTTGAACGCCGCGAGCACCTCCCGACACGCAAAGCGGCCCTTTGCACACTCTCCGGCCGCAGAGGGGCCCTCACCAGAAGCAAAGGTCCTGCCCCACCCGGGTCATCTTCATTGAGTCTGTTGCCAGGGCCGAGGCCACGCCCCCGGCATAGGGCCCTTTGGCACTGGGCGGGATGTCGCCCCGAGCGCACGATGAAGACAGGAGGTGAGCCATGTCGACACTCGTTGTGTACGCCAGCAAGCACGGTGCCACCCAGGGGATCGCCGAGCGAATCGCCGCCAAACTGGGCGAGGCTGGACAAGAGGCAGAAGCGCGGCCTGTGGAAGCAGTAGACGACCTAGCGAGCTACGAAGCATTTGTGGTCGGGAGCGCCGTCTACGCCGGACACTGGCAGAAGGAGGCATCAGCATTCGTCCAGCGGAACCGCACCGTCCTGGCCAGTAGGCCGGTGTGGCTGTTCAGTAGCGGCCCGCTAGGCACCGAGGCCACCGACGGCAAAGGGCGCGATCTGACCGTCGCCGCCGAACCCAAGGAGATGGCCGAGTTCGAGGGTGCTATCGGCCCCAAGGGCCACCGCGTCTTCTTCGGAGCCCTTGACCCGGGCAAGCTCGGGTTTACGGTACGGGCGATCAGGAAGCTGCCGGCTGCCCGCACGATGCTCCCCGAGGGCGACTTCCGCGACTGGACCGAGATCGACACCTGGGCGAGCAGCATCGCCCACGACCTGGCGCAGTGAAAAGAAACGGCCAGCACATATTGTCGGGGGCCGAGCCGGGCTGACGGGCAGTCGAACGCACCTTGAATCGGCGATCTGTCGCTTCGTCCGACGAATGTCACCGGTGCCCGCTCAACGATCCCACCAAGGGCGACATGGGGCAGACGGGGAGGGCGCGAGTCCATCATGTCCCTTCTGCCCGCCGCTCATGACCGGCATTACTCCCTATGCTCAGCCCATGGGACAAGGCGATGTACCGACGTCACCGGGTGGCCCATTTCGGCGACGGCGAGACAAACGCCAACTCGAACAGCTCGCAGACGAGTCGGAGCGGAACGTGAGCCCGGGAGCGGCCAAGGGGCATGTCAGAGTGATCGAGGATCAGACCGGAGTCAAGGACCGTGAATCCGAGGACCAAGAACCTGACGCTCAAGCTGAACTGCCGGTGGAGAGTCGTCCCGGCGGCTTTCATGTGCGGCCCGTGCTTTTCTTGACCCGGTGGCGTTTTCCGAGCAGGGTTAGCTGGCCCCATCGACCAGACACCGGGCCTAGCTGAGTGTGCCGGGGTAGCGTGCCCGCGATCGACGTGGGCTTGGCACCGCCTGACAGCTTGTCGCTGTCCAACACGCAAATGGCGTCCTGGGAGACCGCCACGCAGCGGTACGTGATCCAGAACATCGTCAGACCCGTGGCCCAGTTGACGAGGAAGAACGCGAAGTTGGGCGCCGTCTGGCAGATGAAAGCCTGCCGAACCTGACTGCCTGGGGGCAACAACGGCACCGACCGCTCCGCTAGCACCTTCGGCGTTGCCACGAAAGTTGTGCCCCCTTCCCATGCTTGTCCCGGCACTGTAGGCCAGCCATGACGATTCGACCGTGTCAGCCCGGCTCTCGGATATGTCCCGTGGATTATCAGTTAGGTGGTTAGAGGCCATCTCTGTCGCGAATCTCAAGATCCGCTCGCTGAGCGTGCCTCACCGCTGGTGCCGTTTCGTAACACGAAACTTTGGACAGCGCTGTGCCCATCCCGGAGGCTCGCCTTTCCGTACACCGATCGTCCCCTGACCACACTGTGAGCAGATCTCGATGTGACCGTCGCTGTCCCTAGGGACGGTCACGTGAGGGTCGTCGAGGAGTTCGACTACGAACGGCGACATCCGTCGCGGCAAGGTGATGAGCGTGACCTCTCGGCGTGTCCGGGTCAAGGCCACGTAGAAGGGACGGCGTTCCTCGGCGTGCGCAAAGGATTCGGGTACAGGTATGGCCCAAATGGAGGACGGGGGTCGTCGGCGATGTTGCTCGGGAACCCGTACGTTCCGTTGGTCATGCCGGGAAGCACTATGTAGTCGGCCTCCAGCCCCTTGGCCCCGTGCACGGTCTTGAACGTGACGTTCAGGGTTGCCGGTGGGCGCCTGGGGAGAACGTCGCGCTCGAACCCGGGCTCTCTCGGCCTATGTCACCCCGGGACGATGCTCGATCACCGACTTAATCTCCGACTACAGAGCGATAACCTCTCAGCTCTATCAAGAACTGCTCAACCGGATCGACGACATTTGTGAAATTCGATCACTACCGACACACCTTTGGGAGGAAGAGGACGCGACGCTCGACGCGAGCGAAGCGGCCCTGACGACGGGCGAGGTCACGATCGATGAGGTTGTAGACATCGACATCGCGGTGTATCAGCCGGTGTCACTAATCACCGCAAGCGGAGTGCGTATCATACGAGCATGCGAATCGGCGTGCTCACAGGTGGTGGTGACTGTCCTGGGCTGAACGCGGTCATCCGAGCCATCGTGGTTGGTGGCACCGCCCTTCACGGCGACGAATTCGTCGGCATCCTCGACGGCTGGCGCGGTGTTATCGAGAACAACACTGTCTCCCTCGACTCCGATCAATGCCGGTCCATCCTGACCAAGGGAGGGACGATCCTGGGATCCTCCCGCACCAATCCGTTCGCCACCGACGATGGCGCCGACCGTGTCCAGGCCACCATGGAGGCGCTCGGGCTCGATGCCTTGGTGGCCATAGGTGGAGATGACACGCTGGGGGCAGCGGAACGGCTGTACCAACGAGGTCTCCCCATTGTTGGTGTGCCCAAGACCATTGACAACGACCTGTCAGGGACTGAGGTGACTTTTGGGTTCGATACGGCGGTCCAGATCGCCACCGAGGCTATCGACCGCCTGCAGACCACAGCTGAGTCCCACCACCGGGTCATCGTTTGCGAGGTGATGGGGCGAAACGTCGGCTGGATCGCAGTCCATGCTGGGATAGCCGGAGGGGCGGCCGAGATCCTGATCCCCGAAGTTCCGTTCTCCCTCGACTCCGTGTGCGAGCGGCTGCGTAAGCGCCATGGCGGTGACCAGTTCTTCTCCACGGTGGTGGTGGCTGAGGGGGCACATCCCAAAGACGAGGAGACGCCCGGAGCGTTCCGGAGTTCTCAGAACTCGGGCAATGCCGACCAGTTCGGCCACGTCCGCCTCGGTGGCATCGGGGCGTACCTGGCCGAAGAGATTGAGCGGCGAACGGGGTACGAGGCCAGGTCGACCGTGCTCGGACACATCCAGCGGGGTGGGTCCCCTACGGCTTTCGATCGTGTTCTGGCCACCCGGTTCGGGGCCGCCGCCCTCGCGGCGGTGCACGACCACGACTTTGGGATCATGGTGGCGCTGCATGCCGGGGCAATCGTCCGGATCCCATTGGGCGACGCCGTCGGCAAACCCAAGCGGGTCGACCCCCACCTTTATGAGGCGGTGGCCGCCCTCTACCTGGGTTAGGGAATCTCTGTTCCCCTGTCTCGAATCTGAGGCAAGTTTTTCTGGACAGATAAGCCCGGCGGATTCTAGGGGTGAGCGCAACGAGCTCGGCGAACTTCTCTGATCGTTTCATGTATCCGAGCGTCTTGCGGGGACGCCCGTTGAGGCTTCGCTGAAATCGGGCCAGATCGGCGGCACTGTGTTGCGAGAGGTCAGTGCTCTTGGGCATGTATTGGCGCAGCAGTCCGTTCGTATTCTCATTGCTCCCCCTTTGCCAAGGCGAATGCGGATCGCAGAAGTAGATCGGGATGCCAGTGGCCACGGTGAAGTCCACATGGCCGGCCATCTCACGGCCCTGGTCCCAGGTGACCGAGCGTGCGAGTTCATCGGGCAGCTTCTTGATGGCCGCGCATAGCCCTCTCGACGTTCACCGCCGCGTAGCCGTCTGGGAGGTGCAAGAGGAGTACGAAGCGGGTGGAGCGCTCGACCAGGGTGCCGACGGCTGACTTGTTGGCGGACCCGATGATGAGATCCCCTGCCCAGTGACCGGGCACCGCCCGGTCTTGGCGGAATTTCTGTCCAAGTGCACCTGCCCCCTCAAGGATCAGCACGGGCGTGACTGGCTGATCCAACATGGGCTCGCGTTTATGGTCCGGTCACCAACTGGAACGTGGGGTAGTTGAGTGTCTGGGCTCCTGCAGCGACGGGCTGTAGAACCCGTTCAATTAGGTTTGGCCACCAATGTCTTGGATTGTCCCAACTTGCGAAATCGTCTGTATGCACAATCTCGGTATTCAAGGCCTGCGCAAGCAGCTCGGCAAACGTCGACTTTCCCGCGCCACCATGACCATCGGCGGCTACAAGTTTCGTATTTCCGGCCTTGGGTAACCGTAGCGCCTGAAGTGAAGAGATTGAGTTCGGAGATCGTTCAGTCATCTAACAATGAATTGTCTCATGCAATTCCTGAATCCCAAACGACAACTCCGTTGGCTCGCTTGAGCGGACGGTGATGAGTCCCGCGGCAGCTGTCACCGTCCCATTGACCGATGGGTCACTGAGGATCGGCCAGCTTCGGCACGAGCATCGTCGCCCCGGCCTCACCCGACGCCAAGGTACGCGGCACGGACGACATCACTGTTTGCCACATCCGTTGGTGGACCCGAAAAGATGAGGTGCCCGAAGTCGAGCACGTTGACCGGGTCGCAGATGTCCATGACCATTGACATGTTGTGCTCGACCAGCAACACGCCGACTCCTCGGGCATCGACGACCTCGCTGAGAACGGTCGCGAACCTTCGAGCCTCCGCATGGTCCAGACCCGCTGAAGGCTCGTCCAGCAACAGTACGTCGAACTGACCGGCGAGGCATCGGGCGAGTTCCACCAGCCGACGTTCAGCGGTCGAAAGAGTCGCGATCTCACGGTCTGCGATCGGCGCGATGCCGACCAGCTCCATGGCCTCCGAGGCTGCTGCCCGAACCTGCGCGCCCTGCCCTGGGGCAGCCACGAAATGCGACAGGACGCGTTTGCCGGCCAGGGAACCCTCGCGCCCCAGCTCCACGTTCTGTCGGACCGTCATGGACCAAAACAGGTCGACCATCTGAAACGACCGTCCGAGTCCTCGTCGGGCCCGGGCTGACGTGCCGAGCTTGGAGATGTCGCGCCCTGCAAGCAACACGCGGCCGGACGTCGGCCGCACGAGACCCGAGCACACGTTGAACGTCGTTGTCTTGCCGGCCCCGTTGGGCCCGATCAAGCCCGTGATGCGACCAACGGGGGCATGAAGGGAGAGGTCGTCGACCGCGAGGATCCCACCGAAGCGCACGGTGACGTGGTCGATCTCGAGCCCCCTGGTCGACGCCACCTGATCCTCGGAACCCCTACGCCTTCGAAGGAGACCCGACGGATGTTCCGCCGGAGAGCCCGCCGATGGCCGGGTGGCGACATGGCGCGGCACCGGACGCGCCGCCCACTGGAGACGTGGGATCCATCGGAACGATCCCATCACCGCGCTCAGCACAGCGGCCGCGCCAAAGCCCAAATCGAGCCACCAGATCTGCCCATTCGCGCCGAGGTACGTAGGGACGACGACGTACGCGCCGGCGGCCAGCAATGAGGTGAGCGGCTGGCCCATGCGCAGGATGAGGACAACCACGACCACGGTCAGTGAATTGACCGGGTCAAACGGCCCATCGGTCAAGAATTGGTTCTGCGAGACGAGTAGCGCTCCACCCACCCCGGCGAGGAACGCGGCGATGGCGAACACGGCCACTTTGGTGACGTTGAGGGAGATTCCCTGTGCTTGAAGTGCCCGAGGGGAGTCTCCGAGGGCCCGCAGAAGCCGGCCGAGGCGTGCTCGTCGTATGCCAGAGGTCATCAGCAAGGCACAGAGGAACACGGCGAGCACGACGACGTAGAAGGTCACGTCGTCGGCAGCGTTGAAGCGACCGATCACCGGACGCGGCACCGTCATCAGGCCGTTTTCGAACATCAGCTTGGTCGGATACCCGAGGTACTCCAGCAACACACCGAAGCCAAACGTGGCAATGGCCAGATAGATGCCCACCACCCGGATGGCGGGGATGGCAACCAGGGCGCCCACGGCCGCGCCGGCAAGGCCGCCTATGAACAATGCCGCGAACCAGGGGACCCCGAACGTCACCGACAGATGCGCGAAGGTCGTTGCACCGATCGCCGCCAGCCCCATTTGGCACAGCGACACCTGACCCGATGTCCGCACCAGAAGGGCCAAACCGAGAAAGACGATAGCGTAAGACAACCCCTCGTTCGAGACGTAGACGAGATGCATGTTCTTCGACAGCGGCACGAGTAAGAGCGCCGACGCGGCGGACACCAGAAGCGGCGAGCGCCACCAGCGGGGAATCGTCAGCACCCGAAGGGACGGGGGCCGGTCAATCGATGACCGTTCGGGTGCCAGGTGGCTTGGGGCCACGAACAGGATGAGCAGGAGCAGAAAGGGAATGCTCGTCGGCAATCCGCCGAGGATGTTGATCGTGGTGACGTATTTGGTTGTGAGGGCGGCGATGACGCCGACCACGATGCCCCCGAGGTAGGTGAGAGGAAGGTTGGAGAACCCGCCGATGGCCGCCGCACCGAACGCCTGCAGAAAGAGGAGGAACAGCGTGGCCACGCTCACGTTGTTGTTCGGCGACAAAACCAACAGCATTCCCGACAGGGTGACGAATCCGATCCCGAGCGCCCAGCCCGCTTGTTGTGCTCGCGTCGGGTTGGAGCCCATCAGCGCGAAGAGGTCCACGTTGTCGACGACCGCTCGCATGGAAAGACCGATCCTGGTGTGCTCGAGGACCAGGTGCAGCACTACGGCCATGGCCAGACCGACCGCGACGATGATGATCTGGTCGACGCCAACGTTCACGCCGAAGATGCGCACGAGAGCGCCAGGAAGTGACGGGTGGGAGACCACCAGACCGGGTCCATAGGCGTCGGATCCCCACAGGGTCGTCGCGCCCTGGATGAGCAGAACAAGACCAATGGTCGCCAGCACCTTGTCACTCGTCGCCAACGGCGTTAGCCGGCGCGCCAGCCTCTCGAAGGCGACGCCCAGAGCCGGACCAATTCCCAAAATCGCGAGAAGGGCCGCGAGCTGCCACGGCACGTCGGCCCTGCTAACGAGCGCGTAGAAGAGCAGGACCGCGACGGAGGCCATAGAGCCGAACGCGAAGTTGAAGATTCCCGAGGTCCGGTAGGTCAGCACAAGACCCATCCCCGCTAGCCCGTACACCGACCCCGTCGTTACGCCGACGACGATGAAGGGAAGAAAGTCACTCATATGGTGCGTCCATCACTTTAGCTACTTCGCCCCGAAAAAAGTAGGCCGACGATCGCCTGGCCGGCACCATACATGTGATCCGGGTTTGGTCCAGAAATGCCGTTGCTGTGTTCCCAGTAGCGCTCATTTGATGCCAATTCTGATTGCCAAGGCAGATCAATGAGCCGGTACTCAGGTCCGCACGCCACTCAGGAGCTATACAAAGCGAACAATGGAAGCCAACTTGACTCTGCCGTAGCGGAAGAGTTGAAACCTGCCAAGACACGTCGTCGCTGTGCCGGTTGCCCTTCCCCAAAGGGACGGCTGGACCCCATGAATCCGTTCCGAACCGTGATCATGTCGTCTTCGGAGCCGTAACCTCCAGGCGTGGGAATGTGGGCTGGACATCGACCCCTGAGCCACCGATCTGATGGCGGAGGCGCTCTGCTCCTTCGGGAATCAACGGGGTTGCTGCGTCGGCGACCTGCCCAACAATCTGCGCCAAGAGACCAAGGACCTGGTCAAGCTCGTGTGGGTCGGCAGGAGGTTGGCCCTTTTCCTCTCGGGCGAGCTGCCAAGGCCGGATGCGCTCGATGTAGCGGTTGAGACTGCCTACGACGTCGGTGATCGACAATGCCGCAGCCCGGAAGTCGAATGCATCGATCCGCTGTCTCAGGGCCTGTTCGAGGGCGGCGACGCTCTGCTGCAGCCTCGCCTGTTCGGCGTCCAATTGCCTCGTTGGGCTAGGAATTGCTCCGCCTCGGAAGCGAATGACCATGGCGGCCACCCGCGAGGCCAGGTTCCCAAGTCCGTTGGCCAGATCCTCGTTGGCCCGCGCCACCAGGCGTTCGACGCTGAAGTCGGCGTCGGTGCTTGGGGGCACCTCGTGGCACATCCACCACCGCAGTGCATCGGCGCCGTAGGCATCGACCAAGCCGGCTGGGTCGGGCCCGTTCCCGGCCGACTTGGAGATCTTTACTCCCTCGGCGGTGAGATACGGGTGGACGTAGAGGCGGGTCGGAAGCGGAAGACCGGCCGAGAGCAGCAGGGCTGGCCAGTAGACGGCATGGAAGCGCAGGATGCCCTTGCCGATCACGTGGACTCGCTCGTCGGCGCCGAGCCACCATTTCTGGAACGCCCCATCATTGGTGCCGTAGCCGAGGGCGGTGACGTAGTTGGCCAACGCGTCCCACCACACGTAAATGACCTGGTCGGGGTCATCGGGCACGGCGATCCCCCACCCCCGCGCTCGGCGCTGGGACCGCGACACGCTGATGTCTTGCACCCCCGAGGCCAAGAAGGCGAGAGCCTCGTTGCGGTAGCACTCCGGTTCGATGGTTATCGTCCCGCTCGTGATCGCTTCGACGATCTGCTCGGTGTAGCGCGATAGTCGGAAAAACCAGTTCTCTTCGCTGACCCACTCGGTCGTCGTGGTGTGCTCTGGACAGCAGCCGTCGATGAGGTCCCGGGCGGCATAGAATTGCTCGCAGCCCACGCAGTACTGCCCCTCGTAGAGGTCGCGGTAGAAGTCACCACGCTCGGCGGTTCGCCGCCAGAGCCGCTCTACGCCGGGAGCATGGCGCACGTCGGAGCTGGTCCGGATGAAGTCATCGAATGAGATCCCCAGTGCCTCGGCCAGCCGAAGGAATCTGTCTCCGTTGGTCGCGACGAGCTCGGTGGGTGCCAGCCCCGCAGCCTCAGCTGCGATCACATTCTTCAGCGCGTGATCGTCCGTTCCGCCTAGAAAACGCACTTCGTCACCGGCCTGGCGGTGAGAGCGAGCAAGCGCGTCAGCTTGAATCAGCTCAAGGGCGTAGCCGACATGCGGCGCGGCATTGACGTAGGGGATCGAAACAGTGATGTACCAGCGGGACATGGGTACCTCCTCGCCCCGTACCGGGACTGAACACCCACTGCCCTACGGCCCCGATAGTGCGGGGCCTCGATGCGGTCAGTTACGTAAACACGCGCCGGGTACGCCCCATGAGGGGCACATCATCGCCACCAATCGAAGCGAACCGAGCACAGCAACAGCATAGACCCCGCCGATAACTGTTTCACGCTGAGGTGGCACGTCAACGACCGAACCCGATCCGGCTAGAACGCCGCGACCCAGTGGGGGATCGTCCGGTAAGGCCATCTTGAGGCGATGAGATCGGTGCGCCTGTCACGTCAGCAGGATATGAACAAAGGAACGATGGGAGTCGGTTTCGTCCTAGTACCGGGAGCAGGCGGTATAGGCACCCCCTACTGGCAACATGTGACCCATCGACTGGAGGACGCCGGCCACCATGCCCATGTCGTCGACCTGCCCGGCGGCGATCGTGATGCAGGCTTACCCGAGTATGCGATGCTCATCGAGCATGCCATCCGAGACTGTGTTGCACCAGTTGTCGTTGCCCAATCTCTGGGTGGGTTTAGCGCTGTAATGGCCTGCGCTCGGGTTGACGCCCGCGAACTGATCTTGGTAAACGCAATGGTCCCCGAACCGGGAGAGACGCCGGGGGATTGGTGGGAAGCAACGGGGGCCATCGACGCCAGAGTGATTGCCGCCAAGAAAGGGCGATACAGCGTCGAGTTTGATCTAGCAACGTACTTTCTTCACGATTTGGAACCTGAGGACGCCGCGGGCGTTTTTGCCGATCCTGGCGTCGAGGCCGACATCGCGTTCGGCCAACCTTGCGACATCGCAGCATGGCCCGATGTCCCCACCACGGCGGTCGTCGGGCGCGACGATCGTCTATTTCCCGTGGACTTTCAGCTGCGTCTGCTACGGGAGCGGGTTGGTGTGGACGCTACTGTCATTCCGGGTGGTCACCTGCTTGCCCTGGCGAATCCTGGTGGGCTGGCAGACGCCGTCATGTCGTTAGCCGGGTAGACACCCGTGCATTTCCCTGTATATGCGCGCACGTTCCGACTGCTCGGTCGATTCACGGTCAGGGTGACTACCCCGATCGCCGGCTTCTGACGCACCCTTGCGGCCCCATACCCGAAAGTACTACCTCTCGCGAACACAACTGCCGCTCTCACCTTGCGGCGATGGGACCGCAAACGAGTCCCGCAAGCCGATCCCATCCGACCAAAGCTCATGGCTCTGTGTTTACTCGCCTACGCCCGCAGCTTGGAAGGTCGAGGGCGACGCGACCGAGCCGCACCAGCTCGGCCTCGGCGCACAGTGCCAGCCACCTGAACGAGCACGTTGATCAGGCAGGCACCGCCTTGCCCGGAAGTGAAGGTGGTGCTTCCAACTCGGGTGCCTTGATTTGCGGGAGCGAGTGCGCGCATCTTGGCGAGTCCTTCTGTTGAGATTTGTGGGGTCAGCTTGCCGGCTCGTCCATGGCGGAAGCCGCCATGTCTTCTAGGCTCCACGTCTTCGGGAAGGGGATCGACGTCATGGCGAAGTTGCCCCCGTCGCATGCCGGGATAACGAGACCCGACATGTATGCCGAGTCGTCCGAGGCCAAGAAGGTCGCAACTGCGGCGTTGTCCTTGAGGCTCGGTGGCCGGCCGACCTTCAGTGGTCCAACGAACCGGTCGTCATGCCATGCCTCGCCCGATTCCTGAAGGGCAAACTCCTCGTAGGACATGTTGAGCACTGGTGCGTCCAGTGGGAGGGCGAAGTTGATGGACATCCCATGGGTCGGAGCTAGACCGTTGACCCGGATTCCGTACCTTCCCCACTCGGTCGCCATGCTGTGCACCAGACCGATGGCTCCGGCCTTGCCAGCGGCGTAGGCGCCGAAGCCAACGGGATAGGCGTTGATTCCGGCAGCTGAGGTCGTGACGACGATGTTGCCGCCGTGCTGCTTTTTCATCTGGTGACAGGCGTGTTTGCCGGAGAAGAACACTCCGCGGTAGACGGTGTTGGTCACGTCGTCCCACTGTTCTTCTGTTGTGTCCTCGATGGAGGGCCCGCCGGGCAGAGAACGTCCGGCGTTGGCGAACATGATGTCGAGCCGCCCGAAGTTCTCTACAGCGGCCCCGACGGCCTGCTCGACCTCGGCCTCAATCCGGACATCGGTCTTCAGGCCGATGGCATCTCCGCCAGCAGCGAGGATCTCCTTGGCTACGGCTTGGGCGCGATCCTCGATCAGGTCGGTGACAACGATCTTGCCTCCCTCGACACTCCACTGGAGGGCGCATTCGCGTCCAAGCCCAGCTCCGCCACCCGTGATTACTATGCTCTTACCCGCAAACCGACTTGCCACTTCCCGTTTCCTCCCCTTCAGCAGACGAACAAGAATATACGCACAAGGCTATACGTCCGACACTCGGATGCCGCCTGCGGTTTCATGCCAACGGCCGCTGGCCTTCGACGTCTCGAGTGAGCGATTCGGGCAGGGTTCGGAGAGGGCCCGGTAGCCCGTCCGTCGAAGGGACATCGCTAATTCTCCTTGTCGCAAGCGGATCCCCTACGGGCACGTGGCCGACGCTCGCAGAACGAGCTGACCAGTACCCAAACGCCGTTCAGCTTGCGGGACACCCCGCTTACCCGCGCCGATTGACGGCTTCGTCGTCCCGCTCCGGCAGCGGCTTCACTACCAAGAGCTTTCGCGGGCATGTCGCCGGACAGATCCAGCGCCTCTTGAGCTTCGGCGTGGCCTCGGCTCCATCGCCACGTACTCGCGGGCTACATCACGGAGGCCCGTCTCCGGAGGGCAGACTGAAACTTGTCACAAGACCCCGACACGGGTGGACCAAAACATCTACGGGGACTTGCGGAGCCGGACCGTGACCTTTGTAGTTCCCGGTACCAGCGTCACCGTGCCGGTCGCTTGGTCGATGGTGCCCGCCGTCGACGATGCAATGTTTTCGACGAAGGAGGGGAGCTCGAAGCGCACCAGTCCTGACGTCGCTTGTCGCGTCAACGCCAGCGTCACCGAATCGCCGGTCGAAGAGATCCGGAGATTGAGCCGCCTGCCATCGATGGTTGGGAAGTTCGCCACGACGATCTGCTGGTGCTCACCCAGCCACGCGGGAGGCACGCCCCGTCCGATGATGAGGGCGCCATCGGACTCCTGGGCCGCCAGGGAGTCCAGCAGGACCTTGTTGGCCTGGGAGATCCCCCAGGCGTGCGGGGAGGCGCCCTGTCCTGCTGCCGGATGCTTGCCGATCCACGGCGTCTTCGCCGACGGTGCGGTCGAGCTCTCCCACCACGAGTACGGCCCGCTCTGGCTGTTGGCGATCATGAACTCATAGCTGAGGATCCCCTGGTCGCGATAGTCCTTGCTGGCCAGTCCGGCCGAACCGTCGCCCGCGTTGTACCCCGACGAGTAATAGTCGTCGGGGAATCCGCCGAACGTGTCGGGTGGGAGAAGGCCCTCCAGCCGCTTGAAACCGTAGGCATAGGTGGCGTCGATCATGGAGACACCGGGACCCTCCTGCGTCGCTCCGAAGAGGGAGCCGTTCCAGGCCCACAGGCTGAGCGGCGATGTCCAGTTGGCATCTTCAGGATGGACGCAACGGTCCGCCGTGTTGGGCTCGAGCATGGAGCAGGGCAGGTAGTCGAGGTGATAGCGGCTGATGGTGGCGTCGAGCGTGCGGTTCGTCGCAGCCAGGAGGCTCGAGTCCTCCTGCGCCGCCCAATCGGCCTCGGCCTGGTCGCCAACTCTCTTGGCCAGGTATTCATAGGTGACCAGGCCGAGCAGGGCCTCGAAGTTGTCCGAGGTCCAGTAGCCCACGGTGTCGAGGTCGTTCGTCGACTCGATGATCCCTGACGGCCCCGTCCGGTCCGCCGCGATCTGGTGCGCCGCGTCCTCGATGCTGGGCTCGGTGGCACCTGCCGGGCCCTCGGTGTCAAAGTTCTCCTTGACGAAGCTGAGGTCGCCGGTCTTCATCAGGTAGACGGCCCACGGCAGCGAGTACGTCCAGATGCCGTCGTTGTACTGGCCCTGTGGCCCCATAACATTGCGGGCGGAGAGCAGGAGTGCGTGGGCATCGGTGAACTCGCCTTGGGTGAACAGGTTGGTCAGGATCCCGATTACGTCGTGATCGAACTCCATGTTGTACCCGTTCACACCGGTGTTGAGGTTGTCACCGCTGCGCGCGATCTGGGTGTAGATGAACCCGCTCTTGTAGGCGTCGTTGAGCGACGCGTCGGGAGTATCGACCTCGGCGATGCCGGCCAGCTGCTGGTTCCAGAACGCTGCCATGTGTGCGAAGTGCTGACCGAAGGTGCCGGCGGAGGCCAACGCTTGGGCGCTGGGCCAGGGGTAGGAGTTACCGAAGCGGTCCACGGCCAGTACATAATCGTGGACGTCGATCCCATGCGGCGGGACCGTATCGGGAGCGGTCCTCAGCTCCACCATCCCCGCCGTAGCGTCGGGATTTGCCGTTATGGCGTGGCCGGTCGGATTGCGGATCTCCACCCGGCAGTACACGGCGACGTACGGATCGCCGCCGAGCATCAACTTGTCCGCAAATTCGGTGATCGTGATCTTGGCGCCCGAGTGCCCGAACGAAGTGACCTGCGCCGGCAGGTACCCGTCGGCATCCGTCCAGGTCGTCCGGGTGCCGGTGTAGATGCCGAAGCCGAACTGCTTGTAGATGTCGCCCTGGACCACGAAGCTTCCGCCGAGACAGGTCGTGACCCCGGCTGCGTTGCCCTCCCACCCGATGGCGGACGCGGTGCCGTAGGCACCCGTGAAAGCATCGATATTCACGTTGAAGGAGCAGTTGTACTTCGCTGACGTTCCCTCGCCGATGGTCACCAGCGCCGGTTGGGACGCGCCCTCAGCTGCCGCCGGCGGCGCCGCGACGAGCACGGAGGTCGCACCCGAGCCCACCAGTGCGCTCATCATCAACGCAGCCGCTCTCCCACATTGGCGCATGCGCCGATTCTGCCAGGTCGCCGAGTCCAACCTCCTGGTCACGCGGTGACCAGGAACCCAGTGACGTTGCGGATGGTCAAACGGATTGAGGCGGTCTAATGGGTCGGTTTGACGAGATCAGCCCCCGATGCTGCCGTCCGCAAGCCGATCCGTCAGCGGACAGCCCTGTTTGCCCTTTCTGGAGAGGTGACGCGCCGCTGTAACAGGGTTCACCGAAAATGGATTTGAGAACGAATGAACCCCTGGCTAGATCCAGCTCATAGGGAGACCCATTCAACTACACCCTCGATGGTCTCAGGGGTGTGAAGTCAGAGGGCGGTTCGGCACGTGTTGCGGCCGCGACGTCACTAGTTGAGGGCATGGGCGGCAAGATCGACTCGTTCAACTTTGCCTTCGGCGGAACCGATGCCTATGTAACCGTGGAGATGCCCGACGACGTCTCTGCTGCCGCGGCGGCAATGGCGGTAAGCGCCGGAGGTGGAGCTACAGCGCGGACCGTTGTGCTGCTGACCGCCGCCCAGATAGACGCCGCCGCGGAGAAGCAGACAACATACCGACCGCCTGGGAATTAGTGCATTCGTCTCTGCACTCGCCACCTGGTTGCCGCCGCACTCACCGGGATCTAACAGTCCGGGAAAGGCTCACATGACCATCGACGCGCCCACTGTCCCGTCTGCCGGCGCGCTCCGGCCGATCGTATGAAGGAGTTCGTCTACCACCGGCTGCTGCTGCCCGCCGTCTCCCGCGACGCGGACAGACCATGCGCCACCAACGCAGCGACCGGGTTCTCCACCACCTATGCCGAGCACCTCGACCGGGTTAGCCGGTTGATCGGCGGCCTGCAGGGCCTGGGCCTCGAGCGCACCGACCGGTTCGCCGTCATGGCACTCAACTCGCCGGAATACCTGGAGCTCTATCACGCCGGGTTCCTCGGGGCGGCATCGTCAATCCGCTCAACCTCCGCTTCGCGCCGAAGGAGCTGATCCATGTCCTGCGCGACTCGGAGACGAGGACCTGCTTCGTGGACGCGGCCTGCGCCCCGGTGATCGATGCCATCAGGGACGAGGCCGGGCTCGAGCACGTGGTCCTCATCGGGGAGGACGACGTCCCCCACACGGCAACCTTCGACGAGCTGCTGGCCACGGGTACATCGGTGATCCCCGATGAGGGGGAGGAGACCGACCCCGTGGTGCTCATGTACACCGGGGGCACCACCGGGATGCCCAAGGGCGTTCTGCACAACCAGCGGGGCGAGATCCTGAACGCCTATCACATCAGGATGGCCATCAAACTCGGCCGCGACACAGTGAATCTGCTGCAGACGCCGATGTTTCACGCTGCATCCATCTATCCGGTGGTCGGGGGACCGGCGATCGGCGGGCACTCCGTGATCCTGCCGATGTTCGAGCCGAGGGCGGTCATGGAGGCCATCGAGACGTACCGGCCCACCATCACGACGATGGTGCCGACCATGATCGGCCTGACGATGGCCCATCCCGACTTCCGGCCCGAGCGCCTCGCTGGCCTCGACGACCTGGTCTACGGGGCCTCGCCCATGCCCAAGGCTCTGCTCGAGACTCTGCTCGACATGTACCCGGACATGAACATCTGGCAGGGCGACGGCATGACCGAGGCGTGCTCGATCGTGACCATGCTCGGCCCCGAGGAGCACCGCAACGGCGTGACGTACCTGCAGTCCGCTGGCTATCCGGTCATGGGGGTAGAGCTCTCAATCCAGGACGCCTTCGGTCGGACGTTTCCGACGGGGGTACCGGCGAGGTCTTCGTGCGGGGTGCCAACGTCATGGTCGGGTACTGGCGCCAGCCCGAAGCAACGGCGACCGCACTCCGCGACGGCTGGTACCACACGGGGGACGCCGGCTACCTGGACGCGGACGGCTACCTATTCCTAGTGGACCGGGTGAAGGACATGATCGTGACCGTGGTCTGGCGTGGCTGCGCGAGGCCGGTGGGGTCCGCTCCGCCGAGGCCTTGATCTGCAAGGCCGCTACCTCTCGTTCGAGGAGCGAGAAAAACTCGCCCTGGGCCGGGCCGAGGGTGAGTCGATCCGCTCCATCGCGCTGCGGCTGGGGCGAAGTCCCTCGACGATCTCCCGCGAGCTCGCCTGCAAGAGTGCCCCATGCGGTCGGTATCGAGCCACGACGGCGCACGCCCTGGCCCCGCCTCCGCACATGGTGCCAGGGTCCTCGACGAACCAACCCGAAGGGACCGATGTCTGAATAGTGCCGAGACCGAGCGGCGACCAACCTTCGGGGTCAGCGCAGTGTCAACGAGCTGCGTCACATAAGTAGTCGGCGAATCGCTTACCTCAGGGCCCCCGCTGGCCTCGAGCATGCCGCCATACACGCAAGTAGTACGAGTCCGCCTATGGCAACCCGGCGCCTGAGAGCGGTGGACCCGGGAATCATGACCACACTGGGTATGACGCTCGATCCGTTCTCCCGGTTCGCAGCACGGTGTCGCCCGCCATCGTTTTCAGACCCGATCACCCGTCGCCCAGCATTGCCCCCAATGGGGATTCGCTTGAGGCGCGTTAGCGTCTCGCCTGGCCAGAGTGGGTAGCCGCCGAGCGCGCAAACTACAAAGCAAATGTAAATCTATTCGTCAGCGTCCATTTCGATCAGTTGTTGCTTTAGGACTTTACCAGCAGCGTTGCGAGGAAGCGTCTCCAGAAATATCACGTCGCGAGGTGTCTTGAAGCGAGAAAGGTTGCGATTGACATGAGCCTTTACCTCGTCAGCATCCAAGTGTGCGCCCGAGTTCAGCACGACAAATGCCCGAAGACGCTGGCCCAAAGCATCGTCGGGAACGCCGACGGCGGCGGCCTCATGAATAGCTTCGTGGGCAGTGAGCAGATCCTCGACCTCGCCGGGAAAAACGTTCTCGCCCCCTGACACGATCATGTCGTCATCGCGACCCTCTACGAACAAGCGTCCAGCTTCGTCAAAGTGGCCCACGTCACCGGTCGACATGAATCCTTCGAGGATCTCTTTGCTGCCTCCGCCTGTGTAGCCGCTGAACTCTTCTCCATTGTGGACAAAGATCCGACCCGTGACTCCCTGTGGGAGAGAATGGCCCTTTTCATCGTAGATCCGGACGGTAACCCCGAGTGGCGGTCGCCCCACCGTGCCTGGGGCTGCCTTCAAATCGTCAGGGGTAGCGATCGCCACATAGGCCACCTCGGTCGAGCCGTAGAGGTTGTAGACGACGTCTCCGAAAACGTCCATGGCCTGGGAAGCCACCGCACCAGTCAGCTGTGAGCCGCTAGAAAATATGATGCGCAGTGCGGACAGGTCGAATTCATCGATGCGATCTTTACCCAGGCCGAGCAAACGGTCCAGCATGGCGGGTACAAGAATGAGCGCGCTGCAGCTCTGATTGGCTGTGGCCCGTAGCACCACGTCGGCGTCGAAACGGCGACGGAGAACCACTGTCGAGCTCAGTGCAATCGAGAAAAGTGCGGTGGCCAGGCCGAAGGCGTGGAAGACGGGCGGGGCGACAAAGGTCGCTTCACCTCTGCGAAACGGGACCTTCCCGAGTAGTGCTCCGGGCGCCAACAGTGACATGTTCACCTCACGGATGGCCCCTTTCGGAGTCCCCGTCGTGCCGCTGGTGAGGATGACCACCGTGCCAGGTCTTTCTGGGGAGGTCGGGGGGCGGCCGTCGCCGGTAGCGATCAGCGACTCGGTGGTGGGGACGTCGCTCGACCCGTCGGCCCAGGCAATCAGCCGGCCAAGCGGAGCCTCGACGTCGGCGCTCACATGCTCAAATTCCTGGTCGTAGACGAGGAACTTCACTCCTTCGCGGTCGCAAGCGGCTTTGGCTTGCGGTCCGGCGAAGTCGGTGTTGAGCATAACGGCTTTGGCGCCCGCTTTGGCGGCAGCAAAGATCGCATCGAGGACGCCGCGATGATTCCGGCACAGGATGCCCACTCCGTCGCCGGCGCGTATCCCGAGATCCCGAAGTGCGTTGGCCAAGGCGTTCGAACGACGGTCGAGTTCGGCGAAAGTGAGCACACCGAGGTCGTCGACCACTCCGGGTCGATCCCCATCGCGCAGTGCGGCAATTCTGATCGCGGCACCGTAGGCGCCATAGTGCTCGAACGCCTGCGCCATCTGTAGTAATCGGAGAGGCGATTCGGGTGTCATCAAACCGGCGCGGGCCATGGTGATAAGAGCCTGGACTTCGAGAGGCAGGCGGGTCAGCAGCTTCGTCAGATCGTGTATCGCGTTAGCCACGGATCTCCCTCGTTGCTCGTTCCTTTCCCCCGTCCGACATCTGACGCGCCGCCGCGTCCACTTGCCTCTACTGCCCGGATGCCCTCATCTGGAAATTGGGTTGTCTTTGACGTAGATGGCAGGAGGGGCACCGTGAAGTCGACTCCGGCGCCGGCCTTGGTCACTCCGCGAACTAAGTCGGGTCGGCTCGATTGGTTGACCATCCGATGGAGTTCGCACGAAGATCGGTTGTCGATCAGGCCCGAACTCCTCCAAGTCGCTCGCGCCTCTCAGCCTCAATCTGCCGTACTTGAAGCTTGAACGATTGGGCATGACCATCTCTACCTGAATTGCGACTGCATTGCTACTCAAATGAGCGGACGGGCTGCACTCGAGGTGATCAACAGGACGTGGAACCGGATCTGAGCAGCGTCCAGTCGCCATGAAACGCGCCCGAGAATTGCCACGCTTGCTCCCCAATCGATACCGGGACGATCCCACAGGTGGATCGACTTGCGGGTAACCCGCGATATCGTGTGCCCACGCATAGGCATTGACCCGCTACATGCAAACTTGCTCGTGCTCCTCCAAGAGCCCCAGTGCCGTGCCGTTACTGACTGGAACCGACTGGAGGATCACATGACAATGCCTATCGATGTGAAGGCGGTCCGTTCAGGGCTGACCAACGACGCCTATGTCGTCGTCAGAATGCCGTGCCAACCACCCTGCGGTCCTCGAGGCCATTGGCCACGAGCTTGACATCTGGATTGACAAGCCGAGAGGCTGGGAACGCCCACGGGGACCGCAAGCTGTCCCTCAAGCCGAACGGACAGCGGCACGCCGGAAACCCACCCAGACAGGCCTGAGCCCGTCGTCACAGGGGGATCCGCCATCGGCACGAGCCCGTGTCCACTTCACGGTCGGGCCAGGTGAGGGACCACGCGCCGATGCCAATTTGCCAAGGACTCGGACACTCGTACGGCCACGGCGTCCTCGGCGCTCTTCGAAACCCCGAAGGTCGGAACCTAGACCGACTTCGTGCCAACGGCATCGGTCTCAACCCGGTGAGCCAGAATCGGCGCTATAAGTAAAGGTGAGACAGAGTTTGTCTTGTTCTACCTCGGAGACGTGCTTGCTGAGTGGCGCGCAATGACACGGATGGGCGAGCTCGTGGCTTTGACTTCCAAGCTTTGTGTCTCGTAGTTGACATGCGGCAACTTCATCTACGTTGCGGACGACTCAACGCCCTTGACAATTGCTTGTGCGAATGCTGCATCAGCGTAATTCTGCTCATTGGAACTCGGTGGGTCACTGGCCAATACCGTAGCTGGCAGGCCAGGCGACAGATGCAACATATCCGCCCCGAACCACGACGCATGATCGCGCGCTTCACTATTCCAGTCAACAACTCGAACGTTTGCATGCTCCGCGGCCGCCTCATCAATTGCTCTGTTGATGGCTAAGGCGTCACTCTGCTTGTAATAAAACGGAGCGTTGACTTTCGCATTCACAATCACCACATAATCGTTCCCTGCCTTGGCGATTAATTGGTGCAACAATTGCGAATACTGGGTAATCGAAACGGCTCCACTTGCCAATTGCTCGGCATCATTAGACGCCGTTTCTACCACGATTACCCTGTACAATCCGTCTTTCACATCGGCATCCAGAGTGTCTTGTGCCCAAGAGGACGACAGAGCATGACCAGGGTTGACCGATACCCGTGTCAAATACCCAGCTGCGGTGAACGCGGACTCGATCGACGACTTGGCCTGCCAGGAAAGTGAATCACCGACAACCGCCACGCTCCTCGCGCGAAGTTCGCTCTCCTGGATTGTTTTCGCTGAGGCACTTTCCGTGTGGGCGATTGTGAAACCCAGCGTCACCGAAGCCAGGATGATGGCTATCATGAGGAGCGGCTTCATCTTTTGTTGGCCCATACGGGACGCAGCGGACGAGCGGCGCTTAAGCCGAGTAGATAAGCCCTCAATGTGTGAGGTCAGATCTGAGCTGACTTCACCACCACGCCGGTAGGTGTCGACTTGGGCTTCCCTGGCGCGAAACATCATGGGATATTCCACTCAACTTTCCGCACGACCTATAGAGGTTTGACACCAGTTGCTCACTTGAACCCTCACGTGCAACATCAGCGTCAGACATTGTCCACTGGTCCATGAGAAATTGCGTCGGTTCAATCATGCGCTGACGATGTTGGAGAGTGACAAGTGCCGGCTGTGTGCAACCTGTCCATCTTCAAATATGGCAATCGGGCCGACCACCTTCTCGGCGTGAGCTGCGGCGTCATCAACGATGCCTGTGCCGTACGTGTCTTTAGTCGGACGAGAATGTGTTCGTCTGCGGGGAACTCACGCCACTCGCGGTTGGTGTGAGAACCGATCAAGGGCACTTCGCTCGCCGAGATCAGCTAGATACCTCACCCCGTCAATAGAACGCAGAATGGGTTTGCCACACTTGTGGACGGCATGCAGAACCCTTTGGAATCCGGATGATTTCTGGCGGTCTTACTTAGACCTCGCGGTGCTTGAGCCGGCATGTGTGTCGATTCCGTGCCACCAAAGCACTGCCAGGCTCCCGTACGATCTGCAGCCATGGATCTGACAGGGAGGACGCTCAGCAAGGTCCCTGAGATCACCGCACTGTTCTGGGTCACGAAGCTGCTGACCACCGCCATGGGCGAGTCCACCTCCGATTACCTGGTTTTCAGGGTGAATCCCGTCGTGGCTGTTGGGCTGGGTACGGTGGTGCTTCTCGGCGCCCTCGTTCTTCAGTTCCGGGCTGTTCGCTATATACCGTGGATCTATTGGTTCACCGTGCTAATGGTGGCGATCGTCGGCACCATGGCTGCTGATGTCCTTCACAAGCAGTTCCACGTACCCTACGCGGCCTCCACCGCCTTCTTCGCCGTGGTGCTGACCGTGGTCTTCGTGGTCTGGCACCGGGTCGAGGGGACCTTGTCCATCCACAGCATCGTCACCCGGCGCCGGGAGTTGTTCTACTGGGCGGCGGTCATGGCCACCTTCGCCCTCGGCACGGCGGCGGGCGACCTCGCCGCCAAGACGATCGGACTGGGCTACCTAACCTCTGCAGTGCTTTTCGCTGCCTTGATGGCTGTGGCAGCGGTCGGCTACTGGCGCTTCCACCTCAATGCCATCTTGGCGTTCTGGGCGGCGTATGTGCTGACCCGGCCACTGGGAGCATCCATCGCCGATTGGTTGGGAAAGCCCAAGGCGCTGAGCGGCCTCGGCTGGGGAGACGCCGTCGTGACGGCGATCTTCGCCCTGTTGATCGTGGCCTGTGTGGGCTATCTGACGGTGGCCAATCGCGAGGCGAGAGTGGGGTCTGCTGAAGGGTCTCATTAGCCGGCGATCCCGCCGACCTTCTCTTGCAAACAGGTTGAGCTCCGGATAAAGGTGTCCCCTCGCTGCCGGTTTCGCGGCGCGCCAAACGCTGTCCGACCCAAAGGGTGCTTGCTGTCCGCAAGCGCTACCGGTAGTGGCCTTTGATCCCAGGTCCTGAGCGCACCAAGAGACGGACCCGCCGGGTTTCCATGATCGACTGATGGGAGCCAAGAGCACGTCCCGCAAGGCGATCCTGCTCTGGAACAGCTTCACCTGGGCAGGTCGTGCCTTGTCGACTCTACGCCGCCTCCGCTTCGTCCGTCGGATCGTGAACGGTACTAGCTCGGGACTTCAGATGAACGTCAATCTTCCTCCCACCGCGGGTCTCGACCGAGCAAGGCCAACAATTGGGACTGGGTATCAGCGTCGGCGGACACGTCGAGCGGCGGTCCGAACATCCCCGCAGAGCGGAATGTGGCCTCGTTCTTCCGCGCTGACGATAAGGCCAGTTCGCACAGCTCGGGGTCGAGAGATACCGCCATACCGACAGCTCTGGCAACGTCCCAAGTGTGGACGAGAACATCAGTGGTGAGGATCGGGAGGAGGGAGTTCACGTCGAGGGTCGAGCTGTCGGGTAGGTGGACGGGATGGGACCAGTTGGCATCAAGGGCGGTGAAGATGACCAATTGGGTGGCCTCCCATCGACCGGGGATGTCGTCCCTCGGCCGATTGGCCTTGATCCCGAGTGGGCGAAGCAGAAGTACCTCGTGGAACCCAATGACGTGTTCGAGCACATAGCGGGCGTCCCACTCGGCACAGGGGGAAGGTCGTTCCCACCGCTCACCCACTTGTTCAACGACGGCTCCAAATCCGTAGCAAGCCCGCCGGTGGCGGTAAATTGCCCCGTTCTCTGGGTCCATGTCCGTATCCTTCTGGTTGCTTCCTACTCGGGCCAGTCGAGCTGCGCTTCGGGTACGCCGACTGATCGGGCGTAGCCTCAACCTCGGCGCGACGGGCGGGATCCCTCTTGGGATACCTGAAAACCCGACCATGGAAGACGACGATCACCTCTGCGTCCGAGTGGAAGTCGCAGTACCACCCGCCCGGTGCGCACCCAGAGCGCTCGTTCCATGTTCCCGAACCGGTCATCTGTGCCGGATTCAGCCACGATTCGTGTCCTTACCGTTCACTCCGTCGCCTCTATCGCATGGCGGCGTGATCCTTGTCCGCCGCGTTCCCAGTCACGTTGTCCAGATGAGACCAGTAGCCCTGATTCTTCGACCTTGGGCTGTCGACGGGGTAACGCATCTCGATGAGCAGGCCGCAGATGTGACAGCTGGGCCAGTCAGCCATCAATGATCATCCCTCTCGGTTGGGTTTCCCCCGAGGCGGAGTATCTCACCGTTGGGGTCTGATCGGTACGTATGGCCGCTGGCCGGGCCGTGGTCCAGGTCATGTCCCGAGAGACGGGTTAGAACTTGAACCCCCGCAGCGCACTCCCTAGCGAGCCATCGACCTTCGGCGCTTCTCGTCGGATATGCCCGAGTGCCTACTGATCAGCAGGACCTGACTTCCCAACGCGATGGCCTCGCCACTCTTGAGGTGGCTGCCAATCGGATCTATTTCGATCACGGATTGACCGGAACCAATCGTGAGCGCCCCGGATTACGTGAGGCCCTGGCCCGCTTGCCGTGAGGGCGACACTCTTGTTGTTACCAAACTCGATCGGTTGGCCCGCTCCCTCCCTGATGCTCGGGCGATTGCCGACGAACTTACGGTTCGACAAGTGAGTCTCAAACTGGGCGGCTCCGTTTATAACCCAAACGATCCGGTCGGCCGACTGCTCTTCAATGTCCTGGCCATGGTGGCGGAGTTCGAATCCGACCTCATCCGGTTGCGGACTCGAGAAGGTATGAAGGTCGCCAAAGCCAAAGGACACCTTCGGGGCAAGCGGCCCAAACTCAACCATCGCCAAGAAGCGCACCTGGTTGCGCTACTGGAAACTGGTGAGTACACGACCGCTGATCTGGCTGACCTTTCGGAGTGGCCCGTTCCACCGTCTACCGGGCTGTCGAGCGAGAAAGGATTCTGAAGGCTGCGACGATGAGCACCCCTGCGCCAAGGATCTGAAGCCTGACTTCCGTGCGGTGTGGCAGCGTCCCGTAGGGCCCACCCCCGGGATACCGCCGCATCTCTCGGGCACGGATTTGGGTGGAGGCGTAAGGCGTTCGGGATACGGGAATCACTTGCGGACCGGTGGCTGAGAAGCGTCGTGATGGCTCTACTCGAGAGGAAGCAATTCCGGCAGTCGGACCGCGCAGGGGCGTCACGGGGCCGGCCATGAAGTGGGGCACTCTGAGTTTCATCGTCCAGCCTGATTCCCTCATGGTTCCGCCAGCAAGCTTCTGTTGACTATTACGAATTACGTAGTAGTCTTGAAGCAAGCCGTTGAGGGAGCACTGCATTGGGACTCAAGCGACTCGGACGTACACAGGACCCGACGATCCTGGTGCTCACCAGCCTGACCGGCGGGCCCAAGCATGGCTATTCGCTGATTCAAGACATCGAGTCGATGAGCGGGGTAACCATGGGTCCGGGAACCCTGTACGGCGTGCTTGCCCGACTTGAGGAGGAGGGACTGGTGGAGGCACTTCCTGCCGAAGATCGCCGGCGCCCATATCGTCTCACCTCACTCGGGGCGGCCACACTGCGTGAACGACTCGAAACGATCTCCAACGTCGCTCGGATCGGCCTGGCCAGGCTGAGGACGTGAGCACGGTGACAAACAGCGGAGCGGTCAACACCGCATTCAAGCTGTACCCACCATGGTGGCGTGATCGCTATCTCAAAGAAGCACAGAGGGTCACCGAGGATCTGGTCGAGTCCGGGCGCACGCGATGGAGAATCGTCTTCAACCTCTCGGGCGGTGCCCTGCGCGCTCGTCTGACGGCGAGAGGGATGCCCATGGAGGCCGAGCCGTGGGCCAGGCGTACCAATGCATCGATCGTGCTCGCCACAGCACCGACACTGGGCGTCATCCCCCTGATGCTCACCATCCGGCAGGTTCCTGCGATTCCTGGTGGAAGTGGCTGGACCATGCCCTCGAGCCATATTGCCACTACCCTCTACTTGGTCCTCCTGCTGGCTTTCGTCGCTCTCATCTCTACTGTCATCTGGGGCTACACGTCACTCTCCAACGGCTTGTTGACGCGCGGTACGAATGGACGTGGCCTGCGAGTGATGTCAAGGGTGCCTGGCTACCTGACGGTCCTCGCTGTGGTCCTGGTGGTCACGTCCATCGTGATAGAGCCGCATCGCCTCATCTATCACGGAAAGTCCTCGATCCCGCTCAATGGGCATCCCTTGGCGGCACATGACCTATGGGTCGCCGCAGGTGTGGCGATCTGCCTATGTTGGCTCGCTTCGGTCGTGCTGTTGGGGTGGGTAGCTCATCGCGCTGAACTCCCGGTTGCTTCCCTGCACTCGGGCACGCGAGTCAGCGTCGCCGTTTCGATATTCCTCTGGACGATGTCCGCCGCAGCCCTTGCCATGAGCACGGTCTATTCGAAGCAGATAAGTGAACTCAGCGGCATAAGGGTCCAGTCGGTCGTCCTCGGCCAGTCACTTTTGCTTCTCGGGATCGTGCTCTGCGTGCTCTCGATTGCATCGACGCTCGGGTCTGTTCTCACATCTCGCTCTTGGAAGGTCACATCGCACCTCGCCAGATGAGCACTTGGCCCCGATTTGGCGCCCGACTCATAATGAAAGATTGCCCCGCTCGGCGGTTCAACTGCCTCGCCCATAGGTGCCGGAGCGGGCGCGTTAGCGCGGCGTTAGCAGTTGGAGCCGCCAGCCAACTCCCAGTACCCCTAAGCGGATGCCCTTGCGACGACTGCTTGGATGTCCGTGTCTTCTCCACTCCGCTGAGTCGATTGCCAATTCGGATTGCCAAGCACTGCTGCGCCCGCCGGTCGATCAGAGATTGGAAGCCGCAATGTTTGCTGCGTGTCAGGCCCGGGGAATGTCGAGTGTGACGAGCAGATCTTCGTGGAGTTCGAACTACGGCGCGTGGTAGGAGTCGACGTGGGAGATGAACCACTCATTCTCGCCGGGCTCGATGCGTCATAGCGCAGTGGCGAACTGGCATTGGTAGGACTCGTAGCGGTCGCTCGCGGTGGTCAGTCGCGTCATTCGGGTGGCTCTGTCAATGTCACCGAGGCGGCCGATCACGGCGGCGTCATACGCCCGTTGCCTCATGTCAATACCTCCGGGAAGCTTGATTCGTTGCCTCATCTAAAACCTCCGGATGGAGACTCGGGTTGAAGGACCGATTCACCTGCGGTTTGACCGGGGCCGGGGCCTTGGTCAGCGCCAGGTTCTCGAGTTGTTGGGTGAGGTCGTGGATTTGGCGGTAGAGCTCGCCCGGGCGGACGGCGGCCATGGTCTCGTCCAGGCTGGCCCGGTCCGTTTCGGTGACCTCTGGGCGGGCTTTGGTCCGCGCCAAGGGGGTGGTAGCCCGGTCGTAACGCTTGGTGACCTTGGACCCGTCTCGTTGCTTGAAGACGAGCTTTTGCTGGGCCAACAGGTAGTTGGTGTAGCCCATGTCGAGGGCCCAGATCGCGTTGAGCAAGGAGAGCTCTTTGTCGGTGTCGAAGCGGAGGTAGCCGACCAGCTCGCGCACATGGGTCCAGTTCTTCTGCTCGACGTGGGCTCCGTCGTTCTTGTTGCCCGAACGCGACCGGGTGAAGGTGATCTTGTGCTCGGTGCAGTAGTTGAAGAGGTGATGGTTTATGAACTCAGAACCGTTGTCAGAATCGATGCCCAAGATGGGGAAGGGGAACTGGCTAATGACGTGTTCGATGGCCTCGAAGACCCAGATGGCCGCCTTGTTCTTGACCGAGCGGTTGATGGTCCAACCGGTGAAAATGTCAGTAACGGTGAGGGTAAAGCAGAACTCGCCCGACGAGTTGCCCCCCTCGTGGCCGACCAGGTCGATTTCGACGAATCCGGGCATATTCTCGCTCCACTGCGCCCAGGTGCGGATCGGGATCTGCGATTTGAGCAACGTGCCGGGCTTGGTGTGTGAGCGTCCCCGGGGGAACAGTTTGGCCCGCTCGGGGGCCAGGTGACGATCGATCGACGCCGCCGACATAGACACCAACAGGGCGGCCTCTGCGTCGGTCATGGTGATCTCGCCGTCGCGGCGCAAGAGGGGGACGAGGGCGGCCAGCATCGGGGCCAGGCGCTTGCCGGCCGGGGTGCGGGTGAGCATCCAACA
>Ga0307374_10001202_pt1 | contig 48420 bp, 53 predicted proteins | sample OX3MG_FD_202532 | JGI IMG/M metagenome (GOLD analysis project Ga0307374, IMG submission 202532) | Soil microbial communities from Risofladan, Vaasa, Finland - OX-3 | ecosystem: Environmental > Terrestrial > Soil > Coastal area > Acid sulfate soil | place: Finland: Risofladan, Vaasa | collected...
TTCTCGACGCGCGTCACCGGCTTGTTGTGCAGCTGCAGCGGCCGGGCCAGCGTGATGCCGCTCATGCCGCTCTGTGCCGTCCCGAACCAGTAGGCGTCCACGTCGTCCTGCGACACGCCGGCCGACGCGAAGGCCTCGGTGCTGGCGTCGACGATCAGGTCGTCGAGCCCCTTGTCCCACAGCTCGGCGAACTTCGTGCACCCCATGCCGACGATGGCGACCTTGTCGTAAATGCCGTGCGAACCCATCAGGCCCCTCCTCCTGCGCCGGCCGCTTCGCTGCGGACCGGGCGCGCCTTCCAGAAGTAGTCGTGGATGCCGTCGGCGCTGAACAGCCGGCGGAAGGTCATCTCGACCCGGCTCCCGGCGCGTATCTCGTCCGGATCGGCGTCGGTCAGCTCGACCGGGTAGCGGCCGCCCCCGTCGAAGTCCACGACGGCGAACACGATGGGCGGGCTCGGCGAGTAGGCCAACCGGTCGATCGTCGACGTGACGACGGTGCCGGTGGCGTCGGCCATGGCGACCGGCTCCATGTCATCGACCGCGCCGCCCTCCATGGAGACCCGCGACGGCGGGAGGTGCACGGCGCCCGAGCTGCGGTCCTTCGAGCCGACGAAGCCGAACTTCCATTCCTCGTTCCGATAGGCCGCAGTGCTCGACACCCGCGCCGGCTCCGGCCGCCGCGGCGGCTCCGGCTGCAGCTGCCCGCGCCAGGCCAGGAACTTCGAATAGGGGAGCGCGCCGCCGGTGGCGATCTGGTCGGCCACGGGACGCACCGGGCGCCAGCCCGCCAGCGCCTCCGTCGTGCGCAGCACCACGGCGTCGGCCCCGTCGGCCAGGTGCACGGCGACCAGCGTCGTCCCGGTAGGCGTCCCCGCCGATGCCATCGACTCCAGAGCACCGGCCAGCACCAGTAGCGGGTGGGCCGTGCCGCTCTGTCCCACGCTCGACGTCAGGTCGTCGACCACGACCGACTCGCCCAATCCCAGCTTCTTCACCAGCCCCGAGACGGCCCGCCCGTGCATGCCCGTGACGACCAGGCGCCCGATGTCGCCGGCCTCGAGCCCGGCTGTTTTCAGTGCCCTGGCCAGGGCGTCTTGCCCCAACGCCAGGTAGCGGTTTTCCCCGAAGCGCTCCTCCCAGAGCTTGGAGGTGCGATCGCCTGGCGCCCGCCAGCGATCCGTGAACTCGTCGCTCGCCGAGGCCGTGGCGACCAGCTCGGCCAGGACCCCGGGCCCCTCGCCGAGCAGCACCGCAGCTCCCGCATCGCCCCCGGCGGACTCATCAGCGCTCGTCGGCAACCCGTCGCGCAGGTCCCCGACGACGACCAGGTTGGTCCCCCCGCCGCGTAGAGCCGCCATTAAGCAGCCCACTCCCGAGCGCAGGGCGCCGCCGAAGTCGTAGGCGCCGACGTCCCCGGGCAGGCGCAATGCTGCTGCAACTGCAGTTGCGTTCGTCTTGTCCAGGTAGGCGGGCACCGAGGTGGCGAACCAGACCGTTTCAGGGCTGTGACCAGGGGCGGAGCGCAGGGCTAGCCTGGCCGCCTCGACCCCGAGCGTGGTCGTGTCCTCGTCGTGGGATGCCACGGCCCGGGTTCCCTTCCCGCCCCCGCTGCCCATGAAGTCCTTGATGTCCGACCGGGCCAACCGCCGATACGGCACGTATCCCGCTGCACTCAGGATGCCTCGCACGGGCGATGAGCCTAATGTCTGGCGAAAGTCCATCTGATGGGTCGTCAGATCCGGCTCCGGCCTGGCCCAGCGGGCAGACTGTCCCTCATGGCGGATCCGCCGGTTCCCCCGGGCCTCCCTTCACTCCCACGGGAACCGGGCCTCCCGACCGAGCGGGTGGCCGACGCCGACCGGGACCGGGCCGTGACCCAGCTGCGGGAGCACGTGGTCGAGGGCCGCCTGACCCTCGACGAGTTCTCCGAACGGGTCGGCTCGGCGCTCCAGGCCAGTACCCGGGGCGACCTCCAGGCCGTCATGGCCGACCTGCCCGAGGCCCGCCCTATCACCGGGAACCTTCCTGCGCCCACCGCGGCATCGCCGAAGAAGCAGCCGCACTGGCACGTCGCGGTCATGAGCGGGCACAGCACCAAGGGCCGCTGGCGCATCAGCGGGAAGACGAACGCCGTGGCCGTAATGGGCGGCTGCGACATGGATCTCCGCAAGGCCGAGATCGAAGGCCCCGAGGTCGAAATCACCGCCTTCGCCTTCTGGGGCGGCATCGACATCACCGTGCCCGAGGGGTTCGACGTGGAGCTGCGCGGCTTCTCGCTGATGGGTGGGCGCGACCTCAAGTTGCGTGACGTGCCCGTCGTTCCCGGCTCGCCCCGGATCGTCGTGAAGGCTTACGCCGTCATGGGCGGGATCGACGTGAAGAGCCGTCCTAACCGCTCGGGCAAGGATCTGGCCCGGGCCGCCGTGCGCCGGGTGCTGAAGCCGGAGCCAGACGCGGACCTGGCCCCGAACCCCACGGAATTGGCCTCGCTCGAGCAGAACATCCGACGCGACCTGCCTGCCGACGGCACGGTCACCATCCTCTTCTGCGACATGGTCGATTACGCCGGCCTGACCGAGCGCCTCGGCGATCTGGGCTCGCGCCAGGTCCTGCGCGAGCACCATCGCATCGTGCGTGACGCAATCGCCCGGCACGGCGGCCGCGAAACCAGCGTGCAGGGCGACGGCTTCATGGTTGCGTTCGGTGGCGTGGCCCGCGCCCTGCGTTGCGCCATCGACATCCAGCGCGCCGTCATGGCGTACGTCCCTGCGAACGACGGCGAGTCCATCGCGGTGCACATCGGCGTGCACACCGGCGACGCCATGAACGAAGGCGACGACTACCTCGGGCACACCGTCATTGTGGCTAGCCGCTTGGCCGACGCCGCCGGGCCGGGCGAGGTCCTCGTCTCGTCCCTCTCCGAGCAGCTCGTCCAGGGCTCGGGCGAGTTCACCTTCGACGGTCACCGCGAGACCAGCCTCAAGGGGATGGCACGACCGCAGCCGTCCGCCAATCTCACGTGGACTGACTGAACGGGTGGATCCGAAGGACGCCTGGCGCGACGCGGGGCTCTACGACCCCGATGACGCCGCTGCACAAGAGCGCCTGGCGGTGCTCGAGTACCTGACCGAACGCGGCGCCACGATCGAGCAGATGGTCGAGGCGAACCGGATGGGAACGCTCTACGGCGTGGCGGCCGATCTCGTGACCCAGGGCCGCAGCGAAGAGATCGCCGTAGCCGACCTCGCGGCACGGGCTGACGTCCCGGCCGCCCGCGTCCTGCGCACCCTGTTGGCCGCCGGCATTCCGGCCCGGGACGACACGGAGGTGCCGGCCGACCTCGTCTCGTTCATGGCCGCCTTCGAATTGGGCGCCGCCCTCATGGGGGAGGAGGCGATCCTCGCCTTCACGCGGGTGCTCGGCGCCGCCGCCAACAATGTGGCCGAGGCGGCCATCGCCCTCTTCCTGGCTGAGCTGGGACCCGGCACGGGAGGCGAGGGGCCCGACGAGCTGGCGCAGGCGCAACTCGCCGAGGCCGCCACGACCGCCTTCGTGGCGGTGCCCGACGTCCTCGCGGTCCTGGTGCTGAATGCGTTCGACCGGGCGCTGCGCCGGGCCGAGGCAGCCCGGTCCTGGCAGCCTTCCAACCCTCCCGCCGCCGGGACGATCGAGGGCCCGACCGAGGTGGTGGCCCTTGGCTTCGTCGACCTGGTGGGTTCGACGGCGTGGGGCCAGTCGATGCCGCTGCGCGACCAGAGCCTGGCGCTCGCCCGCTTCGAGTCGGCCGCCTGGACCAGCGCAGTGCTTGGCGGCGGGCGTGTCATCAAGACCATCGGCGACGAAGTCTTCTTCGCCGCACCGACAGCGGAGACCGCATGCCGGATCGGCCTCGAGATCTGCCGGGCGGTGGCCCGGGATGAACTGCTGCCCCCGGCCCGCGGGGCGGTCGGGATCGGCCCTGCCTTTCCCCGGGAGGGCGACTACTTCGGTCCGCTCGTGAATCTGCTCGCCCGCCTGGCCAAGGTCGGCGCCCCGGGCGAAATGTTGGCGACTGAGGCGGTGGCGGTCCATCTCCCATTTGAGGCGTGGGATCTGCACCCGTTGGAGCCGACCGAGCTCCGGGGCATCGTCAAGCCGGTCACTGCGTTCGTCGTCGAGCGCCGGCAGCCCAGCGCCTGAAACCCTTATCCGGTTAACACCCTGAACAGATACCGTTAACAGCACGTCTACCAGGTAGATCTCCTTCGGAACCGTTCTTCCGTAAACGCCGTGCTGCGGGGCTCGGCACTACGATTCGCAGCGCCTGCGTGGGCACTCATCCCCATCGGTGTCGTCGCCTTCGTGGGCCCCCTCGCCGTGCAGTGCCGACACATCAGGTTGCTCTGGTTCGTGGAGCGCTTGTCGGCACTGCCGTGCCAGGTTGCCGGCTTGGGGCGCCCAGTCTGCCCGGCTGCGCCGTGGTCGACCTCTGCCTGAGCGAGCCGGGATGCCCGCCCCTGATCGAACCTTCCAGGGCCGCCGGGCGACACGGGCTCCCAGACGAGATCCTCTTCGGGCCTTGTCTCATCAGCCGCTCGGGGACGCCGTCGGGGGTCCCCTCAGGGGAAGAGCGTTGGCTGCGATCGCCTACTGCGCCCACCCATTGAGCCCCCCGGGTGAGCCCAGTTACTCCGTTGCCTCCGGCTCCGATCGACGGGCCGACAGCCCCACCACCAGGCTGCCACCGTTTTGCGCCCGTTGATGTAAACACCGCGGATTACTGTTAACCCTGTCATGGCGACGACCAAGTCCACCGTTGTTGGCATCCGGCTCGACCATGAGCGCCGCGCCTGGGTCGAGGCCGAGGCAGCGCGCCTCGGGGTCTCAGTGCGTGGCCTCTTCGAGGGGATGATCGACGAGGCCCGCTCGGAGGGAGTTGAGACGGCGGCGGAAGTCCCGGAGGACTCGGTCGCAGCTCCGGCCTCTACGTTCCGCCCGTCGGTCGACGAGGTCCCCGCATCGTCGAGTCCGGAAGGGCCGACTGCATCCGAATCACAGCAGCGTGTTAACGCGCCCTCATCGCCGCCGTGGCCCGGCGTCGGGTCTGTCTCCGGAGTCCCGGGCAGCCTGATCCGCGAGGCCTTCTCCCTCTCGACAAGTCTTCTCGAGTTGGGTGGTCGCTGCGCGACGAAGAGACTCAGTAGCTGCGTGTTAACGCGTCACTTCGTCGGCCGCTCGTAGCCATCGTCTCGGGTCGCCCGGCGATAACGTTGGGCAAAGTAGTTGCACTCGTCGATTGCTAATTGTTTCACGAGGAACAAACCTTCGCGGCGCAATACGCGAGTCGGTGCGAGCAGTTGATCCGACGCACCGACGCGTTCTGCTGATTAGCGGCGCCATCGGTCGCCCGAGGTCGCCGAACTGCGTCACGCGCGGGCATCGAGCCGACTCCCAAGCTGCACCGGAGCGAATCAGGCGGTTTCACACTGGCCCCTGCATTGGGGTACAAGTGCTCCGAAGGTTGCCGAGCCGGCGCCCGCGCGAGAACCTTGGCCCGCCATATGCCAGCAGTGGGCAGCATGCCTGTATCTGTGGCCGCCTCACGCGCCGGGTGAGCATGGCTTCGTTTGTCTCGAGAACTGGTGTTATCCACGCCACGGACCGGAGTCGCAGGAATCATGCGTCATCCATCCGAACGCCCGGGCGACGAGAGAAGGGACAACAACGTTGCCATTGAGCTGAGGAGGGTACGCCGTTGGAACCTTCATGCAGCACGGCGAAGAGGGTGGTCCGGCGGCGCCACAGTCAATTCGCGCCCGACAATCACTAACAGGCTGGGACTTCAACCTGTCGACCCCAATACCAAGATGGCGATCGATCGGAGCCTTGCAGGGTAGTGACGTCATCCCGCAGCCGCATAGCTGTGCTGCTGCAGCACGGCTGGTGTTCATAAGTGGTGTTAACGATGTGTCCCGCATCGGTGGAGAAGCCGCTCGTCGTTGCCGCACGTCTCGGCGGTGTTACGCCCCGGGTGGCTCACGGTGGCCGGGGCCAAGGCCATGCCATTCGAATTGAAGCCGGAGGTGCTGCCAAACAAAAAGGGACGCTGTTGCTCGACACGCAGCTGGTCGTGACGGTCCGTCCAAGCTCTGCCCGTGCGTGGAGATCAGCACCGGACTTCGTCCTCGGGCCGCCGTTTACCATTATCGGGGCTTCCATCGCCGCGCCCAGGGCAGGCAGGACCAGAAGGTGCAGGTGTTGAACGCCTATCTCACCGGCACTAGGTCCTGGGACGGCTTGGTTCGGAGCATCGCTTCAACGCTCATTGGTTGTCACGGTGCGGAACCCAACAGCTCTCCTTCCGTGAGTCCTCCGTTCATCCTGGGCGAGCGGCAATGCCAGCCTGTCGAAGGCGTCCAAGGCGCAAAACCTGCCTTCATGCCCATGGGCCTCTCAATGGTCTCCCGCTTAATTGTCATCCTCATCGTCCTCGAGCGCCTGCTCCTCGTCATCACCCGGTACTTGCGGGAGCGCCGGCGTCGGAAGGAAGAGGCCGAGGGAGCCGCGGGTCAGCCCGGCGGCCTGGACGACGCCCTGCCGACCGGAGAGGTCCCTGCATCCCTGCCGTTGGAGGGCCCTGCCTACGGGCGTTGGTGCCGGAGCCCTGGCTGGGGGAGCTGCGGAGGCAACGGGGGGCGACGTCCCGCCCGGGCGGCCGCCGCATCCGCCAGTCCTCACAATTGCCACTTGCGCCACTCTTCCTGTCCTTCTAATTACGGGGGACGTCAAAGGCGGGTTTCCGCCCCGCCTGACGGGGTCCATCCCGGGACGCGGCCTAGGAGGACGGACGTGGTCTGCCCTATGATGTCGGCCTAATCTGACGACCCGTCAGATCCCGTTTTCGTCGGTCCCGTGGAGGCAGCAATGGAGTTCGAATTCTCGCCTGAGCAACTGGCCTTCGTGAAGGAGGTCGAGACCTTCCTCGACGCCAACGACGACCCCGAGGTCTTCGACGTGACCCGGGAGAACATGGCCCAGATCGTCGACACGCCCAAGCGGCGGGCTTTCATGGCGTCGATGGGCGAGCGGGGCTGGCTCGGCATGACCTGGCCCAAGGAGTACGGCGGGTCGGAGGGGGAGGGGATCTACGAGTACCTCCTCAACGAGCAGCTGGCCCGGCGAGGCGGTCCCCAGATCGGCAAGGGCGTCGGCATCGTGGGCAAGACGATCATCCGCCACGGCAACGAGCGCATGAAGGCCGAGTTCCTGCCCAAGATCCTGCGCAACGAGGTCGAGTTCGCCGTCGGCTACTCCGAGCCCAACGCCGGGTCCGACGCGGCCTCCATGCAGCTCAAGGCCACCCGCGACGACGGCGGCTGGATCCTCAACGGGCAGAAGACCTGGACCACCTCGGCCCACTTCGCCGAGTGGTATTGGGTCGGGGGGCGCACCGACCCCGAGTCCAAGCACGCAGGCATCACGCTCTTCCTGGTCCCCATCGACCAGCCCGGCATCACGGTCAACGCCATCTGGACCATGGGCGACGAGCGTACGAACGAGGTCTTCCTCAACGACGTCTTCGTGCCCGACGATTACGTGGTGGGGGAGGTGGGGCGGGGGTTCCAGTACATCTCGGAGGCGCTCGACCTCGAGCGCTTCACCATGTTCACCCTCTCGCCCATGCAGCAACGCTTCGATGTGCTGGTCGAGTACGTGCGCACGACGTCGCGGGACGGGGAGCCGCTGAAGAACGACCCGGTGATCCGCCAGCGCCTGGCCCAGCTGGCCACCCAGCTCGAGGTGGCCCGGGTGATGGGGCTCAAGTTCGTCTTCGAGTCCTCCAAGGGCGGTGCGGCGCCGACGGCCGAGGCGTCGGAGTACAAGCTGTTCGCCACCGAGTTGTCCAAGCGCCTGGCCAACGCATCCATGGACATCGCCGGGCCCGGTTCGCAGTTGCGGGTCAAGACGGCTGAGGCGCCGCTGGCCGGGCGCTCCGAGTCGACGTACCGCTACACCGTGATCGACACCATCGGGGGCGGGGCGTCGGAAATCCAGAAAAACATCATCGCCCGGCGCAAGCTCGGACTGCCGAAGAACTTCTGAGCGTGTCGCCGACGGAGTCTTCCGGGAGCGGCCCCTTGGAGGGGGTCACCGTGCTCGACCTGTCGACGGTCGGGCCCGCGGCGCGTTGCACGCGCCTGCTGGCCGACTATGGCGCGCTGGTCGTCAAGGTCGGGCCGGTGCCGACGGCCGATGCGGCGCCGATCGTCCCGCAGTACTTCGCGTATTCGGGCCACCGCGGCATGCGGCGGGTGCTGGTCGACCTGAAGGATGCGGATGGGCGGGAGGCCTTCTTGTCGTTGGCGGCGGTGGCCGACGTGGTGGTCGAGAGCTTCCGGCCGGGGGTGGTGGACCGGCTGGGCGTGGGATACGCAGCGGTCTCGGAGCGCAACCCGGGGGTCGTGTATTGCTCGACGAGCGGGTACGGCCAGGACGGCCCGGCCTCGCAATGGGCGGGGCACGACATCGACTACCTCGCCGTGGGTGGCTTCTTGGCCATGAGCACGCCGGGGGTGGATGGTGCGCCCCCGCTGCCGGGGGCCACGGTGGCCGACGCGGCGGCGGGGGGCATGCAGGCGGCGCTGGCCATCACGGCGGCGCTGGCGGGACGGGCCACGTCGGGGCGTGGTGCGTATCTTGATGTGTCGGTGGCCGAGGGCGTGCTGTGGCTGACCTCGCTGGCCATCGACGAGCAGCTGGCTTTGGGGGTTGATGTGGAGCCGGGGCACGACGTCCTGTCGGGGCGGTACGCCTGTTACGGGGTGTACGCGGGGTCCGACGGCAAGTGGCTGGCGGTCGGCGCCATCGAGGCGAAGTTCTTCTCGAACCTGTGCGCGGCACTGGGGTGCCCGGAGTTTGCGGCGTCGCAGTTCGACGACGGGGCGCAGTCGCGCATCCGGGCCGCTTTCGTGGCGGCCTTCGGCGAGCAGACGCGGGACGAGTGGGTTTCTCGGCTGGCTGGGGGAGACACCTGCGTGGCGCCCGTGCTCTCGATCGCCGAGGTGACGGAGTCGCCGCAGTTCGTGGCCCGGGGTGTGGTCGCGACAGCGTCGCATCCGACGGAAGGGGAGCTACGGCAGCTGGCGCCGTTGCTGGCGGGGATGGCGCGGCCGTCGGGCGGGGCGGGCGATGTGGGCGGGGCGCCGGTGCCGTTGCCGGACATGACGCAGACAGACACGGAGCACCTCTTGAAGGAGGCCGGAGTGGACGGAGAGACGGTGGCCCGCTGGGTGGCCGGGCAGGTGGTGGCATGACGGCGACCTCGGCGGCAGCGGCCCTGGACGAGATGCGGGCGCTGATCGGCCAGGAGCAGTACCACGAGGTGGGGGAGTTCCCCGTCGAGCGGTCCTACGTCTGGACCTCGTGCGCGTCGGTCGAGAACGGCAACCCGCTCTACTGGGACGACGCCGTGGCGGTGGACGTGACCGACGGCCCGATCGCGCCGCCCTCCATGGTCTCGGTCTGGTTCCGGCCCCACCACTGGGCGCCGGGGCGGACGACCGAGGCCCTGCCGCTGCAGGTCCACTTCGACCTGAAGGCGGCCCTGGGACTGCCCGAGGCCGTCATGACCGACGACACCATCGAGTTCCACACGCCGGTGCGCATGGGCGACGTGTTGCGGACCCACCAGGTGCTGCGCTCGGTCAGCGACGAGAAGACGACCAAGCTCGGCACGGGCCGCTTCTGGGTCATTGACGTGATCTACGCCAACCAGGACGGCGAGCTGGTGGCCGTCGAGACCTACACGGGCTTCGGCTACCGCCGGGGCGAGGCGGCGGCACAATGAGCACCTCGGTCGTGCCTCAGCTCCTGTTGGATGACATCTCGGTGGGTGACGAGCTGCCGGCCCTCAATTACGCGGTCACGGCGACGACCGTCGTCCTGGGTGCGCTGGCCACGCGGGACTGGCGTCCCATGCACCACGACAAGGACTTTGCCGTCGAGCGCAACGGGACGCAGGACATCTTCTTGAATACGCCGAACCAGGCGGCCTGGTTCGAGCGCTACCTGACCGACTGGACCGGGCCGTACGGCCGGCTGGCCCGGGTGACCTTCCGCATGAAGGGCTCGGTCTTCCCCGGGGACACGATGGTCCTGTCCGGAGTGGTGGAGTCGACGTCGGTCGACGAGATCGGCTGCGGCTTCGTCACGGTGGCCGTGACGCTCGCGGTCGACGGCGACGTCAAGACCACCTGTGCCGCACGGGTGGCGGTGCCCACCAGCGCCGACGACAACCCCTGGGCCCGCAAGGGCGACCAGTGGCGGCCGGCGCCGTGACGGTCGGTCGCTCCATTGCCGAGTTCGTGTCCGTACCCCCTCGAGCAGAAGAGAGATTCTGATGTTGGACCTTGATTTCGACCAGGAACAAGAGCTGCTGCGCCAGACGGCGCGTGACCTCCTCGCGAGACACTGCTCGCTCGACGTCGTACGCCAGATGGAGGACGACCCGGTCGGCTATCCGGCGCCCCTGTGGACCCAGCTCGGCGAGCTCGATCTCATCGGCCTGCTCCTGCCCGAGGAGTACGGGGGCTCGGGCCAGTCGCTCATCGAGGGCGTGGCCCTCTACGAGGAGCTGGGAAGGGCGCTGGCGCCGACCCCGCATTTCGTCTCGGCCGTGCTGAGCGGTGGGGTGCTGGCCGAAGCCGGCAGCGAGGCCCAGAAGGGCCAGTGGCTACGGCCCGTGGCGTCGGGCGAGGCCATCGTGACCCCGGCCTGGCTGGAGCCCGAGAACGGGTTCTCCCCCCGGGGTGTGCAGACGACCGCGACAGCCGACGGGGACGGGTTCCGCCTCAACGGCCTGAAGCGCCACGTGCTCTTCGCCTCGTCGGCGGACCGGCTGGTGGTGCTGGCCCGGATCGGCGACGAGGCTTCGGCGATCGACCTCTTCCTGGTCGACCCCAAGGCGGGCGGGGTGACGCTGCGCCAGCAGCTCAGCATCGCGTCCGACACGCAGTACGAGGTCACGCTGTCGGACGTCGTTGTCAGCGAGGCCGACCGCATCGGCCCGGGCGGGAGTGGCTGGGCTACCTGGCTGGACGTGCTGCAGCCCGCGCTCGTGCTCCTCGGGGCGCAGGCCGTCGGTGGCGCCCGCTACGCGCTGGAGATCACGACGCAGTACGCCAAGGACCGGCACCAGTTCGACAAGCCGCTGGGCGCCTTCCAGGCGCTGGCGCACTACCTGGCCGACGCCGTCACCAACCTCGACGGTGCCGAACAGCTGGTGCACGAAGCGGCCTGGGCCGGCGCAACGGGCCGGTCACTCGAGTCGCTGGCGCCGATGGCCAAGTTGTTCGCCTGCTCGACCTTCCGCGACATCACGGCCATGGCCCAGCAGATCTTCGGGGGGATCGGGTTCACGTTGGACTTCGACATCCAGCTGTACTTTCGGCGGGCCAAGCAGCAGCAGCTGATGTGGGCCAACGACCGCGTCCTCGAGGATGCGGTGGCGGCGTCGCTACTCGACTGAGCTCGGCTGGTCCTGCCGCCCGGCGAACTGGCTGCAGATTCAGGCGGTCCCGGCGCGCCGTAGGGGCGGCTGCGCCTGTTGGACTCCGTCGTCGACGACGGGGCCGGGCGCGAAGTCGATCACCTCGCCCGGCTCGGCATCGCACTGTTCGAGCTCGACAGCCATGGTGGCCTTCATCGCGTGCCCGCGGCAGTAGCGAACGGCGAGCGGGATGGAGGCGGCCAGGGTGGCCACGCCTCCGACCATGATGGCGACCCGCGCATTGGTGACGTCGGCGATCCAGCCGACCAGTGGGGCTCCGATGGGCGTGCTCCCCAGGAAGGCGATGGCGTAGAGAGCCATGACCCGGCCCCGCATGGCGGGGTCGGCCCGGAGCTGCAAAGTGGCGTTGGCCGTCGCGATGAACGAGATGCTGCACACCCCCATGAAGACCATGGCCACCATGGCGATGACCTCGGTCGGCGCCGCGGCGACGACCAGGAGCATGACGCCGAAGGCCAGGCCGATGAGACTGAGCATGGCCGTGCTGGGCCGGCTGCGGTGGGCCACGACGAGGCCGCCGATGACGGCGCCGGCGCCCATGGCCGCCAACAGGGCGCTGTAGGTGCCGGCCCCGCCATGGAAGGTGCGGGTGGCCAGCAGCGGAAGGGTGGTCGTGAAGTTGAAGGCGAAGATGCCGACCACCGCCATCGCCAGCAGAGGGTCGCGGAGCCCCGGCGTCGACCACACGTAGCGCAGTCCTTCGCGGACCTGCCCCTTGGCCCGGGCCACCACGGGGCGCTGGTGGAGCTCGGCGGGACGCATCATGAAGAGCGCGACCAGGACGGCGACGTAGGAGGCGGCATTGAACAGGAAGCACGCCGCCAGGCCGACGGCGTAGATGAGGATGCCGCCGATGGCGGGCCCGATCACCCGGGCGGAGTTCATGACGACGCTGTTGAGGCTGATGGCGTTGGGGAGGAGGTCACGGCCGACCATTTCGGACACGAAGGTCTGGCGGGCCGGGTTGTCGAACAGGTTGACCACACCGAACAGGGTGGAGATCAGGTAGACCTCCCACATGGTGACGGTCCCCAGTGCTACGAGGATGCCGAGGGCGAGAGCCAGCACACCGGATGCGGTCTGGGTGATGTAGAGGAGGCGACGCTTGTCGACGCGGTCGACGATGAGCCCGCCCCAGCTGCCGAGCAGCAGCATCGGCAGGAATTGGAGGGCCGTGACGAGACCGACGTTGAACCCGTTCCCGTGGAGCTGGTCCGAGAGGACCAGCAGGCCCAGGGCGACGGCGTGCATCCAGGTGCCCGAGGCCGAGATGACCTGGCCGACGAAGAAGAGGCGGTAGTTGCGGACGCGCAGCGCCTGAAAGGTCTGGCGGGCCGCCCGCGTGATCGGGCTCAATCGTCCGCCACCAGGTGCTCGAGGAGGCTGGTCATCGACTCGGCCAACTGCTGCTCGGCCGGGTCCAGGGCGGCCAGCCGACGGTTGAGATAGGCGTTCTTGAGGCTGCGGATGCGCTGGAGGTTGCGGCGACCCTCGGCGGTGATCCTGACCCGGACCACGCGCCGATCGACGTCGTCGGTCTCTCTCGCCACCAGGCCGGCGTTCTCCAAGGAGGCCACCAATCGGGTCACGGTCGGGGGCTGGACCTGCTCGGCCGCGGCCAATTCGCCCAGGGTGGGGCTGGTGAGCCGGTTGACGGTGCCGAGCGCCGAGGCCTGGGCGGGGGAGAGCCCGGCCAACGCCTGCTGACGGAGCTTGCGATTGAGGCGAACTACGGCCACCCGGAGGCGGCTGGCCAGCCCCTCGTCGGACGCAAGCCCGGCGGCCGGAGTCGGCTGGCCGGCTACTGCGGTCGAAGGGGATGCGCTCATGGATCTCATTATATTTAGTTGTGCTAACTAATGGCGCGGGCGTTCGTGCCTGTGGGGCCACGAGCTGCGACTCCCGTGTCAGCTCGACTTCCGCCGCTGGGGCTGGGCGTTGCGCCGCCGTCCCGTCGCCGCCCGTTTCCGCTCGGCCAAGGCGCGGGGTTCTTGGGGACCCGTCGTCATCACGGTGACCGTTCCTCCCAGAACTCCTGTCCGCGCGGGAGCGGACCGGTCGATACGCCACTTCTCGAAAGAATCATCCGAAAAGGGACATCCCTCCCGGCCACGGTATCGAACACAGGGCACTCGAGCAGTGACGTGCTGATGGCGTCCATGGGAAGGGATCAGTTCAGAATGAACCTCAAGAAGCTTCGAAGGGACTTCGGGACGGGAGTTGCACTCCTGTTCTCGCTGTTCGTGATCGTGTTCGGCGTCGTCGGTCTTGCGGGTGTTGCTGCCTCAGCTCCCGCGGCAGCGGCGTCCCATGCGGTGCAGAATCCCGCCCCCAATGGGGACAACGGGACGACCATCGACCCGCTGCAATACAACTGCGGCAACGACGCGCCCACCTGCGGCCAGGTTGGAGAGTCGAACGGCTACTACAACGGGACCAACGTCGACCTGCTCTACAGCGAGAACTACTACTGCGACGCGAACGTGACGTCGGGGGCAACGACCGGGTGCGAAGTGGGCGCTGGCCCGTCACCCACCCCGAGTGCCACCTCGGCAGGTAACTCAGGCACCTCACTGGGGAACACCACCCATGGGGACACTCTCTATATTCCTGTCCCACTCTTCAGTAATCCGCCGCCGACCCAGTGCACGGCGACGGCGACCTGTATCGACCACCCACCGACCATCGACCTGTCACGCATCGCGAGCGCTCTCCCCGGAAGCCCCTCGCCGGCCAGCGTGTCGAACGTCCCGATTCCTGCGCATAACCACGTCGTGGGGGCGCGCAACTCGGGCGTGCCCGAATGGTGGAACGTCGAGGTTGTCGCCACCACCGATCCGGCGACGTTCAACTCCCTGACCAGCGTCAATGCCATCAACGCGGCGGTGACGGCGGGGACGGCGATCACCGCGCCGACGAACGCCTTCTTGTTCTTCCAGATCTTGCCCGGCACATTGTCGGCATCCATGGCGGCCAACCTGACGGCGACCGCTCCTCCGGGAGCAGCTGTGCCGGCAGCTCCAGGTGGGCCGCCTGCGAGCCAGGTCGAGCCCGGAACGACGTTCAACAACCTGAAGAACGACTGCGGGGCCACGGCGCCGAACTGCCAGAACCTCGGCATCAGCCGCGACTGGATCGACGGACAGGATGTCGAGGCGCTCTACAGCGAGCAGTACTACTGCGGCACCACCTCGGTGGCGGTGCATTCCTCTACGGGCTGTGAAGCCGGTTCGAACCCGACATCGGTTCCGCCCGGTGTGGCTGACACCACCCCGCCGACCCCGACCGTGACCAACAGCCAGATCGATCCGCTCTATATCCCGGTGCCGCTCTATGCGAGCCCACCGGTGCCCTATGTCCAGTGCCCGGGCGCCAATACGTGCATCGACCACCCGTCGACCATCGACCTGTCGCAACTGGCGTCCGTGCTGGGCGCCCCGGCCGCATCGTTGGACAACGTCGGGCTGCCTGGACACGACCACTTGCTGACCACGCGCAACGGTGACCAGCCTGAATGGTGGAACGTCATCGTCATTCCGGTGACGTCGCCGGCGGGGCTGGCCTCTGTGGAAAGCGCCAAGAGCTACTCGGCCGTGAAGGCCCTGGAGAATGCCCCAGGCAGTGGCATCGGCGTCAGCGGCATCGGAGAGGTGCCCACCAACGCCTACCTCTGGTTCCAGACGCTTCCCGGCGGCAGCGCACCGACGCCCGGCCCGGTCCAGTCGACTTGCATGTCCAAGCTGCCGTCCGGATCCGTGGTGGGTGGTGCCGCCCTCGATGACGGCACCGGCTACTACGAGACGGATGCCCAGGGCGATGTGGCGGCCTTCGGCGGAGCGACCTGCTACGGCGCTCTGACCGGCACCCACCTCAACAAGCCGATCGTCGGCATGGCCGTCGATCGCAATACCGGGGGCTACTGGCTCGTCGCATCCGACGGAGGGATCTTCGCCTTCAATGCGCCGTACCTGGGCTCCATGGGAGGCAAGGCGCTCAACAAGCCGATCGTCGGGATGACCGCCACACTCAACGGTGACGGCTACTGGATGGTGGCCTCTGACGGCGGCGTGTTCTCGTTCAACGCTCCGTTCCAGGGCTCGACTGGGAGCGTTCGGCTCAACAAGCCTGTGGTCGGGATGGCCCTGGATCGTGCAACCGGTGGCTACTGGCTCGTTGCGTCGGACGGCGGCGTCTTCTCCTACAACGCACCGTTCTACGGGTCGACAGGTTCGATCCGCTTGAACAAGCCGGTCGTATCCCTTGCCCCGGTCTCCGACGGCAGTGGGTATCGGCTGGTGGCCAGCGACGGGGGAGTGTTCTCCTACAACGCACCGTTCTACGGTTCCGCTGGGAGCATCAAGCTCAACCAGCCCGTTGTCGCCGGAGCGAACAACAACTCGTACGACGGCTACTGGATGTTCGCCTCCGACGGAGGGGTCTTCACCTACAGCCCCACCAACGAGGGCATGCCGTTCTACGGCTCAGCCGCATAGAGCACGGGCAACATCGACCCTTCTCGCGAGGGCCGAGTCTCAACAATCGAGGGGATGGGCCATTGGCCCATCCCCTCGATGCATTCCGGGGACACGCAGTCGCCGCGCTCGGGTCGACTGCGACGCTCCCCGCTCAGCGGGAGCCCGGCGCATCGAGCGCCAGCCGCCGTTGCTCAATGATGAGGCAGCGGTCCTCGACGTAGAGCAGGCCGGCGTCCTCGGCGATGGCGCGGGCCTCGGCCGAGATGATGCCGAGCTGCAGCCACAGGGCCGTGGCCCCGGCGGCGACGGCCTGGCGGACGACGTCGGGCGCCTCAGGCGAGGGGCGGAACACGTCGACCAGCCTGATCTGCTCGGGGATGTCCGCCAGGAGGCGGTACGCGGGCTCGTCGAAAATGGTCGTGGCGTACGGGTTGACCGGAATGATCCGCCATCCGTGCCGCTGCATGTGGAGCGGGACGGAGTGGGCCGCCTTGGACGGTTCGGCGCTGGCGCCGACCACGGTGATGGTGTCGTAGGTCGTGAGGATCTGCTCGACGATGTCGTTGGTGTGGGTCACCGCGTTCCACCGTAACGGCGTGGACCGACCTTCGTCTCTACCGCTGGGGGGTCGTTGTCCGGTTGTCTTCTCAATCACCCGATCGGGTGATTGATTCTTTCTGTTCACCGAACGAGTCTGGGAGTCCAGAGCACTTCCGCCGACAGGGCACGCTCCCGTGTCGCGCTGCACGGACCGCCCGCCCTCGGTGCGTTCGTTCGCGCACGCCAAATGCGGGTACAGCGAGGTTGGGAGTCGAACGGGGTCGTCGGGGCTGTCGTCGGATCAGCACCGCCACGGGAGATGGAAGAGAGAGTGTCTTGCGGATGTGGCTGGAACTGAGATCGATCGCGGCGGGGGCGGGATCCGCGTTGGCCAAGCCCGGTTCGGGTGGCACGGCCGCCCGCTTCGCTGCGCTTGCTGATTGGGCAGCGCGCGACCTCTCGCTGGCCCGCCTGCTCGAAGGCCACGTCGATGCATTGGCCATCCTCGAGGAAGCACGTCTCGAGCCCGAATCGGGGGTGATCTACGGGGTGTGGGCTGCGCGTTCGCGCTCGGGCGGGACGACCGCCCGGCCGACGGTGGACGGATGGCGCCTCGAGGGCACCAAACCGTTCTGCTCGGGCAGCACCCGTCTCGACCGGGCACTCGTCACCGCCGAATGTGAGGACGGCTACCGACTCTTCGACGTCTCCGTTCCTGACAGCGTGGTGCGGGTCCATCCGGGGTCATGGCCCGCCGTCGGCATGGCGGACTCACTGAGCGACACACTCGACTTCGGGGGAGCGCCCGTGCCGCCGGGTCGAGTGGTCGGCCCTCCAGGGTTCTATCTCGACCGTCCCGGGTTCTGGTTCGGGGCGACGGGTGTCGCCGCCTGCTGGTACGGAGGTGCCCGGGGCCTCGCCGGGTCCGTCCTGCAGAGCCTGGGCCAGCATCCTTCAGAGCTCGTCGTCACCGAATTCGGCTATGCGGCGGCGCATGTCGATCTCATGCGCCGGACGATTCAGCAGGCGGCCGGGGAGATCGATGCCGATCCCCAGGACCGGTCCGGCGAGGCAAAGCGACGGGCGCTCGTGGTCCGTCACGCCGTGCATCACGCCGCCCAGGAGGTCCTGGTTCACGCCGCTGCAGCGGGAGGGGCCCGACCGTTCTGCCTCGATGCGGAACAGGCCCGACGGGTGGCCGATCTCTACGTGTACCTGGCTCAATACCACGGTCCGCAGGACGCGCACGCTCTCGGCGCCATGGCCTGCGCGGGATGGCCATGGACCTAGTCGTCGACGAGATGCACGCCGGCACCGATGAGCGCACGTGGCTCGGATCGACACGCCTCCGGACCCTGCCACCGCTCCAGATCAGCCAGCCCCGCCGTCTTGTTGTCGTCGCGCCCCATCCCGACGACGAGGTGCTCGGCGCCGGAGGATTGATGCAATGCATGCAGGACCGCGGAGTCGAGATGGCGATCGTCGCCGTCACCGATGGCGAAGGCTCCCACCCTGTCGCACATGCCCTCGGCGTCGACGCCGCGTGGACGCGGGCCATGGAGGCCACGGTTGCGCTCGCCCGACTCGGTTGTGGGCCTGTTGCGGTGACGCGGTTGGGACTTCCCGACGGGGCGGTGGGGGCCGAGTTTCCGCTTCTGACGGAAACGCTGTCCGACCTGCTCGGACCCGGTGACCTCTGTCTGACCCCGTGGCGGTCCGACGGCCACCCCGATCACGATGCGGCCGGCGCGGCGACGCTCGCCGCCTCCCGCGTCGCTGGCGCTGCGGTCCCCGAGTACCTGGTCTGGACCTGGCACTGGGTTTCCCCCGACGACCCCATCGATCCGTGGCCCACCTGCCGTCGGCTCGATCTCGACCGTGCGCAGATTGCGCGCAAGCATCGGACCACCGACGCCTTCACCTCGCAGATAAGTCCGCGCCACTCCGAAGCCCAGCACGGGCCAGTCTTGACCGACTCGGTCCTGCAACGTTTCCGGCGACCTTTCGAGGTGTTCATTGAGGCGGACGTATGAGCTCGACGACTCGCGCCTACTTCGAGCAGATGTATCGCGACAACGTGGATCCGTGGGATTTCGAGAGTAGTGCGTACGAACAGCGGAAGTACGCCGTGACTGTCGCCAGCCTGCCCCGGCCCCGTTATCGCTCGGCCTACGAGCCCGGATGCTCGGTGGGGGTGTTGACCGAGCTACTGGCGAACCAGTGTGACCGTCTGCTTTGCAGCGACATCATCCCCACTGCCCTGCAGAGAGCCGAGGCCCGTCTCCGGCGACGGCCCCACGTCTCGTTCCAGGAACGCTGCATCCCCGATCAGTGGCCGGGCGGCCTCTTCGACCTCGTGGTGCTGAGCGAGATTGCGTACTACTTCGACGAGCGTGACCTCGGGGAGGTGATGGAGTGCGTCATGCGGTCCACGCAGAGTGGAGCCCACCTGGTCGGTGTGCACTGGCGAGGGGAAACGGACTACCCCCTGACCGGTGACCGCTGCCACGAGCTCATTTCAGAGGCGCCTGGTCTTGTCAACATTGTGCAGCACCGCGAGGAGGAATTCCTCCTGGACGTCTGGGAGCGACGATGAGCGCCGGCGCGGGAAGGCGTCCTGCCTCCGTCGTGGGCGTGGTTGTGCCGGTGCACGACGAGGAGGATCTGCTCCCCGCCGCGCTGGAAGGCGTCGAAGAGGCGGTCGACGCGCTGCTGCCCCCAACCTCCTGTCGGGTCGCTGTCGTGCTCGACGATTGCCGCGACGGCAGCCTCGCTGTCGCACAGGCCTGGGCAGGCCGGGTGGGGGCTCTCGTCGTTGAGCGGGAGTGCAGGAGCGTTGGATCCGCCCGGCGTGCGGGAACCCAGGCCCTCCTTTCGCTCTGGCCCGATGTACATCCGGCGCAGATCTGGATGGCGACCACCGATGCCGACTCACGGGTGCCGCCGGACTGGCTCACGGTCCAGCTGGAGGCGTACGGCTCCGGGTCGGATCTGTGGACGGGCAGGGTCAGCGTCGCCGAGGAGAGCGCCGTTGTGCAGCGCTGGAAAGACACGTATGGCGCCGAGAGGCAACCGATCCACGGCGCCAGCATGGGTTTCAGTGCTTTGCTCTACGAGCACATCGGGGGATTCCGGCACTTGCGCAGCGGCGAGGACCGCGATTTTCATCGACGGGCGGTTGCGGCCGCCTTCCGGGTGACCTACGACCTGAGGGCAGCAGTCGCGACGAGTGCTCGGCGGAAGGGCCGGGCGCCCGGAGGATTCGCCGGCGTATTGGTGGACTTCGAGGAGGAACAGCTCGAGGCGAGCGCCTGAATCAGCGGGATTCAGCAACTCGTTGAACTCGTCGGAGCGTTCCTGTTCCCTGCTCACGGTCTGCGCACGTGTCCGGAACTCTGTGAAAATGCCGCTTGTGGGATGGGAGGCACTCGAGCAGTGGGGTGACGACGTCGCTCGCTTGGAGCCGCTTTCCGGCGGCGTCGCCAACGATGTGTGGAGGGTTCGCGTCAACGGACAGCTCGCAGTTGGTCGTCTCGGCGCCAGGAGCGATGCTGATCTCGCGTGGGAGACCGAGCTCCTCCGTCATCTCGACTGCGCTGGTCTCACCGTGCCGTTGCCGATCCCGACGGCTGACGGCCGGCTGTTCGCCGAAGGTCTGATGGTCATGACCTATGTCGAGGGCGGACCGCCCGAGACGCGGGCTGACTGGTCTCGCGTCGCCGACATGCTGCGCCGGCTGCACGGGTTGACGCAGGGTTGGCCGCAGCGCCCGGGCTGGCGCTCGGCGACTGACCTCCTGCACACCGAGACCGGGACGAAGATCGACTTGAGCGCCATGCCGGCCGAGGGCGTCGCTCGGTGCCGTGCTGCGTGGGCGCGCCTCGTTGGACGTCAAACGTGCGTTGTCCACGGCGACACCAACCCCGGCAACGTGCGCATCACCGCGGACCGGGTCGCTCTGATTGACTGGGACGAATCCCACGTCGACGTTCCCGACCTCGACCTCGTGCTGCCCGACAATGCCGCCGGTCTCGAAGACGGTGCGTATGACATCGCCGCACAAGCATCGGCCGCATGGGAAGCCGCCGTGTGTTGGAAGGACGAATATGCCGTCACACGGCTCGCCGAGGTTCGAGAGGTCTGAGCCGGCAAACCGCATCTCAGATCGACGTGAGAAAAGCGGTCAACAACTCGTTGAGCTCGTCGGGTCGCTCCTGCTGGATCCAGTGACCGCAGCCGGAGAGGATGTGGCTGCCGCGGAGCTCGGGCAAGGTCTTGTTGTAGCGGGCGATGGCTCCGGCGCCCCAGATGGTGGGCCCGTCCTTCTCGCCGCCGACGAAGAGCGCCGGCACGTTGATCGGCGAGCCCCGCCACGCGGTGAGGTCGGCCCAGTCCCGGTCCACATTGCGGTAGCGGTTGAGCGGGCCCCGGAAGCCGGATCGTTCGAACTCCGCCGTGTAGAACTCCAGGTCGTCTTCGGTGAGCCAGCCGGGCAGCACCTCGGGGAAGACGAAGCGGTCGCGCAGCTGCTTGCCCGGCGGTACGTTCGCCGTGCTCCCGCCGTCGTCGGGCGGCCCGCTGTCACCCGACGCGCTGAAGTAGAAACCGAGCAGCCAGGAACGGACGTCCTGCTCGATTTCTGCCTCGGCCCGGCCCGGCTCCTGGAAGTAGTTGATGTAGAACTCCTCGCCCGACGCGGCGGCCATGGCGGCGAAACTCTCGGTCGGACGGCGTCGACCGGGCGGACTGTAGGCGACGCTCAAGAGAGCGACCCCGGTGAACACGTCAGGGCGCAACAGAGCCGAGTGCGCGGCGATCGGCGAACCCCAGTCATGGCCTACGACGATCGCCTTCTTCTCGCCCAGCGCCTCCACCACGCCCACGTTGTCGGCCACGTGTTGCACCATGCCGTAGGCGGCGACCTCGAGGGGCTTCGAGGAGCGGCCGTACCCGCGCACGTCGATGGCGACGGCGCGGAAGCCGGCCTCGGCGATGACCGGGAGCTGGTGGCGCCACGAGTACCACGATTCGGGAAAGCCGTGCACGAGGAGGACGATCGGCCCTTCCCCCTCCTCGACAAGGTGGATGCGGGTACCGCGTGCGTCGACGGTCTGGTGCCTCATGGTGGGTAGCGTAATTGCGCGTCTCGTGGTGGCACCGGTGCGGATGCCCCGGCGGATGTACGACCTGGCCGTTACGCTGCCTCTGCGGTGAGTCCAAAAGGGAGCCAGGGGTCGTGGAAGTTGGAGACGGTCGGGGCCCGCTGCGTCGTCGCCGGGATCCTGGGCATCATCGCGGGCCTCGTCGCCACCGTCGGGATCCGCTGGCAGGCGGCCATCCTCGTCGGATGGGATGCGGCAGCACTTTGCTTCCTGGTCTGGACCTGGGTGAAGGTCGGCCGGCTGGACGCCGCAGAAACCAAGCGCCACGCGAGCATCGAGGATCGCAGCCGGCCCACCGCCGAAGCGATCGTGCTCACCGCCGGCGTGGCGCTGCTCGCCGCGGTGGGGCTCGTCCTCCTGCTGGCGGGCCACTCGCACGGCGGGACGAAGGCCTATCTCATCACGATCGGCGTCGTCAGCGTCGCCCTGTCCTGGGCCACCGTCCACACTGTGTTCATGCTGCGCTACACCAGGTCGCACTACCAGTCGCCCCACGGCGCGGTCGACTTCAACGAGAAGGATGCGCCGGCCTACCTCGACTTCGCCTATTTGGCCTTCACCATCGGCATGACCTTTCAGGTCTCTGACACCAACCTGACGACCAAGGCCGTGCGCCGAATTGCGCTGTCGCATGCCCTGATGTCGTATCTTTTCGGCGCGGTGATCGTGGCGTTGATGATCAACGTCGTGGCCACCCTCCTGAGTTGAGAGTGGCGACAGACGCACTGAGCCTGGAGGATGCCCGGCGGGTCGCATTGAGTGCCCAGGGCCTGCGGGGCGCCCGCGTCGTGAAGGGTGGCGTATCGGCCATGCTGCGGCGGCTCGGTGCGGTGCAGCTGGACACCATTTCGGTCTTGGCCCGCTCACACGAGCTCGTGGCGTACGCACGGCTCGGTGCTGTGAGCCGGTCGCGGGTGGAGCAGGCCTACTGGGGTCCGAAGAGCGAGACATTCGAATACTGGTCCCACGCGGCCTGCGTCCTCCCACTTCAGGACTGGCCGGCGTATGCGTTCAAGCGCAGGCAATTCGTGGCCAAGGGCCGACGCTGGCACCTGCTGGAGGAGAAGGACAAGTCGTGCCGCGAGGTGCTGGCGCGCCTGCGCGGCGACGGTCCGTTGACGGCCAACCAACTCGGTGGGGCCAAGAAGGGCGGCCCGTGGTGGGACTGGTCCGAGACCAAGATCGCCGCCGAGTGGCTGCTCGACATCGGGGAGCTGGTCTGCCGCGAGCGGCGCGGCTTCGCCCGCGTCTACGACCTGGCCGAGCGGGCTATTCCGGCGGAGCTGCTGGCAACGGACTGGACCGATGAGGAGTGCGCCGGGCGGCTGGTGGCGACGGCGGGTCGTGCGCTCGGCGTGGCCCTCCCGGCCGATCTGGCCAAGTACCACGGGCTGCCCCAGGCGCTGGTGCGCCGGGTGCTCGACTCGTCCGGGCTGACGAAGGTGTCGGTGCAGGGATGGGCGCAGTCCGCCTATGCCGATCCCGGCGCGCTCAGCGCGGCCGGCACCCGGATGCGCGGGCGCACGGTGCTGCTCTCTCCCTTCGACTCGCTCATCTGGTACCGGGAACGCCTCGAGCGCCTCTTCGACGTCCGGCACCGGCTCGAGGCCTATACGCCCAAGGAGAAGCGCATCTACGGCTACTTCGCGATGCCGGTGCTCGACGGGACGAGCATCGTGGGCCTGGTCGACCCGGGCCGGCGAGGTGAGGTGCTGGTGGCCAAACAGGTGACGCTGCTGCGTCCCGACGCGGCGGGACCAGTGGCGCGGGCCGTCGCCGAGGCGGCGTCGTGGGTCGGTTGCACCGTGAGTGAGGTGGAACGGGTAGAGCCGGCATCGGCCCGGGCGGCCGTGCAGGCCGAGGTGGCGTCGGCGATGGCCGGCTGATCGCTCAGCCGGCGGCGCGCTCGGCGATCCTCTCGAACGTCTTGACGTCGCCCGAGTACGGCCCCGTCTGGGCGGGATGATGGAGGACGAACTGGTCGAAGCCGAGCTCGGCGCAGGGTCCGACGAGCTCGTCGAACTGGTCCACCGAGGTGATGACCGTTTCGGTCGGCGTCCACAAGAGGGTCCGGCCGATGCTCGACGGGTCCCGCCCGTCGGCGCGGCAGGCTTCGTCGAGGAGGGGGAGCTGGCGCGTGATCGCCTCGAACATCATCTCGGGCGTGCCGGGCCCGCGTCCGGTGGGGCCGACGGTGACCCAGTTCCGTCCGTACAGGGCTGCCAGCCGCAGGCCCTTGGGCCCGCCGGCGGCGATCGTCAGGGGGAGGGGCTGCTGCAGGGCGCCGGGCGTGCTTGGCGCCTCGGCCGCCGTGTAGTGGGCCGTCTCGAGTGATGTCCGGGCGGCGGGCTGGCCGTCGACGATCGGCCGCAGCACCTGCAGGAACTCCTCAAAGCGGGCGAGGCGTTCCGCCCGTCTCCACGGCGCCTGCCCGAGCGCCGTCGCGTCGGGGCCTTCGGACCCTGGCCCGAGACCGAGGTCGAGGCGGCCGTTGCTCAGGTCGTCGAGCGCGAGGGCGTCCCGGGCCAGCGTGACGGGATGGCGGAAGTTCGGCGTGGCGACCAGCGTGCCGAGGCGGACGCGCTCGGTGACGGCGGCGGCGGCAGCCAGCACGGGCACCGCGGCATGCCAGGGCCCGTCGGGCATGCCGCCCCAGCGGATGTGGTCGTAGGTCCAGGCCGTGTGGAAGCCGGCACGATCGGCCCATTCCCACTGCCGCCGTGCCTCGGTCCAGCGGTCCGACGGGAGGATGACGAGGCCGACGCGCACCCGCGTCAACCTAATGGGGACGGTTACGTTGGCGCCTGTGTCCAACGAGAAGGAAGCGAAGCGGTGGAACGACGACCGGTGGGTCGCCGCCTGGCCCAAACGGGAGCGGCTGACCGAGGCCCTGACGCCGTACCTGGTCAGTGCCGTTGCCGCGCAGCCCGGCCAGCGGGTCTGCGACATCGGCTGTGGGGGTGGTGCGCAGACGATCGCCCTCTCCAAGCCGGTCGGGCCCTCGGGACGGGTGGTCGGGTTCGACATTTCGGGGCCGCTGGTGGAGCTGGCCCGGGAGCGGGCGGCACAGGCCGGCGCCCCCAACGTCGACTTCGTCGTCGCCGACGTCCAGACCGAGGGCCTCGGCCCCGAGCCCTTCGACGTGGCCGCCAGTCAGCTCGGTGTGATGTTCTTCGACGAGCCGTTGGCGGCCTTCGGCGCCATCCGCGCCGGACTCCGTGCGGGCGGGCGCTTCGTCTTCGCCTGCTGGCAGGGCCTGGAGCAGAACCCGTGGCACACCGGCACGGCCCTGCGCCCGTTCGTCCCGCCGCCGAAGCTGCCGGAGCCGGGCAAGAGCCCGGTCGGCCCGTTCAGCCTGGGGGACGACGAGTACGTGCGCGACATGCTCGGCGGTGCGGGGTTCGGCCCGGTCACCTGCACCGAGGTCGAGATCTCCGTGCGGGCGCCCGCCAGTGCAGTGGTCGACCGCTCGCTATTCGGATTCATGGGCGTGACGGATGAGCGGCTGGAGGAGGCCGGGGCGGCGATCGATAGGCATCTTGCACGGTTCGCCGTGGGGGAGGGGGAGTACGAGTACCCGCTGGCCTTCCGGGTCTACGGGGCGGTCAACGTCTGATGGGTGGGGCGGGGGCTGGTTCGGGTTTGGGTTCGGGGGCGGGGTACAGCGGCACACCGCTGCCGAAGAAGCTGGGGATCGTCGACGGCTCGACGGTGGCGTTGGTGGGTGCGCCGGCTGGTCTGCTCGACGACCTGCCGACCGGCGTGACGGTGAAGCGCCAGGCCCGGGGCAAGGCGGACGTGGTGGTTGCCTTCTTCACCGGGCAGCGGGACTTCGAGCGCCGCATCGATGCGCTGGGCCGCATGATCTTCCCGGCCGGCGGGCTCTGGGTGGCGTCGCCCAAGAAGGCCTCGGGAGTCGCGACGACCATGAACGAGAACGTGGTGCGGGCCGTGGCGCTCCCGTTGGGACTGGTCGACAACAAGGTGTGCGCCATCGACGAGACGTGGTCGGGTCTGCGCGTGGTGTGGCGCCGGGAGCGGCGCTGACGCTCGTTGGTGCCGCCGGTGGGGCCGCAGAAGGTGGCGCAGGTCCTATTTCGGGCGCGGGATCTGGAAGAAGCAGGTGCCCCGGACGAGCATGGTTCCTTCCTCGTTCAGGATCCTCGAGTCTGCGATGGCCATCGCCCTGCCCTTGCGCACGATCTCACTGCGTACGGTGTAGGTGCCGCCGATCTGGACAGCATGCAGGTACTCGACGTTCAAGGAGACCGTGGGCGCCGAGGGGGCCTCGATCAACGGCATGAGGGCTGCCCCACAGGACTCGTCGATGACCGTGGCGATGATGCCGCCATGGACGCTCCCGAAAGGGTTGGCCATGTCGGGCGTCGGCGTCCACGACATCTCTGCCTTGCCGTCCTTCGACTCGAGGAACTCCCAATGACCTGGACTGTCTCCATACGGCGCCGGCATGTCGGGTTCTGCTCCTTGATCGGTCAGTGGTCGGAGGTGACGGCGTGCATACTGCCCGCTCTGCACGCCGGACACCTATTCGGGTGTCCGTCCGGCTCGCGTCGCTGCGCGCGAGAGTGAACCTCTATGGCTTCGGGCGAGCGCGATGGATCGGCTGACGGCGAGCAATCGGCCGCCCGCTTCGATCGGGACTTCTGGGACGGACGGTGGTCCGAGGTCCTCCGGGAGCACGCGGCGCAGATCGCGCAGAGGCCTCCGAACGCCTACCTGACCGCGGTCGCCGGCGGGCTCGCCCCGGGCCGTGCGCTCGACGCCGGCTGTGGGAACGGCACTGAGGCGCTCTGGTTGGCAGCGCGCGGATGGCGAGTCACCGCGGTCGACTTCTCTGCGCCGGCGCTGGCGCTGGCGCACGGCCGGTCCATCGCCGAAGGCCTCGGATCCGACGTTGCGGGCCGCCTGGAGTGGGTCGAAGGTGACCTCGGTTTGTGGACGCCTGCGGCCGATCACTACGACCTCGTCAGCAGTCACTACGTCCATGTGGCAGGAGCGGTCGGCGACATGGTGGCGCGCTTGGCGTCCGGCCTCGCACCCGGCGGGACGCTCTTGTTGGTCGGTCATCTCCCGATCGATCCGTTGACGGGTGCGCAGACACCCGCGGCGGATCAGGTGCAGGTGCAGGTGACGGTGGAGGACGCGGTCGCCGTGCTCGACGCTTCTCGTTGGGTCGTGTCGATCGGGGAGAACCGGGCGAGAGCGGTTGCCGGATCCGGTTTCGACGCGGTGATCTGCGCGCAGCGTCGCGCGTAGGCGACTCTCGTCGCGACACCAGAGTGGTCGGCGCACGTCGGCGTTGTCGCGCCTTCAACCCGTGTTCGCAGCTGCAGTTTGTTTCCTGAATGCGACGGGCGAAAGGCCACTGGCGTTGTTTTGTCGGCCTGAGCCACGGGTATAGCGATTGCAACACAAATGGAAAGGAGCCAGAAATGATCGGTGCTGGAGGACTTGTCGTCAGCGTCATCGCTTTTGGTGTGGGCGCCATTCTGGATTGGGCGGTCACCGAGCCCTATCAACATGGTTTCAACATCAACAAAGTGGGCTGGATTCTGATGATTGTCGGCGTGATCGGTGCGATTCTGTCCGTCATTGTGATGGTGGCAGGAAACATGCGCCGTAGTCGGACAGTCGTCGACGACGGTCGGGGCAACGTGGTCCGGAGGGTCGACTCGACGTATTAGGTCGACGTTTTCAAGCCACTGCATCTGCCCTCGGGAATCGAGGGTTTTCCTAACTACGAAAGGTTGTGTTTTGTCATGGTACTTCTCCTCGCTTTGTTACTCGTCCTGGTCCTCTTCGGGGCTGGGTTCGCGGTCCATGTCTTGTGGATCGCCGCAGTGATTTTCGCCATCGTCTGGGTCGTTGGCTTCGCCCTCGGTCGCGGTGAGAACGCTGGGAGCCACCGTTTCTACCGCTGGTAGGCATGGCTATGAAGCAGGACAAGCGGCCCCGCGCCAGTAATGGGCGCTTCGTGAAGAAACGGGCTCTGCTTCGAGGGGGTCGGGTTCGCCCGTCGGGGTGTCAACGGATCGCACGGAGGGCGTGCGATCCGTGACACCCCCGGCCCGCGAAGGAGCGGTGCCGCTGGCCGTACTGACCTTGGCGATTGTGGTGGCCGTGCTCGGATTCGCCGTGCACTTCGTCTGGATCGGGACGCTCGTCCTCATGGGGATTCTGGGGGGAGTGATGGTGGCGGAGCGCCAGCAACGCCAGGGAACGGTCAAGGGGCTGGCGGCAGAAATGGTCTCGACCGTCGTCGACGAAGCCAAAGGCGTGATGGACGCCACATCGGGATCCGATCCGGAGAGGGCGACCCCGTCCTCACCTACTGCGGATCGGGATTCTTAGAAGAACCCGATCCTCGACAAGGGCCAGATGCGCATGTCGACCTTGCCCACAATGGTGGACTCGCGGATCGGTCCCCAGTATCTGCTGTCGCAGGATTCGGGCCGGTTGTCTCCCATCACATAGACCTCGCCGGCGGGGATGCGATAGGCGTGGTGGAGTGCATAGGGTGCGGTCGAAGGGCCCGGGTACGTGTCGTCCCGCAGGTTCGCAGGCAGGAACGGCTCGGGGAGCAGGCGTCCATTGATGTAGACGTTGCCGCCGGCCAGGGAGATCATTTCGCCCGGCAGCCCGATCACGCGCTTCACCAGGTCCGACACCGGCGGGCCCGCGCAGTTCTCGGTCGGAGGTGTGCTGAACACGATGATGTTCCCCCGGTCGACGCCGTGGAGGTGGTAACTCAGCTTGTCCACCACAATGCGGTCACCGATCTTCAGGGTCGGCTCCATGGAGCCCGAGGGGATGGAGTACGTGGCCACGACGAACGTGCGCAACAGCACGGCGACGAGGATCGCCACGACCACGACGCCGACCAGCTCGACGATCCATCGGGCGGACGGCTCCTTGTCCTTTGGCGCCCCGTCCCGGTCGTCGTCGCCCTCGCCCGGGGCGCCTTCTGCCTGCACGTCGCCAGCCATGTCCGCAGAAAGTATGACCTGGCCACCCTGGTCGGGTGGCGTACCCGCTTCCTCTGTCACGCCCCCGAGGCACTATGGGGAGGTGGTCAGCGCCGTCATCTTCGACTTCTACGGCACGCTCGCCCGCTTCGCCGACTCGTCCGTCTCGAACTACGAGACGGTCTTCGCCGCCCACGGCTACCAGCCGGAGCGGGCCATCCTCGACAGCTACTTCTCCCGCTACGACGGGGTCGAGCACGGCGTGCACTCGGTCAGCGAGGAGGCCTACGAGTCCTGGGTCCGGCTACGCCTGCGCGACCTCACGAGCGCCTGCGGCGTGCCCGATTCCAGCGTCGACGACCTCATTGATGCCCTGCGGGCTTCGGATCAGGGCGCCATGGTTCCCTACGCCGAGTCGGCGCCGACTCTGGAGTCGCTGCGCGCCATGGGATTAGCCGTCGGCGTCTGCTCCAACTGGGGCTGGGAGCTCAATGCGTTTCTGGACGAGGTGGGACTGCTGGAGTTGGTCGACGTCGGGGTGACCTCGGCCCGGGCCGGGGCGCGCAAGCCACATCCGGACATCTACGGCGCCTCGCTGCGCGCCCTGGAGGTCGACCCGGCGGAGGTCGTCTTTGTGGGCGACTCGTGGGAGCCCGACGTCCGTGGCCCGCGTCGAATGGGGATGACGGCCATCCACGTCTGGCGCGAGGACGAGCGGCAGGGGATGGAGGCCCCGCCGCTCCAGCCCGGCGACCACCGGGTCGGCGATCTGGCCGGCGTGCTCGAGATCGTCGACGGGGCTAGGCGTCGCGGGGCCAGCGGACGGTGAGCGCATCGGGAGCCCAGCCCGGCCATAGTGCCTTTCCCACTACGAAGCCGTGGCTGAAGTCCGCCACGGGCCTCGGGCCCCTGCGGTGCGCATTGTCGTAGACCGTGGCGGTGTCGGCGAGCACGATCGCGTCGGCCACGAGCGGCCACAGCCTCCGGTAGCGCTGACGGATCTTCTCCTCAGGGACGGTGTGCCCGCCGGCGACGACTCGTGCCGTCACCCGGGTGACGGCGAGCACCTCGGGCACCAACATGGCGTGGACAGCGGTGTAGTAGCCGGCCGCGGCCGCCTGGCGCAGCAGGTCGAGCTTCGAGGGATGAGAGAACACGGTCTCGGCGATGAACGGCTCACGCCGGGCGATGAGCGCCTCCCGCGTGGCGGCAGCGATGCGCGCCGCCTCGTAGGAGTGGATCTCGGGATCGTCGGGCCAGCGCTGCGTGGCGATCAGGTCGGCGTTGACGAAACTCGAACGCGGGAGGACGGGAGCGAGGGTGAGGCGGACGAAGGTCGACTTGCCGGCTCCGTTGGGCCCGACCACGAGGTCGAGTCGCATGTGTCGTCTGCCGTCAGTCGAGCAGGGTCAGGGTGCCGTCGGGGTCGTAGCGCACGAGGCGCCCCTCGTCGTCGAGGGCGACGGTCGCCACTCCCTCGCCGGCCAACACATCGCCGTAGTGCACAGCACGGAGCCGCTCCGTGATGGCGGCGTCGGACTCGGCGTTGGCGACGATGCGCTCCTCGGTGGTGAGGTCGGTGAGGGCCAACGTCCCCTCGAGTGCCGCTTCGACGCGGCGGCGGGCGGTCGAGTGGTGGGTCGACACGCTGCGTCCCACCCGGGCCCAGTGGTCGAGCTGCTGCTTGGTCGAGCGGCTGTGGCGTGCCCCCTCCACCGCGGCGGCATCGACGAGATCGGCGGCGAAGCGGGTGACCCTGTCTGCAGCCATACCGGAGCTCCTCTCTCGTATCCGACCGCTACAAGTGTAACAGTCTGTTACATCTCCGTGCCCACGGGAGGGCGGCCGTTCTCTGCCAGCCCGGCGGCCAGGGCTTTTCGGTCGTCGTCGGTGAGGAGGGCGAAGCGGATGTTCGCGCTGCCGAGCGGACGCCACCACACCGGGTCTTCGCAGGCCCAGGCCTCGGACCGGAGGCCGACCTTGGTGACCTTGCCCGTGGCGGTCTGGGGCAGCGAGGGCGAGACCCGCACGTAGCGGGGGAGCCACTTGGGGCCCAGGTCGGGCTGTTCCCGCAGCCAGGTGGCGAAGCCGTCGGGCTCGAACTCCTTGCCGGGGACCGTCTCGACCGCCACCATCACCTGGTCGCCGGCGCCCGATGCGGTGTCCGGGACTGGATAGACGGCGGCCACCGCCAGATCGGGGTGGCGCGAGATGATCGCTTCGACCGGGCCGGCGGCGAAGTTCTCCGAGTCGACGCGAAGCCAGTCCCCGTTCCGACCGGCGAAGTAGAAGAAGCCGTCGGCGTCGACGTAGCCGAGGTCCCCGGTCCAGTACCAGCCGTGCCGCAGCCGTTCCTGCTCGGCATCCGGCCGCTCGTAGTAACCCTCGAAGCTGCCCCGGCCGCTGCGGTTGACGATCTCGCCGATGGCCGCACCCGCGTTGAGGAGACGACCCTCGGCGTCGAACTCCGCCGGCGGGCACTCCTCTCCGGTCTCGGGGCTCATGACCGCGAGGTCGACACCGTCGACCGGTTTGCCGAGCGCGCCCTTCGGCATGCCCATCACCGCGTTGATGGCGGCTCCGCCCTCGCTGGCCCCGTACCCCTCGATGAGGTAGCACCCGAACCGCTTGCGGAAGCGGTCGCGGTCGCGCACCGAGGCTTCGGTGCCGAAGGCGCTCTTCAGCGTGTTGTCGGCGTCGTCGGGACGCTCGGGCGTGGCGAGGATGTAGGCGATGGCCTTGCCCACGTAGCTGAACTTGGTCGCACCGAATCGGCGCACGTCGTCGATGAAGGCCGAGGCGCTGAAGCGCGGGCGGGTGGCGATCGCCGCGCCCATCCAGACCGAGGGACCCCAGAGCCCCATGAGGGCGTTGCCGTGGAACAGCGGCATCGGACAGTAGGAGACGTCGTCGGCCGTGTAACCGAAGCCGGGCCCCGCGACCGCGGCAATGCCGGCCAGCCGCCCCTGGGTGCAGCGCACCGCCTTGGGCACGCCGGTGGTCCCCGACGTGAAGATCAAGAGGTAGAGCGCGGACTCGTCAATGGAGTCGGCGTTGTCAATGAGGTCTTGTGCCTCCGGGCTGCCGGCGAAGCGCTGCAGGAGGGCGTCGTAGCGCTCGCTGCCGAGGACGAGAATGTTCTCGTCGTCCACCCCGAGATCGAGACCCCGCAGCAGGTCTGAGCCCTCATCGTCGGTGACGATGACTGCGCAGTGGGTGGCGCGCACGTCGGCCGCCAGGGCCTCGCCGCGTCGGGTCGGGTTGATGCCGACGATGGCGGCCCCGGCCAGCGCGGTGCCGTTGAGCCAGAAGAGGTACTCGGACCCGTTGGGCAGGAGGACGCCGACGTGCGGCTTGGCGTCGCCGAAGAGTGAGCGGGCAAGGGCGCCCCGGGTGGCCCCTTCGTGTACGGCCTCGCTCCAGGTCCAGCGTTCGTCGCCGTCCAGGACGCCCGTGCGCTCGTCGTCGACCCGGGCGACGAGCATGGAAGCGACGGTGGTCATGGCAGCGCCCAGCCCGGAGTGCGGCGCACCAGGTCGCGTGAGAGGGCGTCGACGTTGCTGGCGCCACAGAGGGCCATGGTGCGGCGCAGCTCGGCCTCATACCAACGCAGCATTGCCGCCACGCCCTCGGCCCCACCAGTGGCCAAGGCCCAGAGCGACGGACGGCCGACCAGCGTCGCCCGGGCGCCGAGTGCCAACGCCTTCACCACGTCGGGTGCCCGGCGCAACCCGCCGTCCACATAGACCTCCGCCCGCCCCGCCACCGCGTCGACCACCTCGGCGAGGATGTCAGCGGTGGCGGGGGCGTCGGCAAGCTGGCGGGCACCGTGATTGGATACCACGACCGCGGCCGCACCCGCATCGACGCAGCGGATGGCGTCGTCAGCCCGCTGCACGCCCTTCACCACAACGGGCAGCGAGCTCAGGCCGGCCAGCCACCCGATGTCGTCGGGGGTGAGCGCCGGCTCGAACTCGTGGGTCACGACGGCCATGAACCCGCCCGCCCGCGCGCTGTCGGTGCTCCCGTCGGCCAGGTTGGGCAGCGCCAGGTCGTCGGGCAGGTGCACGCCGATGCGCCACTCGCGCAGGCGCAGTCCCGAGACGGGGGCGTCCACGGTGAGGACCAGGGCGCGGTAGCCGTGGGCCGCGGCCCGGCGGACCAGCTCCTCCGTGCGCTCGCGCTCCCGCAATATGTAGACCTGCATCCAGCGGGTGGCGTCAGGGGTTGCCGCCGCCACGTCTTCGAGGCGGCACGTGGCCAGCGACGACAGGATCAGCAGGGCGCCGACCTCGGCCGCGCCGCGGGCGGTCGCCACCTCGCCCTCGGCGTGGGCCAGCCCCTGAATGGCCGTCGGGGCGATGGCGACGGGGGAACTGACCGGGCTGCCGAGCAGGGTGGTGGCGGTGGACACCTCGTTGATCCCAGCCAGGACGTGGGGGTGGAGCTGCCAGTGGCTCCAAGCGTCCACATTGCCCTGCAGCAGGCGCTCGTCGTCGGCTCCCCCCGAGTAGTAGGCGTAGGCCATCTCCCCGATGGCCCGCCGGGCCTCGTGCTCGAGATCCTGAAGCGAGAGATCGGTGACCAGGGGCACCGAGCCGCTCGGCGGGGCAGGGTTGTGCTCGGACGCATCGGCCCTGGCAGGATGAGCAGGCACGGGCCGCATGGTAGGCGCGCCCGAGCTGTGGACACCCGGAGGTGCCGTGCGATTCTCGTATGCCGAGTCGATGACAGACCCGTCCTTCTACCTGCCGCTGGCCCAGGCGGCCGAGTCGGCGGGCTTCGACTCCATGGTCGTGCCCGACAGCATCTGCTATCCCGAGGTGTCGGACACCACCTACCCGTTCAACCCTGACGGGACGCGGGAGTTCCTGGAGGACAAACCCTTCCTGGAGCCGTTCTCGCTCATTCCCGCCATGGGCGCGTTGACCGAGAACCTCCGCTTCGTGACCTTCGTCATCAAGCTCCCCATCCGCCAGCCGGTCCTCATCACCAAGCAGGTGAGCTCGACGGCGGTGCTGACCAACAACCGGCTGCTGCTCGGGGTCGGCACCAGCCCGTGGCCCGAGGACTACGAGATCTGCGGCGTGCCGTGGGAGCGCCGGGGCAAGCGGATGGACGAGGAGATCGCCATCATGCGCGGCCTGATGGCCGGGGGCTTCTTCGAGTTCCACGGCGAGATCTTCGACGTCCCGTCCATCAAAATGTGCCCGACGCCGACCGAGCCCGTCCCGATCCTCATCGGTGGCCACCACGAGGCGGCGCTGCGGCGTGCGGCGCAGGACGGCGACGGCTGGCTGCACGGTGGGGGAGACCCCGCCGACCTCCCCGGGCTGCTGGCCCGCCTGGCCGAGCTACGCCGGGAGCACGGGACGGAGAACAAGCCGTTCGAGGTCCACGTGATTTCGCTCGACGCCTATACGGTCGACGGCGTGTACCGCCTGGAGCAGCTCGGTGTCACCGACGTGATCGTCGGCTTCCGCTGGCCCTACGGGGTGGAGCAGGACGCCGAGACGCTGGCGACCAAGGTCGACAACCTGAAGCGCTTCGCCGACGACGTCATCGCCAAGGTCCGCTGAGAAGGAGGGACATGACCGACACCCCCATGAACGCCCGCGAGCTGGGTCTCACGTCCCGGGCCGCCGTGACGGCCGGCGACCGCGAGGGCTGGTTGAGCCTTTTCGCCGACGACGCCTTCGTGCAGGACCCCATCGGTCCGTCCGCCTTCGACCCCGAGGGCAAGGGGCATCACGGGCGCGAGGCCATTGCGGCCTTCTACGACACCGTCATCGCCTCGAGCGAGGCCATCGACTTCGAGATCACCGAGTCCTACCTCTGTGGGGACGAGGTGGCCGACGTCGGCATCATCCGCACCACGCTGGCCGGTGGCACGCACCAGGCCATTGTGCACGGCGTCTACACCTACCGCACCGACGGCGCCGGCAAGATCGCATCGCTGCGGGCCTACTGGGAGTTCGACGGCCTCGAGATGGTGGAACTGGGCAGTTGAGCACGCGCGTCATGGTCCGCGAGGGCCTGTTCATCGATGGCGACCTACCCGCCCTGCTCGGCACGCGCTGTGGCGCCTGCGGGTCGGTGCACTTCCCCCGGGCCGACGCCTGCACCTATTGCGCCACGGCAGACCCTGAGCCCGTGGAGCTGTCGCGCCAGGGCACGCTGTGGGCCTGGACCGCGGTGACGGCCCCGCCGCCCGGGTATCAGGGCGAGATCCCGTACGGCATCGGCGTGGTCGAGCTGCCGGAAGGCGTGCGCGTGATCGGCCGGCTGACCGAGAGCGACCCAGGCGCATTGGCCGAGGGCCAGCCGATGGAGTTGCGCATTGTGCCGTTGCACCGGGACGAGGACGGGAACGACGTGGTGACCTACGCCTTCGCGCCGGCATGACCGACGTCACCGTGGCCGGTGCCGGCCTGCATCCCTTCGGCCGCTTCGACGGCGTCTCCACCACCGACATGGGTGTCGTCGCCGTGCGGGCAGCGCTGCAGGAAGCCGGCATCGGCAAGGGCGACTTCCAGGCCGCCTTCTGTGGCACGGCCTACGGCGGGGTGGCCACGGGCCACAAGGTGCTGAGCCGTCTCGGCATGACGGGCATGCCCATCCTCGACGTCGAGGCTGGCTGCGCCTCGGGCGGCGCCGCGCTGATGCTGGCGGGAGCGGCCATCCGCGCCGGGCAGTACGACACGGTGCTCGTCTTCGGCACCGAGAAGATGCCCAAGGGGATCATCCGCTCCTCCTTCTTCGAGCCGTGGCAGGAGGAGGCGGGCCTGGCCTCCACGCCGGCCTTCTTCGGCCTGCGGGCGCAGCGGCTCTGCATGACATCGGGCATCACCAAGGAACACCTGGCCCGGGTCGTCGTGAAGAACCGCCGTCACGGCGCCGCCAACCCCGACGCCATGTACCAGAAGGAGACGACGGTCGAGGCGGTGCTCGGCTCACGGGTCGTATGCGAACCGCTCCATCTCTTCATGTTGTGCTCGCCCAACGAGGGCGCCGCGGCGCTGGTGCTGCGCCGGGCCGACCTGGCTCCGTCAGGCGTGAAACTGGCCGCCGCCGTGCTGCGGTCACACATTCCCGGCTCCGTGCTGAGCGAGTCCACGCCCTTGGCCGGATCGACCGACGACGACGTGCCGGCCCCGACGACGCTGGCCGCCACCGACGCCTACGAAGAGGCCGGCCTCGGTCCCGCCGATCTGCACGTGATGGAGTGCCAGGACACTGACGCCGCGCGCGAGTTGGGCTCGTGCGAGGAGCTCGGGCTGTGCGAGCCCGGCGGATCCGCCGCGCTGCTCGATTCGGGTGCCACCACCCTGGGGGGACGCCTCCCTGTCAACCCGAGCGGGGGACTGCTCTCCAAGGGCGAGCCGCTCGGTGCGTCCGCGCTGGGCCAGGTGGTCGAGCTGGTGCGGCAGCTGCGCGGCGAGTGCGGGCCACGCCAGGTCGAGGGGGCCCGGGTGGCCTTGTCGCACACGGTGGGCCGGGGCGCCAATGCCGGCGTGGTGATCCTGACGCACTGAGCCTTTTTTGGGGCGGCGTGTTCCGCTCAGTCGCGAGGCGGCAGGATCGTGAAGGCGATCGTGGAGACGGCCGCCAACTTGTTGTCACGACCGACGTCGGTCACCTCCACCTGCAGCACGAAGTTGGACTTCCCCTGGCGCAGGATCCAGGCGTCGGCACGGGCCGGCCCCACGGCAACCGGCGACAAGAAGTGGATGTTCATGTCCGACGTCGCCGTGCTGAAGCCGTTCTCGTGATCGCACGAGTCATAGGCCAGACGCCCGGCGCAGACATCGATGAGGACCGCGATCAGGCCGCCCTGCAGGGCTCCCCGGACGTTGGCCACCTCGGGTCGGACGTCCATCTCAATAACGAGATGACCGTCGGGCGACGGCATGTCGCGTGTCCCGAGCTGTTCGAAGAGATGTCCGCCCTGTGCGATCACCTCGTTGTGCAGCTCGGACAGTTCCGCGTTGGGGAGCTTCGCCATGGCGCAATGGATATCCCAACTCCGGGGACGTCGCTAATCGGGCAGGACCAGCTAGGAACGACAGCTCTGGCTCTGGAGGAGCATTGTGCTGACTGAGTGTCCATCGGCTGCGATCGCAGCTGTCGGCGGTGCCGCCAAGTGCACCGGCGTCCCGAAGGTCGAGAACGTGAGCGTGGCGACCGATGTCGTCGGGCCGTGTGGAATGTCCTCGAATGCGGCGGGGAGCGTCACGTTCTTCGGCAGCACCTGGACGAGACGCCGGCGTCATCGACCCAGATATGGCTCGGAAGGTGGCGAATCACGACAGGTGCCTGGTGGGGCGCACAGGCATGGAACGGCGTATAGGTCACCTCGTACTGCGTGGTGGTGACACCGTCGACCTCGTCCGGACCGAGTGCGTGCACCGAAGCCACGGCGTTCGGTCCATGCAGGCCGTCGAGGGCGACAGGTGCATTGAGCGCCAGCGGAAGGCCCTGCTGTGAGCGCGGCAGCTTCGGGAACGGGAGCACGCTGTACCGGTTGGTGAAGTCGACTCCCAGAATGGGGTTGGCCTCGTAGACGGTCCCACCGATCACAATGGCCTTCTCCCTGTTGGTCGCGTGGACCGGGTGAAGTGGTTGGTTGTTCGTCGAGGTGAAGGTGATGTCGTGATCTACCTCGGTGACCCGGGCATCGTCCATGGAGAAGTTGACCACGCCACTGCCTGAGAGCGAGCCCCGGAGATTGGGGTTGGGACTCGAGGTTATCTGCGTATACGAGAACCGAGCGGCCCCCTCCTGCTGGGTCTTCGCCAGCACGGCGGCGACCCATTGCGACGGGGACTCGGTCGAAGTCCCGTGTGCGGCGATCCCGAGTGCGGCGCCGGCCGCACCGCCCACGGCGACCAGAGTGATCAAGAGCCAGGGCACAAGGCGACGCACAAGGCGAATTCTGCCCGAAGGGTGAGCCCATTGCTCGGTGGCCCACTTGTATCGGGGCCTTGCTTAGGATGCGTGCGTGACGTCGGCCGACGAGACCCCGTCTCCGGAGCCGGTGTGGGTCGACGACATGCAGATCCGCATGCTCGCCCCTTCGGAGTCGGCTCGACTGGGCGAGGCCGTCCGGGCCGTCTACGGCGAGACCTATCCCGTGCAGTGGACCTACGACGCCGAGGAGGTGGCGCGGCTGATCGCTGCCGGCCTGTTGATCTCGGCCATCGCCGAGACGGCCGACGGGGATCTGCTCTGCCATTCGGGGCTCGTGCTGAATGCGCCCGATGATCTCGTCGGCCACGCCGGCCAGGCGCTCACGCTTCCGGCGGCCCGAGGGCGCCACATCTTCACGACGGTCAAGCGGTATCTCGTCGACTGGGCGACGACCCTCGGGCTCGTCGGCATGTACAGCGAGGCCACAGCCGCCCATCCCTACAGCCAGCAGGCCCTGTTGGATCTGGGCGGCCACGAGACGGGCTTCATGCTGGGCTTCATTCCGGCGTCGGTCGACAACAACGCGGCCTCCGCCAAGGGCCAGGGCCGCACGTCGGCCGCACTGTTCTTCCTCCGCATGCGGCCGGGGAAGGAGCGGATGCTCTATGCACCGACCCGCCATCGCGACATCGTGCTCGAGACGATCGACATCTGTGGCTCCCGGGCGCACCTGGCCGACGCTCCGACCCGTGTCGACCTGCCGGCGATCTCGCGGCTATCGCTGGAGAGAGACACCGGGGACAACGTCGCCACGCTGATGGTGTCGCAGGCGGGTCGGGACCTCACTGCCCGGATCGACGCCGAGCGATCCAAGCTGTTCGACGAGGGCGTCGAGGCCCTGTACGTGGATCTCCCGCTCGACCGACCCGAGTCGGCCCATGTGAGCGAAGCACTCCAGGAGCTCAAGCTCTCCTACTCGGGCATCTTCCCGAACAATCAGGCCGCCGCCGACGTCCTCCGTCTGCAGTGCCTGCGCAACGCCACCGCATGGAGCCACGACGTGGCGGTCGCCTCGCTCCACGGCGCCGCGCTCCTCGAGTACGTGATCGCGGACATGGAGTCCGTTGGTCAGCGGGTGGAGCGCACCGAGGCACCACCCGGTGAAGGACCTCCCGACGAGACCATCCCGCTCGTAGCGCTGCGCTAGGGGATTCGTGCGGGCGTCAGGGCGTGACGGCACGGGTTCCTATAGGGGCGTGGACGCCTCGTCCACTTCGATTCCGACGAATGCGGCGATACGGCTCAGATCGACACCGTGCACAAGGAGTGCCGCCCCGTGGCGAAGTGCCACCGCCGCGATCGTGCAGTCCACCAGGCCCCTCGGTGTCACGCCGCCCCGGCGACATCTCCGATGGATCACGCTCGCCGCGTCGAAGTCCGACACCGCTTCAAAGCGCAGCAGGTGGCACCGACCGAGGAGGCGACGGTGATCGGCCTGTCGTTCGCCTTTGCGCGCTCCGGCGACGACCTCCATCACGATGGGTTCCGTGATGGCAAGGGGACCGTCACTCGCAATGAGGTCGGCGAGGCGTCGATCAACTTCGCTGCCTGTGCCGCGGTCGAACTCCACCCAGGCCGAGGTGTCGGCGAGGATCACCGGGTCTCGGCCGGGCCCGTGTCGGTGGGAACCTCCCCGATGGCGTGCACGCCACGCATCGCGAGTGCTTCGTTGCGGGTCATGGGCATTCCGGCGAGGTGGCGGAGGGCCAGGTCGACCGCCTCCGTCTTCGTGTGCACGCCGTAGCGATCCATCACCGCCAGGAGAAATGTATCCTCTCGCTCGATGTTCGTCCGGGCCCGACTCGTCGCCTTCCTCGGCTTGACCGATCTCCTGGCGGTTCAGATGCTCCTGCCCGCGGGATGGCTCAGTTCGCGTCGAGGCGCCGGAGGGTGTCGGGCAACTCGGTCAGTTGCGCCACCACCGCGTCGGGTCGCGGGCCGTCGTCGGGGAACAGCACCGCGCCGTCGCGGTCGAGCCAGACCGAGCGCCAGCCGGCGCGGTGCGCACCGGCCACGTCGTTGACCGGGTGGTCGCCCACGAGCACGCACGCCTCGGGGCCGATCCCCAGCTCGCGTTCGACGACCTCGAAGATCCCCTTGTCGGGCTTGGCCACCCGGTGGTCCTGTGCGAACACCACCGACTCGAAGTACGAGGACAGCCCGACCGTCTCGGGTAGCCGGCTCCCGTTGGAGAGCAGGCCCAGCCGGTAGTCCGCCCGCAGGGCGTCGAGCGCTGGGATGGTGTCGCCGAAGAGCGCCGGGTCGCGGTCCCGGTGGATGAAGTACGACTCGCCCAGCTGCCGCGCCAGCGCGTCGTCCGTTTCTTCGTCCCCGCCTTCAGCGGCGCGCTGGCGCGCCAACGTGCGGGCGAAGCCGAGGACGCGCAGTTCGGCCAAGGACCACACGTCGGGCGACTCGGCGGCCGCGACGGCGCGGTCCTCCTGCAGGTCCTCCCAGTGCAGCACGTCGGCGAAGGGGCCGGGGCGGGCGGCCCGTAATTCGGCCGCCGTCGCCATCAGCGCCTCGCGCATGACGCGCTCGAAGTCCCACAGCGTCTGGTCCCCGTCGAACAGCACCGCCTCGATCACGCTGCGACGAGGACCACCTTCCCGAACTTGGCGCCGGCGGCGAAGTGCTCGTAGGCCGCCTGCGCCTCGGCGAGCGGGAAGGTTTCGTGGACCGGGACCTGCAGGCGTCCCGCCCGCAGCGCCGGCAGCACGTGGGCCGCTATGTCGGCGGCCACATCCGCCTTCTCGCGCCGGCTGCGGGCGCGCAGGGTGGAGCCGCCGATGCGCACGCGTCGCTGCATCAATTGCATGAGCTCGATCTCCATACGGCCACCGCCTCCCACGCCAATCACGACCACACGGCCCCACGTCGCCATGTGCGGTAGGACGCTGGTCAGGCTAGGCGCCCCCACCAGCTCGAGCACGACGTCGTAGGGCGCCTGGGCGCCCTCGTCGCCGGGCTCCAGCACCACGTCGGCGCCCAGCGCCGCCACCGCCGCACGCCGGTCGGGATTGCGCACCGTGGCCGTTACGGTCGCACCGGCCTGGGCGGCCAGCTGCACGGCCGCCGTTCCGACGCCCCCGGCGGCCCCCGAGACCAGGACGCGCTCGCCCATCTGCAGTTCGGCCTGGCGGAAAAGGCCGTCGTAACCAGTGGTGAAGACCTCGGGGAACCCGCCGGCCTCGACCCACGACAGGCCGGCCGGCACGGGCAGGGCGTGGGACTCGTCGACGTAGGCCATGGTGGCCTGCGCCCCGCCGCCCACGACGGCCATGACCCGATCGCCCGGAACGAAGAGCGTCACCTGCCGGCCCACCGCCACCACCTCGCCGGCGAACTCCATACCGGGGATGTCGACGGGCCATCCCGGCGGCGCTGGATAGAAGCCGGCCCGCTGCACCAAGTCCGCCGCGTTCAATCCGGCCGCCCGCACCGCCACCAGCAGCTCGGTGTCGCCGGGGACCGGGTCGTCCCGCTCCTCCCAGTACAGCTGGCCCTCCCGGATCACGACGGCGTGCATGCAGGTCACCCTACGCTGCCCGGGCACGCCGACAGCGGTCCCCGATAGGGTCGCGGCATGGCTCTCTACGACATCCCCATCCACACCCTCCAGGGCGACGACAGCTCGCTCGGTGACTACAAGGGCAAGACGCTGCTGCTGGTCAACGTGGCGTCCAAGTGCGGCCTCACGCCGCAGTACGAGGGCCTCGAGCGCCTGCAAAAGGACTACGCCGACCGCGGCTTCTCGGTCATCGGCTTCCCCTGCAACCAGTTCATGGGCCAGGAGCCGGGCACCTCCGAGGAGATCGCCGAGTTCTGCTCGGCCACCTACGGCGTCACCTTCCCACTCATGGAGAAGATCGACGTGAACGGCGACGACCGCAACCCCATTTACGCCGAGCTGACGCAAAAGGAGGACGCCGATGGCAACGCCGGCGACATCACCTGGAACTTCGAGAAGTTCCTCGTGTCGCCCAAGGGTGACGTCGTGGCCCGCTATCGGCCCCAGGTGGAGCCCGAGGACCCGACGATCATCGCCGACATCGAGGCGCAGCTGACGGCTTGACACCGCTGCGCCCCGCAGCGGCGGGCTTCGCCGCGTCCATCTTCGACATGGACGGGCTTCTCATCGACTCCGAGATCCTCTGGCACGAGGCCGAAATCGAGATCCTGGGTGGTCTCGGCGTGCCTCTCGCCGTCGAAGGCTGCCGCTCGACCAAGGGCATGTTCGTGGGAGAGGTCACCGCGCACTGGTACGGGCTGTACCCGTGGTCGGGCGCCACACCGACACCCGACGAGGTGGCGGTGCAGATCGTCGACCGGGTGATCGAGCTCATCACCAACAAGGGCGAGCTCAAGCAGGGCGCCGAGCACGCCATCGGGCTCTGCCGGGACCGCGGCCTGTCGCTGGCAGTCGCGTCGTCGTCGCAGTACCGCCTCATCGACGCCGCGCTGGCGCACTTCGGTCTGCGAGACAATTTCGAGCTGGTGCACTCGGCGGAGGATGAGGAGTACGGCAAGCCACATCCGGCCGTGTTCCTCAGTGCCGCGGCGAAGCTAGGCGCCGTGCCGCGCCGCTGCCTGGTCTGGGAGGACGCGCCTGCCGGCGTGCTGGCGGCCAAGGCGTCGTCCATGACCTGTATCGCCGTGCCGGAGGAAGGGGAGGGTGGCCACCCCGCCTTCGGTCTGGCCGACCTCGTCGTCGATTCGCTCCTCGACGTCACCGATGCCTCGCTCGACGCCCTCGAGCGAGCCCTGACCCCAGGCGTCTAGCGGACCCTCAGGAGCGGGTCTCGTTCGGTGACGTCCAAAGAAATGACTGTCTTCCGTCGGCCGTGAAGGCGGTCACCCGGGCTGCGTCATCGGGAGTCCAAAGGACGGTGAGCCAGCCGGGTCCCGCGCTGACGTCCGCCACTCGAGTCCCGTGCTGACGGTTGACCTCGACGGTCGTGACTGCGGGACCACAGAAGAACACCGCGAAGCAAGATGGGCGCCGGGCGATGAATGGCGATTCTCCGGTCGATCCCTCCAGCCGCAAGTGGAGGAGATCCCGCGCTTCTTGGAGTTCCCAGCGTTGGCTCGGTAACCACCCACTCCCGCCGCCTCCCGTGTGCTCCCACCTCCCGGCTTCGTTCCGCTGGAATTCATCAATGCCAAGCACTTCACGTCCCTTGCGATTGCGGCCGTAGCCGGCGACGACAGCGAGACCGTCGTACTTGTCGACATCGAATGGCACGAGCGACCCGTTGGATACCGGTGACAGCGCCGGCCACGGCCCGTCACCGTCTATGACCGCGCTCACCGCCTCGTCACTCGGCCACCAGACCATCGGCACGGATCACCACCTCCCCGGCGCGCCATGTTGTCAGACGCATTGCGACGCCGACGAGACACGTCTCCCGAACGGCGTCACGGTACAGCCGGCTCCGGAAATGGAGAAAGGAACGCACGGATGACCGTTACGGTACGGTCCGCTATGGCCAGGTGTCGGTCGGAACTGGCGAGGATCTACCCGGCGCTCACCTGTTTCGGATTGACCGTCTCTTCTGGTGCTCCTGGCGCTGGGCACTGCTCACCGCCACGTCTGGGCCTTGGCCGTGATCTCCGGACTGCTGGCGCTCTATTTCGGATTCGCTACCTTCACTTGGATTCGAAAGAGCAACCGCGGGCGCCAGAGTGCCGAGACCGTGAGGACTCCTCGGAGGAGAGCCGGGAACTGATCGCGTGCCTCACGTCCGGCTAAGTGCCTCCGGCCTCGAGGAGGATGCTGGCCGCTTCCGCATGGCCGTTCTGCTGCGCGAACCCGAGTGCCGTCAGCCCATGGGCCCCCCGTACGTTCGGGTCGGCGCCCGCATTGAGAAGCATGCGAACCATCTGGGCGTGGCCGCCCTGGGCGGCGAACATCAAGGGAGTGCTTGATTGCCTGTCCTTGGCATTGGCATCCGCGCCGCGCGCCAAGAGCGCCCGCACGGCCTCGTTCTGACCAGCGTTCGCTGCATACATGAGGGCGGCGTATCCCCCGTCATCCTGCGCTTCGAGGCGAGCCCCATAGTCGAGAAGAGCCTCTATTGAGTGCAGGTCACCCCGTTGTGCGGAGGCCATGAGGCGCGTGGCACCCCTGGGCAGTGAAGCGGACTGCGCGTCTTGGACCAGCCGAATTCCGGTCACCACACCCTGAGCTGCTTCGACGAGAGGTCGAAACCCGTGGTCCTCTCGCCCGAAGAATTCGCTCACGGGCAGGTCGAGGAATCGATTCCCATTCGATGAGACGAGATGGAAACGCACCGTTCCGGCCAATGGCCAGTCGCGGGTGTCTGCCTCCGTAAAGAGTTCCACGTGTGAAGCAGCAGAATGCAAGAGTTTGCGAGTGGCCTCGGCCACCGGACGAAAGGTTCCGGCGCCAAGGGTCCCCCCTCCGGCGCTGGTGTAGAAGCTCGTGGTGTCATCGGAGAATGCCGCGAAGGTCACGAATCCGTCCTCAGTGGGGATGTCAATGACGACCGCTGCGATCGGTCCACGCATGCCGCGGATGTCCGAGGTGTGAAGCGCCAGATCCCGTAGGCCCTCGTAGGGATTGTCGTCTCCCGTCACGAACCAACCGTACTGCCGCAGCCACGTTCTCCCAGAGTGGGCATTGGGGCGGACCCGAAGCGAGAGCGAAGGGCCCCGTCACGCATGGTGGCTCCATGGGTGGGAGGGCGCCCGTCTGGGTATAGAGATGACGGCCTGCATGATTCCGGCGTGCACCAAGGAGAGAACACTCATGACGATCGTCCGCAATGAAGACGGCACCCTGGTCGTTCCGGTGCGCCAAGAGCGCCGTCATGATGAGGAAGAAGGAGCAGACGCCGAGACCGTGGCTGCGGCCGAGACCACTCGTGTCCTTCACCCTGGAGAGGGTGGCTATGACGAAGCCTTGGTCGAGTGGGACCTACAGCAGAACCCCGACCGCGAGCCGGCGGTGTCGACGGCGAGCGGCCGCCAGGAGGCCATGGCTCTCGTCCATGCGGTGGCCGAGTCCCCCAAGCACAATGTGAGCACAGCAATCGAGGGGATCAACGATCCCGAAGCCAGTGGCGAGGCCTTGCGCCACGTCCTCGTCGGCGGCGTCCATTCGGTCGAGGACTTCGCCGCTGAGGTCGCCGAGGTCGAAGGTGGCGAGCCACTGCCGGCGCACAAGGCCACGAAGATCATCGGCGAGGTGCTCACCGAGCTCGACTCCTAGTGCACGCTGATGTCTCTCGGGCCCAGAGTTACAGAGCAGATCCGGCGTCCGGAAACGTCGAGGGTGAAATGGGAGTAGCATCAATACCAGCTGATCGACCTCCTGGCAACTGGCCACCTGCAACCTTCGGCAGAAATGGGCCTGGCTGTGTTGCCCGATTTCAGCATGACTGTCCGAAACTTGCCCGGCATCCATGTCGTGGCCCTCTCTGGCGAGTTGGACGCCGCGACCTCCGATGGCCTCGCCGATGCGATTGTGCGGGCAGCGGGCTCGACCGTCGTCGTCGACCTGTCCGGCCTCACATTCATGGATTCCAGCGGCATCGGCGCTTTGGTGGTGGCCAAGAAGCGCATCGTGGCCAAGGGGCTGGGGCAGCTGGTGCTCACGAGACCCGGAGCGGCCGTCGGCAGGGTGCTCGACATCGTCGGGCTGAGTCAGTGGGTCGTGGAATGGTCGCCGGACTGGAATGAATAGACACCCCGAGCAAGACGCATGCCCGCGCTGCGGCAGTGCGGAAATCGCCACGCATTTCGAGAGGTCGAAGGCGGTGGCGTCTCCCGAGTGGCACAGCCGGTGCTCGGCCTGCCATTTCCAGTGGTCCGCCCCCTGACAGCCACCGCGCGCACGCGTGGCGGCACCCCACCTCATTTGGCGTGATTGACAGCTCAGCTGCGAGGAAGACTCCGCTCCAGGCGCGCCGCCACCTCGCGGTACCGTGCCACCGGAATGAGGTGCACGCCGTCGAAGGCACCCGACTCGCGGATGGCAAGGACAAGATCGCAGGCAGCGTCGACGCCGGCGTTCCGGTCCTTGTCCAGGCGCGCCACGAGGTCCGCAGGCACGGTCAGTCCAGGAATGGTGAAGTTCCTGGCCATGCCTGCACTGGCGATCACGATGACCCCGGCGTACACCGGAACGTCGACGTCGACGGTGGACCGCCAGGCCACGAGGTCGTCGAGCGAGAAGCCGACCTGCACGCACAGGAAGTCGGCCGCGTGCTTCCACGCCGGCAAGGGCCGCAACCCGCAGGCGGCGCCGAAGCGCATGGAGGGCCCGCCAGCGTGCCGGCCGCCATGCCTCTCCCCGTCGAGGGTCTCCGCGTACCCGCGGCCCTCGGACAGCATGGTCCGCACGTTGAGCTCGCTCGTGCGTGCCCCGGCCAACGGCTCGTCGCCGTAGACGAAGAGGAACTGGTCCACGCCGTAAGCCGCCGCGGTGAGGAGGTCGCGCCGGAAGCCGAGCAGGTTGCGGTCGCGGGCGTTGAGGCAGGCGATGGAGCGGCCCCCCATCTGCCGTACCTCGTGCGCAACGGCCACGCTCGAGACGGTGGCCCGTCCGATGTGGTTGTCGGGAATGAGGAACGTGGTGGCGACCGGGCTCAGCACGCCGATCTGGTGCCGCACGCGGGTCAGGTCCGGCGTGGTCGCGGGCTCTATTTCGCAGATCAGCTCGAAGGGGCGCTGCGCCGCGGCGGTCATGGCTTCGGGCCGAGCTGCTTGACGAACCAGATGTGGCGAGGGGGCACCGGGCGGCCGTCTTTGCCGACGAGGACCCGCTCCCAGCCCGTGGACTCGTAGAGCGCCACCGCCTCGGGCTGGCGGTCGCCGGTGCCGAGGCGCAGGTCGGTCAGGCCCAGCTCCCGGGCGGCGCCCTCGATCCCGGCCATGAGGGCCCGGGCGACACCGTGCCCGCGCGACCCGGGTTCGACCCAGAGCCGGCGGATCTGGCCCATGCCGGGGTGGATGGCGCGCACGCCCACCCCGCCGAGCGGAGGTCCGTCGGCATCGCCTCGGCGGGCCACCAAAAAAGCCCCATTGGGGGGATCGAACATGGCTGCGGTCAGCCCGAGCTCGCCGTCGTCGAGCTCGCCGTAACGCTCCACCATCTCGGCCTCAGCCTGCGCCACGACCCACCGGGGACCGTCGTCGTCGTAGGGCTCGCGGGCCACCGTGGGGGCCGTCGGAATGGCGGACGGGGACCGATTCATACCCTCTATCCTTTCCGACGCGGCCGGGGCGCCTGTTCCCGCCGCAAAAGAGGCTCTCTTTTCCCGTGTTCACACCCGTCCCACCAGACATCGACTTCGTCGCCCTCGAGCAGGCCGAACTGGCCCGCTGGTCGGCCCAGCGCGTCTTCGAGCGCTCCATCGAGCAGCGCGTGGGCGCCGAGCCATGGGTCTTCTACGAGGGCCCGCCGACCGCCAACGGCATGCCGGGCCTGCACCACGCCTGGGCCCGGGTCTACAAGGACCTCTTCTGCCGCTTCCGTACCATGGACGGCGCCTACGTGGCCCGCCGGGCCGGCTGGGACACCCACGGCCTGCCGGTCGAGGTCGAGGTGGAGAAGAAGCTCGGCATCACCGGCAAGGAGCAGATCGAGTCGCAGGTCGGGATCGCGGAGTTCACCCGTCTGTGCCGCGAGTCCGTCTACTCCTACGTCGACGAGTTCGCCCGCCTGACGACGCGCGTCGGCTACTGGGTCGACATGGATGCGGCCTACTGGACGTTGAGCCCGTCGTACATTGAGTCGGTCTGGTGGCACCTCCAGCAGCTCTTCGATCAGGGACTGTTGTACGAAGACCTCAAGGTGGTGCCGTACTGCCCGCGCTGTGGCACCGCGCTGTCGAGCCACGAGCTCGGCCAGCCCGACGTCTACCGCGACGAGGAGGACGAGTCGGCCTACGTGCGCCTTCGGCTGGTCGATGGGGACGGGGCGGTAGCCGCCGCGCTGGGAGAAGGGACCGGGGCCGAGTGGCTCGGCGTGTGGACCACCACGCCGTGGACCCTTCTGTCGAACACTGGCGTCGCCGTGAACCCGGAGTTGACCTACGCCGTCGTCGACGGGGTCGTGATGGCCGACGATCTGGTGGACGCGGTCATGGGGGAGGGTGCGTCGGCCCGGGTGACGGCCCGGGTGACGGCCCGGGTGCCCGGCTCGGCGCTGGTGGGCCTCAGGTACGAGCGGCCCTTCGACGACCTTTCGGTGCCCCACGGCGCCGACGGGTGGCGGGTGGTACCGGCGTCGTACGTGACGACCGAGGACGGCACGGGGCTCGTGCACCTGGCGCCGGCCTTCGGTGAGATCGACCGCCAGATCGGCCGTGAGAACGGGCTGCCGTCCCTGAACCCGGTCGGGCCCGACGGCGCGTTCACCGATGCGGTCGGATGGCTGGCGGGACGTCAGGTGCGGGAGGCCAACCACGACATCAACGAACGGCTGGAGTCCTCGGGGCTGCTGCTGCGCCGCTTCCCCTACGTGCACTCGTACCCGCACTGCTGGCGGTGCCGCACGCCGCTCATCTACTGGGGCAAGCCGAGCTGGTACATCGCGACGTCGACGCGCAAGGCCGACCTGCTGGCGGCCAACCAGACCGTCGATTGGCACCCGGCGCACATCAAGGACGGGCGCTTCGGGGAATGGCTCGAGAACAACGTCGACTGGGCCTTGTCGCGTGACCGCTACTGGGGCACGCCGTTGCCGATCTGGCGTTGCGGGCGCGGGCA
>Ga0307374_10001207_pt1 | contig 48383 bp, 47 predicted proteins | sample OX3MG_FD_202532 | JGI IMG/M metagenome (GOLD analysis project Ga0307374, IMG submission 202532) | Soil microbial communities from Risofladan, Vaasa, Finland - OX-3 | ecosystem: Environmental > Terrestrial > Soil > Coastal area > Acid sulfate soil | place: Finland: Risofladan, Vaasa | collected...
GCTCTGCTCATGAAGAAGCTGGCCGAAAAGGACGACTACCTTCTGGCCGCGTGATCTGCCAGGAATACGTGATCGAAATTACGTTCCAGAGCACTAAGGGCCCCAACGCTGCCAATGTCCGTGTGATCGGCTAAGCAGAATAGAGAGGTGACGTCCGCACCGTCACGAAATCTGCGAGGAAGACACGAGAGCCCTGCTCGGAAATCGATCCGAGCAGGGCTCTCGTGTCTATTGGCTGAAGAGATTATGCAGGCACTGCGGTGGCGAGCGCATCGATCGCGACGCGCATCTGGGCAAAGACGCTGTTGAGTTCGTCTGCACTGACGAGTGCCCGATGTGGCAGAACCGAAAGAAGGTTCTGTACCGGGAGCGCAATCGAGGGGTCTATCTCGTTCGCAATCGACCATATGTTCAAGAGTGGGTTGATCACTCGGCTGGCCGAATTCACTCCATCACCGTGGAGGGCGAGGAGGGCTGCAATCTCCCGGTCAAGGCGCTCAATCTCTTCTGTCATGTAATTCACATCCTTCATGTGGGCAATCGCAATTTCGCAGTTGCTCAGTACTATCACGATAGAGGTGTTTCGCGGTGGCTCCGCCGTTTCATCAGTATTAAGTCTTTTCCTGCTGATCGTCCCAGCTAGAGCGGTTGCGCCTGGTTGCTTCGGATTGCCTCGCACTGGCCGTCTACGATGTCGATGCGACAAAAAGTGTCTCTGCCTGCAGGTACGGTGAGAGGTCACGGTCTTGATGTCCGCCCGGGTAGCTCAGTGGTAGAGCAACGCACTCGTAATGCGTAGGTCAGGGGTTCAAATCCCCTCTCGGGCTCATCCGTTACTTCACAAGGGCTCGTCCGATCCGCGACGCGACGATTTTTGGCTCATCGGCGCGCTCCGTCGGCAGGTGTCTGGTCGGTCGAGATGCCGAGGCGCATTGCGGCCAAATGCATCGGGGTCACAAGTATCTGTGAAATGCCTGTGTAACATCGCGCGACCAGTATGAGCCCGAACGACATTGAAATGCCGACTCAGGGACGAGCTGGATTAGTGCGCATTGAGCACCTTTTCGAGATTGATTCGAGCGCGCTTCCCGATTCTTCGCACGGGGAGGTACAAAAGTCCATTGAATATTGCGCCGAACCCGCGCCTTCGCAGGATGAGCTCGTAGTCCATCACCGATGAGGACTCGTCGATTTTTTGCACCATCAGCGTGATCCGAGAATAAAAAGCTCGCGTAATCGCCTCGAGGACGGCGCTCTGTGGAGAATCGAACTCCACAATCTTGAAGGCGAACGCTCGCGCGTGCGTGCGTGCACGGATCTCGAGATCAAAGCCGCTCCCGATTCCAATCGCTCCCGGCCGCTCTGCGCGGGCTCGCGTAACGCTCGGCTCCCACTGCGTCGTATTGGTAAGCGTGACAAGGTAGGTGAACAGCTCTCCCTGGGGTATGTCTACCTTGAGCGCGATCCGGTAATTGGCCATTACCTTGACAACTTAGTGAGTGTCAGAGCTTCGGGGTTATTTCTCTCTGATGGCAGGCGCAACATCAATTGATTTGGCAGACGACTGCGTGGGGATGGTCGCACCAGACACGTTGCCGGCGCAAACGTTGATGTTCTCGCGAGAATCGCACGGCGTGCTTGTCTTGTGCTCTTGTGCTCAGGTGACCCTGGTACTCGATATCGACAAGATGAATGGGGGCGCAACGTGAAGGGTTGGAGGGCGGGTCATCTCGGCCAGCTGGGCGGTGCCTGATCTCAGAGAAATCTCAGGAACGAGGCTCTCTCGATGGGAGAGTTCGATCGCCGGATGTTTGTGTCTGCAAACGAACGACCTAGCAATGTTAAGACTTCTTAATCCCATTTTTCACCCCCGTGGCCAACGACTATCGTTACGCAACTGTTGGGTCGAATCCTCGTTATTTGAAAGTGGGGGAGCAGCGCATCAATGTATTCGAATCTCATTAATGGCCTTTCTGCTCTGCGCAGTGTCGAAGGGATTCTCTATCTTCTCGGTGGCTCCGTTCTTGGCGTGGTCTTCGGGGTTATCCCCGGATTGAGTGGGGCGGTCGTTCTCAGTATCATCCTCGCGTTCATCTACCACATCAGCCTGACCGGAACGATCATCCTCTTCCTCGCGGTCCTCGCGGCAAGTTACTACAGCGCATCGGTGACTTCGATTCTTCTGAATACCCCAGCCCACCCCGAAGCATTCGCCGTGACCTTTGACGGGTTCCCGATGGCTCAGCGCGGTGAGGCGGGACGCGCGTTGGGAATCTCCGCGACGGCAACCTGTATCGGTGGTCTTATTGGCTGTGCGATTCTCGTCGGATTCATTCAGATCGTGAATTACCTTCCGACAGTCTTTCATCCGCCGGAATTCATTGCCCTTGTGATGATCTCGCTTCTGCTTGTCGGTACGCTCGGTACTGACCGGGTGTCCAAGGCGCTTGTCTCGGCGGGTGTCGGGATCATGCTCTCTTCGATAGGTACGGATCCGGTCACCGCGGTTCAGCGGTTCACCTTCAATACTGTCGGGCTGATCGGCGGAATTTCGATCATCGGTCTTGTGCTCGGCCTGTTTGCCATTCCCCAGATGGTGTTGATTTACGGGACAGCGACAACCATCGCGCGTCAGGACATGATGGGCAATGAGGTCGCTGCCTCGCAGGCGGTTGAACTCCAAAAGGGATTCGGGAAGCAGATCATCCAGGGAATGGGCGAGGCAATGGCCCACCCGATTGCACTTTTGCGATCAGGAATCATCGGAGCTGTCACCGGGATTATCCCCGGTATCGGCGGCTTTGCTGCGAACTTCCTCTCTTATGGCATCGCGCAGCAGATGAGCAAGAAGCGTGAGCTCTTTGGGACGGGTATTCCCGAAGGGATCATTGCCCCCGAAGGTTCCTCACTCTCCAAAGAGGCCGGAGGAATGATTCCAATTATTGGCCTTGGGATTCCCGGCAGCATCGGTGGAGCGTTGTTCCTCGCTGCGCTTGTGGTCAAGGGTGTCAAGGTTGGTTACGGGTTCACCCAGCAGTACCCATCGCTTCCCTACGAGATGATGTGGGTTATCGCGCTGAGCGGAATCATCGGTACGGCGATCGGACTTCTTGCCTCACCGTGGCTTGCCAAGGTGACTCGGGTGCCTGGCCCGCTGCTTGTCCCGATCATCATGGTCCTGACTGCGATTGGTCCATTCATTTCCGACGTTGCGTTCTTCTCTGTTGTTGAGACCGTGGTCTTCAGCTTCGTCGGATTCTTGCTGAGACGGTTACGATATTCGCTGGCGGCCTTCGCGATTGGTCTGGTTCTTGGCCCAACACTCGAGGACAACATCTACCTCACCCATCAGGTCTTCCCAGGATGGTCTTTCTTGCATCGCACCCTCGCCGACGTTTTGTTTGCGATCGCGATTGGGATTCTGGTGCTGAAGGTGATTCAGATTCGCGCAGACCAACGCAAGAACAATCCACCGATCGATGAGGAAGATCCCGTCAAGCGCGCCGAGATCGAAGCGGAGCGCTTTCGCAAGCAGAACCCCTATCCCCAGCTTGCATTTTTCACCTCGCTTGTCATGTTGGCCTTTTGCGTCGCGTTCACGATCTACGCGATCACGAACTATCTGTGGAACTCGGCGATGTTCCCGGTCCTCGGAGGGGTCATGGCCGCGCTTGGTGCGGCGTTTCGTGTTCCGGTTGACTTCAAGGCGTATCTGCACTTCCTCAAACTTCGCCGCGAGCGTCGGCGCTCCCAGGTCGTCGCGGAGCCGGTCGAGGAGTTTGATCCAAAGACAGGGAAGCTGAGACTTCCAGTGATCCGGGACAAGGAGTGGGGGTACAACGGCACGTATACGAGAGAGACGTTTGGACTCCTGATGTACTCTTCGCTCGTCGGCGTCATGTATATCTTCGGGTTCCTCGTGACGATCCCGGTCTTCGTTGGTGTCTATGGTGTATTCGCGACGCGCCGTGTGTACCCTGGGATAGTCAAGCGGTTGATCTTTGCCGGAGTGGGTGCGGCGGTTATGTGGCTGATGACCTATGAGATTCTGAATCTCTTACACATCACCTTTCTCCCGATGGTCAAGCTTTAGCGAGGCAGGGCGCGCTGAAGGCCAATGCTCATCGGGTACAAGAGCGCAAGCGCGGAGGAACCCTCACATTTGGGTCGGCGGCAACCCGAACTGCTCAGGACGAATGAACCAGTACTCCGAGCAGCTCCACGTGCTCGGTCATCGGGAACAGGTCGTAGGCGATGATCGATTGAAGGGACCATCCAAGGTCACGCGCGACGCGCAGATCGCGCGAGAAGGTTGCAGGATCACAAGAGACATAGACAATCCGCTCGAGATTCGGAGCGAATTGGCACAGTGCGTACATCACCTGCTTTCCGGCTCCTTCTCGCGATGGATCGAGGACCACGGTCGATGGAGGTCTTCCGAGACCGGTCAGAACCTTCGCATTGACAGCGTGTTCGATGATCGACACCTGGGGGAGATCGGCGGTGTTGTGTCGGGCATCGAGACAGGCTCGGTGGTCCCGTTCGATCCCGATGACCTCGCCGGTCGGCCCTGCTGCTCTCGCGAGCAGCGCGCTGAACAGTCCCGCGCCACAGTAGAGATCGAGAATCCGTTGTCCGGTGACATCGCCCACCGCGTCGAGAACTGCCCGGCCGAGAAGGTGGGGAGCCCCGGGGTGAACCTGCCAGAACACGCCTGCGCTGACCGAATAGTTCCGTCCGAGCACCGAGTAGTGCATCCTTGCCCTGCCGATACGGGCCCGCCCGTTGATGACGAGGTCAGCTTCAAGCATCGGGACAGAATCGATCGGATTCTTCCCAGTGTCGAGGACGATGACCCGTGAGCTGCCATCAACCGAACAGCTCACGTCGATCGAACGTACGCCGGGCCAGAGGTGCTTCGCGACTCCAAGATGATTGACGGCCGCGGTACCGATTGGGCACTGTTCAAAGGTCTCGATGTCGTGGGAGCGATACCGGTGAAAGCCGACATGTCCACTCGCGTCGACGCTGTATCCAATCCTGGTGCGCCATCCGTATCCTGCCATATCACCTTTGACAGCGACGACACTGACGTCGACCGACTCCCCGGCCATACGAGAGAGCTGTTCCTCGATGCGTCGAGCCTTGAATCGCCTCTGTTGCTCGAGACCGATGTGTTGGTAGTCACAGCCACCGCACCGGCCTGGGCCAGCGTGTGCGCATAGGGGAGTGACACGATCGGTGGAGGGCTCGAGAACTTCGATCGCGTCGGCGCGGAGGTAGCTGCCGGTTACCTCGGTGACGATCGCGCGGACCAGCTCCCCCTCGATTGCGTGCCGGACGAAGACGACACGTTCATCGGGGGCATGCGCAACAAATCCGCCGCCAGCGGCGGGCGCGCCAATCCTGAGTTCGAGGATTTCGTCGACCAGATCCTCCGGGCCCGATGGGAGGTTCATCTGTTGTGCCGCGTTGTGACCATGAGCGGGATCCGCACGTGTTATCCGGGGCTGCAGATCGATCGGGGCGTGTGCGTAGCATCGGGACGCGCAAAGCCCTCAGGCCAGTATTCACCGCTCATCGGATCGAGACGGTAGGGCACCGGTGTCGTGGAGCTTCTGGTGATCTCATTCACAGCGCGCAGCAGAATGTCGATCTGCTCATGGGTGTTTGAAATCCCTGTTGAGGCTCGGACAGCACCGGGGAGCGAGGTGTGGATGTGGTTTCTCGCATCTGCACGAAAGCGATCGATCTCATCCCGAGAGAGCCCAAGGAGCCGGACAAGATAGGGATGCGCGCAAAAGCAGCCGTTCCGGACTCCAATGCCGTATTCTGCGCTGAGTCTCGCTGCGACGAGCGCGTGTGGCATGTTGTCGACCACGAAAGACGCGACCGGAAGGGTTGTCGTGGAGGGCGCGGGACCAAGAAGCCGGACGCCCTTGATGCCTGTGATCCCCTCGCGAAGGTGCCGACCGATCTCGTTGTCATGTCTGATAAGCGCATCGAACCCGATTGAGGAGAGTTCGTCCGCTGCGGCTCCAAGCGCAATAGCGCCGATGACGTTGGGGGACCCTGCCTCTTCGCGCTCTGGTGGCTCGCTCCACACCACCTCGTTGAGGTCGACGAGCTCGACGGCACCGCCTCCGGCGAGGAATGGGTCCCCCTCCCGGAAGAACCCGCGCGGCCCAATGAGTGCTCCCGCACCAAATGGTGCATACATCTTGTGTCCGCTAAAGACAATGAAGTCCGCGGTTGACGGCAATGGACGGTGCGGCGCGAGCTGGGCCGCGTCAACGAGCACCGGAATGTCGCGCCGGTGCGACTCTGCAATGATCTCCTCGAGCGGAGGGAGCCAACCCGAGACATTCGACCCACCGGTGATCGAGAGCAGCTTTGGTCGAGGTTGCATATCGAGTGCGACGCAGACATCTTGTATCTGGAAGGTTCCATTGGGAGCGCATTCTATGAACCGTCGCGTCGCAACTCTGCCCCACGGAAGGAGGTTTGCGTGATGTTCAACCACACTGGTCACGACCACGTCGGTTTGATCGAATCGCATGCGATATGCGAGGTGGTTGATCGCCTCGGTGGTGTTGCGACAGATGATCGCGATGTCGTCACCGTCTGTTCGATTTGCGAAGGCGAGAATCGAGGCTCTTGCCTGCTCGTAGGCCCAGGTGGCGTTCTGTGACTTGTATCCGCTGCCTCGATGGATGCTTGAATACCAGGGAAGGAAATCGGTTACTGCCTGTGCAACGACGGGGAGTGCGCCGGTCGAGGCCGCCGCATCAAGGTTGATGTACGGTCGGTCGCTGCCGTCGAGGCAGGGAACCAGAAGACCATCGCCTACCAGTGAGATGTCGAGCGTCATCGGAACCTTTCGGAAAAGAACAGAGATACCTCTCCGGTGAATCATGTCAGCTGGGTGACGGTGCGTCAGAACGGGAGGAGCCAGATCGAAGCCGTGAACCTAGAAAGCAACGCTGGGAGACCCTGTTCATGACCGCCGTTCGCGACAGTGACGATGCTTTTGCGGCTGTGGGAGAGGCGATGGCACTTTCACCTCTATGCTTGTGCTCTGGGAGTACAGCAGGAAGCTTGATTGCGCCAAGCTGGACTTTGGAGATCGCGAGCCCGCGAACCTGCCCACTGCAACGCCATTGCGTCGAAAGCTGTGTCGCGCCGTGACATTTCAACCGTAGAGAGAACGTAGGAGATCTGATGGCAAAAAGCCCCGATTTCAAGGTGGCAGACCTTTCCCTTTCAGCGTTTGGGCGCAAGGAGATTGAGCTCGCGGAGAACGAGATGCCTGGTCTTATGGCGATGCGTGCGGAGTATGGCGCGACCAAACCACTCAGTGGTGCGCGCATCACCGGATCGCTGCACATGACGATCCAGACTGCGGTGCTGATCGAGACGTTGGTTGCACTCGGTGCGGAGATACGTTGGGCGAGCTGCAATATTTTCTCAACTCAAGATCACGCGGCCGCGGCCGTGGTTGTTGGAGATGGGAGTCCCGAGTCGCCGAGCGGAGTCCCCGTCTTCGCCTGGAAGGGAGAGACGCTTGAGGAGTACTGGTGGTGCACCGAGCAGGCGTTGAGCTGGCCCAACGGACTAGGTCCGAACATGATTCTCGACGACGGTGGGGACGCAACCATGTTGGTTCACAAGGGCGTCGAGTTTGAAAAGAAGGGCGTCGTGCCAGAGCCTGGCCAAGATGACACCGAGGAGTACGCGGTGGTGCTCAAGGTCCTTGCCCGCTCTTTGCAAACGGACGGTCGTCGTTGGTCAGAGATCGCCAATGGAATACTCGGAGTGACCGAAGAGACGACAACCGGAGTGCATCGCCTGTATGACATGTTCAGACGCAACGAGCTGCTCTTCCCGGCAATCAACGTGAACGACTCGGTGACCAAGTCCAAGTTCGACAATCTCTACGGTTGTCGTCATTCGCTGATCGATGGCATCAACCGGGCGACGGACGTGATGATCGGTGGAAAGGTCGCTCTGGTCGTCGGATTCGGCGATGTCGGAAAGGGTTGCGCTGATTCGCTGAGGGGCCAGGGCGCCCGGGTGATCGTTGCCGAGATCGACCCGATTTGCGCACTCCAGGCAGCGATGGAGGGCTTTGAAGTACGGACAGTCGATTCGGTCGTCTCGATTGCGGACATCTTTGTCACCGCGACCGGGAACTGCGACATCATCACCGCCGCACACATGGCGAAGATGAAGAACCAGGCGATCGTCGGGAACATCGGCCATTTCGACAACGAGATCGACATGGCGGGTCTCATGGCAATTTCTGGCATCGTTCGGATCAATATCAAGCCCCAGGTCGACAAGTGGATCTTCCCCGACGGTCACGCGGTGATCGTATTGTCCGAGGGTCGTCTGCTCAATCTCGGGAACGCGACGGGTCATCCGAGTTTTGTCATGTCGAACTCGTTCACCAATCAGACGATTGCCCAGATTGAGCTGTTCACCAAACGCGAGGAGTATCCCGTCGGTGTCTACACGCTTCCCAAGTTTCTCGATGAGAAGGTCGCGCGTCTTCACCTCGATGCTCTTGGCGTTGAGCTGACAATGTTGAGCAAACGCCAGGCCGAATATATCGGCGTCCCGGTCGAGGGGCCCTATAAGTCCGACATGTATCGCTACTGATCAGGCAGGGGTTGATGCGTTTGACGGCTCAGCGGAGACGGTGGCAAGAATTTGCACTGCGTCGGGCTGGCTCTGGTTGCCGACCCAGGCGAGGAACTGGTCGGGACGGACGAGAAGCAGCGGTGATTCGAATTCAAGACGGCGGTCGGCGTAGCTGTCGCGGATCACCGTGAGTGGGATGTTCAGCTGCTGCGCCGCGAGCTCGAATGATTCGACGACATTGTCTGAAATGTCGAGCGCAACAAGCGTGTAGCCGGTTCCGAGCTCCTCGAAGACGTTTTTACCTGAGCTGAGCATGAGCGGAGCGAGGTGGTGTCCCGCTCTTGCCTTGAGCAGGTGTTCGCCATGGACGCCCGATTCACCGCCAGCAAGATTGATGACGATCGACGATCCCTGGTAATTGACCTCGTAGTCCGACGGCTCTTCAGAGGCCTCGACCCGCTCTGCCCATGCGCCCTCGAAGTCCGCGCGGTCGACCGAGGGGTTGTGTGCGTTGAGCCATTCGGCATCTCTTCGGATGCCGCCGACGATGACGTCCTCTCCGGTCTGGAGGAAGATCGGCCGTCGCTCTTCGGTGTAGGTATCGAGCAGTGCTTCGGAGCCCCACCCGTGGAGTTTTGCCGCGAGCTTCCAGCCGAGATTCGTGACATCCTCGAGGCCGCTGTTGAGGCCATGCCCGCCGTAGGGGGGATGGCTGTGCGCAGCGTCGCCGGCGATGAAGACTCGACCTTTGCGGTAGGTGTCGGCGACCTCGATCCCGAAATTCCAGAATCCGACGTGTTGGAACTCGGCATCGAAAGCGAATCCCGCAGCCTCTTGCATTACGGAGAGAATGTGGTCGGTGTCGGTGGGTTTAGTGTCTTTGTCAACCGGTGCGTGGAAGAAGAATGTCGAGGTCTCCACGCCGACGCGTCCGAAGAACTGCCAGGCGCCGTCATTTTTCGGATTGAGCATCAAGAACGTCGTCTTGTCGCCGAAGCGTTCAAAGCCCTTGTTGAGCTCGGGTGCGGAAAAGACGGTGAGCACCATGCGCTTCCCCATGTCGGTTCCGTGCCGCTCGATACCGACCTTTGCGTTGGTGATCGAGCGGGTGCCGTCACAACCGATGGCATAGTCGCCCTCGAGCTCCATGTCCTCGTAGGGCCACTGCTCCGAGGTAGCGCCGACCCTCACTCCGTTCTCATCCTGGTCGACGGACTTGACGGTGTGTTCCCAGTAAAAGGTGATGTTCGGAAGCTGTGCGGCCCGGGCCCGCATGACCTCTTCGGTGAGGTACTGAGGAAGTCGCTCATTGCGCTGGAAGAAGTAAGGATGGAGCTTGTTGCGCGCTTTGCCATTGTCATACCAATACCCGCTCATCGCATTGTCATAGGCAATGATGCCGCCGATGTGGTATCCCTCGGGCAGGAGACGGGCCTTTCGGATCTCGTCGACACAATTCCAGAAATAGAAATGCTCCAGGGAGCGGTGGGTGAGCCCCTGACCCTTCGGGATGCGTCCGACCTCTCGGTGGCGTTCGATGACGGCGACATTGATACCTCGCTGGCCGAGTTCGACCGCGAGCGACACACCAACGGGTCCACCGCCAATGATGACTACCTGATACCGCTCTCCCACGTGTGCCCTCCTTGTTGGTACCGCATCGACCTTGACGACGGAAACGACGTGAGGTCCCTGCGCGATATGGCGCAATTGACGTCCGAAATGGTCAGGTTAGCGGTCTTTAGGTAGGGTAACAAAGTGAACAATCCCCACCTCCTAGGCTCTTCGCGACAATTTGTCAGCCCCGCGTAGGGAAAATGTGTATCCGCGCTGCTAGCCAGCGTCTTCGCGAACTACAGAGTCGGGAGTCATCGATCGATGGCATCTGAGACCGGTCTGGAACCGATCAAAGCGGCGCGTCCACCGTTTCGTCACCGGCCACGAAGACCAGCGCTGATGCGAGACGATGACCAAGAGGGTTCCTCTCGAGCCGTCGTCTTCGGGGTGTGTTCCATCGGCCTGTTCATGGGGGCGATCGATGGGACGATCGTCGCGACGGTCTTGCACACCATCGATTCCGATCTGCACGCGAGAATCAACTGGGCAGGATGGACCATCACGATTTACCAGCTCGGCGCGGTTCTCGCGATGCCACTTGCCGGAAAGATCTCGGATCAGTTTGGGCGTCGCAGGGTGTTTCTTTACGCAGTCGCGCTCTTTACGGTCTCGTCGCTCGTGTGCGGATTCTCGAACAATATCTACATGCTCGTTGGCATGCGCGCCGTTCAATCCATCGGTGGTGGCGCGTTCATGCCCGCGGCGACGGGAATCGTGGCGGATCGATTCGGAAAGGACCGCGACCGCGCGCTCGGGATGTTTACGAGCATCTTCCCCCTTGGGAGCATTCTCGGCCCTATCTTTGGTGGACTGTTCGTCACCTACTGGACATGGCGGGGGATCTTCTTCATCAACGTCCCGATTGGCATTACCCTGTTCGCGCTTACCTTGAAATACATTCCCGATTCGCGTTCAACTTCGGAACACAAGACCGATCTTGGCGGCGTCGCTCTGCTCGGTCTCGTCATACTCAGCGCGATGTTCGGCATCACCTCGCTGGGCACAGCTGGGGCGAGCTGGTTCGATCCGTCCTTTGTCGTACCCGAGATCGCGGCGGCTGGACTTCTCTTGCTCTTCTTACGGCACACAAATCGGGTCGCAGCTCCTTTCATCCCGATGCGATTGCTGCGCGGCAAGGGATTTGCGGTGATGAATGCGCTCAACTTCCTCTATGGAACCGCCGCACTCGGATTTGCCGCGCTGGTGCCGCTCTATGCAATCGATCGATACCATGTCACGCGTCTCGATGCGGGAACTCTGTTGACCGCGCGTGGAGTGGGCATGATCATGGTTGCGGCCATCGCGACGATGATGCTCCGCAAGACCGGGTATCGATTACCGATGACCACCGGTTTCTTGATGCTTGCCGTCGGGATGACGCTGATGTCGATCGCACCGCGTCTTGGTATCAGTGTCTACCTCTGGCTGAGTGTAACGGCGGGCATCACCGGTCTCGGGATGGGGGTTTCGGCGCCGGCGTCGAACAACGCCTCTTTGCAGCTCGCTCCGGATCAGGTCGCCGCGATTGCCGGACTGAGAGGCATGTTCCGACAGTCGGGGGGAATCTTCGCCGTGTCGATCTCGACTGCGCTTTTGAACCGGAGCCTCGATCCCGGCATGGCGATGGCGCATGTTTTCTGGGTTCTCGCGCTGGTTCTGGTGTTTATTGCCGTGCCACTCGTATATACAATTCCTGATTTCAAGGGGAGTTGGTAGGCGTGCAGCGGGTAGGCCCTTGAGTCTGTAGTCTCACCCTATGGCAGATCCGAAGCACTTCAGCGAAGACGCGATGATTCATGCGGACTCGCTCTATGCCGCGGCTCTAAGGATGACGAGGAACCGCTCGGATGCCGAGGATCTCCTGCAGGAGACCTATCTGAAGGCGTTCAGAGCCTATGACCGTTTTGAGGAGGGTACATACATCAAGGCGTGGTTGTATCGCATTCTCACCAACACTTACATCAACTCCTATCGCGCCAAGAAGCGCCGGCCGGAAGAGACCGATGTCGAAGACGTCGGTGAGCTGTACCTCTACCGTCAGATCAACGCACTCGAACGCTCCGGATTGGCGAGAAGCGCCGAAGATGTTGCCCTCGACCTTTTTACCGACGATCAGATCAAAGAGTCTCTCGAGTCGCTTCCGGAGAACTATCGCTATGCGGTTTTGCTTGCAGATGTCGAAGGATTTTCTTACAAGGAGATTGCCGAGATCACCGGGGTGCCGGTCGGAACCGTGATGAGCAGGCTCTCCCGGGGACGTGCCGCGCTGCAGAAGTCGCTTGCCGGTTATGTTCAAGAGCGGGCTCTCGTCAAGGCGGAGAAATGATTCGTCGGACCGACGTTGGCCACGAGATCGCCAGGTGGGGCTGGTTCCAGTCGGACGTTGCAGAGGGTGGGCTGTCATGAGCGAGCAAAAGATGCCATCGATGGATCCGTTTGATCGAGGTGCCTGTGAGGAGACGATTCACGAGCTTTATCACTTCCTCGACGGCGAACTCACCGAGACGAGACGCAAGGAGATCGAATACCATCTCGATCACTGCGAGCCGTGTGTCCACATCGTCAGTTTTGAGTCCGAACTGCGACGGGTCATCGCGGATCGGTGTCGGGAGAAGGTTCCACAAAAACTGAGAGACAAAATCGCGCAGCTGATCAATCACGAACTGGATGCAAGCGAATCTGGATCCTAGGTGTTGCGGCCTTTGTATCGCAGTCGGCATAGGCTCAGCCTGTGAGTGAGACAAGAGGCGGATCGGCAGCGGATTTGGTTGATTTCTCCCTCGCCTCCCGTATCTGCGCGCGGGCACTCGGAAGATCCGTTCCACTCCCTGCTGACGTTGCGAAACGACTTGAGATTGATGCTCTCTCGCTGACGCGTTCTGCCTACGAACGCGTCAGTGCCGCGACCGGGCTTGTGTCGCCGGAGGGTTCGCCGAGGGCACTCGTACTTGACAGAATGGGTTGGGCCGAGGCAAACATCAGCTCGTTGGGTGAGCTGCTCACCAAGGTGGATCAGCCGGCGCAGAGGGGGGTCGCGACAACACACGCGACAACACACGCGATCACCCGAGCAAGTTCGGGCACCCAGGTCGGCCTCATGTTCGCCTGGTTGTCGCGTCATGTACTTGGTCAATATGACATGGTCACCGGAGATCCCGAACGAGACGGGATCTATTACGTAGGGTCAAACATCTATGGGCTCGAGCGCAGACATGGCTTTGCTCCCTCAGAGTTCCGTCTCTGGATTGCGCTGCATGAGGTAACCCATCATCTGCAGTTCAGTGGTGTGCCGTGGATGCGCGCCTACTTCTTCGACCTTATCAAGCGCGCGAGTGCAATTGGAGCGACGAACTCTCAGACCTTCGCTGAGGCGAGGTCGCGGGCAATGGAGATCATTCGTCGAGGAGAGAACCCACTGCACGAGGGTGGAATCGCGGCGCTTCTCGCGGGGACGAAATTGTTTGAGACGATGCGCGAGGCGCAGGCACTGATGAGCCTTCTCGAGGGTCATGCCGAATACGTGATGTCCGTCACCGCGCCCGACTCGATTCCTGGTGCAAAGCGATTCGCAAGTGTGTTGCGCGAACGACGAGAGCAGGGTTCTCCGGTTGCGAAGTTTGTTCAGCAGGCGCTTGGTTTCGAGGCAAAGCTCCGGCAGTATCACGAAGGTCACGCGTTTATTGATTTCATCGTCGATGCGGGTGGACCAGAGTTGATTGCATTGCTCTGGCAGGCGCGCGAGAACATACCCGACATCGAAGAGATACGTGAGCCAAGTCGATGGATTGCGCGCATCGACGGGGGATCAAGTCGTGCGGACAATCCTCATGCTCTTTCCTGAAAAGACAGCCGAGCTGCTTGCGCGGTGCAATTTTCCTCCTTCAGGGAGTCCCCTCGACTGCGCGGTATCTGGCGGCGCGGATTCTCTGACGCTGATGGCGCTCGCGGTTGCGCACGGCTGTGATGTGACCGCCTACCACGTTGATCATGGAATCCGACCTGAGAGTGTGCGAGAGACGGAGATGGTTGCAAATGCCTCTAAGCGGGTCGGAGCAAAGTTCGTCGCGCTTTCTATCTCGTGTCCTCTTGGTCCGAATCTCGAAGCGCGTGCGAGGGTTCTTCGTTATTCAGTACTTCCGGCGCTGGTTGCTACCGGTCATACCGCGGATGACCAGGTGGAGACGATTTTGCTCAATCTCCTGCGAGGATCTGGACGCGATGGATTGAGTGGGATGCGAAGGGGATTTCGTCATCCGATCCTCGCGCTGCGAAGGTCTGAGACTTGGGCCTTCGCCGAGGCGCTAGGAGTCGAGGTGGTGCATGATCCATCGAACTTCGATTCGAGATACCGCCGCAATCGCGTCCGCAACGAACTTGTTCCATTGCTCGATGACATCGCGGGACGCGACCTCGTGCCGGTGATAGCGCGCCAGGGAGCCCTGCTTCGCGACGAGTCGACCCTCCTTGATGAACTCGCGGGTCCTCTCGACCCGACGGATGTCCATTCATTACGCGCCGCACCGATTGCGCTCGCGCGACGCGCGCTGCGGATGTGGTTGCGGGACCATTCGAAAGACGGCTATGTTCCGGATTCCTTTATGATCGAGCGCGTCCTGCGGGTCGTCAATGGAGAGGTGGTTGCCTGCGAGATCGCTGGAGGCCTGCGGATCAAACGTTCCCAGGGCAGACTCTCGATCGAGGACCGTGAATAGATGCAAGCGACACTCATGGTCGACTTTCTTGGACGACTAAGGTCGAGAGGGTGACTGAAACGGACTATCAGCGGCTCTCAGATTCAAACAAGCACCCTTCGGACGAACTCGCTCTCGGGGAAGTGCTGATCCCGAGAGAGAGGATTCGCGAACGCGTCGTCGCGCTTGGCGCACAGATCACCCAAGACTACGCGGGGAGGGCACCGCTGCTTGTTGGAGTGCTCAAGGGCGCCTTCATGTTCATGTCCGATCTCGCCCGGGCGATTGATCTTTCTGTGGAACTCGATTTCATGGCGGTCTCCTCCTATGGCGCGGCGACCAAGACAAGTGGAATCGTGCGGATCGTGAAGGATCTTGATATTGACCTTGGTGGAAGAGATGTCATCATTGTTGAAGACATCGTCGACAGTGGACTGACCCTCTCGTATTTGCGCAAGGGACTCCTTGCGCGTCGTCCCGCAAGTCTCGAGATCTGCGCGTTGTTGGTCAAGAAAGAGCAACAACGCGCACATATTGACGTCGCCTATGTCGGTTTTGAGATACCTGCTGGGTTTGTCGTGGGTTACGGTCTTGATGTCGCAGAGCGCCTTCGAAACCTTCCCGACATCTGGGTTGCAAGCGGGAGAGGAACCTCGTGACGGATGAAGGGCTGAGGCGCCCTACGGTCGATCTCGAGCGCGCGACAGAGGCGGTTCGCGAGTTACTCATCGCGGTCGGCGAGGATCCTGATCGCGACGGCCTGGTCGAGACTCCGCTCCGCGTCGCCCGCATGTACGTGGAACTGCTCCAAGGGATCGGAGATGACCCGGACCGGTACCTCGAGAAGATGTTTCCGCTCGAACATGACGAGATGGTGATGGTGAGAGACATTCCCTTCACCTCCCTGTGCGAACATCACATGGTTCCGTTCATCGGAGTTGCCCACGTCGCCTATATCCCGAACGCGAGTGGGACGATCACCGGACTCTCGAAGCTCGCGCGACTCGTCGAAGGATACGCCCAGAGACTCCAGTTGCAAGAACGCCTCACCACCGACATCGCGAACGCGCTCGAGAAATCACTCGATCCGCGAGGAGTCGTCGTGGTCATCGAGGCGGAGCATCTCTGCATGACCATGCGTGGAGTGAAAAAGCCCGGAACCTCCACGGTCACCTCCGCCGTTCGCGGGATCTTTCGAACAGATATCTCGGCTCGCGCCGAGGCAATGGCGTTTGTCCAGGGTCGCCGTCAGAAACTTTAGGAAACTTCGGGAAACACCCGACTCAACAAGCACAAAGGGTCGTAATCTTGCAATTGTGCAAACCCTAGTCATGGGCGTCGTCAACGTCACGCCGGACTCGTTTTACGACGGTGGAAATCACTTTGATACCGATGAAGCGATCGCGTTCGGTCACCAACTGATCAACGACGGCGCGGACATTCTCGATATCGGAGGAGAGTCAAGCCGCCCCGGTGCAACACCGGTAGACGAGGTCGAAGAGTTCCGTCGCGTCCTTCCGGTCATTCGCGGCCTGTCTCCGTACTGCCGCGTTTCGATCGACACGATGAAGCTGAACGTTGCGCGCGCCGCAGTTGAGGCGGGCGCAACAATGATCAATGACATCACCAGCACGCTCCACGAAGTCGCCGCGGAGACGGGCGCGGCGATCAGCCTGATGCACATGCAGGGTTCTCCGCAATCGATGCAGGACCGGCCGCACTATGACGATGTCGTTGGCGAGGTGCTCGATTATCTCGTTCGCGCCGCGACGCGAGCGATCCACCTTGGGATCAAAGAGATCTATATCGATCCGGGAATCGGGTTTGGCAAGACCACTTCGCACAACGTTGCGTTGCTGCACGCCCTTCCGCGTTTTGTCGCGACGGGATTTTCCGTGCTGGTCGGGACGAGCAGGAAGCGCTTCATCGGACAGATTGCAGCACCTGCGGGATCATCGCCGCTTGAACTGGATGAGCGCTTCGAGGGATCTCTCGCGAGTGCTACGTGGGCGATGTCGTGTGGAGTCTCTATGGTGAGGGTCCATGACGTGAAGGCAACTGCGCAGGCTGCGCGCATCGTCGGCGAACTCTCTGGAGACATGGGCGACGAGGAGGTCGCGTGAGGGGACGCTGGGCGGCGGGCATTGTTCCGCGCAACTTCACCTGGGTGATCGAGGAGCGTTTCGCGGTCTGCGAGCGCCCCGGTGGATACTCGCCGAACCATCGCAAGGTCCGTCGTCAGGAAGAGATCCTCTGGATCAACAGTCAGCGTTTTTCGCGCATCATCTCCCTCCTTCCTTCGAACCACAACCTGCACGCGTATGAAGAGCGCAATCTTCCGTGTGCGCATTTTCCGCTCGCGAGCAATATCGACGTAAGCGAGATCCTCGCGGAGCTCTATCCCGCATTGCTGTACTGGTTGCGTAGCGGCGAGCGCCTCTTGATGCATCAAGAAGAACTCGGTGAACGCGTTGCCGGTGTCGTAGCGGGTTTCCTCTGCTGGAGTGGAGTGCTCCCAGAGCCTCCGCGTGCGATCTCTGCAACCGAACAGCTGTTCAAGCGACAGATGGGATCTGCGGGGAGAACGATCGTGGCGCTCTCCGTTGTACTACCACCCCCTCCAGAGCCAATGCTTGCCTTCAAGAGCATGGGTGATTCCATCGAGACCGAACAGGGCGAGAGAGCTGCCTCGTTGTCTGGCGTCGAGGTGAAAAGCACCATCGCCGAGCCCTTTATCGAGGACGAACCTGTCGTTGTGCCACCGGTCGAGCTTCAGGTTGCGAAGAAGAAGACACCTGCGAAAAGTGTCACCTTGGCATGAGTTCTGGCGACCATATAGAGGTTCGCCGGATCAGGGTGGATGGACAACATGGTGCCCTTGAGGGGGAACAGGATCTGGCTCAGCCCTTCGAGGTCGATCTTGACATCTATCTCGACCTCTCCCTCGCGCAGCTGACCGATGATCTCTCCTCGACGGTTGATTATGGAGAGATCACATTGGCGGTGATCCAGATCGTCACCACGACGCGGTTTGTCCTTCTCGAAGCTCTCGCCGGAGCGATCGCCGACGCGATTCTTCTTGACTCGCGAATTGAGCGCGTCGAGGTTTCGTTGCGGAAGATGGCACCGCCGATTCCTGCAGATCTGCACAGCGTGGGAGTGCGAATTGCGCGGGCGAAGAGTCCGAGATGACCCGGGGGATCCTCGGGTTCGGATCAAACCTCGGTGACCGGTGGGAGACGCTTGCCCGGGCGATGGGCGCGCTTGGTTCAATTGTTCCGGACCTCGTCGTCTCGTCGGTGTTCGAGTCTGCTCCTGTCGGAGGACCTGAGGCTCAGGGTCCCTACCTGAACTGCGTCGCAGTCTTTAGCTGGGCAGGTACGCCAGGAGAGCTGCTTAACCTGTGCCATCGTCTTGAACAAGAGGCCGGAAGGGTTCGTCGGGAACGTTGGGGCGCGCGCACCCTCGATGTCGATGTCCTTGTCATCGATGGGTACTCGAGCGCCGATCCAGAGCTCACGGTTCCACACCCGAGGATGTTCGACCGAGCTTTCGTGCTGATGCCGCTCGAAGAGGTTGCGCCCGATGCCGTCGATGTCGGTTGGCGCTCGCGCCTTGGAACGATCGAGACCGGCGAACGGGCGATCCGGTGCGTTGGCGTGCTGCTCTCTCCGGTGAAAGAGTGAGTCCGATGATCAGGTCCCTGAGTGCGATTGACGAGATGGTTCTCGCGCGAAGAGGATTTGCGGAACGTGCGCAGTCGGTTGGGCTTGTGGCGACGATGGGCGCTCTCCATGACGGACATCTCTCGCTCATTGCCCGCGCCGCGAGGACGAGTGACGAGGTCGTCATCTCGATCTTTGTCAATCCCTTGCAGTTCGCGAACCCGGACGATTTCAGCCACTACCCCCGCCAGCTCGAGCGCGATCTCGAGATCGCGAGCAACGCCGGAGCGAGTGTGGTCTTTGCGCCAAGCGAGGAGCAGATGTTCCCGTTCGGCAGGCCCTTGGTGACGATTGATCCAGGCCCCTATGGGGCGCTTCTCGAGGGAGCCTCCCGGCCAGGACATATGCGCGGTGTGGCGACGATCGTGACCAAGCTGTTCAACATCGTCTGCCCGGATCGCGCGTTCTTCGGAGAGAAGGACTTTGAACAGCTGATCCTTGTGCGCCAACTTGTGCGTGATCTTGGTCTTGACATCGAGGTCGCCGCGGTGCCGATCGTGCGCGAGGCAGACGGACTGGCAATGTCGAGCAGGAACCAACGCCTGAACGAACTGGAGCGGGTTCAGGCGTCGGTTCTCTACCGGGCGATCAGTCGCGGGGCGCAGGTCATCGACGAGGGCTGCGACTCGCTAGAGGACCTTGAACGCGAGATGGCGGATGTGGTTGCCAAAGAACCCGGTGTTGTCCTCGATTATGCGACCGCCCGGATGAGTGACGACCTCTCAGTGCCGACCCGGCTCAAGGGGTCGCTCCGACTGCTCATCGCGGCCAAGGTCGGTCCCGTACGATTGATCGACAATCTCGCGATCGAGTGCTGAGGGTGCCGCTGGCAAGTCGGAGTTCTCCTGTCCCCGGCTGGTCTGCGATGATTGATTCCCAGACAGCTACCGGCTTGGTGCCAGAGGTGAACTGATGGAGTCCTGGAGTGACAATGACCCGCCGCTCGCGGCCATCCGTCCGATCGTGGCGCTTGCCCTTGCCGAGGACATCCTCCCACTCGGGGATCTGACCGTCTCTCTGCTCGACCGGGGGCAGATGGGGATTGCCCATTTCGTCTCCCGGAGGCCGGGTGTCCTCGCCGGACTCGCGACGGTGGCCGAGGTGTTCTATCAGGTCGACCGTGAGTTGACACTCACGCTTGATCGCCGTGACGGAGATGAGGTCGCCGCTCGAGAGAAGTTCGCCACCGTGAGTGGTCCATTCGGCTCGCTACTCAGTGCCGAGCGCACCGCGCTCAATTTTCTCTGTCATCTCTCGGGGATTGCGACGATGACGCGTCGCTACGTCGAGATCGTCAGGATGACGAACCCAAATGCGCGCGTCTGGGATACGAGAAAGACAACTCCTGGAATGCGGTCGCTCGAAAAGGCCGCGGTGCGAGCGGGTGGTGCAGTCAATCACCGGGGCAACCTCTCTGACGGAATCTTGATCAAGGACAACCACCTTGGGGGAGTGGGCATCACCGAGGGTGTCGCTCGCGCACTCGCTCGCTGGCCTGGGCGCATGGTCGAGGTAGAGTGCGATCGCCTCGAGCAGGTTCACGAGGCGGTAGCTGCCGGAGCTTCGCTGGTGATGTGTGACAATATGACGCCAGATGAGGTGGCCAAGGCCGTCGAGATCGTCCATTCACATCCGCGTGGTGCCGCCAGCGCCTGTCTTGTCGAAGCATCGGGCGGAGTGACGATTGACAACATCGAACTCTTCGCACGCGCGGGTGCCGACCTGATCAGCTCGGGTGCCTTGACGCATTCGGCGCCGATCCTCGACATCGGACTAGATCTTGAACTGTAGGGGAGTCTGGGCCGCGTTGGGCATGACCTCACCTGTAAAGCGGGTCTGACCATGCTGCTCGCGATCGATGTCGGGAACACCCAGACGGTCATCGGCGTGTTTGACGATACTCCCGCCGCTCGGATCGAGAGAGAGCCCGGGACGATGCATGGATTGGTGCATCACTGGCGGATCACCACGGTCAGGGACCGGACCGCGGACGAATGGGAACTCGAGCTGGCACAGCTTCTTGGTCTTGCCGGGTTCGAACTGACACAACAGCGCGACGCGGTGCATGGGCACGAGCGAAGATTGATCACCGGGATGTCGCTTTCATCGTCGGTGCCATCAGTGACGAGCGCGTTGCGAACGATGTTCGAAGCGAGGACCGCTATCTCGCTTGTGGTTGTCGAACCGGGGATCAGGACAGGTATGCCAATCCTCTATGACAGTCCCAAGGAGGTTGGCGCCGATCGCATCGTCAACTCGGTCGCCGCCCTCGACCTGTACGATGCACCGATCATTGTCGTCGATCTCGGGACTGCGACGACATTCGATGCCATTTCGGCATCTGGAGAATATCTCGGTGGGGCGATCGTTCCTGGCATCGAGATCTCCATGGACGCGCTCTTTGCGCGCGCCGCCGCGCTTCGCAGGGTTGAGTTGGTTGCACCAAAACGCGCCATCGGCCGCACAACGGTCGAAGCGATGCAGTCGGGGGCAATCTTTGGATATGCCGCGCTTGTCGAGGGTCTTGTCGCTCGGTTCGCACAAGAGCTGGGCGAATCGACGGCGATTGCGACCGGCGGACTCGGTGGTCTGATTGCTCCTCATGCACCATCCATCTGTGCATACGAGCCGTGGCTTACCCTGCATGGGTTGCGACTGATCTACGCGCGCAACCACGATGAAGGCGGCGCGCCAAGATGAGCAAGGATGGATCCGCCGGGATGGAAGAAGAAAATGGACCGCAGCCGCGACCCACAACCGCTCGCGTTCCCTATCGTTTTGGCGAGACGGTCGGTTGTGGTGTCGCCACAATTGACTATGAACATCTCGAACCCGATGAGGGTTCAGGCGTCGTTGTGCGCGTTGCCGGTCGCGTCATGCGGTCGCGACGCCATGGAGGGGTCTCTTTTGCGGAGCTACGCGATTGGACCGGAGCGGTGCAGCTGTTCGCTCTCGCACAAAAGACGGCTGATTTCGATACATTCGTGAGGCTCTCGCTCGGTGACTGGGTCGGTGTCGAGGGCGAGATTGTCCGCACCAAGCGCGGAGAGATGTCCGTCCTCGTCGGGTCGTGGGTTGTACTCGCAGAGGCACATCGCGGCTTTGGTGACAAATGGCGTGGCGTCAACGACGTCGAGATTCGCCACCGCCAGCGCGAGGTCGATCTGTGGGCAAATGACGGTGTGCGCGAGGTGTTCATGGCGCGTACGAAGGTCGTCTCTTCGTTACGGCGCACGCTCGATGCCAAAGGTTTCCTTGAGGTCGAGACGCCAATCCTCCAGCCGCTCGCCGGTGGAGCGAATGCGCGACCGTTTACGACCCATTACAACGCGTTGCATGCAGATTTCTTTCTCCGGATAGCGCCTGAGCTGTATCTCAAGCGGTTGGTGATCGGAGGTATCGAACGCGTCTATGAGATCGGCAAGGACTTCCGAAATGAAGGACTGTCACCGAGGCACAATCCTGAGTTTACGATGCTCGAGGCATACCAGGCCCATGCCGATTACCTCGACATGACTGGGCTGGTCGAGTCTCTGGTCGCAGAGGCCGCGCGCGCGATCCATGGCACAACGCTGATCACCTTTGGCGGTCAGCCGCTCGATCTCACGCCGCCATGGCGTCGCGCGTCAATGTCCGAGTTGATTGAAGAGGTAACTGGAGTCACGGTTACCCTCGGGATGGAACGCGACGAGATCTACGCGCGCGCGATGTCACTTGGGGTCGAGGTTGCCGATGATGAGAGCGTCGGCAAGATCATCTTTGAGATCTATGAGAAGACGACAGAGACCAGGCTCTGGGGGCCTGTCCATGTCATGGACTATCCCATCGAGGTCTCACCGTTGACGCGGGTCCATCGGGATCATCGAGAGCTCGCTGAGCGCATCACCCCGGTCATCACCGGTCGTGAGATCGCCGAGATATACAGCGAACTGGTCGATCCTGTCGAGCAGCGCCAACGCCTCATGGATCAGGCAGCGGCGCGCGAAGCAGGCGACGAAGAGGCGATGGTGGTTGACGAGGATTTTCTACGCGCGCTTGAGCACGGGATGCCTCCAACCGGAGGTATCGGGCTTGGAGTCGATCGGCTGACAATGATCCTTACCGATACGGCAAATATTCGCGAGGTGCTTTTTTTCCCGGCGCTTCGACCGCTTGGCAGCCAGAATGAGCAGGAGTTCGGGCCCACCAACGAAGTCGACGATGCTGGTGGGTCGAGTTAGCTGGCGAGCGCCTCGGTGGAGCGTTCGAGTTCGTCGATCAGACCAAGTGCGTAACCCGAGAGTGACTCAACGATCGGGTACGGTCCGAGCGCAGCCGCTGCCTCGCAGGCCTGTTTCGCAAACTTGCGAGCGACATCGGTAGCGGCAACGATTCCGTGCGAGTGACCGATCAAAAGGCGTGCCTGGATGATTTCGGTGGAACCGAGCGGCCCTCCGAGAAGCGCGCGGAGCTCGGGGCCGAATACGGGATCTTCAAGAGCGCGCAGCACCGGTAGCGTGTATACCCCCTCGGCGAGGTCCTGCGCCGGCATCTTACCGAGTTCGTTATCGCTCGCAATCACGTCAAACACGTCGTCGCGGATTTGAAAGACCATTCCAAGCGACTCGCCATAGGACGTCAGGAGGTCGATCTGCTCGCGGTCGAGTCCTGCAGTGATTCCTCCAATTCGACAGGCCGTCGCCATCAGGGCTGCCGTCTTGTTTGCGATCGCGCCGAGGTAGTCGGCTTCGCTTCGATCGATCCGGTAGGCATCCCGAACCTCGGTGATCTGGCCCTGACACAGCCGCGCAAGGGTTGCGGCGAGCAGGCTCGCAACCTCGGTACCGAGTGATGCAGCGAGTTCAGCAGATCGCGCGAGGAGAAAGTCCCCGGCGACGATCGCGAGGAGGTTTCCCCACTTGGCATTGACGCTGATCACGTTCCGCCGACGCTCGGCCTCGTCCATGACGTCGTCGTGATAGAGCGAGGCGAGGTGGACGAGTTCGACACTGACGGCGCCGAGCAAGGTCTCCTCGCTGAGCGGAGCGCCCAAAAGCGATGCGGAGGCGAGGCTGAGAACAGGCCGGAGACGTTTGCCGCCGGCGTCGATCAGGTGTGTCGCCAGCTCGTCGAGGAAGGGGTCGTCGCGAAGAACGACGCGGCGAAGTCGCTGCTCGAGTCGGTTGAGCTCCTCGTCGGGGATCGGGATTGCAAAGGTGGCCAGCGCTTTCACTGCCATCACGATAGGGCAAGTTGGACAGGTTACGAGAATGGTCTCGAAAACACCTACCCGAGCAGGCCAAATCTCCTTTTGGGTACTAGCGTGAGCGCGAAGCGGAAGTCTCCGGACTCACCGGTAGAATGGGACGAAGCACAGCGGACAGGTAAGGGAGTTCAAGTTGTTCGAGCGTTTTACTGACCGAGCACGACGCGTGTTGGTTTTAGCTCAAGAGGAGGCGCGCCTGCTCAACCATAGCTTCATCGGCACCGAACACATTCTCCTCGGCTTGATCCACGAGGGTGAGGGACTCGCGGCAAAGGCGCTCGAGGCTCTTGGGATCTCTCTCGAAGCCGTGCGCGAGAAGGTCGAAGAGACGATTGGGCCGGCCGGATCCGCTCCGACGGGTTCTCCGCCTTTCACCCCCCGGGCCAAGAAGGTGCTTGAGCTTTCGTTGCGCGAGGCGCTTCAACTTGGACACAACTACATCGGTACGGAGCACATGCTGCTGGGTCTTGTCCGCGAGGGCGAGGGCGTAGCTGCCCAGGTCCTGCAAAGTCTCGGAGCTGACCTCCCCCGCGTCCGCCAGCAGGTTATTCAGCTTCTCTCTGGCTATCAGGGTCGCGAGGGGGCAGGTGTCGGTGCGGGATCTGGCGAGACCCAGGCCCCGGCAGGATCGCCGGTCCTCGATCAGTTCGGCAGGAATCTCACGCAGCTCGCGCGCGAGCACAAACTTGACCCGGTGATCGGCCGCGAACGCGAGATGGAACGCCTGATGCAGGTTCTCTCGCGTCGCACGAAGAACAACCCGGTCCTGATTGGTGAGCCCGGTGTCGGTAAGACGGCGATTGTCGAGGGGCTCGCGCAGAAGATCATCAATGACGACGTTCCCGATACGCTCCGCGCAAAACAGCTCTATACACTCGACCTCGGAGCGCTCGTCGCTGGGTCGCGTTATCGCGGTGATTTTGAAGAGCGCCTCAAGAAGGTTCTGAAAGAGATCCGTACGCGCGGCGATACGATCTTGTTTATCGACGAGATTCACACGCTTGTCGGAGCGGGCGCTGCGGAGGGAGCGATCGATGCGGCCTCGATCCTCAAGCCGATGCTCGCGCGTGGCGAATTGCAGACGATCGGTGCAACGACGCTCGATGAGTATCGCAAGCACCTCGAGAAGGACGCGGCACTTGAGCGCCGGTTCCAGCCGGTCAAGGTCGAGGAGCCGACGCTCTCACACACGATCGAGATCCTCAAGGGGTTGCGCGACAGATATGAGCAGCATCACCAGGTGACGATCACCGACCAGGCGCTCGTTGCCGCAGCCAATCTCGCGGATCGCTACATCTCCGACCGGTTCCTTCCGGACAAGGCGATTGACCTGATCGACGAGGCCGGAAGTCGCCTGAGGATCCGCCGGATGGTCTCTCCTCCGGAGTATCGCCAGATCGAGGACGACCTCATTCGCATCCGTGCGGAGAAGGAGATCGCGCTCGAGAAGCAGAACATGGCGCAGGCGAAGGACCTTGCCGACAAGGAGCAGGGCCTCATGGACCGCAAGCTGTCCATGGAGAACCACTGGCGAGCTGAGGGTGTAGAGCTGTTCGACATCGTCGACGAGGACGTCGTCGCCGAGGTGCTGGCGAACTGGACCGGTATTCCGGTCTACAAGCTGACCGAGGAGGAGACTGCGAAGCTGCTTCGCATGGAAGATGAGCTGCACAAGAGGATCATCGGACAAGACGACGCGATCTCTGCCCTGTCACGCGCGATTCGGCGCACCAGGGCGGGACTCAAAGACCCGAAGCGCCCGTCGGGATCGTTCATCTTCCTCGGCCCGACCGGTGTCGGCAAGACCGAACTCGCCAAGACGCTCGCAGAGCTGCTCTTTGGAGACGAGGATGCGTTGATTCAGCTCGACATGAGCGAGTACATGGAAAAGCACACCGTGTCGCGTCTCGTCGGATCCCCTCCGGGATATGTCGGTTACGACGAGGGCGGTCAGCTGACCGAGGCCGTACGTCGCAAGCCGTTCTCGGTCGTGCTCTTCGATGAGGTCGAGAAGGCACACCCCGATGTGTTCAACACGTTGTTGCAGATTCTCGAAGATGGACGCCTCACCGACGCGCAGGGCCGCAGCGTGGACTTCAAGAACACGGTGTTGATCATGACCTCCAATCTTGGAACAGCCGATCTTCGAAAGTCTGCGGTCGGGTTCTCCAAGGCCGATGAGGCCGTCACGCATGAGCGGATGAAGATCAAGGTGCAAGAGGCGCTCAAGGATCACTTCCGTCCCGAGTTCTTGAACCGCATCGACGAGGTGATCGTCTTCCACGAGCTGCAGCTCAGCGAGGTGGTGCAGATCGTTGACCTATTGATCCGCCGGGTTGCGGATCAGCTCGAGGCGCAGGGCATCTCGCTTGAGCTGACCCAGGCCGCCAAGGAGCTGTGTGCCAAGCACGGATATGACCCATCGCTCGGTGCCAGACCATTGCGCCGTGCGATCCAGCAGCTCATTGAAGATCCACTTTCAGAGAAGATTCTCTGGAAGGAATTCCGGGTTGGAGAGACGATTGTCGTTGACGTGGAAGGCGATGTGATCGTTTTCCACGCGATCGAGGGAGTAGAGCCGCCTCCGGTCGCACTCGCAGGAGCTGGCGCAGAGTAGCCGGCCGACATGACCGGCTGACATAACCGGCCGACGTGACCGACCGACATGACTGGGTGGCGCGGCGCACGACCGGCACGACAGCATGTGAGAGGGTGGGCCGACGGCCCGCCCTCTCTGTTTTGATACGACGAGTTGGGCGACTGTGCCAAACCATGTCACACCGTGCAGGTAGGTTCGAGCGATGGCGAAGACGAGAATTGAACATCGCTGTGGGGAATGTGGTGCAACCACTCCGCGCTGGGAGGGGAGATGTCCGACCTGTGGGGTCTGGAATGCTCTCGTTGAACAGACTGTTGCACCCACGCGCCACGCGCCCGCTCGAGGGGTGAGTCATGTGGTGGCTCTCGGCGATGTCGACCCCCTGCTGGGGAATGTCTGCGCGACAGGGATCGTCGAGTTCGACCGGGCACTTGGCGGCGGTCTGGTTCCAGGTTCGGTCACCCTTGTTGGCGGCGAACCCGGCATCGGCAAGTCAACGCTGTTGCTGCAGGTTGCCTCTGCGCTTTCGCGTGCCTCGCGAACTGTCGTGATCTGTTCCGCAGAAGAGTCTGCGGAACAGATTGGCCGGCGCGCCTTTCGTCTTGGGGTTGACACCGGACAGATCACGCTGTGTACGACTTCGTCGCTTCCCGAGGTGCTCAGGGTCGCCGAGGCGAGCCGACCCGATCTGCTGGTGGTCGATTCGATCCAGACCTTTGGCGATCCCGAAGTCGTCGGTGCGCCAGGTTCTGTCTCCCAGGTGCGAGAGTGCGCGGCGCAGCTGATTGGTTTTGCCAAGCGCAGCGGAGTGGCCATCGTACTCATCGGACATGTCACGAAAGAGGGATCGCTGGCAGGGCCGCGTCTGCTGGAACACCTCGTCGATACGGTCTGCAGTTTCGAGGGTGACCGACACCACGCGCTCCGGGTGTTGAGTGTCATGAAGCACCGGTTCGGCGCATCCGGCGAACTTGGCGTCTTCGAGATGACCGCGGATGGCTTGAAGGGAGTTGCGGATCCAAGCGCGCTGTTTCTCGCGGACCGCCAGCCCGGCATCGCCGGTTCGATCGTAGTTCCGATCCTTGAAGGGCACCGCGCGCTACTCATCGAACTGCAGACGCTCGTCACGCCAACGGTGTTTGGTACCCCACGCCGTTCGGCCGAGGGTGTCGCCTCAGGACGTCTTGCGCTCATCCTTGCCGTCTTGGAACAAAGAGTCGGGCTTTTCGCCGCAGCTCTTGATGTCTTTGCCTCCGCTGTCGGAGGAGTTCATATCCAAGAGCCCGGTGCGGATCTAGCCCTCGGGTTGGCGCTCGCATCGGCGGTGACTGGGGTACCGATCGATCCGCTCACAGTTGCCTGCGGCGAGGTCGGCCTTGCGGGAGAGGTACGCCAGGTGGTGCACACTGAACGAAGGCTGCAGGAGGCGACGCGTCGGGGATTTCGCCGGGCGATCGTCCCAGTGACGAGTCCGCGCGCCCCCGAGGGGATGGAATTGATCCCTGTTGCGACGTTGCTCGAGGCGGTTCAACATCTCGGACTTGTTGGCGTTGTTCGGCCCTTTGAGCTGGGATGACGGGTGGTCTGAGGAGAGAGCGAAAACCGGTACAATGGGGGCACCCCAAAATGTTGCCTGAAACATTTCGCGGACCATGTCGCGTAGGGCAGCGTATCTGTGTTCATCTCATCCCTAAGGAGTCGCGCAGTGTTCGATGTCGGTGACAAGGTTGTCTACCCCCACCATGGCGCGGCAGTCGTCGAAAAACGCGAGGTTCGCGAGGCCTTCGGCGAAAAGCGGGAGTACCTCATTCTCCGCCTCGCCTATGGCGAATTGACGCTGATGGTTCCTTCGGACAGGACCGACGAGGTTGGGCTCCGAGAGGTGATCAATGACGAAGAGGTCGAGGAGGTCTTTTCGGTGCTTCGCGCGAAAGAGGCGCGCATGCCGACGAACTGGTCACGGCGCTACAAAAACCACGTTGAAATGCTCAAGTCTGGCGACGTGTATCAGGTTGCCACCGTCGTTCGGAACCTTTCGATCCGCGACAAGGACAAGGGTCTTTCGGCGGGCGAGAAGCGCATGCTCGGCCGGGCGCGCGAGGTTCTCGTCTCCGAGCTCACCTTTGCACTTGGCGTAGACAAGGATGAGGCAGAGGCCCGCCTCGCCGCGGCGCTTCCCTAAGCACCTCGAGCCGGAATCGATACGGTGCCCGAATCGGCGTTCTCGAGAGGCGAGATCTGGGCAATCGTCGTCGCAGGCGGAGATGGTCGTCGCTTTGGCTCCCAGAAGCAGTTCCTCGATCTCATGGGGATCAATGTCCTCGAACGTTCTGTCTCGCTGGCCCGCGCGGTAGCGGATCACGTCGTCGCTGTTGTACCCCATTCGGCCGTGAATGACAAGAACCGTCACGGCGGTGCAGACATTGTGGTTGCAGGCGGGATCGATCGGTCGGCGAGCGTGCGGGAGGGTCTTGCCGTCGTCGCCGATTCTGCCTTGGTCATCATTGTGCACGATGCTGCGAGACCACTCGCGAGTCCGGAATTGTTCTCACAGGTGGTTGCTTCTCTTGGTGAGGGCGTCGATGGAGTTGTTCCTGGTATCGCAGTGGTTGACACCGTAAAACGCGTGAGTGAAGGATTCGTACTCGAAACACTCGATCGCAACTCGCTCATTGCGGTTCAGACACCCCAGGCCTTTCGGGCAGATGTACTTCGTGCGGCTCATGCGAGTGGTGCGAGCGCGACCGATGATGCTGCACTCGTGGAGGTCAACGGCGGTGTAATCGCGGTCGTCGAGGGCGATGTGCGTAACATCAAGTTGACCGAACCATCCGATGTCGATATCGCGCTTAGTTATATTCTTGAGTCCCCGCAGGAGGACGCGTTATGAACGAGCATCGCATCGGACTTGGTGTCGACCTGCATCGCTTCGCGACCGATGCGTCTTCACCGGATAACGGTCCGTTGACGCTTGGAGGTGTGATCTTTCCGGGCGAGCTTGCACTCATTGGGCACAGCGACGCGGACGCGGTGGCGCACGCGATCGGTGACGCGATCCTCGGAGCGGCCGGTCTCGGTGATCTCGGTACCCACTTTCCCGATACCGATCCCAGATGGCGCGGAGCGAACTCTCTCGATCTGCTCGGGCGATGTGTCGTCCTTGTCGCGGAGAACGGCTGGGCACTCGTGAATGCTGACTGCACAATCATTACGGAAGAACCGAAGATCGCTCCGATGCGCGACAAGATGATCGAGCGATTGAGCAACGCTGCGGGAGGCCCCGTGCATGTCAAGGCGACGCGTCCGGAGGGTCTTGGAACACTTGGTCGAGTTGAGGGGGTGGCATGTCTCGCGGTCGTTCTTCTCGGTCGGTAGGTCTCCGGCAGGCGAGATCGGGCCGATCAGAGGCAGGTCCTGCGCGACGTCCGAGGGGAAATGCTCCAGTCCTTGCAGGTGGTCTCGGGGGAGATCAGATCGAGGGTCGACAGGCCGTGCGAGAACTCCTGCGAAGTCGTGCACGGGCAATCGACGTGGTCTATGTTGTCGCCGATCGAGCGCCGTCGCCGACCCTCTCGGAGGTCATTGAACTTGCCGACGAACGCGGAGTTCTCCGGATGGTCAGCTCCTATGAGATCGACGCGATGGCCAGAAGCGATGCGCCGCAGGGGGTGATCGCACGGGCAGAGCCACTCCGGGCCGCGACACTCGAAGAACTCGTCGAGCCGGCCGGAGGACACCTGCCGTTCCTCGTGGTGTTTGATGGCGTGACCGATCCGCACAATCTCGGGGCAGTGTTGCGCAGCGCCCTCTCGGCGGGAGCGACCGGTGCGGTACTCGCCCGCCGCCGCTCGGTGCATGTCACTCCCGTCGTCGCCAAGGTAGCCGCGGGTGCGATTGAATATATGCCGATCGCGCTCGTTGCGGGTATTCCGAGCGCGCTCTCAGATCTCAAGACCTCTGGCATCTGGACCGTCGGGCTCGACGCCGACGGAGAGAGGAGCGTCGACGAACTTCCCGTATCGACCGAGCCGATCGCGCTTGTCTTTGGAGCAGAGGGCCGGGGACTCTCACCTCTGACGCGCAACCGCTGCGAGATCCGTGCCCGGATTGATCTGTTTGGACCGCTTGAGTCAATCAACGTCTCCGCGGCGGCGGCGATCTCCTGTTTCGCGGTTGCCCGCCAGAGGTCCGCGGGCTCCTGAATACCTCCGGCAAAGGTCATCTTCAAGTCCTGGGAGACGAATGCGGGCCCGTCGACATCGCCGACGGGCCCAGCGTTCCCTCCCAGTCGTGGGCCAAGGCGCCACGTTCATCTGCCTAGCACATGGTCTCTATCGTTACAAATGATACGAGGACGTGTGGTTCTAGCTGCGGTCGTGCATCGGAACGTAGGGACGCTCAGGTGAACCGGTATAGATCTGGCGCGGGCGGGCAATGCGGGTCTTGTTCTCGAGTGCCTCGGTCCAGTGGGCGAGCCAACCCGCGGTGCGGGCGATCGCGAAAAGCACGGGAAACATCTCCTCCGGGAAGCCCATCGCCTGATAGATGATCCCGGAGTAGAAGTCGACATTCGGATAGAGCTTTCTGCTGATGAAGTATTCATCGGCTAGCGCAACCTCTTCGAGCTTGAGGGCGATGTCGAGCAGGGGATTTTTTCCGGTGACCTCGAAGACGTCATACGCGACGCGCTGGATGATCTTCGCGCGCGGGTCGTAGTTCTTGTAGACGCGGTGACCAAACCCGAACAGAAGACTCTTTCCCTCCTTGACCGATTTGATGAAATCCGGAACGTTCTCGATCGTCCCGATCTCGTTCAACATGCGGAGCACCTCTTCGTTCGCGCCGCCGTGCCGTGGGCCATAGAGGGCGGCAATCGCCGCGGCAGCCGACGAATAGGGGTCAGAATGGCTCGATCCGACGACGCGCATTGTCGTGGTTGAACAGTTCTGCTCGTGGTCTGCATGCAAGATGAACAGCACCTCGATCGCATGCGCGAGGCGTGGATCGGCCACGTAGTGTGGTTCAGCGATCTTCCACATCATCGAGAGGAAGTTCTCGGCGAAGCTCAGGTCATTGTCGGGATAGACGAAGGGCATTCCAATACTGAATCGATGCGCAGCGGCCGAGAGTGTCGGCATCTTTGCAATCAGACGGACGGTCTGGAGATAACGCGAGGTGGGATCGAAGATCTCCTTGGCATCGGGGTAGAAGGTCGAAAGCGCAGCGATTGCGGAGACGAGCATTCCCATTGGGTGAGCGTCGTAGTGGAAACCTTCGAGGAACCGCTTGCGGACGTTTTCGTGGATGAATGAATGTTGTGTGATGTCCTTGGTCCACGTCGCGAGCTGCATCTGGTTTGGCAGTTCGCCATGCAAGAGGAGGTATGCAACCTCCAGGTAGCTCGAGTGTTCGGCGAGCTGTTCGATCGGAATACCCCGGTATCGCAAGATGCCCGCGTCGCCGTCGATGTAGGTGATCGAGCTTTCGCACTCTGCGGTCGCCCCGAATGCCGGGTCGTAGAACCAGACCCCCGGAAGAAGCTTGGACCATTCGGCGCCGCTGACGCCGCCATCCCTGATCGGAATCTCAAGTGATTTACCGTTGCGGTTATCCGTGATGGTGACGCTTTCAGCCACTTTTTTGCGGTCTCCTCGTGCTCGGTGTTTCGCCACAGAGTTGGCGGTCCCGATCCTAGGTCCGATTGGTTAAAAATGACGAGTCGGGGGTCGGCCACGGGGCGCTCGACCCGACCGGGCAGTCACTCCTATCTGGCGGCGAATACCGCTGAGACGATCCCGAGCGCAAGGAGGACCAGTGCGGTGACAATTCTGATGACTCGGGGATTCATCCAGCGCATCAGGCTCCTCCCACCGATGACAGCAATCCCCGCGACGCTCACGAGCGCGAGCATTGCACCGAGACCAACGGACAGCGGAGAGTGGTACCTTGCTGCGAGGTTTGCCGTCAGAACCTGGGTGAGATCTCCCCACTCGGCGAGGAAGATCACGATGAACGCGGTGACGAACGTCTGACGGTGCGTCCTCGCCTCCTTGAACGCAAGCTCCTCTTCCTGTTCCTCGTGCCGCTCTTCGTTCCGCGCCTCTCGGAGAGCCAGGGCTGCTCCGATGATGAACATCGCCGAGACTACTGCGTCGACGGTCCGTGGTGATAGCAGATGGAACAAGACAATGCCGGCACTGACGGCAATCGCGACGTGGATGGCGAAGGCAACGGTGGCTCCGAGCCAGACGGCGCTCGGCCGTCCCTTTGTCGCGAGGACCAGCGAGGCGAACATCGTTTTGTCGGGAAGTTCGCCAAAAAAAATGATCGGAAAGACGCTCGCAACGATGGAGAGATGCAATGGATCTCTTCGGACCGGACGATCAACGGTTCGCGTCGGGTGTCTTGAGGTGGCACCGACGCTGTGAAACCAATGAGGGATGGCCAAAGATGGGATCAGGATGCACGCTCAACCCTGGCATATTGCCACTCTAGAGCGCTGGCAATCATCGAGCAGGAGAGATCGATCCCGGGGCGCGTGGCTCGTCAGAGGCGGGCGAATGCGAGATGTTGGAAGGCGATTGTCGCGACCAGCGCTGAGAGAGGCGTGACGATCAAGCCAAGGAGCGTGAATGTCTTCACGGATGGTTTCGCTCCCGCCGCACGACTGATGCGGAGCCACAGGAGCGAGGACATGGCACCGATGACGCAGAGGTTCGGACCAAGGTTGAGTCCGATGAGCAACGCCTCGGGACGGGGTGGGCGCTGGGATGCGAGGAGCATCGTCGCGGGGAGATTGTTGAGTAGGTTCGCCAGACCCGCGCTGAGGCCGACGGTCGCGAGAGGAGAGAGCGAGCCGAGCAGCCGATGTGGGACGTTCCAGATCCTTCCGATTACGCCGGCAGCGACGGCAACGAGAAAGAGTCCGAGCAGAAGTTCAAAGTTGGTGGCGCGGAGCGTGGTGCGAAGGCTCATGCGACCGATAACAGACATCTGTGCGAGGACAAGGACGACCCCAAGGAGAAATATCAAGGGTGCGGGATTGGAGAGGACAAGGACGAGGATCGTCGAAATGACGATGCCCACGATCCCAAAGCCAGCATGAAACGGCATCACATCGATCTCCGTCTCGCGCCGGTCGCCGAGCTGTCGCCACTGCCAGATCGCAATGACCGTTGCGGTGATGGTTACTGCGACAATCCAGGGTGGGAGCATCGCAGCGGCGAATCGAACTCCCGTCACGTGGATCGACGAGACAACGAGAAGGTTGGTCAGATTCGAGCCAGGGAGAAGTAACGAGGCAGCATTCGCCATAAAGATTGATCCGTAGAGAAAGGCGTGGTCGTCAAGTTTTCGTCGTCGAGCGACATGGAGGATGATTGGTGTCAAAAAGACAATCGAGGTATCAAGGTTGAGGAACACCGTGACAGTGGCAACGAGCGCCATCATCGCAAAATAGAGTACTCGCGCACTTCCAGGAATCAGAGCGAGACGGGATCCTGCCCAGGCAAAGAGACCATCTGAGGCCGCGACGCGCCCGATGAGCAGAAGTCCGCTCACGAAGACAAACGGGGGCCAAGTCTGTGAGATGGAGCGAATGAGTATCGCCATCATGTGACCCGCGCACTGTTGTCATACGGCGCAATGGGCTCGCGTCGCATGGGCATTGTTCGATTGTAACGACTGGTTACGTTCTCGCGTCCGGGGCATCCAGCGCGGATGTCAGGGCGCCCGCCGCGGAGACACGCTTCGTATACTGGCCGTGTGTCCTTACAGTGGGAATCGACCTACCAATCGAAAGCTGACTCCGAACGGTCGTGGACCCAGAAGGTTCCTCGGGAATCTCTTCAACTGATCGATCAACTAGCGCTCAAACTCGACGATCCGATCATCGACATCGGGGCCGGCTCGTCGGCGCTCGTCGACTCTCTGATCTCCCGGCTTCATACCGATATCACGGTTCTTGATATCTCATCGACTGCGATCGCGGAGTCACGTGCCCGTATTGAGACAACTTATGGGAAGAATACCGCCGTCCACTGGATCATCGCCGACATTGCGATCTTCTCGCCTGACCGTTCCTACGCGCTCTGGCACGACCGCGCCGTGTTCCATTTTCTCATCGACCGCTCCGACCAGCAGCGCTACGTACAGTGCGCGACGCGCGCGGTTCGACCGGGAGGGTCACTCATCATTGCCACGTTCTCTCCTGAGGGTCCCGAAATGTGCTCGGGCTTTCCCGTCCATCGCTGGTCGGCTGGTGAACTCGGGGGGCTGTTCGCCCCAGATTTCGGAGTGATCGAGAGTTTCGAGCGCGACCATCAGACTCCCTGGGGCTCGATGCAGCCTTTTACCTGGGTGTTGATGAGGCGCAACTGATCCACTCGCTCAATGCCGAGTCGTTTTGTTCTGTGAATCATCGTATTTGCGTACCCGTGCGCGTCGGTGCGACCGACCTCGGGAACGAGACATCGAGCGCGGGGGCCAAGTCCCTTGCATCGAGGCGCGAGGTGAGTATCGGGCAAGGAAAGCATGACGAATCCAGAGCTTACGGCTCTGTCGATCTTTGAAATGCAATGGTCGGACGCAAACCAAGAGTTCGGTTGCGATTGAACAAATGAGACTGGCGCGCCGAAAGATCAAGATCGTGCACCTCGACTGACCGTACATCGCCGACAGCCCCCGGTCTCTGCGAAAGGCCGGTTGTCACTCGAGAGGAGATCGTTCGTGGATCGATGGTCCCGCTTGCCAAAAGCGCTATTGCCGGTTCTATATTCCAAGATGTCGCGCGGAGACTTGGAGTCTCACTCCCAACAGTTCAGCGACATGTTGTGAACAAGGATGATCTCTCGCGCGCTTGCGTTGAAGAGGTATTGGATCAGGTTCTCATTTGCGTTGGTCTTGATCGGACCGAGGTGGGCGATATCGACGATCCAGTGTCATCTGTTTTTCTGCCACCTCATCTGACGTGCGGCGCCTGGGCTCCATGTCTCACCCGCACCGGAGAACGACTCTGATGCGAAGAGATGCGCGTCTAAGGATCTTTGGCATTCTTTTGGATGTCAGGTTTTTGTGACTCGGCAACGCGGCACGCAGCGGTAGCGCCGGGAAGCCGATGTCGGTTGCGCGCGACCAGCCGATAGATGAGTGGACCGATCCAGCGAAACGGGGCGAGATCCATCAGCATTCCTAACGGTCGCCAACACCAGTGACAGCTCTTGAGCGCGGCACTGATCGCAGCGTGGCCATTTCGGCGGATCTCTCCGTCAATCCACCACACCGAAGCGCTTGCCTCGATCTGATCCAGTCCGAGTGCGGCGAAATCCTCAGAGCTCATGGCCTGCGAGGCGCACAACACGATCGAGTCGGCCGCGACGTGGCGCGAGAGCCATATTGCCGAGCGTGTGCAAAAGCCACATGATCCGTCGTAGACGAGTACAGGTGGGGTTGCACGTTGCATTGGATAGCGCTCCTTGGTCATGGAGAAGTTGCTATTGGGTGATCTTGGCACCGTTGAAGATCTCTTGAAAGAATGCATCTTGCTCGTTCCCGCGGAAAAACGAGTGCCCTCCCGTAAAGCTGACAAGACGTGATCGTGCGGCCGCGTGGGCAATCTCCTCGGCTCCTTGATGCGATGCTGTGCGGTCGCGTCGACCGTGCAGGATCAGGGTGGGAACTTCGATCTCGGCCGCACATCCGACACTGTCGTAGTCAAGCGCGGCTGCGTGCTGGTTGACGAAGGCGTACCAGGGTTGACGGAACCGGGGGCGAAATCCGGGGAGCCATCGAGCAATGAAGGAAAGCCGTAGGGGCAAGGATATTCGTTGCCCGACGACCCGACGGGCGAGCACACTGACGAGAATCAGATCCTTGACCCGATTCGGGTAGCGCACTGCCAGATCGACAGCGATGCGACTCCCGAGTGAGATGCCAAGGATCCGAGCCGGATCGATCGCGAGTTCCTCGAGAAGGCCAGCGAGGTCATCGGTCATCTGCGTAATGGAGTAGCTCTGCGTCGGCATACCCGTGCGGCCAGCGCCCCGGTTGTCAAAGGCAATCGTCCGATAGTGCCGGGCGAGCTCTTCGATCATCCACGAGTATTGCGAGACATCTGACCCGAGGCCAAGCACCAGGACAAGGGGTTCTCCCGTTCCGTGGATCTCGTAATACATCGCGAGGTCATGCACAGCGATATACGGCACGCTGGGAAGCTACTGGTTTTTTGGAGAGGCCAACCGTATTTTCCAGTGTTCCGAACGACAGACACCCTCACACGGAGCCCAGCTGTGCGGACGGACAGCGTCCCATTCGTGTGGTTGGCGAGGAGCTCCAACGCGCTCGGAGTCAATGGTGGTCGTCATTGAGATGGGGTGTCCGACACGGGCGCGATACTCGGGTCAGCGCAAGTGTTGCCCGGTGGATTGCCCGGAGCACGCTCCAGTGCAGGCTCGTCTGTGCACATCAGAGGAGACAGGTCATCGCGCGGTGGGAGGGGGAAAATGTGCCAGCCAGGGTCATCTGAGCCCTCATCTGCGGCGCCATTTTGAAGCTGTCCCAGCCGTGCGCGGTCTCGGGAGGACTCGGGAAGACACTTCAATCGCGTCGGCCGGGTCGGAGGGGCTGCAGAGGTGTTCGGCGGTAACCGAGAAACAGGCTCGTTCGAGAGGAGTCTTCCTACAGCAGACGGAACTCGACTCGCTCGCCCTCCTTCGTGCCCTCTCCGTCTCGCAGCATGACCAGCGCATTCGAATGTGCCATCGCGAGGAGCATATGGGCTCCCTGCCCACGAGAGGGGGAGACATGCCATGTCCCGGACTGATCGATATGGGCATTCGCGCGAACAAAATGCACCTTCCCGTCTTGGCTCCGAGGAAAATCCGACTCGGCGACGCCCGCCATCGCCCGGTCGATGAACTCACGCTGACCGGCCAATTTGCGCAGCGCGGGCTTGACGAAAATCTCAAAGGCAACAAGTGCGGAGACCGGATTTCCGGGCAGCCCAAAGACCGGCAATCCGGGTTCGCCGAGCATCGCAAAGACAAGCGGCTTTGCGGGTCGGATTGCGGCGCGAATCGAATGGACGCGCCTTGCGCCCGAGACCTTTTCCAGTGCTGAGGCGATCGAGTCACGATCCCCACCGCTTGCGCCACCGCTGGTGATGAGTAGATCGCAGCCAGTCCTCACGCTATCAATGCGATCGATCAACGCAGGCTCGTCGTCGCCGGCAATTCCAAGATCAACCGCAAGTGCACCAAATGTCGCGACCACCGCGAGGAGCGCCGGGCGATTGGCGTCACGAATCTGGCCGGGACCTGGAGTCACATCCGCATGGACGAGCTCGTCTCCACAGGAGAGGACCCCGACGACCGGTCGGCGGTGGACCCGGACACTGGTGACTCCAATGCTGGCAAGCACGCCAAGATGTGTCGGGCCAAGCGTCGTCGCCTTCGAGAACACCTCCATACCCGCGAGGATGTCCTCGCCGGGAAGACGGATGTTGGTACCGGGTGCGAGTGCTCTTGGGATATGGACGCGGCCGTCCAGTTCAGAGGTCTCCTCGAACATGCAGACCGCATCCGCGCCCTCGGGGATGGGCGCACCGGTCATGATCCGCACCGCCTGATTCGAGGTGAGGGCGTTCGCGCCCTTGTCGCCCGCCATTGTCGCACCCACAATGTGGAGAAATACGCCATCTTCGCAGGTATCTTTCGATCGCATTGCGTAGCCATCCATCGCCGAATTGGCAAAGCGCGGAACTGACTCGTCCGAGATAATCGGCTGAGCCAGCACGAGGCCGAGAGCATCTCGCGGTGCGAGCGCGATCATTTCGAGGGGCGCAAGGTCTTCGAGCACGATCGCCAGGATCTCGTCGAGCGACATCGTCGTGTTCACGAAGGATTCTCCATCTCGGTCGAAGTGGCTGATGAGTCCATGGAGAGGCTGTCGCTCGCGGGCATGATCATCTCGGGGGGAGATCCGGAATTGAAATGTGTTCATGACTGTGAAGATTCAGCCGGACTAGGTCCTCGGGACGGTCGACATCTTCGAAGGCGATGCTCTCACCCCCCCATGTCCTTTCGTCGAGAAGAATCGCCCCCTCCCTGTCTGGCAAAGACTGCAGTGAGCTCTCGCCCCTCTGCAGTGCGTGGACCACCTGGTGGAGATCGTGGGATGACCACCGCGCGCAGAGCGGCTGGGCGAAGTTGCCAATCACCGGGAGGACTGATTGGTCACCTGGCCATCTGGCGATTCGACCGAGCACCGAAGAGTTCAGATGGGGCAGGTCGCAGGCGAGGACAAGACACGCAACGTCGGGGCTCAGGCCCATGTTGAGGAGCTCGGTGTAGCCCGCACCGATCGCAGCCAATGGTCCTGCTCCCGAGGGAGCCTCCCGAACAGCCCTGAGCTCCGAGGCTCCCTCACCTACCTCAACCGCGAGATCAACGAGTGGAACAAGCAGGCGGCCCAATCGCCGCGAGAGCGGAGTCCCGCCGACCGTGAGTCTTGCCTTGTCCGCTCCCATCCTGGTGCTTGAACCACCAGTGAGGAGGATCCCGCCGAGCCGACACATGCTCATCTGCGGGTGATGCCAGATCTCAGAGCTCGTGCTCGATCAAGGGCGAGGTGCGGAGAATCAAGAAAAGAGGGCATCGGTAGTATGGTACGAGATCGATGACACTGTCGGGTTCTGAGTGGATCGGGCGTTACGCCGAGCGCCTCGGACTCGATATGCCGGCTGTTGAAGAGGCCGCAATGCTGCTTAATCTCGCGGGGATCGCGGCGCACTGCTCCGAGCGAACAGCTGCACCAATCTCCTGCTGGTTGGCGGCACGGGCAGGGATCTCCGCGGCGGAGGCGCTCGCGATCGCCGAGAAGATTCGTGACGAACTCGTTGTCGAGGCTGAGCGTTGACCGAACGGTTTCCGGAGGCCGGTCGAAGGCATCGGTGTCCGTGACGGGTAGGCGGACTCCGACCTCGGCGGCAACGGTCCATGCTCTAAGAGATGGCGAACTTGTCCACAAGAGCGACCGGCTGGCAATCGAAGAGCCACTCGAGATCCGCCTCGCGCATTTCGATCAGGAGACGACGCTTTCGATCACGATGAGGACTCCGGGACATGACTTTGAACTCGTCGCAGGATTCTTGCTCTCCGAGGGAGTGATCGACTCAAAGGCACAGATCCGCGATATCGCCTATTGCCTGAGTGAGGATCCCGATGCGATACAGCGGTTCAATGTTGTGACCGTCCGACTTCTTGGTTTGCCGGGACGCGCGAGCATCGAGCGACTGGTAATGACCTCTTCGTCTTGCGGTATCTGTGGTTCCGCCTCAATCGACGCGGTTCACCTCGCCGGTCATCCGGAGCTTGGAGCGGGGCCGATAATCCCGTTTCACGTTCTCTCGACCCTTCCGGACCTTCTCCAGTCCAGGCAAGAGGCGTTCCGTGAGACGGGAGGAGTGCACGGGATCGCGCTGTTCGATTCGAGCGGCGCGCTGCTTTGTATCCGTGAGGACGTCGGTCGGCACAACGCCGTGGACAAGGTGCTGGGCTGGGCAATGCTCGAGGGAAGGCTTCCACTCTCTGAGTCCGTGCTCATGGTCTCGGGGCGCGTATCGTTTGAGATTGTCCAGAAGGCGCTTCGAGCCGGGGTGCCAGTCATCGCAGCTGTCTCTGCCGCCACGAGCCTCGCCGTTGAACTTGCCAAAGACGCGGGAATGACGCTCGTCGGGTTTCTGCGTGGCGCGAACTGCGTCATTTATTCTGGCAGACAACGGATCGAGATCGAAAACCACGGGTAAGTTCGCGCAAGTTGCAACGGGCGCGGTTCGTAACTGATTAGTGTGCGTCGAGGTGAGATTTGCTAGAGAGACACAACACTCGGGCGAAGCGACGGTTCGAGGCGAACGACCACCGATTTGGAGGCGGGGGTATTGCTTAGCTCCGCCGTGCTGTCAAGTGGTACGAGAACGTTTGCCTCGGGAAAGTATGCAGCCGCGCAGCCGCGTGTAATTGGATATTTGACCGCGCGGAAGTTGCGTACTCGTCGTTCTTTGTCGGAGAAGACACTGACGACATCGACGTAATCTCCGTCACTCAGGCCGTATGACCGGAGGTCCTCGTCGTTGACGAAGACGACCTGTCGCCCTCCCTTGATTCCCCGATATCGATCATCCAGTCCGTATACGGACGTGTTGAACTGGTCGTGCGACCGGACGGTCTGCAAGAGCAAATATCCCTTCGGAACCTCAACGGCGCTTGGGTGATTGACCGTAAAGCGCTTTTCCGGTCGCGGTTGCAAAGGTGCGAGAGTCGTGCGGTCCGCGGGGCAACATGAAGCCACCGGCACGCGAGACCCGCTCTTCGAAGGATTGGAAACCCGGTATCACGTTGGCGATGTGCTGCCGGATCGTTCGATAGTCGTCGCCCATCTCGCGCCACCCGATATCTTCCCCAAAGAGCTCGAGACCAAGATTCGCGATGATGGATATTCCGCTTCGCAACTGCGCAGATCCGGGTGCGAGTGTCCCGCGGGAGGCATGCACCATGCTCATTGTGTCTTCGACCGTCACAAACTGGGGCCCACTTGCCTGGACATCGATCTCTGTTCGGCCGAGGCAGGGGAGGATAAGTGCTTCGGTTCCGTGGCACAGATGTGATCGATTCAGTTTTGTCGCGACATGGACGGTGAGTTTGCGCTTCGCCATCGAAGTCTCGGTGACCTCGCTGTCTGGTGCGGCCGCCACGAAATTCCCTCCGAGCGCGAAGAATACGTCGACTTTTCCATCGCGCATCGCGCGGATCGTATTGACCGTATCCCAACCGTGATCGCGCGGCGGATTGAATTCGAATTCATCGCGCAAGGCGTTGAGGAATGTCTCGGGCATTTTCTCCCAGATACCCATCGTTCGGTCACCTTGCACGTTGGAATGCCCGCGGATTGGAGCAGGCCCCGCTCCCGGGTGTCCAATATTTCCGCGCAGCAAGAGAAAATTCACGATCTCCCGGATGGTTGCGACGGCGCTGCGGTGCTGTGTAAGGCCCATCGCCCAGCAGACGACAACACTTTTTGCAGCAATTACCTCGGAGGCACATCGTTCAATCGTCTGTCGGTCCACACCGCTGAGTGACTCGAGGGAGGCCCAGTCAAGCGCCCGCGATGCCTCCGCCATCGCCTCGAAGCCATCGCAATAGGTGTCGATGAAATCGTGGTCGAGTACGGTTCCTGGGCGCGCATCTTCGCGTTCGATCAAGATGCGGTTGATCGCTGTGAAGAGTGCGAGATCTCCGTTGACACGTACCGGGACGAGCCGATCGGCAAGGACGGTTCCGGGTCCAACCAGGCCTCGTGGAGTCTGTGGGTTGCGAAATCGGCCAAATCCCGCCTCGGGAAGCGGATTGATGGCAATGATCCGCGCGCCGCGTCGCTTGGCGGTTTCGAGCGCACTCAACATTCGGGGATGATTGGTTCCGGGATTCTGGCCGACGATCATGATCAATTCGGCATGGTCGGTGATGTCGTCGAGTGTGACGGCTCCTTTTCCGATACCGATTGTCTCATTGAGCGCCGCACCACTCGACTCGTGGCACATGTTCGAACAGTCGGGCAGATTGTTCGTACCGACACGACGCGCCAGCAACTGGTAGACAAAAGCCGCCTCGTTGCTTGCCCGGCCGCTCGTGTAAAAGACCGCCCGGTTGGGATCAGCCAGCTCCTTCAGGTGACGTGCCGTGAGCGCGAATGCGTCCCCCCACGAGATTGGCGTGTAGTGCGTCGCGCCGGGGGCAAGATACATCGGTTCAGTGAGCCTGCCGAAGTGTTCGAGTGAGTGATTGTCCATCGCGCGCAAGGCAGAGACCGCGTTGGCCGCGAAAAATTCGGCATTGGCCTCACGTCGCGTTGTCTCCCATGTGACGGCCTTCGCCCCGTTCTCACAGAACTCTGCCGTCTTTCGCTGGTCTGCACTGGGATCGGCCCACGCACAGCTCGGGCAGTCACAGCCGTCGGCCTGGTTCACCTTGAGGAGCGTCTGCAGGCTTCGCTTTGGACCCATCTCGGCGAGCGCAATACGTACGGACTCCCAAATGCCGTGCACTCCCGCGCTTGTCGATTTTGGGCGGCTCACGCTGAGCTGTTTCTCCGACCGTGGCTGACCCATAATGGCCTCCCCTCGTCTGCCGAAACGGGCAACTGAGCACAACTCCAGACATCTCGGCGATGTCTTCAGTCCACCTGTCGTCCTAAACACCCCTCGGCTTGTTTTCCCGAAGTGTGCAATCTGCCGCTCCTCCGTGGAATTCACCGGGTCCAAATACCACAAAAAGCGGAGATTGGCGGGTTTTTAGAGTCGATTGAAACGGACGGTTACATCTTCTGATAGATGAAGTTGCGGTGATAGGTCTCTTCGGAGACCGAGATGTCGTACCACGAATAGAATTCGTCGCGGCCCTTTTGCTGCGCCTTTAGGTGGTCGGGCTGCTCGGCCCAGGCGCGATGGCTCTCTCGATCGGCAAATCGGACAACCGTGACGCGTTCGCCATCTGTCGAGGTATAGAACCTCTCGTCGATGAAGCCAGGCATGGCATGTGCTATTTGGCTCATCTCGCCCGCGACGCGTTGGTAGGAGTCTTCGACCCCTGGTCGTAAACGGCTCCGGAAGACGGTCACCATCGTCATGATCGAAACCTACACTTCTCTCAAACGATCAGTTTCGATCTCGTTGACTTCGCATGATGGTTCCAACGAAGAATTTCCAAATCATCTCGGGCATCAGGGCCAATCCAGCCTGCAAGCGATGGCCCAACCGAGGGTCAAGACCGGGGAAGGTTTCTTCCGAGTTCGTTTCGTACTGCCTGCTCGATGACCGTACCGTTGAAAAAGTCTGCATTCATGCCGGTGTACAGCTCAACCGCATTGGTAAAGGTGAACTCCCGGAACTCAGAGCTGTTCAGGTGCTCATGATCAACGAGCTCGTAGGCCTCTTCGAGTACCGAGGTCATGTCGGGTACGTCAAAATGTCCCACATCGGAGCTGAATATCGGTTTGAGCCGTGCGGACATCCTTGTGTCATACGCCCACGCAGTCATCGGGTCATCGGCCTCGCAACCAAAGTAGAAGTTCTTCGTGAACCGTTCGCGTATGTCATCGACGCTCTCAACGTGTGCAGCCGCAAAGTCGTCGAGCTCGTGTCCGCATTCTTGTTGGGAGAGCTGATCCGCCGAGAATTGCGGGTAGTAGGGATCGAGATTCTCCAGCATCTCTTCCGCCCGGTCCTCGAACCAGCGGCCTCCGTAGGTCTTGAATAACTGCACCAGCTTGTCGTTGTCGAGGTTGCGAGGGTCGAGATTTCGCTGCATCGGTTCTCTTGACCGTTTCTCCCAGTGCGCGACAAGGTCATGGAACAGGTTCACGGCCCACCCGCAACCTCCTTCAAGAAAGGCGAAATTCAGCGTCGGAAATCGGTAGGTGACGCCGCTGAGCAAGAGTGCCCGGGCAAACACATGGTTTGCCTGCGCGAAGTGGCCGATGTGGTTGAAGCAGTAGTTGTTCGGCGACGTTCGGTCTCCCCACCCCATGCTCCCCGCGTGGGTCGATACTGCAACCTCGAGGTCGACAAATTCCTTCCAGAGCGGGTCATAGCTCGCCGCGTTATCGAGGACAAGATTGTCAATGAATGTGGGGCATTCCGCGGACTCGCTGTCGCGCAAGAACGCGGGAACCGGCCGGCGGATAGCGCCGTGCAGCCACGCGGTCTTGAGGTGCAATTCGTTGACACAGAAGCGGAGTTCCTCGATTGCCTCCTGCGGGCTGAATGCAGGGATCGTCGCCACCGGTGTCAATCGGTCAGCATAGGGGGCGAACATCTCCGCGGACATCGTGTTCAGAGCGCGGACAACCGTACGGCGCAGGTCGGGATCACCGATCGTCTGGATACCGAGCCCGAGCGTCGGATATACCACCGCGTAATCGATTCCGAACTCATCGAGTCGTTGATAGAGCAGCTCTGGCATCATCTCGGTCGCACGGTCGAGTGTGTTCGTTGGAAATGTCCACCAGCTCGAGCGAAGTCGCCTCGTCCTCAGCATCTGTTCGGTTGAATCGGTGTACCAGGCGTCCCACCGCTCATGCCGGTAGGTAAGGAAGGATTCGACGCTCGACGCACCACCGATATCGCGGAGAAAGTCGAGAAATATTGGGACGGCCTCCAACCAGTGGCCATCGGCGTCGATGACCGGATGTTCGAGTCCGTCATGAATCTGACGGGATTGCGACGTGCTGTCCGAATGCGTCACGACTTGCTCTCCTCCCGCGTTGCCCCGCGTTTTGAAGACCGTAGTCCCACCACGCTGTCGAGTCGTCACGCGCCGAGGCCGGGCGGAACGACATTCACCATGGAATCTGCCAAGGGCAAAGTCCGATAAATATCTAGCAGAGCCGGCCAGAAGAGACAATGCGGATCGTGACAACGTCCTGGTCAATACCTTCTGTTCTCGCCGGAACCCTAGCGCCGACGCCCATGCTCGATCCAAGGAGACCTGGGCGGACCCGACCAGAGAGGTCCTTCGAATGAAACGCCGAGAGCGTTACCGAAGAGTGATTTTCGAGCGGGTCTCACACAGACGCCGGGCACGCGTCGATCATGTATCTCGTCTCTTTCCTTCGCGATTTTGGCGAGCGGGAGATCCATCGGAACCAAGTGAAGATCCGCGCGATGAGTATCATCCTTGAGGTGATTAGCGTCGAAGGTCGAATTCGATCTAGACCATCAGGATGTGTCCTCACGCGCAGCCACAGCTCGCATTCGGAGAGCCATACCTTGTCTCGGTGATTCAGTGAGGATGTCGGTCCGCCCGGAAGCTGGCATGGCAAGAGGGACACTCGGGAACCGAACGTGAGATCGAGCCAGCCACAACCAGCAGGTGTGTCAACGACGAGGCAGGAAAATCTCACCCTTCTCGTCTGTTGCACATCGCTTTTCATGTCGACCCTTGACAATACGGTGCTGAACGTGGCGCTCCCCTCGATCCAGCGCGGATTTCATGCATCCCTTCCGGCGCTTCAGTGGGCCGCAGACGCCTATGTCCTCGGGCGCGCCTGCACGCTTTTTCTCGCAGGTTCAATTAGTGATCGCTACGGCCGACTCCGCTATTTCAATGTGGGACAGATAGTCTTCGTCGCCGGTTCAATTGCGTGTGCACTCTCGCCAAATATCAATGCATTGATATACTTTCGCGTGTTCCAGGCTTTCGGTTCTGCGCTGATGACGCCTGCGAGCCTTGCGATTATCGCAAACACATTTACTGAACGCGTGCGCCGGGCTCGGGCGATTGGGGTGTGGAACGCGACGACAGGTATCTCAGTCGCAGCGGGACCGCTCGTCGGGGGAGCGCTTGTCGTCGCCTTTGGCTGGCGGAGCGTGTTCTGGATCAATGTTCCCATCGGCATACTGGCCCTGATTGGTTCGCGTCTTTACCTGCAAGAGTCAAAGGCATCAGCCGTTCGTCGATTCGATAAAGCAGGTCAGTTTGCAATCGGGTTGACGCTCCTCTCGCTTACCTATGGTTTCATTACCGTCTCTGGCAGCGGTTGGTTTGCCCCAGTGGTGCTCGTCGCGTTCGCGGTTGCAATCGTGAGCGCGATCGGATTCGTCTCGATCGAACGGCGGATCCGGTCGCCGTTGCTCGAATTCTCGGATTTCAAGAACCGGGCGTTGTCGGGAGCGGTGATCCTCGCGATCATCAGCTTTATGGTTAGCGGTGGATTTATCTTTTTGAATACGCTGTATCTGCAGGAGGGAAGGGGGTTTTCTCCTCTCGCCGCTGGGCTCAGCGTTCTTCCCCTCGCTGCGTTTACCGTCGTGCTGGCACCGTTGTCTGGAAAGATGACTGGTACGCGTGGGCCGTTGCTCCCGACATTATTGGCGACTTCATTCGCCGTTGCGTCGATGATTCTGATGACGATCACGATTGGTCCGACAACTTCTATTGTGCTGCTGCTCTGCGGTTATGCCCTACTCGGCATCGGAAATGGATTCTTGAATACACCGATCACCGATGCTGCGGTTGCGGGAATGCCACCGGAACGCGCTGGTGTCGCCTCCGCGACGACGGCGACCGCGCGACAGGTCGGGACGAGTCTCGGTATCTCGCTGATCGGTTCGATTGCATTCTCTGCGGCAAAGATGAAGGACCAACTACCCGCGCATTCGGGTTCGACGTTTCCCACGGCAACGCTTGTGCGGTTCGCACATGGCCTGAGCTTCGGCTATGCGGCTGGGGCTCTGTTCAGTGTCATCGCGGTCGGGGTTGCGATCTGGGCATTTCGAAAGCCCGGTAGCCGAATGCTCTACTCGAAGATCGAACGTACTCGAAAGACAAACATCGAATAACGATCTTTGCGACTCAATCACGAAATCACGAATACCAGCGACCATCCGTGTGCGTGTTTTGCGAGTGCCCCTTAGGGTGTCGGCGAACACCGAGAGCAATGTGATAGAACCTCGACGCCATCGATCCAACAGCCGAAGTTGACAAGAACTCCTGCACGGTTGCGTTCCGCATTCGAGCGATTAAGTGGATCATTACTACGTCCCCATGGCAGAGCAGTTTTCAGCGGCTCTCATTCATGTCGAACGGACGTCCTCGCGCTGGTGCATCGTCGCCGGCTGATGCTCACAGACGCAACTCACGGCGTGCCGTGGCCCGACCTTGCATTGTCCCCACCGAGACGATTCCGATCAGCGTGACGTCGAATGAGCACTCAGAGACACGGAGTTGTCCCGTGAGTCGCGAATTGGAGGTCGACGGACAGGTCGTTCTGTGGTCGTGGAACAATCCATCAGGCGATTTCGCGCGTGCATCGGCTATGTGGGTGAAACGGCGGAGGCCGTAGTGCCCCGAGGAGATCTGGACTATTGATCGGGTCATCGTCGTTTTGTAAAGGTGATCACAGATTGAGCCGGTACACGTTTGTCTCTCGCGCAAGGAATCCGAGGCGACGATAGAGGCGGTTTGCTTCGACACGTTCTTGTCGCGAGGTGAGGTCAACATGGACTGCGCCGAGCAGCTTTGCCTGACTTACGGCATGGGTGACGAGCATCGAGGCGACTCCTTTCGCCCGAAAAGGGGAGTCGACGACAACATCTTCGATCCATGCCCGCACGCCTGTCGGGGTGGCAAAGGTGATGAGCGAGAGACTTGCGACAAGGAGGTCGCTGTGTCGCGCGAAGAACAGGTATGTTGCGGGGTTCGAGGTGACCAGCTTAAGTTCGGCAAGCGATGGCGGCGTGGCACCCGAAAGTTGAGGGAGAAGGCGTTTGAGCGCTTCGACATGGTCGGAGGTTGGCTCGAGGACCCGTTCTATGGTGATCAGATCTCCGGCCATCGCTGAAGTGTAGTAACTCTGGGCTTTGCATTGTCTGCCGGATTCAGCGCTGAAGTGTCGGGCGCGGCCATTAGGCTCAGCCCTGTGAGCATGAACGAGGTATCGATTCCAAGGGGAAAGAATCAAATTTCCGATACCGGGTCACTCCGATTCCCGTTGATCGGTCGTTTTTTCCGGAGAACCGGTCGCCAAGTCGAGGCAGATGTTCCCCCATTGCACCACGCGGTGATGATCGTTGCCTTCGAAGGCTGGAATGACGCCGGGGAGGCGGCCTCGTACTCGGCGGGTTTTCTCGAGCGCGCCTGGTCTGCGGTGCCGTTTGCCGAGATCGATCCCGAGGAGTTTTTTGACTTCACCGAAGTTCGTCCCCAGGTTCAGTTCAATTCCGATCAGACCCGTACAATCAAATGGCCTGTCACCTCGTTTTCGCTCGCCACTGCCGGAGGTCAGGGCAATGATGTGATCTTGGTCAGCGGCTC
>Ga0307374_10001208_pt1 | contig 48370 bp, 41 predicted proteins | sample OX3MG_FD_202532 | JGI IMG/M metagenome (GOLD analysis project Ga0307374, IMG submission 202532) | Soil microbial communities from Risofladan, Vaasa, Finland - OX-3 | ecosystem: Environmental > Terrestrial > Soil > Coastal area > Acid sulfate soil | place: Finland: Risofladan, Vaasa | collected...
CACCGTGCGCCCCAGACTGCGCGCCAGCCGCGCCTGGTTCTTGGGGATCGCGCCCTGGAACCCCAGCACCTTGCGGCGCGGATGGAACAGCATCCACACCGCCACCGTGTCCGACGCGCCGCCGGCAATCGTGCCGATGGTCACGTGCACGGCAAACTGGAGCCACGGATTTTTGGGATCGAGCATCACGGACCCGGCCGGCCCTTACGGCGCGTCGGCGGCGAGCGACTCTCCCGACGAGGGCGTCTCGCGCGACGTCCCGTCGCCGGACCGCCGCCGCGGGGGACGCGCCCGCCGGCCTTCCGGGTCGAGTAGCGCGAGCTGCAGCACCTGGTCCATGCGGTCCACGAACGTGAACGCCATGTGCTGCCGCACCTCCGGCGGCACGTCGCGCAGATCCTTCTCGTTGGCCTTGGGCAGGATCACCTCGCGCAGCCCCGACCGGTACGCCGCCAGCACCTTCTCCTTCACGCCGCCGATCTCCAGCACCTTGCCGCGCAGCGTCACCTCGCCCGTCATCGCCAGGTCGCGCCGCACCGGCCGCTGGCTCAGCACGCTCGCGATCGCCAGCGTGATCGTGATCCCCGCGCTCGGGCCGTCCTTGGGGATCGCCCCCGCCGGCAGATGGATGTGCAGGTCGTGCTCCTTGAACGTGGAATCGGCGATCGCGAGCTGGCTGGCCCGCGATCGAACGTACGAGTGCGCCGCGTCCACGGATTCACGCATCACGTCGCCCAACTGCCCGGTCACCGTCAGCCGCCCCGAGCCCGGCATGCGCAGCGCCTCGATCACGATCAGGTCGCCCCCGCTCGCCGTCCACGCCAGCCCCGTCACCACCCCCACCTCCGGCTCCTGCTCGGCGGGTTCGGTCACGTAGTGCGGCACCCCCAGCAGCGCCTCCACCCGCCCCTCGTCGATCACCCACGCGCCCTCTTCACCCTCCGCCTTGCGCCGCGCCCGCTTGCGCAGGATCGCCGCCAGATTGCGCTCGAAATTGCGCAGCCCCGCCTCGCGCGAGTAGCGGTTGGAGATGAAGCTCAGCGATTCGTCCGTGAACTGGATGTCCACCTCGCCCAGCCCGTGCTCGCCCAGCAGCTTGGGCACCAGGTAGCGCCACGCGATCTCGACTTTCTCCTCCACGGTGTAGCCCGCGATCTTGATGACCTCCATGCGGTCGCGCAACGGGCCCGGGATGTCGAACAGGTTGTTCGCCGTGCAGATGAACAGCGCCGACGACAGGTCGAACGCCAGATTGAGGTAGTGATCCGTGAACGTCCTGTTCTGCATCGGATCCAGCACCTCGAGCATCGCCGCCGCCGGATCGCCCGACGGCCCGCCCCCCGACATCTTGTCGATCTCGTCGATCATCAGGATCGGATCGTTCACCTGCACGCGGCGCAGCGCCTGCAGGATCAGCCCCGGCATCGCCCCCACGTATGTGCGCCGGTGCCCGCGGATCTCCGCCTCGTCGCGCACGCCGCCCACCGAGATCCGGTAGCACGCCCGCCCGATCGCCGCCCCGATCGCCTCGCCCAGCGACGTCTTGCCCGTGCCCGGCGGCCCCACGAAACAGAGGATCGGTCCCTGAGAGGCCCCGCCGCGCAGCTTGCGCACGGCCAGGAATTCGAGAATCCGCTCCTTGGCCTCGTCCAGCCCGTAATGCCGCGCGTCCAGCGCCTCCTGCACCTTGGCCAACTCGATCTCGTGACGGCCCGAATTTGTGCTCCACGGCAGCGCCAGCAGCCAATCGAGGTAGGTGCGCACTACCTGATACTCGCTCGATGCCGGCGCCAGCATCCGCAGCCGCTCCGCCTCGCGCTTCGCCTCCACCAGCGCCTTCTCCGGCAGCCCCGCGTCCTCGATGCGCTTGAGCAGATCCAGCACGTCCTTCTCGTTCGGATCGGCTTCGCCCAACTCGCTCTGGATCGCCCGCAGCTGCTGGCGCAGGTAGAACTCGCGCTGGTGCTCCTCGATCTTCACCTCGGTCTGCTTCTTCACGTCCTCCATCACGCGCGCCCGCGCCACCTCGCGCTCCAGCCGCGTGAGCACAAACCGCAGCCGCTGCCCCACGTCCAACCGCTGCAATACCTCGTCGCGGTCGGCGATGCGGAAGCTCAGGTTCGTGGCCGCCAGATCGGCAAATCGCCCCGGGTCCGCCACGTTCATCCGCAGGATCGACGGCACGTCCGCCGAGATCTTCTCCACCAGGTCGGCCAGCGTCTCCGCCGAGGCGATCACGCGCGTGATCAGCTCGCGCCCATCGCCCGCGTCCACCGGCGTCTCGGCGGCGTCGCGGACGATCGCCACCGGATACGGCTCGGTCTGCTGGATGCCCTCGATCAGAATGCGCTGCATCCCCTGGAGCGTTATCTGCACCGTGTTCCCGGGCAGGTTGATCCGCTCGTGCACCCGCGCCGCCACCCCGATCCGGTTCACCAGCGTCTCGGTGTCCAGCGGATCCTCGGCCTCTCCCGTCGCCACCACCAGCGCCACCACCACCCCGGGCTCGGGGTTCTCGTTCAACAGCGAGAGGTTCTCGGGGGCGCCCATCTGCACGGCGATGGTGCCGTGGGGGAAGACGATCGTGGACCGCAACGCCATGAGCGGCAGCGTGCGCGGTAACAGCGCGTCGAAGAGGTCTTCCTGCCGAGAGACCTTGGGCATTCGCCTCACAGGGTGGGATGCGAGTCGGACGGCGGAGTCGGATGGGCGCGCCAGGCCCTGCGCCACAGTCCGTTCCCTTGTCTTAAATCATAACAGCATCTAGGTTTAAGGGCTATGTTCGATGAGCTGAGTGCCAAGCTGGAATCCGCGTTCTCGCGCCTCCGTGGGCGCGGGGTGCTGTCCGACGCCGACATCAAAGAAGGGCTGCGTGAAATCCGGCGCGTCCTCCTCGAAGCCGACGTCAATTTCCAGCTCACGCGTGAGTTCCTCGAACGGGTAGAGAAAAAGGCCGTCGGCGTCAGCCAACTCCGCACCGTCTCGCCCGCCCAACAGCTCGTGAAGATCGTCCACGACGAACTCACGACCATGCTCGGCGAGCGCCGCGAAGGGCTCAAGCTCAGCTCCGTGCCGCCCACGGTCGTCATGATGGTGGGTTTGCAGGGATCCGGCAAGACGACCACCGCCGCCAAGTTGGCCCGCAAGCTCAAGGCCGAGGGACGCTCCGCTCGCCTCGTGGCCTGCGACGTCTACCGCCCCGCCGCCATCGACCAGCTCGAAACCCTCGGCCGCGAACTCGACGTCCCCGTCTACGCCGACCGCACCACCACCGACGTCGTCAAGATCGCCACCGCCGGCCTCGACCAGGCCCGCCGCGCCCGCGACCGCGTGGTGCTGGTGGATACCGCCGGCCGGCTGCAGATCGACGACGACATGATGGCCGAGCTCGTCCGCCTCAAGCACGCCATCCACCCCGACGAGATCCTGCTCGTCGCCGACGGCATGACCGGCCAGGACGCCGTGCGCATCGCCCAGGGCTTCGACGAGAAACTCGGCGTCACCGGCGTCATCCTCACCAAGATGGACGGCGACGCCCGCGGCGGCGCCGCCCTCTCCATCTACGGCGTCACCAAGAAGCCCATCAAGTACGTGGGCGTGGGCGAGAAGACCGACGCCCTGGAAGAGTTCCACCCCGACCGCATGGCCGGCCGCATCCTCCAGCAGGGCGACATCGTCACCCTGGTCGAGAAGGCGCAGACGGCGTTCGATGCCGACGAGGCCAAGAAGCTCGAGAAGAAGGTGCGCAAGGAAGGCATGGACCTCACCGACTTCCTCGCCGCCATGAAACAGATCGAGAAGCTCGGCCCCCTCGAGGGCGTCCTCAAGCTGCTGCCCGGCGTCAATACCAAGATGCTCAAGCAGGCCAAGGAGGCCGACCCCCGGCGGATGAAACACCTCGAGGCGATCGTCCTCTCCATGACCCTCGCCGAGCGCAGGGACCCGGGCCTCATGAACGGCTCGCGGCGCGCCCGCGTGGCCAAGGGCAGCGGGCGGTCCATCTCCGAGGTCAACCGCCTGCTCGACCAGTTCCGCGAAATGCGCAAGATGATGAAGAAGGCCTCGGCCGGCGGCGGGTTCCGCCCCGGCATGTTCGGCATGCGATAGATTATTGGTAGGTCGTACCACCGGGTGCGGCCGGGAAATTCCCGGCGCGCGAGGAGCCCGAAGCAGTGCCATTCACGTGTGAGAGGAGCGTACCACCATGGCCGTCAAGATCCGCCTGCGCCGCACCGGCCGCAGCAAGCAGCCCTACTACCGTATCGTCATCGCCGACTCCCGCAGTCCGCGCGACGGCCGGTTCATCGAGATCATCGGGCAGTACGCGCCGCGCCAGGGCGAGACGGCGCTCAATCTCAAGACCGATCGCGTGAATCACTGGCTCGACAACGGCGCCCAGCCCACCGACACGGTGCGCTCGCTGCTCCGCAAGGCCGGCGTCCTCAAGACGCGCCACGAGGCGCGGCTCGCCGAGAAGCTCAAGGCCAGCGCCGTCGCCGTCGACGCGCCCACCGAGAGCTAGCCCGCCAGGCACGGCATCGGGACATGACCACGCCCGAGTTCCTCATCGTCGGGCGGGTTCGCAAGGCACACGGCATTCACGGCGAACTCGTCGTCGAGCCGATCACCGACGGGCCGGACGCGATCTTCGCGCCCGGCCGTCGCGTTCTTGCGGGCACGCATACCGGGGAGCTGCCCGCCCACCCCCGCGAGCTCCACGTGAGCACGGTGCGCCCCATGGGCGACGGCTTCCTCGTCAAATTCGACGAGGTGCCCGACCGCACCGCCGCTGACACGTGGCGCGGTCGCTACCTGCTCCTGCCCAGCGCCGAAGTGCCGCCGCCCGACGAACACGAGATCTACGTCCATGACCTGCTCGGCATGCGCGTGGTGCTCGCGTCCGGAGAGCCCGTGGGCGATGTGGAAGAGGTGTACGAACTGCCCCAGGGCCTCGCCCTCGACATCCGCCGCGCCCGCGGCACCGTCATGGTCCCGTTCGACGACCGCGTCGTGACCGCCGTGGACCGCGAGGCGCGCCTCATCACCATCGATCCGCCCGCCGGGTTGCTCGACTGATGCTCCGCGTCAACGTCGTCACCATCTTCCCCGACTTCTTCGCCGGCCCTCTCGGGCTCAGCATCCCGGCGCGCGCCAGGGCCGCCGGCAGCGTGGAGTACCGCGTGGCCGACCTCCGCGACTACACGCACGACCGCCATCGCACGGTGGACGACTATCCGTACGGCGGTGGGGCGGGGATGGTCATGAAGCCCGGACCGTTCTTCGAAGCGGTCGAAGCGCTCGAGGCCCGGGCCCCGATCGTGCTCGTCTCGGCGCGCGGCCGGCAGTTCACGCACGCCGATGCGGCGCGCTTTGCCGCGGGCTCCGAGCTCACCGTCCTCTGCGGCCACTACAAGGACGTGGATCAGCGGGTGGCCGACCACCTGGCCACCGAGGAGCTGTCGCTCGGCCCGTTCGTGCTCAGCGGAGGCGAGCCGGCCGCGCTGGCCATCATCGACGCCACGGTGCGGCTCCTGCCCGGCGCGATGTCCGATCACGACAGCGCCCGCACCGACTCGTTCTACGACGACGCGGGCTTGAGCGCCCCCAGCTACACCCGCCCGCCGGAATTTCGAGGGCTGGCCGTGCCCGAAGTCCTGCTCTCCGGCGACCACAAGCGCATCGCCGAATGGCGCCGCGCCGAGGGCGCGCGGCTCACCAGGCACGCCGACGACCGCGACCGCGGGTCCTCCGAGGAATAGTCGCTGGCCTGGCGCACTGGCGTGGATCGCCCTGGTGGTTTAATTTTGCTAGTCTGCGCCCGATAACTCGATATTTCACGGGCCCTTAGCCCGGAGTGACATATGCACGCGTTCATCGAAACCCAAAAAGAATGGATCCGCACCGACCTGCCCGCCTTCCGTCCCGGCGACACGCTCCGCGTGAATGTCCGCGTCAAGGAAGGCGATAAGGAGCGCATCCAGGCGTTCGAAGGCGTGTGCATCGCGCGTCGCGGCGCTGGTGTGAGCGAGACGTTCACCGTCCGCAAGATCTCCAACGGCGTGGGCGTGGAGCGCATCTTCCCCGTGCACAGTCCGATGATCGGCGATCTCGTGATCGTGCGCCGCGGCCGCGTGCGTCGCGCCAAGCTGTACTATCTGCGCCACCTCACCGGCAAGGCCACGCGCATCAAAGAGCGCAAGGCCAAGGTGGCGGTTCCGGTCACGGGTTCCGCCGAGGCCGAGTGACCGATGGCGGCCGGCGGTGACCGCCAGGCGGCCCGCGGCCGGCGTCACCGTTGGAGCCCGCTCGAACGCGAACTCCGGCAGACCATAGGCCCGCTCATCGCGGGCGTGGATGAAGTGGGACGGGGCCCCCTCGCGGGCCCCGTCGTCGCATGCGCGGTGGTCATGCCCCCGGCACTCCGCGCCATCGCCGGCGTCGACGACTCCAAGCAGCTCTCGGCGCGCGACCGCGAGCGACTGGCCGCGCTGATCCGCGAGCGGGCCCTGGCCGTGGCCCTCGGCGCCGCCAGCGTGCGCGAGATCGACGAGATCAACATCTACAAGGCCACCGTGCTGGCCATGCGCCGCGCGCTCGCGCGACTGACCGTGCTGCCCGACCACGTGATCGTGGACGGCAAGCCCATCCGCACCCTCGGCGTGCCGCACACCGCCGTCGTGGGTGGCGACGGCCGGTGCTACAGCGTGGCGTGCGCGTCGATCGTGGCCAAGGTCACCAGGGACCGGCTCATGCGGTCGCTGGCCCGCCGGCACCCGCTCTACCACTGGGAGCGCAACGTGGGCTACGGTACGCCGGCCCATATGGAGGCGCTCTGGGTGCACGGCGCCACGGTGCACCACCGGCGGTCGTTTCTTCCGCGAGAGCAGGGCGAGATCTTCGGGTAGCCGGATGTTGGTGGGCACCAATACGGCGCGATACAGGTGTTCCGTCCGCAACTCATTGCCCTGCATCCTATTATGAAATTCGCGCCGGGAATGCAGCCATAATCTGGCCAGACATCCCATAGGATGACATGTGACGCTTGGCTCCCATTGGATGGTTAGCCATCGGGACATTGCAGGTATCAACGCCGTGCGTGGTCCTGCGAGTCGCTCTTTCCCGCCCTTACGAGACACCAGTTTCGGTCTCGGCTCTCCGCCAAGCATTACCCCCCCACCCGCCACCCACCCGGGCGGCGTCTACCGGAGGATTACCATGCGTTTGGGACGCTGGAAGCTGTTCGCGGCCGGTGCGGCCGCGCTACTCCTGATGGTCACCGCGTCGTCCGTGAAGGCACAGGGTACCGTGACCGGACGCGTTACGGCCACCGGTACGAACGAACCGCTCAGTGACAGCCGCGTGATGCTCGCGGGAACGAGCCTCCGGACGGTAACCGGAGCGGACGGCCGATATACGCTCCGGGACGTACCGGCGGGCGCGGTCGAGGTTCGCGTCATTCGCGTGGGCTACCGCGAACTCAAGAAGCCGGTCACCGTCGTCACCGGTGAGACCGCGACGCTGGACTTCTCGATGACGCAGGCGGTCGTCCAGCTGTCGGAGATCGTCACCACCGCCACGGGTGAACAACGGCGCGTGGAGATCGGAAACTCGGTGTCCACCCTGGGCAACGTGGACCAGAAGGTCGAGACCACGCCGGTCAACAACCTGGCCGACCTGATGGTGGCCAAGTCGCCGGGCGTGGTGGTGCTGCCGGGCGCAATGACGGGCTCGGCGCCCACGGTCCGCATCCGCGGCATCGGCTCGCTGGCCACCGCCGGCAGCGGCATCAGCAACGACCCGATCTACGTGATCGACGGCGTGCGCATGAACACGAGCACGCTCAACCTGGGCACGGGCGGCACGAGCGCCAGCCTGCTCAACGACCTCGATCCCAACGAGATCCAGGACGTGGAGATCGTGAAGGGGCCGTCGGCGGCTACGCTGTATGGCACCGACGCCGCCAACGGCGTGATCGTGATCACCACCAAGCGGGGCCGGGCGGGCGCCACGCGCTGGTCCTGGTTCGGCGAGCAGGGCGCGGTGGACGATCGGAACAAGTATCCCACCACCTACGCCACGTGGGGGCACAGCGCCACCACCGGCACCCTGCAGCGCTGCACGCTCGTCAGCCAGAGCCTGGGTAGTTGCGTGGCCGACAGCCTCACCTCGTTCAACGTGCTGACCAATCCGGCCACCACGCCGTTCACGGTCGGCAACCGGAACATGTACGGCATGCAGACCAGCGGCGGCTCCGACCAGGTGCGGTTCTTCGTGAGCGGCGACGTCCAGAACGAGATCGGGCCGATCACGATGCCCAAGTTCGCGCAGGCCACCCTGGTGGACACCATGGGCACGCCGATGCGCGACGAATGGCTGCACCCGGAGCAGTTCCAGTCGTACAACCTGCGCACGAACCTGAGCGCCAGTCTCTCGCCCAGATTCGATCTCACGATGACCGCCGGGTATTCCAATACCAACCAGCGGCTCCCGCAGACGGACAACAACACCTACAGCTTCATCTACAGCGCCCTCAACAACCCGGGCTTCAATCACAGCGGCCTGGGTTACAACGAACTCGGCTCGCTCGGCGAGTTCCGCAACGGGTACGGCGGCTTCAGCCCGGCGCAGACGTTCCAGGTGTACCATGCCAACGGGACGCAGCGCTTCATCGGCTCGGCCGACGCGCAGTGGCGTCCGTTCTCCTGGATGACCAACCAGGGCACGGCCGGCATCGATCTGGCCAACAACGACGAGATCCAGATCTGCCGGTTCGGTGAGTGCCCCAACTCGGGTACGCAGCGCCAGGGCAGCGTCAGCCAGACCCAGACCAACTTCCGTAACGTCTCGGCCAAGCTGGTGAGCAACTCGCACTGGCAGGCGCGGTCCAACCTGATCGTGACCACCACGGTCGGCGCCGACTACACCAACGGCGAAACCGACGGCGTCTTCGGCAGCGGCACCAACCTTCCGCCGGGCGCGCAGACGGTTGGCGCGGCGGCCACCAAGAACGCCGGCAACACGTTGCAGACCGTGAACAAGACGCTCGGCGTGTACGTGCAGGAAGAGGCGGCGTTCCGCGATCGGATGTTCCTCACCGTCGCCGCCCGTACCGACCAGAACAGCTCGTTCGGCACGCAGTTCCAGCGCATCGTCTATCCCAAGGCGAGCCTCTCGTGGATCATCTCCGACGAGCGCTTCTTCCCCAAGTACTCGTGGCTCAACCAGTTCCGGCTGCGTAGTGCGTACGGCGCCTCGGGCGTGTCGCCCGGCGGCACGGTAGCCCTGCGCACCTACGCCGCGCAGACGGCCAACATCGCCGCCATCGCCGGCACCACCAATAGCGCCGACCTGCCGGGCCTCCTTGCGGCGGCCCTCGGCAACCCGAACCTCAAGCCGGAACGTTCGGCGGAATTCGAAGGTGGATTCGAGGCCACGGTGGTCGACAACCGCGCGCACCTGAGCTTCACCTACTACAACAAGCAGACGCACGACGCGCTGATCAGTCAGCAGCTCGCCGCGTCGTCCGGCGCCTCGTCGTTGTCGGTGCTCAAGAACCTGGCGTCGGTTGAGAACTCGGGCCTCGAGCTCGAGGTCGACGCGTCGCTCATCGACACGCGCGCGCTGGGCTGGGACGTGACCGTCTCCGCGTCGCACAACAGCAACAAGATCCTGTCGCTCGGCAAGGATCCCAGCGGCAAGCCCAACCTGACCATCGGCACCGGCGTGTATCGCGATTCGGTCGGACTGCCCGTGAACGCGGCGTTCTCGCGGCCGTACACCTTTGCCGACTCGAACCACGACGGCATCATCACGCCGAACGAGGTGACGGTCTCGGGGAAATACGTCTACGCCGGCTACACGGCGCCGCGTGACATCTTCTCGGTCACCAACGGCTTCGACCTGTTGAACCACAAGCTGCGCATCACGGTGCTGACCGACTACAAGGGTGGCAACATCCTGTACAACCAGTCGTACAGCTTCTATTCGCAGAACTTCTCCACCTGGTACTCGAACAACCTCAAGTCCACGTCGCTCAAGGATCAGGCGCGTGGCGTGGCCAACTCGAGCGCCAAGAACCCCACGCCGTCCAACTATGGGTTCCTGGATAATGGCCAGTTCTGGAAGCTCCGCGAGGTCTCGGCGGCGCTGACGCTGCCGCAGGTGGTGGCCAACCGGATCCGGGCGCGCGACGCGCAGCTCGTGTTCTCGGCGCGCAATCTCCACACCTGGACTCCCTACACGGGCGTCGATCCCGAGTCGAACTATGCCACGGGCGACACCCAGACCGACTTTTCCACTCTCGCGCCGCCGACGTATTTCATCGTGCGCCTGAATCTCCACTACTAAGACCCCGTCGAGGACGATCTAACGATGAAGAAACTCAGCCATCGGGCTCGAGGGGCTACCGCGGCACTCGCGGTCGCCTGCGGCACCCTGTTCCTCGGGGCCTGTGACGTACAGAATCAACTGCTCCAGCCGCAGCAGCCGGGCGTCATCAGCCCGTCCGCCGTGACTACCGCCACCGCGGCCGACGCCCTCTACGCGGGCGCCCTGGGCCAATGGAACAAGGTGATGAACGGCAGTCCCACCAACAGCGGCAGCAACCAGGAGGCGCTGTGGAACTGGGAGGCGCTGTTCACCGACGAAATTCGCTCGGTGGATACCTTCTCGCAGCGCAACGACGACGACCAGCGCAACCTGGCCACGAACGACGTGGTGCTGACGGCCCTCTACAACGCGGCGCAGCAGGCGCGCGGGCGTGCCCGCGACGCCATCAACGCGCTGGCGACGTACGATCCGTCCGCCACCGGCAAGCAGCACGTGGGCGAGATGTATCTGATGATGGGGTACATCGAGATGGAGATGTCGGAGGCGTTCTGCAACGGCATTCCGTTCGGCGAGACGGTGAACGGCGTGCCGCAGTACACGCAGCCGCTCATGGATGCCGATGGCTTCAAGCTGGCCAGCGCCCGCATGGACACGGCGCTCACGTATCTCACGGCCTCGGACCCCGGCACGCTGAACATCAAGTACGCGGCGCTCGTGACCAAGGCGCGTGCGCAGGTGGACCTCGGCGACTTTGCCGGCGCCGCAGCCACGGTGGCGTCGGTGCCCACCAACTTCCAGTACAACTTCACGTACTCGCAGACCACCTTCGACAACGAATGGTGGGTGGAAGGGCCGAGCGTCAAGCGCTACTCGGCGGGCGACAGCGTGGACGTGGCGGGCCAGATCTTCAATGCCATCCCGTTCGCCGAGTTGAACGACCCACGGGTGTCGATCACCGATACGCACCAGAAGGCCGAGGACAACCACTCGGACTTCGTGCAGGTGAACAACTGGGGGCGCGACGATCCGACGCCGCCGCTCACGGGAATCGACGCGCAGTTGATCGTGGCCGAATCCAAGCTCCAGACCGGTGACATCGCCGGGATGATGGGCATTCTGAATGCGCTCCGCACGTCGCCGCAGGTGATCGGCGTGTTCAAGATCCCGGCCATGGCACCGTTGCCCATGCCGCCCGACAAGACCACGGCCACCAACGTGTTCTTCCGCGAGAAGGCGCTCTGGCAGTTCGAGCGCGGCTATCGGATGGACGATCTGCGCCGGCTGGTCCGGCAGTACGGCCGCACGCAGGACCAGGTCTTCCCGTCGGGCGGTTTCACGCGCAACGGCACGCCGTCCGGCCAGTTCGGCACGGAGGTTGCATTCCCGGTGCCCGATTACGAAATGACAAACCCCAACTTCCACGGCTGCATCGACAACAACGCCTGATCCTTCGGGATGGGCCGCGCGGTCGGCGGCATGATGGAACGCAGTGAGCGCGGGGGGCGACGAGGGTGTCGCCCCCCGCGTTCGTTTTCTGCGGCGTGGTCGGGCACTTCTATATGAATGATTGGCCGAATGATTGGCTGGGATCCACCGACGATTCACGCGTGCATTGATCGGCGCCCATCAAACTGGAATACCATCTCGCTCGCTCAGCCCGTGTCGCATGCATGACGCGGGCTGTCGCGTTTGCGTGACGGGGCGTTCGGCCATGCCGCGCATGCGGCGGAAGCGCGATGCGAGAAGCAACTGTATGGGCGCCACTCGTGTTGTACGCATCGCGCGACATGATGTGACGCGCCGCGATGATCTCACAGTTACTAGGTCATAGTTCGAGAGACGTCGCGCGGTGGCCATATGTGGAATCGTATTCCAAGGGCAACCATCCTTCAGCGACGATCTCCAAAGCGAAGCGCTCCACCCCCCAGGAATGGACGCTAGCAAGTACCGCGTCAGGCTCGCGAATCCGACCCACCGCTGGACATGAAGTGATGCTGCGGCAACCGACCGTTCGGTTGTCGCACGCCTAATGGCGATTGCCGTTCAGGACCGGCGCGTGACCCCCCGTCGCGCCCGGAGTTTTCGGCCGTGCCGCAAGGGGAGCGGCGATCACTGGAGGCAGACAATGCGATTGGGACGCTGGAAGCTGGTGGCGATCAATGCAGCCGCGCTTCTGCTCCTGGCGCTCAGCGGCGGTTCGCTGCGCGCTCAGGGAACGATCACGGGGCGAGTGACGGCTCAGGGCACCAACGAGCCGGTCGGCGACGCGCGCGTGACCGTCGTGGGCACGAGCGCGGCTACCGCCACGACGCAGGATGGTCGATACACGATTCGCAACGCCCCGGCGGGCGCGCACGAGGTGCGTGTGTTGCGTGTGGGCTATCAGGAACAGAAAAAGTCGGTGACGGTCACTGCCGGACAGACGGTCACGGTCGACTTCTCGCTGGCGGCGAGCGTGGTCAAACTGCAGGATGTGGTGACCACCGCCACGGGCGAGCAGCGCAAGGTGGAGCTGGGCAACGCGATCTCCACGCTGGGCGATGTGTCCAACCGCGTGGAAACGTCGACGATCACCAACCTGGCCGATCTGATGGTGGCCAAGGCGCCGGGCGTCGTCGTGCTGCCGGCCAGCATGACGGGTGCCGCGCCGGTGGTGCGCATCCGCGGCCTCAACTCGCTGTCGTTGAACAACGACCCCATCTATATCGTGGACGGCATCCGCATCAGCTCGGGCACGATCGGCGTGTCCACGGGCGGTACGTCCGAGAGCTTCCTGAACACGCTCAGCCCGGACGAGATCGAGGACGTCGAGATCGTGAAGGGTCCCTCGGCGGCCACGCTGTACGGCACCGACGCGGCCAACGGCGTGATCGTGATCACCACCAAGAAGGGGCGGGCCGGCAACACCAAGTGGACCTGGTCGGCCGAGCAGGGACAGGTCAAGGATCGCAACAATTACCCCGCGCAGTACGCGCTCTGGGGGCACAACCCCGCGAGTCCGGCCACGCAGATCCGCTGCCTGATGGCCACCAACCTGCCGGCGGGCACGTGCGTGGTGGACAGCACCACCTCGTTGAACATCCTCAGCACCCCGGGCATCACCCCGCTCACCACCGGGAATCGCAATCAGTACGGCGTGCAGATGAGCGGCGGCTCCGAGGCGGTGCGGTTCTTCGTGGGCGGGTCGCTCGAGAACGAGCTCGGCCCCCTCAAGATGCCAGACTTCTCGGTGGCGCGGTTCAACGCCGCGGGCACCCAGATCCGCGACGAGTGGATGCACCCCGAGCAGTACCAGCAGGAGAACCTCCGCGCCAACCTCACGGCTTCGCTGAGCCCCACGTTCGACCTCACGGTCAACACCGGCTTTGCCAAGACCGACCAGCGGCTGCCGCAGGTGGACAACAACAGCTTCAGCTATCTGTACAACGCGTGGAGCAACCCGGGATTCCAGCACTCCGGGCTCGGCTACAGCAACATCGGTGCCCTGGGTGAAGACAAGCACGGGTACGCGTTCTTCACGCCCGGCGACATCTTCCAGCGGCTGGTGCAGACCGGCATCCAGCGCATCACGGCGAGCACCAACGCCAGCTGGCGGCCGCTCTCGTGGATGCAGAACGACGGGACGGTGGGCATCGACCTGGCCGTGCGCGACAACCTCACGCTCTGCCGGTTCAACGAATGCCCCAACTCGGGCACCACGCGGCAGGGCTCGATCACCGACGCTCACAACAACAACCGCGACTTCACCGCCAAGGTGATGAGCACGTCCACCTGGCAGGCCCGGTCGTGGGCCAACCTCAAGAGCACCATCGGCGCGGACTACCTGAACGCTGAGAACGACGGATCCAGCGCCAGCGGCTCGCAGCTGCCGCCGGGCGCCCAGACGGTGGGCGCGGCCGCGGTGCTCAGCGCCTCCAACATCCCGGCCACGGCCGTGAAGACGCTGGGGCTGTACATCCAGGAGCAGGCATCGCTGCGCGACCGGCTGTTCGTCACCCTGGCCGTGCGCACCGACCAGAACAGCGCGTTCGGCACGAACTTCCAGCGCGTGATCTATCCCAAGGCGAGCGTCTCGTGGATCCTGTCCGACGAGTCGTTCTTCCCCAAGTTCTCGTGGCTGGACCAGTTCCGGCTGCGCAGCGCCTACGGCGCGTCGGGCGTGCAGCCCGGCGCCACGTCGTCGCTGCAGACGTTCACGGCTTCCACGGTCAACATCAACAGCGTGGACACACCAGGCCTCCGGGCCAACGCACTCGGCAACGCCAACCTCAAGCCCGAGAAATCGTCGGAGTTCGAGGGTGGGTTCGACGCGCGGATGTGGAACAGCCGCCTGAACCTGGAGCTGACGTACTACAGCAAGCAGACCAGGGACGCGCTCATCAACCTGCCGATCGCGCCCAACGCGGCGCCGTCCACCACCAGCGTGATCGCGAATATCGCGTCGGTCAAGAACGACGGCGTCGAAGCCACGGTCAATGCGCAGCTCGTGGACCTGCACCAGATCGGCTGGGACGTGACCATCACCGCCTCGCACAACAGCAACAAGGTGGTGTCGCTGGGCACCAATCCATCCACGGGAAAGCCCTATCCCACCATCGGCACCGGCTCCATCCGCGACACCATCGGCCTGCCGGTGAACGCGCTGTTCTATCGCACCTATACCTGGAGCGACGCCAACAAGGACGGCTACATCTCGACCAGCGAAGTCACCGTGAATCCGAACTTCTCGTACATGGGATCGTCGCAGCCGCGCGATATCGTGTCGCTGCAGAACGGATTCGACCTGTTGAACCGGCTGGTGCGCATCAACGTCCTGCTGGACTACAAGGGCGGCTACAGCCTGTACAACGCCACGACGTCGTTCTATTGCCAGCAGACCAACTCCTGCTACACCGAGTCCAACCAGAAGTCGGCGCTGTGGGATCAGGCGCGCCTGGTCGCGCTCCGCTACCAGAATCCGTCCACGGGCGCAGGCTACCTGGACAACGGCCAGTTCTGGCGCCTGCGCGAGGTGTCGGCGGTGGTCAATCTGCCGCGCCGCGTGACCCGCTTCCTCGGCCACGCCGAGAGCGCCAACCTCACGCTCGGCGCCCGCAACCTCCACCTGTGGACCAAGTACACGGGCGTCGATCCGGAAGAGAACTACAACAGCTCCGGCACCGGCACCGGCGACGTGCAGAACACCTTCTCGACCACGGCGCCGCCGACGTACTTCACGTTGCGCCTCAATCTCCACTACTGATTCCTTCGAGGACGATACTCTCATGAAGAGCCATATTGATCGCGCTCGATGGACGGTCGCGGTTGCGGTCGGACTCGGGCTGACTTTGGTGGGCGCCTGTGACATGAACAAGCAGCTGCTGCAACCGCAGCAGCCCGGTGTCATCAGTCCGTCCGACGTGGTGGGCGTCACGGGCGCCGAAGCGCTACGCACCGGCGCCCTGGGCCGCTTCCGCGACTGGACCGTGGGCGGCGGCAACAACAACCAGGAGAACATGGTGCTGGAGACGGGCCTGTTCACCGACGAGTACAAGTCGGGCGACACCTTCTCCCAGCGCAACTCGTGGGACCAGCGCAACGTGCAGTCCAACGACGCGGTGGTCTCCCCGGCGTACACCACCATGCAGCAGGCCCGCGGCGGCATCCAGGACGCGATCCTCGCGCTGCAGCAGTACGTGCCGGGCACGCCGTCGGAAACCGGGCAGATGTACTTCCTGCTCGGCTACACCGAGATGCAACTGGGCGAGTTCTTCTGCAACGGCATCGCGCTCGGTTACACGGTGAACGGCTCGCCCAACTACACGCAGCCCCTCACCAACCAGGCCGTGTTCACCGTGGCCGGCACGCACTTCGATTCGGCGCTGGCGCTGACCACCGGCACCGACGCGTTCAGCGTGCAGATCCACAACGCGGCGGCCATCGCCAAGGCGCGCAATCTGGTGGATCTGGGCCAGTTCACGCAGGCCGCGGCCGCGGTGGCCGGCGTTCCCACCAACTACCAATTCACGATGACGTACGCCCAGACCAGTCAGGACAACGACATCTGGATCATGACCACCAACGTGCGCCGGTATACGGTGGGTGACAGCTTCGACATCGTGAACGGCGCCACGAACATCATCAAGAATGCGCTGCCGTTCGCGTCGGCCGGCGATCCTCGCGTGCCCGTGACCGGAGCCACGAACAACTTCGCCACCAAGTCGTTCGACGGCGCCACGGCGTACGTCGGTCAGGCGCTGTGGGGCCGGGACGACCCGAACGTGATCGTGTCGGGCATCGACGCGCGGCTGGTGGAAGCCGAGGCCAAGCTGCAGGCGGGAGACATCCCGGGGATGATGGTGATCCTGAATGCGCTGCGGGCCAGCACGCAGACGCTCGGCGTGTACAAGGTGCCGGTCATGACCGCACTCGCCACGCCGGGGAACGCCACCGACGCGCGGGCCCTGTTCTTCCGCGAGAAGGCCTTCTGGCAGTTCGGCCGCGGGATCAGGATGGGCGATCAGCGCCGGCTCATCAGGCAGTACCACCTGACGCAGGACAACGTGTTCCCCACCGGCGTCTTCTTCAAGAACGGCACCTACGGCACGGACGTGAACTTCCCCGTACCGGACGTCGACAAGAGCAATCCCAACTTCACGGGGTGCATCGACCGCAACGCCTGATCCCTCGGGACGGGCCGCGTGGTGAGCGGCACGATGGGATGCTGGGAACGTGGGGGGCGACGATGGTCGCCCCCCACGTTCGTTTCCCGCGCGGCAGCGCCGCCGCCGCGGTCACTTGCAGTGGCGGGTTGACGCGGGCGCGTCGCGCTGCGAGCATCATGCAACCTCGGAGCGACGATGACGCCACCTTCCGGAATGTCCGACGGACCCCAGCCCGGCCCCCTGGCCGGCGTGCTGACCGACAACCCGCAGCCGGGCACCATGCCGCACGGGTTCTTCGGCCATCCACGCGGCCTCTCGACCCTGTTCTTCACGGAGATGTGGGAGCGCTTCAGCTACTACGGCATGCGCGCGTTCCTCATTCTCTACATGGTGCACGTGCTCGGCTTCGACGACCGTCACGCCGGCTCGGTGTACGGCACGTACACGGGGAGCGTCTGGGCGGCCACGATCTTCGGCGGCATCATCGCCGACCGGTGGCTGGGGCAGTACAAGAGCGTGCTCATCGGCGGCATCATCATCGCGCTCGGGCACTTCACGCTGGCGTTCCACCCGCTGCCGTTCTTCTATGGCGGGCTGGCGCTGATCGTCATCGGCACGGGGCTCCTCAAGCCCAACGTGAGCGGCATCGTCGGGTCGCTGTACGAGACCAACGACGCGCGTCGCGACGCCGGCTTCTCGATCTTCTACATGGGCATCAACCTCGGGGCCGCCATCGGTCCGTTCATCGCCGGCTACCTGGCCCAGGAGGTGGATTGGCATCTCGGGTTCGCCTGCGCCGGCGTGGGGATGACGTTGGGCCTCATTCAGTACGTGCGCGGCCGGCGGCATCTGCAGCCGGCCATCGACCGGCTCGAGCGACAGCGGCGTGAGGCGGCCCAGGCGGCCGCGGCGGCCAAACGCCTGCGGGCGGCAGGCGGCGCGCAGGCCGCGTCGGCGGAGCCGGTGTTCTGGGGATTCACCAAGGTGGAGTGGAAGCGGCTGGCCGCGATGGCGGTGTTCTTCGCGTTCGCGGCCGTGTTCTGGGGCGCCTACGAGCAGGCGGGCTCCACCCTGAACCTGTTCGGCGACCGCTACACCCGCACGGTGATCCTGGGCTACAGCTTCCCGTCCAGCTGGTTCGTATCGGTCCAGGCGATTTTCGTGATCCTGCTCGCGCCGGCGTTCGCGTGGCTCTGGATGCGGCTCGGGAAGCACGAGCCGTCCACGCCCGCCAAATTCGCGGCCGGCCTGTTCTTCATCGGGATGTCGTTCGTGCTGCTGCTCATCCCGGCGTACGCGCTGCAGGCCTCGCCGAGTATTCGCGTGGCCCCGTTCTGGCTCATCGGCTGCTATTTCATCCAGGAGTTGGGCGAGTTGTCGTTGTCGCCGGTGGGACTCTCGGTGTTCACCAAGCTCGCGCCGGTGAAGATCGTGGGCCTGATGCTCGGCGTGTGGTTCCTGGCCGACGCGGTGGGGAACAAGGCGGCGGGGTACGCGGCGGGGTTCATCTCGTCCGCGCCGCTCCCCGAGTTGTTCGGCGTGATCGCGGGCGTGTGTCTGGGCGCGTCGGTCGTCGCGGCGCTGATGATCAAGCCCGTGAAGGGGCTGATGGGCGGGGTGCACTGACCCGCCTGTCGGCTCAGCGCGTGAGCCAGATGAAGGTCACGCAGCCCGATGACGCGATGGTTCCCGAGGCGTTTGCCATGGCAGCTGCCGCCATGCTGGCGCCGATGTCCAGCGCTCCCGCGCCCGGGTCGGTATGGGGCGCGCCGGCCGGCAGGTCCGTGGTCGTGTACGTCTCGATGCCGGCGACGTCGAACGGACTGACCAGGGCGTCGATCCCCTCGTTCAGGACGTGTCCCGTGCGCCGCGGCAGGAGCACGTGCACGCCGTCGATGTAGACGTTGCCCTCACAGATGCCGCGCCCGAAGTAGTGGGCGTCGGACACCAGCATCAGCCCCTGGATCTTGTCGCCGGTGATGAATGCCGTGGAGGGCGCGGCGCTGGTGAGACGTCGTTCGTAGAAGCCGTCGCGCCGGAGCGTCGTGCTGGTGTCGCTCTTCCCGAGCCAGACGGCATGGCCGCCCACGACGACGATCGTGGGCAGCAGGTGTCCCATGCGGAGCAGCGTCGTGGTGACCGGCGTCGAGTCGGCCAACGACATCGGGACGGCCAGGAGCGCGGGCTGGTATCCCAGCTTCTTGATCGTGACCACCGTGCCGCCGGTGTCGGCAAAGAAGACCGCGGCCGTTCCGGTCTTCGTGGTGCGCGTGGTGAGGTGGGTGAGCATGTCCGAGACGTCGGCGCCCTCGATCGGTTCGCCGGTCTCCTCGTCGAACACGCCGAGTACGCGGAAGTGCACAGGCCGGGTGGCGCTGGTGTCGGGCCGTGCGGCTGCGCGGGCGGTGTCCGCCTGGGCGCGGGCCGGGCGGGAGGCGATGACCAGTGCGCCGGCCGCCGCGAGCCAGGCGGCAAGGGGTGGGAATCGCGGGCGCATCGGTCGCAGCATGGGGGCTCCCGGGGATGCCGGTGGAATCCATTCGCGGACTCTGATACAACAATTGTATACAGTCCCTGCGGTGTCAAGCACGTGCTCCCCGGCCGGCCATTGCGAGCCGGCTTGCGTGCGGCGGGGAGACGCCCTACTATTGTCCGTATGTACGGACAATATGACAATTGCTCCCCCTGCGCACCTCCGCTCCTGCCGGATGCTCGTGACACCCGCTGCCCGCGGTACCGGAGGCTGTGCCGATCATGACTGGCGAGATGTCTGCGTTCACCTTTCTCGTGGAAGTGTTCGGGGCCTCCATCGCCGGCGGGGTTCTCGGGTCCATCGCCGGCATCGGCGGCGGCGTGATCATCGTCCCGGTGCTCACCGTGTTCCTGGGGATGGACATCCGGTATGCCATCGGCGCCAGCATCGTTTCGGTGATCGCCACCTCGAGCGGCGCCGGCGCCGTGTACGTCAGGGACCGCATCACCAACATCCGCATTGCCATGTTCCTGGAGGTGTTCACCGCACTGGGGGCGATCATCGGCGCCGCGCTCCTCGCCCCCTACATCCCGGTGAACTGGCTCTCCATCCTGTTCGGCATCACTCTCCTGACCTCGCTCATCCCGATCTTTCGCAAGTTCGGCGAGGAACTGCCCGAGGGCGTCGTGGATGATGCCATGGCCCGCCGGCTCCGCCTCGACGGCTCGTACTTCGACAAGCGCCTCAATCGCGAGGTCACCTACCACGTCACGGGCATCCCGCTGGCCTCGGGCTACATGTTCGTGGCCGGCATCGTCTCCGGGCTCCTCGGCATCGGCGCCGGCGTGGTGAAGGTGCTGGCGCACGAGATCGCGATGAAAGTGCCGTCCAAGGTGTCCACCGCCACCAGCAACTTCATGATCGGCGTGACCGCGGCGGCGGCGTCCGGCGTCTATCTCAACCGCGGGCTGGTGCTTCCCTTCGTCGTCGCGCCGGTGGCCACCGGGGTCCTCGTGGGAGCGTTCGCCGGGACCAAGCTGATGGAGCGGATGTCCAACAACCACATCCGCCTGGTGTTCGCGGTGGCGCTCGCACTGATCGGGGGACAGATGCTCGTTCGCGGACTGGGGGTACTCTGATGACTGTCGACGACACGACCCACGGCGCGGCCGGTCCGGTCCGCCACGAAGATCGCATTGCCATCGAGGACGTCTCGAGCTGGGTGCTGCGGATCGGCGTGGTGGCGAGCGTGGTCATCCTGCTCGTGGGCCTGGTCCTCTCGTTCGTCCATGGCGGGCTGACGCGGCACATCATGGAGACCAAGACCTTCGACCTCAACTTCGCCGCGCTGCGCCAGGGGATCATGACCCTCCAGGGATTCGCGTGGCTCGAACTCGGCATCTTCGTGCTCGTGCTCACGCCCATCCTTCGTGTGTTCACGGCGATGGTGCTGTTCGCGTTCGAAGAGCACGACGTGCTCTACACCAGCGTCACCTTTCTCGTGCTCGTGATGACCCTGGGGTCGCTGCTGTTCATTCACTGATCGGACGGCTCATGGAAGCGCTGAACCGCGAGAGTCCGATGCCGTTGTGGGCGCAGCTGGAAGCCCTGCTGCGTGCCCGCATCGCCTCGGGCGAGTTCGCGGATCGCTTTCCCACCGATGCCGAACTGGTCCGCAGCTACGGCGTGAGCCGGCACACGGCGCGCGCCGCGATCGCGCGGCTGCAGGCCGATGGGCTGGTGGAGCGGGAGCGCGGACGCGGCAGCCGGCTGCCGGTGGCCGCCGAACTCGAACAATCCATCGCGCCATTCTACAGCCTTGCCGCATCGATCAGCGGGAAGGGGATGGCCGAGCATTCCCTGGTCCAGCGCCAGGCGCTGGAGCGCAACGGGGAGGCCGCGTCACGCCTGGGCCTCGCGCCAGGCACCGGGCTGGTGCACATCCAGCGGATCCGCTTTGCGGGGGACGAGCCGCTCGCCCTGGACGATTCGTGGATCGTCGCCGATGCCGGCGATGCCCTGTTGCGGGCGGACCTTGGCCGCGGCTCGCTGTATGAACTGCTGGCCGGCCTGGCCAACGTGCGCGTCACCGGCGGGACGGAGCGGATCCGTGCCGCGCTGCCCGGCGCCCCCGTGCGCAAGTTGCTCGCGCTCCCGCGGGGCGAAGCCATCCTGGTGGTGGAGCGGGTGGCGTTTGCCGGCGACCGTCCGGTGGAGTATCGGCACAGCGAGGTGCGCGGCGATCGCTTTGCGTTCGTGGCCAACTGGAGCCGTCTGCCGCCGGCCCTCTGAGGCCACGGTCGCCAGACGACGAGTGACCCGGGCGGGTCTCGAACCCGCGACCTACGGATTAAAAGTCCGTTGCTCTACCAGCTGAGCTACCGGGTCGTGATGCAGCAAACTTCGCACATCGAAAAGAACTACACAACTCGGGTAAACGGGGCAGGGAACGGCTGACGGCGGGAGCTACGCCCACGCTTGCGCGACCGACGCGCGGGGCCCGCCCTACGCCTGCTTCGAGAACGCCGTCCCGAACAGCCGGTCCCAGTATCGCATGGTCACGCCGAAGTTCACTTCCGGAATGGCGTGGTGGATGCGATGCTGGGACTGGAGATGCCGGTACCAGGCGAACGGCAGCTTGTAGTGGTGCAGGCTGTGATGGAAGAAGCTGTAGCCCACGAACCCCGCAAACCATCCGGCGAGCAGTGCCGAGAAGCCGTGTACGCCGAGGCCCGTGGCCACGAACTGCTGCAGGGGCACGAACAGGATCGGCGTGACGATGAACGGCATGGCGATGTACGCCGTGGGATTCTCGTGATGCCGGTCGTGGCCCCGGCGCGTGATCGCCAGGCCCGGGACGTGGTACACCCAGCGGTGAAAGACGTATTCCGAGAACGTCCACGCGAATACGCCGGCCACGAACAACCCCGCGATCTCGATGCCGCCCACACGCAGGCGGAGCACGTCCCACGCCAGGAAAAACAGCATCAGCGACAGGTCCATCGCGTACGTCGCCCAGTAATTGCCCCTGGATTCCGACAGCCGCACCAGCCACGAGTCCGGCGGCTGGTCGATCGGGGACATTCCGTCATGAGCCAAGGTCGCCGTCCAGGTCGGGGGTGAAGGCACCGCCGGGCTACAGCCTGGCGCTCGTCGTGACACCGATCGCCACCGTCAGCACGGTTCGGACGATTTGACTCGATTGGGCCCCAAACGTCGCACATCGCCCGGGCGGGCGCAACTCGACGCCCTGGTGAGCGCCTTGCGCAAAGACGCATATTCACTCGCCCGCAACGGCATAGGGTGTTCGGCGGGTCGGCGGGTCGGCGGGTCGGCGGGTCGGCGGACCGGAGGAGGGAGCGTGGCCAGAGAACAGGGGCTCCAGCGCCAACTGCTCAAGCACGTGCTGCGCAACTCCGGTGGCATGAGCGCGGGCGAACTGCTGTTCGACCCCGTCACCGCGCTCCCCGGGCTGCCGCTGTTCGTGCGGCAGGTGGAGGAGGCGCTCCGTAGCCGCAAGACGGTGGGCATTCTCACGGTCAACATCGCCCGGTTCTCGAAACTCGAGGATGTGTACGGCTGGGAGCTCTTCGACGGCATCGTCCGCGGGGTGGCCCATGCGCTCAGGGAGATCAAGGACGAATCGCTGCGAAAGGACGATGCGCTCGCCGAGCTCACGATCAACGGAAACGTGTTCATCCTGATGCTGTCGCCGGCCCGGACCGCGAGGACGTTCAAGTTCAGCGATCTGCTGATGATCAAGGCGCGCATCGCCGAGCGGCTCGACGCCCACGTCGCGAAGACCCTGCATCCGGACCTGGTCTACCGGTTCAATTACTTCATCGGCGCGGCGATGATGAAGAAGGATCCCGCGGTCCGGCTGGAGCGGCTGATCTATCGCACCATCGACGAGGCGCTCGCCGACGCGACGTCGGAGGAACACGAACTCGTGCGGCGGCGGGCGCGCAAGCTGCGGGCGATCCTCACCGGCCGCCGCCTCATCACGCAGTTCCAGCCCATCCTCGACCTCCGCTCCCACCGCGTGCTCGGGTACGAGGCGCTGAGCCGCGGGCCGAAGGGGGAATTCACCTCGCCGGACGTGCTCTTCCGGATCGCCTATGAGGCCGACCTGGTCGTCAAGCTCGATGCCGTGTGTCGCGGGAACGCCGTGCGCTCGATCGGCAAGCTGGAGTCCGATCAGCTTCTGTTCATCAACATGGAGCCGAGTTCGATCTTCGATCCCAGGCTCATGGAGTCCATCCCGGCGCGTCGCAGGTCGCAGATCGTTTTCGAAATCACTGAACATGCCGCGATCGCCGACTTCCAGACCTTTCGACAAGCCGTGCAGATCGTGAAGCAGTGCGGCCTCAAGTTCGCCATGGACGACGTGGGGTCCGCGTATTCGGGGCTGCGCATCGTGTCGATGATCGAGCCCGACTTCATCAAGCTCGACATGGAGCTCACGCGCGAGGCGCGGCACAACCGGGTGAAGTTGGAGCTCCTCAAGGCCATGGTGGGCTTCTGCGCCGACGCCCGGATCCCGATGATCGTCGAGGGGATCGAAACGCCGGAGGAGCTGGATACGGTGACCCAACTCGGCGTGCAGCTGGTGCAGGGGTACCTGATCGGCCGTCCGGCGGCGCTTCCGGTCAGGGGAAAGGCGCGGCCGGCGCGTGCGATCCCGTCATAGGGCGGCGTCGAGCGGTCGGTGCCGCTTGAAGATGAATTCCGGCGCCAACGCGATCCCGATCACCGTCACCGGCAGGATCTGCTGCGCCTGGATGAGGATGGCCACCGCGATCGCGGCGCTCTGATTGAAGCCGAACGCGACGGCCGCCGCGGCGTAGAGCGCCTGGAACAGGCCCACGTTCCCCGGCGTCAGGTGCACCACGAATCCCAGGTTCACCGCGATCACCGCGGCCACCGACCCCGTGAGGGTGATGGGAAAGTGCACCGCCGCCGCCGTCAGATGAAACGTCGCGATCTGCAGCACCCACGATCCCACCGACAACAGCAGCGCTTGTACGATCGATGCCCCGGTGGACAGGTGCGAGATGGTGTGCATGAACGTCCTGCCGTGCCCGCGCAGCTTCTCGAAGCGCCGGCCGCCCGTCGCGGCAAGCCCTTCGCCGATGTCCATGCGATACAGCACGATCATCAACGCGGCGAGGGCGGCGAGGGTGGCCGTGGCCTCGGGCCGCCAGCGCGCTACCTCCCCGGGCAGCGGCAGCACCCAGAGGCCCAGCACCACCACCAACACGTACCCCACGAATCCGGTCAACCGGTCGAGCGTGAGGGTGGCGAGCACCTTGGAGTGGCTCACGTGCGTCGCGCGCGCCACGAAGACGACCTGCGCCGCCTCGCCTCCGTTGGCCACCAGCACATTGTTGAGCCCCGCTCCCGCGAACGTCGCTTTGAGCGCCAACCCAAACGATGGCGCGCCGACGCGTCGCAGGAACAGCCACCACCGCACGCCCTTGAGCGCCAGCGAGACGAGGTTCACGACGAGGGCCGCGACGAGCAGTTGCGGCGACGCCGTTCGGATCTCCCGCCAGGTGACTCCCCACTGCACATGGCGGGCGGCCACCACCAGGAGCACGATGGTGGCCAACGAGACCGCGACGCGCAGGAACCGGCCGAGCACGGTCCTCGCGCGGCCCGGTGCCGTGGGGCTGGGCACCGCTCCGGCCGTGTGTGAAGCCGGCGGCATCGAGGGGGCGCGCGGCGGAGCCATGGGATGAAGCTACCCACTTTCATGAAGCGAGATCGACCCCGTGCCGGCTCAATAGGTTGGGGCCGCACGGATCGCCCCCCCCCAACCGGGGCCCCCCACGCCCCCCAAAGGCCGCCCCCAGGTTGCCAATTGTGCAGCGGCGCGAAGTATGCTATCATTGAGGATGCAGTAACGGCGCCGTCCGGCGTCGGACATCCCTGGGGCGGACGAGGACCCGGCAGCATGCGGGTCCTTTTTTCTTCAGGGAGCTCCTTCGGGAGGCCATCGTGATGGCGTCATTCACGAACACACCAGGTACGTCGGCCAGTACGGCATCACCGGACTCCGACACACCACACATTTAGGGGTTCCACCATGCGTACGACCGGCACTGTCAAGTGGTTCAACGACGCCAAGGGCTTCGGTTTCATCACTCCCGCGGACGGCCAGAAGGATTGCTTCGTGCATCATTCGGCCATCCAGGGCGGCGGCTTCAAGTCGCTGGCCGAAGGCGAGAAGGTTGAGTTCGACGTCGTGCAGGGCCAGAAGGGCCCGGCGGCTGAGAACGTCACCAAGCTCGGCAACTAACACGGCTGCGTTGGGCCGCCTCGGCGGCCCGTCCAATGCCCCGCTCGACCTCAGGTCGGGCGGGGCATGGTGCATTCTGGGGGGACGTTTCGCGCCCGCCGACTGGCAGCGGGCAACGCCTACTGCGTGGGTTGGCCGAGGGTGGCTGGCAGCCCCAGTGACCGCAGCACCGCCAGGAACTGCGGGCTGGACCGGATGGGATCGAAAATCGGCGCCCGCAACGGTTCGAGGCTGAACTGTGGCGCGCGGTCCCTGGCCGCCGACTGGAGCGCCTGCAGCGCGGCCGTGGTGTCGCCCAATCCCAACATGGCGTGGGCAGCGGTGAGCGCCGCATCGGGGCTCTTGGCCTTGGCCGCCGCGTCGGCGATGGACCGGGCCTGCTGCGCATCGCCCGCCTTGGCGTACGCATAGGCCAGCATGTTCGATACCGCGTTGGACGCCGGGTGCCGCAGGGTGGCCAGGCGACGCGCCGCCTCGAGCGGGGCAAGGGCCGAGTCGGCGTCCCCGCCGAACAGGTACACCATGCCGAGGGCCAGGTGCGGGTTGTATATCGCGGAGTCCAGTACCAGGGCACCGCGTGCCGCGGTCAGGGCGCGCGCATGGTTGCCGGAAATGGCCAGGGCCACGGCGTAGGCGGCAAGAGTGGTGGCCGACGTCTGATCGAGGACCGTGGCGCGGCGCAGTTCGGCCACCGCCTCGGTCACCCGGCCCTGCACGAGCAGGTTCTGGCCCAGGCCCAGGTACGAGGCGGCGTTGCGCGGATCGATGGAGATGGCCTTGCGGTAGTCGCGTTCGGCGTCGGTCCACCGGAAGGCGGCGTTGTACAGCGCGGCGCGGGCTTCGTAGGCATCGGCCAGCGTGCTGTCGAGGGCGATGGCGCGCGTGGCGGCCACGATGCCGCGGGCCACGGCGGAGTCGGCGGGGTTGGTCTCGTCGAGCGGGAGCAGCGAGTACGCCCGCGCCTTGAGCGCGTATGCCTTGGCGAACGTGGAGTCGCGGAGGAGCGCGCTGCTCAGGGTGTCGATGGCCCGGTGCAGGGCGCGGGCGCCGCGCCGGCTCACGTAGCCGGTGGCGATGGTGTAGGCCTGGTACGCCGTGTCGTCCTTGGTGCCGCGGTCCGCCAGCGCCCGCGGCGACGACCCCAGCTGTGGCTCGAGGGCCTGGACGATGGACGAGGAGATGTCCTGCTGCACCGCGAACATGTCGCGCATGGTGCGATCGAAGACGTCGGCCCACACGGAGAATCCGCTGGCGGTGCTGACCAGGCGGGCGGTGATGCGCAGGCGCGTGCCGTCCTGTTGCACGGTGCCTTCGAGCACGTACCCCACGTGGTACTTGGCGCCCAGTTCCTGCTCGGTGGGGTACTGGTTGGGTCCCACGGTGGCGGGAGCGCGGAGGGCCACGCGCAGGCCCGGCAGCTGGGTGAGCTCGCTCACGAGTTCGCTGGTGATGCCGTCGGCCAGGTATGCGTCGGTGGAGTCGGCGCTCAGGTTGACGAACGGCACGACGAGCACGGCGTGCGTCTGGGTGGAGTCGGCGGCCAGCGTGGCGGGGGGAATGAGTGGCGTGCGGCGGCTGCGCACGACGCCGGTGACCGCGGCCGCCACGACCACCAATGTGACGAGGGCGGCGGCGACGCGGCGCCGCCGCCTGCGCGGCATGCTGAGGGTGGCCACGGCGCCGTCGCTGACGACGCTCGGATCCTCCAGGGCATTCACGATCTCGCGTGCCGTTTGCGGGCGGTGGTCGCGGTCCTTTTCCAGGCATTGCATGATCAACGCCACGAGCCGCGGGGGCAGCCCGGCCCGGATGTCGCCGAGCGGGCGCGGCGTCTGGGAGAAGTGCGCGGCGAGGAGCGCCTGGGGCGTGAGGGCGGCGAACGGCGGGCCGCCGGCCAGCATCTCGTACGCCATCACGCCCAGCGAGTAGATGTCGGCGCGGCCGTCCACGTCGGGGTCGGCGGCGATCTGCTCGGGCGCCATGTAGGCCGGCGTGCCCACCGTGGTGCCCACCTGCGTGAGGAAGCTGGACGCCGGCGCTCTGGCGGCGCGCTGGGCCGAGAGCACGGCCTTGGCGACGCCGAAATCGGTGACCATCGCCGAGCCCGAGGCGAGGAGCACGTTGTCGGGTTTGATGTCGCGATGCACGATGCCGCGTTCGTGCGCGTAGGCCAGCGCGCGGGCCACGTCGCGGAGGATGGTCACCACCTCGCGCACCGGCATCGGCCCCGACTGCATCATGTGCGCGCGGAGCGACTCGCCTTCGATGAACGGCATCGTGAAGTAGGGCAGGCCGTCCACCTCGCCCGACGTGAGCACGCCCACGATGTGGGGATTCTGCAGCGTGGCGGCCACGAGGATCTCGCGCGTGAACCGATCGAGCGACACGGCGGCCGCGAGCTCTGGCGACACGACTTTGACCGCAACCCGCCGGCTCAACGCCTGGTCGAAGGCCACGAACACACGCGACATGCCGCCGCCGCCGAGTTCGCGCTCGACGGTGTACGTGGGGCCCAGCGTATGTTGCAGCGCGTCGCGGATTTCAGTCATGAATGGTAGAGTGCCGTACGCGTGCGGGTGGCGCACCCGACCCCGTTCGCGCTCGTCGATGCCACTGTCAGAGTATACGCTCCGCGGGCAGAAAGCGCGGCGTTACCGCTGCTCTGAACATACGCGCCGCGTGCCCCTTTTGTTCCCGCGCGGTGTCGTCGGATTGCCCACACGGGATCCGCCGTTTCGCCGACGGCGCCCGTGGGCTACTCTCCTCACATTGCCTGCCACGCGCCCATCCGTGCAACCCCATGGAGGAGATGTGCCGGTTACCGAGAACCCGAATGCGGGCCAGACGCCGGCCCCTGAATCGCCGGTGCCGCAGGCCCCGTCGCTGGGGCCGATCCTCGCGCCCCGGAGCATCGCCGTGGTGGGGGCGTCGCGGACGCCGGGGACGATCGGCCACCAGTTATTGACCAATTTGATCACCGAAGGGTTCACCGGCGCCGTATACCCGGTGAACGCCAAGGCGCGCGCCGTGTGTTCCGTGCGAGCGGTGCCCTCGGTGTCGGACCTTCCGGAGCCGCCCGACCTGGCGGTGATCTGCGTGCCCAAGGAATCGGTGTTGGAGGTGGCGGACGAATGCGGCGCGATGGGCGTGCGCGGGCTGGTGGTGATCTCGGCCGGATTCCGCGAGGTGGGGGGCGACGGAACGGCGCTCGAGCGCGCGCTCGTGGACCAGGTGCGCCGCCACGGCATGCGCATGATGGGGCCCAACTGCATGGGCGTGATCAACACGCATCCCGGCATCTCGATGAACGCCACGTTCGCGCCCGGCATGCCGCCCACGGGCCACGCCGCGTTCGTGTCGCAGTCGGGGGCGCTGGGAGTGAGCGTGCTGGACTACGCGCGCGAGTACGGCATCGGGATCGCGCAGTTCGCGTCGGTGGGCAACAAGGCCGACGTGAGCGGCAACGATCTGCTCGAGCACTGGGAGCATGACGACAACGTGCGCGTGATCCTGATGTACGTGGAGAATTTCGGGAATCCGCGAAAGTTCCTGGAGATCGCCTCGCGGATCACGCGGCAGAAGCCGATCGTCGTGGTGAAGTCGGGGCGCTCCCGGGCGGGCGCGCGGGCCGCGTGGTCGCACACCGGCGCGCTCGCGGCTAGCGACACGGCGGTGGACGCGCTGCTGGCGCAGGCCGGCGTGCTGCGGGCGGCGTCGGTGGAGGAGTTGTTCGACATCGCGATGGCGCTGGGCGTGACGGCGCTGCCGCGGTCGCGTCGCACGGCCATCGTCACCAACGCCGGCGGGCCGGGGATCCTGGCGGCCGACGCGCTCGACGCGGCCGGCCTCGACGTGGTGGAGCTGAGCGCGCAGACGGTGGACGCGCTGCGGCCGCTGTTTCCGCCCGAGGCGTCGATCCGCAATCCGCTGGACATGATCGCGTCGGCCACGCCCGACGGCTACCGGCGCGCGGTGACCGCGTTCCTGGCCGATCCTGCCGTGGACGCCGTGCTGCCGATCTTCATTCCGCCGCTCAATTCGGAGCAGGAGGCGGTGGCGCAGGCGATCGCCGAGGCGGCGCGCACCAATCGCGACAAGCCGGTGCTGGCGGTGCTCATGGGCCGCCGCGGACTGCCGGAGGGGCGCGCCGAGCTGCACGCGGCGGGGATTCCCGCGTACGTGTTTCCCGAATCGGCGGCCCGCGCGCTGGCGGCGCTCAATCGGTACCGGGACTGGATCTCGCGGGAGCCGGAGCCGGCGGTGGCGCTGCCCGTGGATCGCGACGCGGCGGCCGCCATCGTGCGCCGCGCGTTGGCCGAGGGGCGTGAGCACCTGAGCGAATTCGACGCGCTGCAGGTGCTGGCCGCGTACGGCATTCCGGTGGCGCAGGCTACGCTGGCCACGGGGGCCGACGCCGCGGCTGAAGCGGCGTGCGCGCTCGGCTTTCCGGTGGCGCTCAAGATCGTCTCGCGCGACGTGATCCATAAGAGCGATGTGGGCGGCGTGCGTCTCGGGGTGCGGTCGGCGGCCGAGGCCCGCGCCGCGTTCGACGAGATCATGGCGGCGGTGGCGTCGCACGCGCCCAATGCGCGCGTCGACGGCGTGCTCGTGCAGCGCCTGGTGCAGGGCGGCCACGAGACGATCGCCGGCGTGGTGCGCGATCCCACGTTCGGACCGCTGGTCATGTTCGGGCTGGGCGGCGTGTTCGTGGAGGTGCTGCGCGACGTGGTGTTCCGGATCGCGCCGCTCGACCGCCGCACGGCCAACGAGATGGTGCGCGGCATCCGCGGACTCGGCATCCTCACCGGCGCGCGGGGCACCGAGCCGGCCGATCTCGCGGCGATCGCCGATGTCCTGCGGCGGCTGGCCCAGCTTGCGCTGGACCAGCCGGAGATCCTCGAGCTGGACGTGAATCCGTTGTTGGCGCAGGGGGGCGGCGCCATGGCCCTGGACGCGCGGGTGCGGTTGGCCCCCGCGCGCTGACCCGCGCTACTTGGGGAGCCGCGGGCTGGGGAGGCTCACCAGCACCGACGTGATGAGCAGCACGAGGCCGGCGAACGCGAGTTCGAGGCGAGCCGACCGCTGGATCTTGGCCGACGCGGCGTGCGTGCCGAGCGACGGCCGCACGCGGCGCCAGTTCCAGGCGCCCAGGGCGAGCACGATCGCCACCACGCACAGCTTGACGACCAGCGCGATGCCGTACGAGGTGGTCCAGAGCGCCGCCACGAACTTGAGGTGGCGCACGGCGGTGACCACGCCCGAGAGCACGAGCACGGCCACCGAGATCAGGGCCAGGGGCGAGAAGGCATTGATGAGATCGGCGATGGTGAGCGCCTTGTCCTCGTGCGTCTGATCGCTGCCCAGCACCGCGGGCACCGCGATCGTCATCAGCACGAACAGCGTGCCGATCCAGAGCGAGCCGGCGAGCACGTGCACCGGATTCACCAGCGTCTGCCAGTGCAGGCTGAGGATGTTCACCAGCGCCGCGGCCACGGTGGCGAATCCGGCCAGCGGCCAGCCGGCCGGCACGCGCGCCAGCGCGAGCAGGAAGCCGACGATGGCCAGCGCGGCGAGGACGAGCCGCACTCCCGTCTCGCCCTGGCCCGCCGTGAGGATGGTGGCGAGCGCGAGGTGGCGCTCCGCCATCACGCGCGCGATCCCTGCCGCCAGCAGGCCCGTGGCGAGCAGCATGCCCACCAGCCCGACGCCGGCGGCGCGCCGCGAGGCGATGGTCAAGATCGTGGTGCGCGGCGCGTCGGCGTCGGGGCGACCGAGCGCGCGCCCGAGCACACCATACCGGAGGCCGATGACGCCGAGGGAGAGATACTGGCCGATGAAACCGAGCAGTTCGCGAAGCGGGTCCGACAAGTTCATGGGACAGCCCGTGGTGAAAGGTGGATCGGTGCGCGGGGCACCCGTCCAACCTATCCCACCGCCCGGGATTTGGAAAATCCTCGGGGGCGGCTATCCCACGCGGGCGCGCAGCGCGGCGATGATGCGCTCCGCGGAGGGCCCGAGCTGCGCGCTCACCGCTTGGACCATCGCCACGTCGGCGGCGGTATATGCGCCGGAGGCGCCGGTGGTGGCCTCGTTCTGGATGCGACGCGCCAGCTTGCGAATGGCGGCCGTATTCTCGTGGGTCTCCGCCTCGCGCGCCGACGCGGCCTCCACGCTCACCGCGTAGCGCACGAGCGTCATGGCGTCGTTCATCGAGAGCGGCAATCGGGTCTCGGCGTCGTCGGCGATCATCGTGCGCTCCTCGGGGTGGCTACTGGAAGATACCCCATCCGCCGGGCGCGCGGCGCGGCGTGGTCAGTCGGTGAGCCCGGGGCGGTCGCGGACGGTCATCATCGTGCCCTGCATGAGGGCCACCAGGGTGCCCTCGCCGGCGGCGTCTCCGTCGTGGGCGCGCAGCTCCCCCTCACACACGGTGATCGTGCGGCCGGCCCGGCGCACGCGGCCCACGGCCACGAATCGACGGCCGGCGGCGGGCGCCAGCATGTTCACCTTGAACTCCACGCTCAACACGGCGGCGCCGGGCGGCATCAGCGTGAGCGCCGCGTAGCCGCACGCCGAGTCCACCACCGACGACACCACGCCGGCGTGCAGGAATCCGTGCTGTTGCGTGAGCGCGTGGCGGAACGGCAACTCGATGGCCACCTCGCCGGGCCGCACCACCGCGAGCGAGGCGCCCAGCGTGGCCATGAAGCTCTGGCGCGCGAAGCTGTCGCGCACCCGCTGCTCGAACGCCGGATCGACGGGCTCGAACCCGGTCATGGCGCGCCCCCGCGCGCGATCACGCGGCCGGCGTGGCCGAACGCAGTTCCGACGGCGGCACGGCGCCGATGGATCGGGTGCTCCCGCCGAGCAGGCGGCGGTGGTAGTCCACCTGGCCAAGGTGGAAGGTGAGATGCGTGGCGAGATGGATGAGCATGTCGGCCGTGGACACCTGGTGGCCCGACACGCTCTGCGGGAAGGTCTGCGCGAGCTCGGGCTCGGTGAGCCGCGCCGTCACGGCGCCGATCTCGGCGCACGCCAGATCGATCTCCCGCAACAGTTCAACGCGCGGAACATCGCGCGTGGCGAACTCGGCGTCGCGATGGCGCAGGTAGCCCGTGCCGCCGAGGAGCGCGCCCACGAAGTGGCGCAGGTTGCCGGCCAGGTGGAGCGTCAGCGTTCCCGCCGAGTTCGGAATGGCGGGGGTGAGGCGCCAGATGTCGGCTTCGTCGTCGTACGCTTCGAGTTCGCGGCGCAGCCCGTGCAGATCGCGCACGAGCACGCCGCCGATCAGTTCCGCGGTGGTCATCTGTGGCTCGTCTCGTGAAAGTGGGCGGTCAATGGCGCACGGCCGAGTCGATGAACTTGGTGAGATCGGCGCGGAACCGCGTCATGGACGGCTGGTCGATGTACACCATGTGTCCGGCGGTGAACCGGCCCACCGTGATGTCGTTGCGGCGGACTTCCGGCGACACATTGAGGTGCGCCAGCGTCCATTCCACGGCGTAGTACGGCGTGGCCGCGTCGTAGTAGCCTTCGGCCACGTAGAGCTTCATCCACGGATTCTTGGCGAAGGCGCGCTCGAGGTTGGGCGTCACGCTCGCGTAGCCGTTGGTGACGGGGAAGGGCCAGCGGCCGATGCCGCCGCCGAGGATGTAGTAGAGATCGTCGATCTTGTAGTCGAGCTCGTTGGTCAGGTACGAGGTGAGCACCGGCGTGAAGGAATTGCGGATGTTGACCTCGCTCGGATCGCCCACGCCGCCGCCGCCCCGCCCACCGGTGCCGGTGAGCGCGTACGCGGTGAACCGCCCGTCCAGCCGTCCCACCACCTGATCCTGGTCGCGCATGAGTTCCTGATCGAACTCGTTGAGCGGCACGCGCAGGTCGCTGCGCGCGATCACGTCCTTGGAGAGCCCGGTGAGCCGCGCCATGTCGTCCACCACCTTCTGGCGGTCGGCGGCCGGGAGCCGCGCGCCCTGGTACAGCGCCGACGCGTACTCGCCCGACGCCCACTGCTCGGCCATCGCCGCCACGTTGGCCACCGGCATCGCCTGCAGGTCTGGCGCCAGCTTCTTGTGGTACCAGGCCGTGGCCGCGTACGTCGGGATGAAGTTCACGAACCCGATGTCGTTGCCCTTGGCCTGCGACGACGCCTCGAAGTCGAGCACGGTGCTGATGAGCACCACGCCGTTCACCACGATGCCGGCGTCGGCGAGCGTGCCCGAGAGACCCGCGGCGCGCGTGGTGCCATAGCTCTCGCCCATGAGGAACTTGGGCGAACTCCAGCGGTTGTAGCGCGTGAGATACAGGCGGACGAACTCGCCCACCGTCTGCAGATCCTCGTTGAGCCCCCAGAACTTCTCGCCCAGCTGCGGCGACGCGGCGCGGCTGTAGCCGGTGCCCACTGGATCGATGAACACCATGTCCGTCTGGTCGAGCAGCGTGTTCGGGTTGTCCTCGTACGTGTACGGCGGCGGCCCCGACTCGCCGTCCGGCGCCAGGCGCACGCGCTTGGGGCCGAAGGCGCCCAGATGCAGCCACACGCTCGACGAGCCCGGCCCGCCGTTGAAGATGAACGACAGCGGACGGGTGGACGGGTTCTGGCCGTCCTTCACGTACGCCTCGAAGAAGATCCCGCCTTCGGTGACGCCGGTGGTGGTGTTGCGAATGGGCAGCATGCCCGCGTACGCCGTGTAGGCGATGGTCTGGCCGTTCACCGTGATCGTGTGGTGCGTGACCACCGGCGGCACCTCGGTCATGGCGATCACGCGCTCGGGATTGCCCATCGCGGTGTCGCGCAACCCGGCCGCAGCCCGCGCGGCGCGTGGCCCGCCCTCGCTCTCGGCGCCGGTGCCGCGCCCGCCGCGCCCCGCGCGGCCGCCGCTCTGCGCGGCAGCAGGCTGCGGAACCGCCAACACTCCGCCCACGATCAAGGCGATCAGTGCACGACTCGCGATCCGGGGAATGCGACGGGGCGCCTCGGCGCCGCCCGCACGATGCGTTCGTGACATGCCGGGAACTCCAGTGATGATGGGACGGAAGGGGACGGTGGGGGCCGCGAGAAACGGCGTCGCATTCTCCCGGCGCGACGAAGCTATCAGCAGAACGCGCGGTCCGCTACACGGCGGGCGCCGGGCGGCGGTGGCGGGGCTTCCCGGCCGTCGTAGATTGCCCTGGAACCCCGAGGCGCGGCGCAGCGGCGCGCCAGGAGACCACACGATGGACACCGAAGCAGGGGACGAGCGGTCGGCGCCGGGCCGGCGGGACTACGTGGGCGACGGCATCGTGGTGCACTGGGATCCGGTGGTGTGCCAACATTCGGGCATCTGCGCGCGGTCGCTGGGCCGCGTGTTCCGCCCGCGATCCCGCCCGTGGGTGCACGTGCACGAGGCCGGCGCCGACGACATCGCGGCCACGATCGACCGCTGCCCGAGCGGAGCGCTGGGCTACACGCGGCTCGAGCGCGACGACGGCTGACGGTGCGACGCGGCGCGCTTACGCGCTGCCGCCCTCGAACCCCTTGACCTTGTCCAGCCGACGCACATAGCGGGCGAGTTCCTTGAATTGCGCGCCGAGGAACGCCGCCACGAGCTCCGCCGCCACTTCGGGGCCGATCACGCGGCCGCCCAGGCACAGCACGTTCATGGCGTCGTCCTCCACGCCCTGACGGGCCGCGTAGGTGTCGTGGCAGATCGCGGCCCGCACGCCGGCAAATTTGTTGGCGGCCACCGAGATGCCCACGCCGCTCCCGCAGATCAGCACGCCACGCTCGGCGCGTCCGTCGCCGATGGCCAGGGCCACGGCATGCGCGAAATCCGGGTAGTCATCCCCTGGATCGAGCCGTTGAGCCCCGCAATCGAGCAGTTCGTGCCCGCAGGCCGCGATCGCGCGCGCCACGCGCTCCTTGAGCGCGAATCCCCCGTGGTCCGTTCCGAGCGCGACGATCATGCGGTTCAATCTAAAGTTCCATGTTCGCGGAGCTAGACCTTGTCGCGCGCCGTCCTTATAGTGGAGAGGTGAAACGCACTGCCTCCGCACTCGTGGCCGCGTTCGCGCTGGCCGCGTGCGCGCAGCATCTTGCGCCCGCGCCGGGCCCGGCGCCCGATCCCGCGCCCCCGGCCGTAGGTCCGCCGGCCGCGACGCCGGCCCTCGTCCCGGGCGCAACGGCCGCTCCGCCAGCAGCGCGCACGGCTGCCGATTCCGCCGCTGCCGACTCGGCCACGGTCAGCGACAGCGAGGTGGCGACCAGCGCCTCCAAGATGTTCGGCGATTCCGCCGTCGCTCCCGCCGCCGGCCCCGCCAAGCCCACCTGGGACCTCGACGTGCGCTCGTACGAGACCCGCGATCGCGTGCAGCATTACGTGTCGATGTTCACCGGGACGGCCAGGGAGCACATCACGCAGCGTCTGGAAGACGGCACGCGGTACGAGCCGATGATCCGCGCCACGTTCCGCGCCGCCGGGATTCCGGAAGACATGTACTACCTGGGGCTCATCGAGAGCGGCTTCGACCCCAACGCGTACTCCAAGGCGGCCGCGGTGGGGATGTGGCAGTTCATGGCGTCCACGGCGCGCGGCGAAGGGCTCCGCGTGGACTGGTGGATTGACGAGCGGCGCGATCCCGTGAAGTCGACGGCCGCCGCGGCGCACTTTCTCAAGGAGCTGAACGACCAGTTCGGTTCCTTCTATCTGGCCGCGGCCGCGTACGACGGCGGGCCGGGACGCATCTCGCGCGGCCTGGCCCGCTACGCCGACGACTTCCAGGACACCACGGGCAACGATCTGTATTTCCAGTTGGCCGACAAGGACTACCTGCGCCGCGAGACGCGCGAGTACGTGCCCCAACTGATCGCCGCCGCCCTCGTGGCCAAGGATCCGCGCCGCTACGGCATGGACATCAAGCCCGAGTCGGCCTTCGTCTACGACTCGGTGCGCGTGCCGCCGCTCACGCCCCTGGCGGCGATCGCCAGGGCCAGCGGCACCACCGTGGCCGTGGTACAGTCGCTGAATCCGCAGGTCCTGCGGGGGATGGCCCCACCGGACGATTCGCTGGAGGTGCGCATTCCGCTGGGGTCGCGCGCCGCATTCGACAGCCTGTTCTCCGCACTCCCCCGATCGGACCGCGTGGGCGCGGAGTACGTGCGCTCCAAGTCGGGTCAGTATTTCGAGACCATTGCCCGCAAGCACGACCTCACGGCGCGCGACCTGGCCGAGTTCAATCCGCGCGTGAAGCACTACCGCAGCGGGCACCTGGTGCCGGGCCAGGAGGTGCTGGTGCCCACCAGGGTCGTGGTGGCGGCCGCGCGCTCCATTCCGGATCCGTCCATCGAGCGCTACTCCACGGCCGGCGGCCGATACGTGGTGCGCAAGGGCGACACGCTGGGGCGGCTGGCCCTGCACTACCACACCACGGTCAGGCATCTGATGGAACTCAACGGCCTGCATCGCCCCGTGATCCTCATCGGGCAGACCCTGATCGTGTCGGGCACCGCGCGGCGGGCCGCCGCGCATCCGGCGGCGAAGAAGAAACCCGCGAAGGCCAAACGCCGGTAGCGCCGCGGCGGCGCCCCGGCACCGGTCAGTCGATGACGCCGGGGCCCTTGTAGCCCTTCATCAGGATGCGGTCGTACCCGTTGGTCGGGTTGCGGCCCTCGGCGGTGGCCGTGCGGACCGCCACCTCGCCACGGTTGTAGACCAGAAGGGCGAGGTCGATCTTGCCGCTGTACTGCTCGACGAGCGTGTGGAGATACCGGAACCCGATGTGCAGGTTGAGCTCCGGGTCCAGCAGCTGGTCGGCCCGCACGCCCTTCTGATAGAAGCGCGCCGTGGCGGGCATGAGCTGCGTAAGGCCCACGGCCCCCGCCTGGCTCACGGCCTTGGGGTTGAAGTCGCTCTCGAGATTCACCAGCCGGAAGGCCAGCTCCGGGTCGATGCCCTCGGCCAGCGCCACGTCGTAGATCTTGGCCGTGAGATCGGCCGAGACACCGTAGCGCCCGGAATAGGTGATGATCTCGTTTGCGCGGTCGAGCCGTTGCTGGAGGTAGTTCAACTGGCCCTGGGTGCTGGCGAGCTGACCCCGGAGGGACGCGGTCTCGCTGAGCGGGGCCGAAGACCGCTCGTGCCGCACCACGGCGGCCTGCGCCAGGTCGGTGGACGGAGACGGATAGAGCACCAGGATGATTGCCGCGGCAGCTCCAGCGCCAGCAATCGCGAGCAAACGTTTCATCCGACGGCGGCGTCGGATGGCGTCTCCCCGGTGCACGTACGTGCCAGTTAGATCGCGCATAAAGTCTTTGATTGCAGGAACTTAGGTTCTTCTGGCGATCCTGCCGCCTTCCTGACTATAAACGACTTGGGCCCCGGCATCAACCTCTGGACCAGTCCCCTCTTTGTCCACCTGTTTTTTCCTGGAGGGCGACCTCGCCGATGGTCATCGTCCGGTCAATGGCCTTGGCCATGTCGTATACCGTGATCAGCGAAATGCTGACAGCGACGATGGCCTCCATTTCTACCCCCGTGCGGCCCGTGGTTCGCGCGGTGGCTTCGGCGCGAATGCCCGGCAGGGAGGGGTCGGCCGTGAGGCTCACCTGCACGTCGTCCAGGGGCAGGGGGTGGCAGAGGGGGATCAGGTCGGCGGTGCGTTTGGCGGCCATGATGCCAGCCACGCGGGCCACGCCGAGGACGTCCCCTTTCTTGAGGGACTGGGCCTGGATGGCGGCCAGGGTGGCCGGTTGCATCCGGATGCTCCCGGAGGCGCGGGCGGCGCGGGCGGTGACGGGCTTGGCGGATACGTCCACCATGCGCGCGTCGCCGTCGGGCCCCACGTGCGACAGTCGCTCGGTCATCGGAGTACGGCCTCCAGTTCACGCAGAAGCGTGAAGGTGACGAGTTGGGGATTGGCGTTGCCGGCGGTGAGTTCCTTGGCGCGTTCCACGGCCTGCACGGCGAGCGCCGCGCCGAGCGCGGCGGACTCATCGGAGCGCGCCGACGCCTGGTGCGAGCGGTCGTGCAGGAGGGTGGTGAGGGCGTCGAGGGCGTCGGCGAACTCGCCGCGAGCCTTGGTGCTGCCCTGGATGAATGCCACCCGCATGCGGTCGGCGCGGTCGCCGCGCGTGGCGGCATCGAGCAGGCGGCGGGCGCGGGCCAGCGCGTCGCCCAACGCCGATTGGGCGAGCAGCGCTCCGGGCGCGCCGTGGGCAATGCGCAGGCGGTCGTCGCGCTCGGCGGGGAGCGAGAGCGACTGGAGGTGCTGGGCCACGCGTGGATCGCCCAGGAACTGGTCCATGTCCCGGTCGCTGAGCCGGGGCACGCGGAGCGCGATGACGCGCGAGCGAACGGTGGGGAGGAGCGCGCCGGGCTCGCTCGTGGTGAGGATGATGTTCGTGTTGGCGGGCGGCTCCTCGAGGAGCTTGAGGAAGGCATTGGCCGCCTGGTCGGCGCCTTCCTGCGACACCATGCGCTCGGCGTCGCCGATGATGAACACCTTGCGGGCCGCCATCGCCGGCGCGAGCGCGGCGGCCTGCACGAGGGTGCGCACCGTGGCCACGTGGATTCCCTCGCTGCCGCTCGGGGCGGCGTACAGGCCGCCGGCGGCCACGCGCTCGGCGATCGCGTCGGCGTAGTCGGCATTCACGTCATCGGACGAGGCGCCGCCGTCCTTGAGGCGCGGGCGGGGGAAGACCCAGTGGAGGTCGGGGTGCGCCACCGCGAGCGCGTAGCGGCAGTGCTGGCATTGGCCGCAGGGGCGCTCCGCGGTGGCCGAGCACAGGAGGCCCTGGCCCAGCCAGAGGGCCAGGCGCTGCTTGCCCACGCCGGCCGGTCCGTGGAGCAGGAGGCTGCCGGGAAGCGCGCCGCGGCGGAGCGCGGCGTCGAGCCGGTGGCGGAGGGCGGCGTGGCCGAAGAGCGGAACGATGGACACGCCGGGAAGATACCGCGGCGGGGGCGGTGTGGGATGAGGTGGCGCGGCGGCCGATCGGCGGGTGTTGGGGTATGGATGAACGCGCCCGGCCCCGCCGCTCTTTACAATGCAAAGTACTTGCCAACCCTGCCCGCCGACGCCATGATACACCGTATGCCAACCTCGGCGCCCCCGCAGCGGCCAGCCGTGCCGCCGCCCGACGTCCATCGGCGGGCGATGGACAACCTGCGGTTCATCCGCGAGACGATGGAGCGCGCGGCCACGTTCACGGCCGTGTCCGGCTGGGGGGAGGTCATCATCGGCGTGAGCGCGGTGGTGGCGGCGGTGGTGGCGGCGGGCCAGCCCACGCCGCAGCGGTGGGTGGGGATCTGGATGGCGGAGGCGGCGGTGGCGGGCGGCATCTCGGCGTGGGCCACGTCGCGCAAGGCGCGTTCGGCCAACGTGCCGCTGCTGTCGGGGCCGGGGCAGAAGCTGGTGCTGGCGTTCGCGCCGGCGATGCTGGTGGGGGCGGCGCTCACCGTGGCGTGCGTGCTCCGCGGCATGGAGGGGTTGCTGCCCGCCGTCTGGATGTTGCTGTATGGCGCGGGGGTGATCGCGGCGGGTGCGTACTCGGTGCGCATCGTGCCGGTGATGGGGGCGGCATTCATCGGCGTGGGGACGGTGGCGCTGTTCGCGCCGCCGTCGTGGGGAACCGGGCTCCTGATCGCGGGGTTCGGCGGGCTCCACATCGTTTTCGGTTCTCTGATTGCGCGGAGGCACGGTGGCTAAGCACAGCGCGGTTCCCAAGGAAGACGCCGAGCGCGGGCGGGGCGGACGCCGCGCCCAGCCCGGATTGAGCGCCGTGCGCGGCAAGGCGCGCGACGAGCCGGGGAGCGCGCTGGAGCTCGATCGGCTGATCCACGAGCGGATGCGGCTGGGCATCGTGAGCGCGCTGGCGGTGAACGAGCGGTTGAGCTTCAACGATCTCAAGGCGCTGCTGGAAACCACCGACGGCAACCTGAGCGTGCACGCGCGCCGTCTGGAAGAGGCCGGCTACGTGACGTGCACCAAGGCATTCGAAGGCCGCATTCCCAAGACGCACTATGCGCTCACGACGGCGGGGCGCCGCGCGCTCGAGCGCTATCTGGGACACATGGAGGCCCTGATCCGGGCCACCCGCGAGGGCTGAGCGCATGTCTGCGATGCAATCCGGCGAGGACGGTTCGGCGATGCCGGCGCCGCTGCACGTGGCGATCATCATGGACGGCAACGGCCGATGGGCCACGTCGCGGGGGCTGCCGCGCACCGCGGGCCACCGGGCGGGAGTGCGCACGGCGCGATCCATCGTGGAAACGGCGCGCCGCGCCGGCGTGGGCACGCTCACGCTGTACGCCTTCTCGGCCGACAACTGGGGGCGTCCGCGCGGCGAGGTCACGGCGCTGTTGCGGTTGTTCAGGCGCACGCTGCTGAGCGAGTCTCGGCGCTGCCTGGAGAACGGGGTGCGGTTGTCGGTGATCGGCCGGCGCGACCGGCTGCCGGCGCTGCTGCGCGACACGATCGACGAGGCGGAGGCGATGACGGCCCCGTGCGGCGCGATGCAGCTGCGCGTGGCGGTGGATTACTCGGCGCGCGACGCGATCCTGCGCGCCGCGGCCATGGCCGGCGACGCCCCGGTGAGTCGCGAGCGGTTTGCGGAGCTGCTGGCGCAGGTGGATCACGCCGGCGGCGGGGCGCCCGACGTGGATCTGCTGATCCGCACGGGCGGCGAGCAGCGATTGAGCGATTTCCTGCTCTGGGAGTGCGCCTACGCCGAGCTCGCGTTCACGCGCCGCATGTGGCCCGACTTCACGGGCGACCAGTTTCTGGAGATGCTGGCCGACTTCGAGCGGCGCGAGCGCCGGTTCGGCGGCGTGCCCGAGCAGGCGGCCAGCTGACCGGCGCGGGCTAGGAGTGCGTCTCGAGTCCCGACACCACGCGCACGGTGTCGCGGGCGATGAGCAACTCCTCGTCGGTGGGGATCACCCACACCTCGACGCGTGAATCGGGCGCGCTGATGCGCCCTTCGGCGCCGTGGACGGTGGCCGCGTTGCGGTCGGCGTCGAGCACCACGCCGAGCCAGGCCAGCCCATCGCAGATCTGGGCGCGCACCGTGGCCGCGTTCTCGCCGATGCCGCCGGCGAACACGATGGCCTCGGCGCCGCCCAGCGCGGCGAGGTAGGCGCCGATGTATTTGCGCACGCGATAGCAGAACAGATCGATGGCCAGCTTGGCCCGGCGGTCGTCGTGCTCGCTGGCTTCGGCCAGCAGTTCGCGCATGTCGTTGGTGAGTCCGGAAATGCCCAGCAATCCCGACTGCTTGTTGAGCAGCCCTTCGACCTCGCTGAGGGTGAGCCCTTCCTTGCCGGCGATGTAATCGAGGATCGCGGGATCGAGGTCGCCGGAGCGGGTGCCCATCATGAGCCCCTCGAGCGGCGTGAACCCCATCGAGGTATCGATCGAGTCGCCGGCGTTGATGGCACACGCCGAGCAGCCGTTGCCCAGGTGGAGGGCGATGATCCTGGTCTGCTCGCGGGTGCGCCCGGTGAGCTGGCGGTAACGCCACGACACGTAGCGGTACGACGTGCCGTGAAAGCCGTACCGGCGCACGCGGTGGCGGCGGTAGAGCTGGTACGGAATGGCGTACAGGTGCGCGCGCTCGGGGAGGGTGTGATGGAACGCGGTGTCGAACACGGCCACCTGGGGAATCCCCGCGCCGAGCACGGCGCGGGCCGCGGCGATGCCCTTGAGGTTGCTGGGATTGTGCAGCGGAGCGAGGTCGATCGTGTCCTCGATGGCGCGCTGCACCTCGTCGTCGATGCGCACCGACAGCCGGAAGCGCTCGCCGCCGTGGGCCACGCGGTGGCCCACCGCTTCGATGGACGCCACGGTGTCGATGTCCACGCCCGAGTCGGGGCCGGCCATCCAGTTGATCAGGAAGTCGAGCACCGCGCGGTGGTCGCGGGCCGCGACCGTGCCGCGCACGGGCGGCCGGCCGGGCACGGTGAGCGTGTACACCGCCTCGCCGCCGATGTGCTCCACGCTGCCGCGGGCCAGCTTCTCGTCGCGGTTGTCGCGCATGCGCTCGGCGTCGGTGCGCACGAGTTGGAACTTGAGCGTGGCCGACCCGGAGTTGAGCACGAGCACGTTCATGGGTGCGTCCCGGTCAGATGACGAGGCCGACGCGCGCCGCCGCGGCGCGCGCGTTGGAGAGCGCCGTCTCCGGCGTGGGCCCGGTGGCGGACAGATGGCCCATCTTGCGGCCGGGTCGCGCGGTCTTCTTGCCGTAGAGGTGCAGGCGTACACCGGGCAGCTCCAGCGCCGGCGTGAAGTCCGGCGGCTGGCCGCCCTGCCACAGGTCGCCGAACAGATTCACGATCGCCGCCGGTTCCACGATGCGCACGTCGCCCAGGGGCAGATCGCACACGGCGCGCACGAGCTGCTCGAACTGGCTGGTGGGGCACGCGCGCTCGCTGGCGTGATACGAGTTGTGCGGACGCGGCGCCAGCTCGTTGACCAGGAGCTGGCCGTTGCCGGTGACGAACAGTTCCACCGCGAGCAGGCCCTCGATGTTCATGGCGCGGGCGATGCCGAGCGCGATGTCCTGGGCGCGCGCCGCGAGATCGCCGGGGATCGGCGCCGGCAGCACCGACCAGGCGAGCACCTGATTGGTGTGGTGATTGAGGGCGGGCGGATACGCCACCGTCTGGCCCGACGGGCGCCGTGCCACCAGCACCGAGATCTCCATGGCCAGGTCGAGCGCGCGCTCGGCCACCGCGTGGCGTTCCCCGAGGGCGCGCCACGCATCGGCGCAGGCCTCCACGGCGTGCACGCGCACCTGGCTGCGGCCGTCGTAGCCGCCGTGGCACGACTTCACGAAGCAGGGCCCGAGGTCGCGGATGGCCTGTTCCATGTCGGCCGGCGAGCGCACGTCGCGGTAGTCGCCCACGGGGAACCCATGCTGGGTGAGCCAGGCCTTCTGCCGGCCGCGGTGCTGGATGTGGGCGATGATCGCGGGCGCCGGGCGCACGGGCGCAAAGTGCAGCGCGGCTTCGAGGCCGGCGGCGCCGATCTGCTCGATCTCGAGCGTGACCACCTGGCAGCCGCGGGCCAGTTCCGCGGCCGCGGCGGCGTCGTCGAACGCCGCCGTGATGAGGCGATCGACCACGGGGCGGGCGGGGCACTCGGGATCGGGATCGAGCGCCTGGACGGAGAACCCCATGGTGCGCGCGGCCTGCGCCGTCATGCGGCCCAACTGCCCGCCGCCGAGAATGCCGATGGTGGCGCCGGGGCGAATGACGGTCATCTACCGAGGTGGGCTCGGAGGTCGGTGTCGAGCAGGACGTCGGCGGTGCGGCGTTCGCGCCAGGCGCGCAGACGGTTGCGCACGTCGGGGCGGTTCTGCGAGACGATCGCGGCGGCGAGGAGGGCGGCGTTCACGGCCCCCGGTTCGCCGATAGCGAGCGTGCCCACGGGTACGCCCTTGGGCATCTGCACGATGGAGAGCAGCGCGTCGAGTCCGTTGAGCGTGGTGGCGGGAATGGGCACGCCGAGCACGGGGAGGATGGTCTTGCTGGCCACCATGCCCGGCAGGTGCGCGGCGCCGCCGGCGGCGGCGATGATGACCTCGAGCCCGCGCGCTTCGGCGCCGGCGGCGTACTCGAACATCCAGTCCGGGGTGCGATGGGCGGACACCACGCGCACCTCGTGGGGAATTCCGAGCGCGGCGAGCGTCTCGGCGGCGGCTCGCATGTGCACGAGGTCGGACTTGCTGCCCATGATGACGCCCACCCACGGCGCCGGGGCGCGAGGGGTGGTGGAGCGGGGCGCGCGCGCAGGGGGCATGATGGGGACCCGAGTTGAGTGGGTGCACGGAGGGTGCGCGCGGAAATATAGGCCAGGCGGCGGGGATGCTCCACCGTGGAGCGGGGCTTTCGTGGGAGGGCGGGGCGGCCTATTGTTTCGGCAACGGAACCGTTGATGCGTCTGCCGGCCCCTCCGACGTGATGCCGTTCGCAACGCCGTGAGCCCGATGTCCTTGATCCCACCCACCAACGAGGGCCCGCCGCCCTCCCCTGCATCCGCCCCTCCGGCCCGGGTCCACCTGCCCGAGGCGGAGCTGGCGTCCACGCCGCTCGACCGCGCGCAGATGCTGGCCGAGGTGATGGACTATGTGATCAAGGTCTCCAAGCCCACGCCGCTGGTGCTGCCGCGGCCGCGGGTATGGATTCCGCTGTTGACCCTGGCCTCGTTCATCTTTGCCCTGTATTCGTGGGCGGTGAAGCCGGCGTGGATCTGGGGGCCGCAGGTGGATCCCGATGTGGTGGCGGCCACGCACGACCCGGACATGCGGTTCGCGATGTTCCTGCTGGCGCAGCAGATCCTGAAGTATCGGGAGGAGTTCGGGGTCGTGCCGGCGACGCTGTCACAGGTGGGCGCGAGGATGGACAGTGTGAAATACGTTCCGCTCACCGACACGTCGTTCAGCCTGCGGTACGAGTCGGACCACCCGATCATCTACTACTCCACCGGGTCCACGGACGAGTTCCTGCGGAACGCGCTGGATGTGGTGAGGTCGTCTACGCCCTCGAAGACGCCATGAGGCGCCGGCGCGGGGGGTTCACGCTCATCGAACTGCTGGCGTCGATGACGATCATCGCGATCCTGGCCGGGATCATGATTCCGAAGACGGGAGATTTCATCAATCAGGCCAAGGCGACGGCGGCCGTTAGCGACATCCAATACGTGCAACAGGCGGTGAACAGCTACCTGGCGGCGGCTCCCACCGACTCCACGAGCCTGCCGCCCACAGCGGCGATGGGGCAGGTGCCGGATGCCTTCAGACCCGACTTGGGGGCCAATTACTCATTCATCAAGGGCGACTACACGCTCCAGTACAACAACTGGACGTTCTATCAGAGCGTTGGCGGCCAGACGACATCGCAGACAATCATCGGGATCACGATGCAGACCAAAAACGCGCGGTTGGGCGCGCTCGTGATGGAGAAATTGCCGCTACCGCACTTCCAGTGGGGGCAGAACGACACGCAGGACTACACGTTCATCGTGTACGGCCTGCAATAGGCCGCCGGCCGGCCGGGCCGAACGCGAACGGGGCCGCTCGTGTGAGCGGCCCCGTTCGCCAAAGATCAGGCTCCCCAGGTAGGACTTGAACCTACGACCCTCCGATTAACAGTCGGATGCTCTGACCAACTGAGCTACTGGGGAATGGTCGATGAAAGCTATTCGGCGGGGCGATGAAGTCAACGGAATCGCCGCTCAGCCGGCCACTTCCCGAGGGGCGCCATGCAGCGCCCGGTATTCGGGAAACTCGTGGAGCACGGTGCGCAGCCAGCGCCCGGTGTGCGAGGTGGGATGCCGCGCCACGTCTTCGGGGCGGCCCATGATCACCACCTCGCCGCCCGCGTCGCCGGCCTCGGGGCCCAGATCGATCACCCAGTCGGCCAGCTTGATCACGTCCAGGTTGTGTTCCACGAGCACGAGGGTGTGGCCGGCGTCCACCAGACGGTCGAACACCTGGGCGAGCTTGCGGATGTCTTCCAGGTGGAGCCCGGTAGTGGGCTCGTCCATGATGTAGAGCTTGCGCCCCGTGGTGCGGCCGGCGGTGGCCAGTTCACGCGCCACCTTGAGCCGCTGCGCCTCGCCGCCCGACAGCGTGGTGGCGGGCTGCCCCAACTGCAGGTAACCCAGGCCCACCTGCTGCAACTGCCAGAGCGCCTGGCCCAGCTTCTCCTCGCGCGGGAAGGCGCGGATGGCCTCGTCCACGGTGAGGCGGAGGGTCTCGTGGATGTTGCGGCCGTTCACGCGCACGTCGAGCACGTCGGCCTTGAACCGCTTGCCGCCGCACTCGTCGCACGGCACGAAGACGTCGGCCATGAACACCATCTCCACTTCGATGTAGCCGGCGCCCTCGCAGGTGGGACAGCGGCCGCCGGCCACGTTGAAGCTGAACGTGCCGGCCGTGTAGCGCCGTTCGTGGGCGAGCGGCGTGGCGGCGAACAGGCGCCGGATCTCGTCGAACGCCTTCACGTAGGTGACGGGGTTGGAGCGCGGCGACTTGCCGATGGGGCTCTGGTCGATGCTCACCACGTCGTCCACGGCTTCGGCGCCCGACAGGTGATCGTAGCTGCCCACGCGCTCCCCCAGGTGCTGCTTGGCCGACGTCTCGCCGCGAAGCGCGGTTTCGAGCGCGCGCATGAGCACGTCGTGCACGAGGGTGCTCTTGCCCGAGCCCGACACGCCGGTGATGACGGTGACGGCCCCCACGGGGATCTTGACGTCGATGCCCTTGAGGTTGTGCTCGCGGGCGCCGGTGAGCGTGATCCAGCGCGGGCCGGCGCGCCGGCGCTTGGCGGGCACGGGCACCTCGCGCTCGCCGGTGAGGTACTGGCCGGTGAGTGGGCTCGACCCGGCGCGCGAGAGCGGACCCGCGAACACGAGCTCGCCGCCCTTGTCGCCGCTGCCCGGCCCGAGCTCCACCATGAAGTCGGCGGCGCGGATGGCTTCCAGGTCGTGCTCCACCACGAGCACGGTGTTGCCCGTGTCGCGCAGGCGCTGGAGCAGGCGCAGCAGGCGGTCCATGTCGCGCGGATGGAGCCCGATGGACGGCTCGTCGAGCACGTAGAGCGTGTCCACGAGGCGGGAGCCCAGGGAGTTGGCGAGGCCGATGCGCTGGGCTTCGCCGCCGCTGAGCGTGCGCGTGGCACGGTGGAGCGTGAGGTAGCCCAGCCCCACGTCGGCCAGGAACTGGACGCGGCTGCGCGCTTCGTGCAGCACGTGCGCCGCCACCTGGCGCTCGAACTCGGAGAGGACCAGGGCGTCCATCCACCGGAGCAGGGCGTCCACGGGCAGGGCGCTCACCTCGGCGATGGTGCGGCCGCCCACCTGCACGTTCAGCGCTTCGGGCTGCAGCTTGGCGCCGCCGCAGGCGCCGCAGGTCTGCGCCGTCTGGTACTGGCGCAGGAACACGCGGATGTACTGCTTGTAGCGCTTCTCTTCCAGATCCTTGAGAAACGGGAGCATGCCCTTGTAGCCCTTGGCGCGGGCGTGGAGCAGGGCGTGCCGGGCTTTTGCCGAGAGGTCGCGCCACGCCGCGTCCATCGGGATCTGCTCGCGCCGGGCGAACTCGGCCAGGGCGCGGCGCTTGTTGTCGTAGCGCGGTTTGGTCCAGGGGTCGAGCGCGCCGTCGCGCAGCGACCGCTCGGGATGCGGCACGATGAGCGCCTCGTCGTACTCGAGCACGGCGCCGAAGCCGTTGCAGGTGGCGCAGGCGCCGCGGGGGCTGTTGAACGAGAACAGCTGCGGCGTGGGCGCCGGCGCGGGCGTGCCGTCGTTGGGGCACTCGAACCGTTCGGTGAACCGCAGCCGGTGCGGCGTGCCGGCCGGCGGCGCGTCGGCCAGTAGGATGACGCAGTCGCCCTCGCCCTCGGCGAATGCGGTGCCGATGGCTTCGGCCAGCCGGCCGCGCACCTCGGGGCCCGCCGCGAGCCGGTCCACCAGGACCAGCAGTTCCTTGGCGAACGTGACGTCCACGGGCGCGGTGAGCAAATCGTCCAGGTGCGTGATGGCGCCGTCCAGACTCACGCGCAGGAAGCCCTGGGCGCGCAGGTTCTCCACCACCACGTCGTGGGTGACCTCCTCGGACATGCGGAGGGGAAACGCGACGGCGAACCG
>Ga0307374_10001211_pt1 | contig 48178 bp, 33 predicted proteins | sample OX3MG_FD_202532 | JGI IMG/M metagenome (GOLD analysis project Ga0307374, IMG submission 202532) | Soil microbial communities from Risofladan, Vaasa, Finland - OX-3 | ecosystem: Environmental > Terrestrial > Soil > Coastal area > Acid sulfate soil | place: Finland: Risofladan, Vaasa | collected...
CAGGCGATACCCCATGCCGCGCACGGTCTCGATGTCGTCGCGGCCGAATGGCGTATCGATCTTGTCTCTGAGGTACTTCACGTATTGGTCGACCACATTCGAGCCACCTTGGTATGCGAAGTCCCAGACCACATCGATGATCTGAGTGCGAGACAGCACAGTTCCCGGATGACGGAGGAACAGCTCGAGGAGCGCCATCTCCTTGGGGGAAAGGGTGAGTTCGGTTTCGCCTCTCCACGCTCGCTTCGCCGCTGGGTCAAATCGCAGGTCCCCGACAGACAGAACCGTCGGTCGAGCACGATCGTCCCGGCGGGAGAGCGCCCGGATACGGGCGGCGAGTTCAAGGAGGCTGAACGGCTTGACCAGGTAGTCGTCAGCCCCTACGTCCAGTCCGCGTACTCGATCGCCGACATCGTCGCGCGCCGTGAGCATGAGGACCGGAATCCAGATCTCAGCTTGACGCAACTGTCGACAGAGCTCGAAGCCATCGAAGCCCGGCAACATCACGTCGAGGACAATCGCTCCGTAAGGGAACTCCTTGGCCATCCACAGGCCATTCGGACCGTCGTTTGCGACATCGACGGCATAGCCCTCTTCCTCAAGGCTCCGCTGTAGCAGATTCGACATCCGCCGGTCGTCTTCGACCACGAGAACCCTCATTCGTCCAGGCTAGAGGGACCGCCTGTTGGGCGTGGTACGGCCCGAGCCAGCCGTCCATTCATGTGAGGACTCACATCTTCTTCTCACGTTCACCTCATTGAGCGAGGCGCACACTCGTCACAGGCCAGTTGGCCGGATAGAGCGAAAGAGAGATCAGAGATGGAGAAGATGCCCAATGACACAGATCCCGAACAAACGAGCAAGTACGCGGTCCCCACGGGCCGCCGGACCCCCGGGGCCGACGCCATCCGGGACAACGGATTTCAGAACATCCGCCGGATGTCCCACTGGTCGTTGGCCGCGTTGGTGGTCGGGGTCGGCGCAACGACCGGTGCCCTTGCCGCTTCCACTCACTCCAAGGCCGTCGGGACGGCCGCCGTAACAACGTCGATCGGGTCCCCGACATCCACACTCAGCACCGCTCAGGGCGGCCCCACCGTGGGGAGCCCGGTAGCCACAACGAGCGCCTCTGGAGTGACCATCTCAACATCGGCAAGCCAGGGAGGATCACCGAGCGGCACCAACTCTGCCCGCTTGACCGTTGCCGGCTTGGGTGACTCGTGATGTCGACCCTGGCCCCGCTTCACCCGAATGCGCCTTGGCAACACGTCGACCTGGGCGAGCGCTTCATCGCGGTCGCCGAGCGATCCGCCCTGGGAACCACAGCCAGGGTCATCGTCTGGCCGCCACACGAACTCCCCAATGCGCTGCATGCGGTCGATGACCAGCTGAGCGCGCTCGATCTTCAAGCCAGCCGGTTCCGTGATGACTCAGAGATCTCGCAAGTGAACGCGTCGCAATCGCACACGTTCTTGCTCAGCGAGGGCCTGGCGGAGCTGGTGGCTACTGCGCTGGCCGCGGCGCAGCTGACCGATGGACTCGTGGACCCCACCGTCGGGGGCGCACTCATCGCCATGGGGTACGACCGCGACTTTTCCGCAATCCAAGAGCATCTCCCCGACCCTCCGGCGATGGGTACCCCTGTTCCGGGATGGGCCTCACTCGAGCTCAACGGTCGTCTGCTCCGGCGGCCGACCGGAATCGTGCTCGACCTCGGAGCGACCGCCAAGGGGATGGGTTCGGATCGCTCCGCACGCGCGGCGCGCAGCGTCATGTCTGGTGGAGGCGTCCTCGTCAGTCTCGGCGGGGATCTGGCCGTTGCGGGCCAGAGTCCTCAGGGTGGATGGCCGATCCTGGTGTCCGAGGAATCTCTCGCCGGCATAGAACCGTCGGGCCCCGTCATACGGCTTCAACGAGGTGGCGTGGCCACGTCTTCAGTCGTCTGTCGACGCTGGCGTCGGGGCAACCAAGCGATGCATCACATCATCGACCCACGCACCGGCGAGCCGGTTCGAGCCCACTGGCGCACGGCGACCGTAGCGGCCCCCACGTGTGCGCACGCCAATGCTGCGTCGACGGCGCTGATCGTCGGGGGCGAGGACGCTCTCCACGTTGCTGCCGCAGCGGGACTGCCCGCTCGACTGATCGGGCACGACGGTTCAATCCATCTGATCGGATCCTGGCCAGACCTCGATGGTGGTCAGCTGATCGTCCCTGCTGGAGATCCATTCGTTTCGCGGATCATGGCGCTGACGGGAGCGACGTGAGCACCGGGGCGGTTGTGAGCCAGCTCCCGTGGATGTGGCTCGTGTCGCGGGCCAGCGGCGTGATGCTCCTCGTACTCTTCTCCGCAGTCTTCGTCCTGGGTGTATCAACCAGGCTCGGAACCCGGCTGAGGTCCATGCCGCGCTTTGCCGTGGCGGAGCTTCACCGGACGCTGGCCTTGTTCTCCGTGGCGCTACTGGTGCTCCACGTGGCAACCGCCGTCCTCGATCCGTATGTCTCGATCGGATGGTGGGCAGCGGTGCTGCCCTTTGCGGCCCATTACAGGCCACTGGCGTTGAGCCTCGGTGCCCTGGCGGTGGACCTGGGAGCGGCGGTCCTCATCACGAGCTTGATGCGGAAACGGCTCGGTCCCCGTCTGTGGCGGACGGTGCATTGGCTTGCGTACGCGTCGTGGCCGCTGGCTTTCATGCATTCGCTCACCGCCGGGAACGACATGAGCATCTGGTGGGTCGCAGCGCTGGTGTGGGGCTCTGGCAGTGCCGTCGCCCTTGCCGTTGTCGACCGGATCCTCTTCGCCAAGCAGTCCCGAACGGGAGTCATCCAGCCCCCAGACCCGCCCATCCGGCGGGAGCCCGCCAACTGCACCGGGGTTCGATCGTGAATCCGACGGAACTTTTCAATCAAAGGGCATCAGACGAGGCGACATCAAGAACCCGCCGGCTCCTGGCACCCGACCCGTGGGCATCGGCGGGGCTGGCGACGCACCTGAAGGACCATGGCGCCCTTGAGCACCACCCGACATCCGAACGGTGGCGGATGGGGATGCTGGGCGAAATCGAGCGCGCCGGACTGGTGGGTCACGGAGGCGCCGCCTTTCCTACCGGACAGAAGCTCCGTGCAATCTTGGACCACCGCCGCAAGCCGTTCGTCATCGCAAACGGAACCGAAGGCGAGCCAGCCAGTATGAAGGACAGGGTGCTACTGGCCCGCGCACCCCATCTCGTTTTCGATGGTGCCGCGCTTGCGGCCAGTCTCGTTGGAGCGGACGAGATCTTCATCGTCGTCCATCACGATGTACGCGAGAGCGTCGATCTGGCTTTGGCCGAACGCAGAGAAGCCCGACTTGACCGTGTGAGGTTTCGGGTCATGACCGCCGCTGACGGCTTCGTGGCAGGCGAGGCGAGTGCCGTCGTCAACTGGGTTGGACGTGGGGTCCCCATCCCACTGGGCAAGGCGCCCCGAATGACCGAGCGCGGCTTGGGGGGCCGCCCCACCCTCGTCCACAACGTCGAGACGCTTGCCCATCTCGCCCTCGTGGCTCGCCACGGTGCTGAGTGGTTCCGGGAGGTGGGAACGGCCGAGGAGCCCGGGACGATGCTGGTCACCCTGGCTGGATCCGTCGTCAGTCCTGGCGTATTCGAGGTAGCGATCGGCACCCGTATGTCCGATGTGCTCGACCTTGCTGGCGGCCCGAGCGCTCCCATTCAGGCGCTCCTGATCGGCGGGTACTTCGGTACGTGGGTACCGGCCCCGGTTGCACTGTCCGCTCCGTTCAGCACGGCCGGGCTCGGAGTCGGACTCGGGGCGGGCCTGATCGTGGCCCTTTCGACGACCGGTTGCGGCGTACGCGAGACAGCACGGCTCGTCCGCTACTTGGCGTCGCAATCTGCAGGCCAATGCGGACCCTGCAGTTTCGGACTCCCGGCGATTGCGGAGCAGCTGGAGTTTCTGGCACATGGCATGCCCGTTCGATTCGACGACCTGACGCGGTGGGTCACCGAAATCGAAGGCCGGGGTGCATGTGGCCATCCGGATGGGGTGGCACGGCACATCCGATCGGCTCTTGATGTCTTCGGCGACGAGGTTTCGGAGCACCTGGAGGGGCGGTGCTCGGCAAGTGAACGCCGGGCTTCGCTCACTATCCCCATGGGGGAACCGTTGTGAAGTCACCCCTGGTGTTGCGTATTGACCGGATCCGATGTGACGGCCGTGGGACATGTGCAGAGGTCCTGCCCGAGCTGATCGAGCTCGACCATTGGGGATACCCCATCATCGCTAATGGTTCGGTCCCTCGAGATCTTGAGAGACTTGCGATTGCCGCAGTGGAGTTGTGTCCGAAGATGGCGCTCGAACTGAAGGCCGCCGAAGAGGGAGCAAGATCAGTATCGGATCGGACGGATGAGCCGCTATGACGGACCCGACGCCTCTATCTAAGCCGGACCACGAAGATTGTGACTGCTGCCGCCACTCCGAGATCACGCCCGGAGAAATGCTGTCGCTGCAGCGCGTGTCGCTTCGTTTCGCGTCTCATAGAGCGACTTGTGTTGCGGGTGACCGAACGGCTTAGCGACGCCCTAATGAACGAGAGGTTTGTCGTTGAAGAACCGCTCACTGGGTGCCCTGATTCGGGCCGTTCCAGGCGAGCCAACCGTTGCAAGCACCTGGTCCCTTGTGCCGACTCTTGGTAATACGGACATCCACCCATGGCCCTTCAGATCGCGAGTGATGAGGCGACATTCATCCACAGCGTTTGACACCTTCGGGTGTCCCACTTTGACGGCGCAATTTGCAAGTGGGGCATGCCTCCGAGAATGCCGGTATGCAGCACGCTGCGGCCGGACGCTCGGCGTCCGGCCGCGCCGATGCCGCCATCGGCGCGGGTACGGAGGAAGAGGGTGCGTGCGCAACCCTGCGCAACGAATCGATTTCGATCGCGCACGTGGCGCACACGCCGGACGAGGAGGAATCGGCGGTCGACGAACCACAGGGCTCTGAACAGGGCTCTGAACAGGGCTCTGAACAGGAACGTCCGAGTGGACCTCAGGGGACACAATACGAACCACTTTCCGACAATCGTCGGTCTGCCTCTCGGTCTGGATAGCGAGTTTGACTGGGCAGCCAGGCGAATGACCATTGTGTAGCACGTGGTGCTACACTTGCTGTCATGGCTCGAGACATCACGCAACGTCAGCTCAGGAACGACAGTGGCGAAATCATGAGGGGGTTGGACCGGGGTGAGACCTTCGTCGTCACCCGACATGGCGTACCCGTCGGGGAGCTGACTCCGCTTCGGCGCCACCGGTTCGTGAATGCCGACACCGCCATAGCTATGTTCCAGGGCGCTCCGAGCGTCGACCTGGCGCGGCTTCGCGCTGACCTCGACAGCGTCGCCTCCCAGGACCCCAGCCCCCGTGCCTGATGCCCAACGCGCCCAACGAGGGGTCATCGACACTTCAGTGGTCATCGACCTCGAACAGCTTGAGTCCGGCCAGCTCCCCTTGGAGTTGGCCGTTAGCGCCATCACCATGGCAGAGCTCGCTGCAGGACCTCACGCAACCTATGATGCTGATGAGCGGGCGCGCCGGCAGGACCGATTACAACGGGCGGAAGCAGCGTTCGATCCCCTTCCCTTCGACGGAGAAGCGGCTCGCGCCTATGGGCGGATCTACGCTTCGGAACTGGCGAAGGGACGCAAGGCGCGTGGCACTCGGGCATTGGATCTCCTGATTGCGGCAACCGCCTGCGCAGCGAAACTTCCGATCTACACGCGCAACCCTGAAGACTTCCAACGTCTCGAGGGGCTGGTCGATATCGTCGCGGTATGAACGGCCGGCTAGCCACCATGTGGTTCGCGCATTCGATGTGCGCATTCGAAATTTGCGGGCGTTGCAGGACTTGAACCCACGACCTCAGCCGTGTGAATCCGGGAGCTGGTGGCCGATCCGATAGACGAATTTCACCGTCGGGACGGACGTGACACTCGAAAGACGGACTCCACTTCACCGCACACCTCCTGGTCGGGTTTGCACCCGAGGAGGTTCCCCCGGATGCCTATCCCAGGAGGTGGATCACCTGTATAACCGGCGACTGGGGCACCCTTAGGTGCCCGCTCACTCTGATAGGTGAGATGTTGGAACACCAAGGGCTATCAGGAGTACCGTGGGTTCGCTCACCTTCGGCGTGAGGCTTCCGTGAAGACGGCCTAGGCCGTCCATCGGAGAATGAATCAAATGACAGGGGGACACCGAATGGCTACGCCGTATGGATATTACATCCTCCCAAATGGGAGGGTCCGAAACATCACCGCACCGAGTTGGGAAGCCGTTCTTGAAGTGATGCAGTTCGACGAAGGATCACCCGAGTTTCGGCACGGGAACGATCGCCGGAACTCTGATCGCCGAAACTCTGATCGCCGAATCTCTGATCGCCGGAACTCTGATCGCCGACTGACAGTTTGAACACAACCGCGAGTGACCAACCACTGGCTGGCCCTCGGGATTGCCGTTGACCTCTCGCCAGACGAAGAGCCCTTGTGCGAAAATGTTCGTAGACCTCGCTGATGGGTATCCCTCGAGTGCTTCGTAAGGGGCGCAGCGCCAAGTCCGACATAAGCAGCGGTCAAGCGCGGCCAAGGGCCGGCGGAGCGAACCCTTGACGGCCGCGTCGTAATACCAGCGAGGGTCCACATTGAGTATGGCCGGTCGCTCTACGGCTGGCCTGCATGCGACCCTTAGTCGTCCGCTCAGAGCGGCGACCTTGCGGCGAAGTGAACACAGAAAGGTGGAACCGTCATGCGGCTCCCAATCGACATGCCCATTCGGCCGGTGTTTCTCTTCAGATGCGCTCGTCACATTTGAGGGAGGGGCCATTTGTGGTTGCGACCAATGCGGCTTTGTAGGGAACCCCACAGCAACGCACAAACCTGAGAAAGAAGAACCGAATGTTCAGTCTGTTCATCGCAGGTCGTAACCGTTCGCCACAGACCATCACGGTTCATGTCCGATCGTGATGGCGAGTGACCTGATTGAGCGAGCACTGGCCGAGACCGGCGCGCAGTCCGAGGTCGAATCGGCACGGCGACTACGAAAGCGCGCATCCTTGGAATCGGAGTTAACGAAGGCAGAGTCGGCGGTGCAGCGCTATCTCTGCGCATTCGAGACCGGGTCGATGCCCGAGGAGATCTGCCGACCTCGGCTACGTGAACTTGGAACCCAGGCCGACACGCTCACAAGTCGACTGGCTCGACTCGACGCGGAGGATCAGCCGATTGACCCTCCGAGTCCAGAGCAGTTAACCGAACTGCGCTTGTCGATTCGCCAGGTGATCGAGACGGGCCAGGTGGCTGACGTCAAGGATCTCCTGCGCTCGCTGGTCCACGAGATCAGCATCATCGACAAGTCGTCCATACAGCCGACCTACCGCATCCCGGCGGCGCCGACACCTCCTGGGACGGTGGTTCGCGCACCGTCCGCTTTGGTGGGCGCTGCGGGACTCGAACCCACGACCTCAGCCGTGTGAAGGCTGCGCTCTAACCAACTGAGCTAAGCGCCCGGATATCGGGATTCAGGCACGAAGACCTGGTCCGGAAGGTTCGACAATACTCCAGGGCGTTGGAGGGGCTCCCGAATGGGCCACTACCCTGGGTGGGTCATGAAATCCCTCTTCGACGACAGCGAACCGGGCGCTCCCGTCTCGCTCCTCCAGCGTCTTTCCACGTCCGTCCTCGGGCCGCCAAAGGTGGCGGCGAGCCCGATCGTCACCGTTGACGAGGTGGTTCCGCCCTCCGAGCGCCGGGCCGCCATGAGCTCCCTTAGCGATGTGGAGGTCAAGTGGGTCCGGGCGGGCCTCCTCATTGATGCGATTCTCAGCGCCTTCCTCACCTACTACCTCGCGACATCCCACGCGACCCGCAAGGTGTCATACAAGGTTCACGGCAAGACCCACTACCACCTCGTGCCGCTCTCGGAGTCGTGGGTCTTGTTGGGGGTCTTGCTTCTGCTGTGCTGCGGGGTCGGCTTCCTCGCGCTCCAACGGCGCAAGCGCACCTTGGTGGCGTTCTCCTTCTTCCTCACCGGGTTCGCCTTCACCCTGATCTTCGCCCCGCTCGGCTTCGCGCTGATCCTGCTGGGCGGCTGGCTGATGATGCGGGCGTACCGCATTCAGAAGTACGGCACCGCCAACGCCAAGATGATCGCCCAGGGAAGGGCGGAACGCTCACCTCGTGGCGCCCGAGCACCACGCGGCACCCCGACGAAGAAGTCGGCCGCGTCGCCGGGAGCCCGCAAGCCCCCGACGGCCAGCAAGCGGTACACGCCGAAGGCACCGCCGAGGAAGAAGATCCCCAAGCCGGTCGACTGAACGCGAGCACCGCCGGCCCTAGCAGTTTGGAACGCGGGCCGACTACGCCTGATCGATCACCAGCGCTGAGCGCAGCAACTGCAGCACGTCGGCGCGCCGGCGCACGAGTGAGCGGGCCGTGGGCTCCTCCCCCAGCGCGCGGAGGACCTCGACCTCGGTGACCATGCCGATCACGGTGGAATAGATCGCGAGCAGCAGGAGCCGCGGGTCGTGTCGGCGCATGGTGCCCGCATCCATTTCGGCTTCCAGAAACGCGCTGGCGCGCTGGACCAACGGCTCCAGGGCGAGTGTCATCTGTGTCGCCGCCGGCGGGCCGAGACGTCCCACCTCGCGCAGCAGTCCCAACAGCTCGGGCTGGCGGGCGGCCAGCCGGAAGACCGACCGCACCACCGCCACCACGCGGTCCCAGCCCTCACCCGCGTCGCTGAGCGCGGTCTCGAGCGCGAGGGACAGATCGGCCGCGCTGCGCGCGATCACCGCTTCGAGCACCGCGTCCTTCGAGGGGAACCAGTAGAGGATCGACTGCTTGGTCAGGTCCAGACCCTTGGCGAGCGCGTCCAGCGAGGTCGCGTCGTAGCCAGGGTTGGCGAAGGAGGCAAGGGCCGCATGGAGAATGCGATCGCTGGTCGTCCGGCCCTCGGGCGTCGTCACTTACCAAATGGTAGACAGATTTCGCCGCGGGTGCTAAACAGTGCCCGTGCCCATTGCCCGGGACCTCAGCGGCAAGCGCTTCTTCATCACCGGTGCCACCGGATTCCTGGGCACTGCGCTGGTCGAACGCATTCTCAGGTGCATCCCCGACGCCCACATCACAGTCCTGATCCGCCCCGGCCGTCGGGCTGACGCGGCGGCCCGCCTTGCCCGCGAGGTCATGAAGAACGACTGCTTCGACCGTCTCCGCCAGGAGCTCGGCGAGGCGTTCGCCCCCGAGGTCGCCCGTCGGGTCCACGCGGTCGCCGGCGACGTGGGTCAGGACGGTCTCGGGCTCGACGACGAGGGCCGCGCCGCATTGGCCGCCGCCGACGTCGTCATCCACTCGGCGGCCACTGTCTCCTTCGATGCGCCGTTGACCCAAGCCGTCGAGATCAATCTCCTCGGCCCCTCGCGCGTCGGCGCCGCCGTCGCGGCGTCCGGTTCGGGCGCACACCTGATCGCGGTCTCGACCGCCTACGTGGCGAGCACGCACCAAGGCGAAGCCAAGGAGGAGTTGCTCTCCGAGAACCGCTTCACCCTGGATGTGCAATGGGAGGATGAGGTGAAAGCCGCGCGCCGCCTGCGGGACGACCTCCAGGCGGCCTCACGCACGCCCACCCGCCTAACCGACTTCACGAAGAAAGCCCGAACCGAAATTGGCGGCGCCGGCGAGCACCTGATCGCCGCCAAGTCAGAGAAGCTCCGTGAGGAGTGGGTCAGCACCGAGCTCGTCGACGCCGGCACGGCGCGCGCCCATTCGCTGGGCTGGCCCGACGCCTACCCCTTCACGAAGGCGCTCGGTGAGCGCGCCCTGGTCCAGCAGTGGGGCGGCACGGTCGACATCACGTTCGTACGCCCCTCCATCATTGAGTCCGCGCTCAGCGAACCGCGGGCCGGCTGGATCCGCGGCTTCCGCATGGCCGAGCCGATCATCGTGTCGTACGCCCGCGGCCTGCTGCGCGAGTTCCCCGGTGTGCCCGAGGGCATCATTGACGTGATTCCCGTCGACCTCGTCGTCGCTGCCATTCTCGCCGTCGCCGCGCATGGCCCAGCCGAGGGACCGCCGTCGGTGTACCACGTCGCCTCGGGTGTGCGAAACCCCTTCCGTTACGGCCACCTGGTCGACCTGACGCAGGATTTCTTCAGCCGCAACCCCCTCTACGACGACCGCGGCCAACCGATCAATGTGCCCGATTGGTCGTTCCCCGGCCGCGGTCGGGTACAGCGCCAACTCAAGCGCGCCGACCAGGCGATGACCGTGGCCGAGAAACTCATCACCGCGCTGCCGATCCGCGGCAAGCAGGCCGAGCTGGCAGCCCGCATTGAGGACCGCCACGCGCTGGCCAAGCGCGCCCTCGGCTACGTCGAGCTCTACGGTGCCTACACTGAGACCGACGCCCGTTACCGGGTCGACCGCCTGATTGAGCTGTGGGACACCTTCGACGACGAAGACCACGCCACCTTCACGTTCGACCCCGGTGTCATCGACTGGAACCACTACGTCCACAACGTGCACCTTCCCTCTGTCCTGGAGCACACCCGCGTGCGCACCAAGGCTGGCAAGTCCGTCGTGGAGAAGCGACCCGAGCGCGCCCGCAAGGCCATCCTCTCGCCGGACCGCCACCTCGCGGTGTTCGACCTGGAGCACACCCTCATGGCGTCCAACGTCGTCGACACCTACGCCTGGCTGGCCAGCCGGCACCTCCCGGCAGCCCGCCGCGCCCGTTTCGTGGCCGATCTCGTCCGCCAAGCCCCCTCGCTCCTCGCCCTGGACCGCCGCGACCGCGGCGACTTCCTCCGCTCCTTCTACCGCCGCTTCGAGGACGCACCGCTCGAGCGCCTTCGCGAGGACTCGTGGGAGCTCTTCCACACGCAACTGCTCACCAAGTCCTTCCCCGAGGGCTTCGCCCGCGTTCGGGCACACCGCGCCGCCGGGCATCGGACGCTCCTCATCACCGGCGCGCTCGACTTCGTCATTGAGCCGGTGCGCCCGCTCTTCCACGACATCGTGTGCGCGCGCATGGAAGAACGCGACGGCCTGCTGACCGGACGCCTCACCGACCTGCCGCCCATCGGTGAGGCGCGCGCCCTCGTGTTGGCCGACTACGCCGACGCGTACGGTCTCTCGCTCGAGGAGTCAGTGGCCTACGCCGACTCGGCCAGCGACCTCGCCATGCTGGAGGCCGTGGGCTTCCCGGTGGCCGTGAACCCCGAGTCGCGCCTGTCGGCCATCGCCCGTCGCCGCGGCTGGCATGTCGAGCACTGGTCCAAGGCCGACGGCGGCTCCCACCGGCCCCTTCCCCTCGGCCCCTTCGATACCAAGGCGCCCCGGGCGACCATGGCCACATGAACACCCTCCTCTTCGAGCGCTCCCTCCCCCGCTTCGCGGCCGCCCGGGTCGCGTCGGTCTTCGGCTCGGGCAAGGGTGCCGGCGTCGGCCCGCTGCGCCTGGTCGACCACGCGAGCCCGTCGGCGCCGGGCGCCGGCTGGGTGCACGTCAATCCCGTGCTCTCGGGCATTTGCGGGTCGGACCTGGCCACCCTGGACGGCCGCAGCTCGCGCTACTTCGAGGAGATCGTCTCGTTCCCCTTCGTGCCGGGCCACGAGGTCGTCGGCCTGCTCGCCGCGGACACGACGGGCGCCAAGGGTGACCCGCTGACCGCCGGTTCGCGAGTCGTGCTGCAGCCGGTGCTCGGGTGCGCCGCCCGTGGCATCGCGCCTATGTGTCCCGCCTGTGCCCAGGGCCACGTCGGCAACTGCGGCTACCTCGCGTTCGGCCACATCCGGCCCGGACTTCAGACCGGGTTCTGCGCGGATACCGGCGGGGGCTGGTCGTCGGCCGGCCTCGTCGCGCACGAGAGTCAGCTCTTCGCCGTGCCCGACGCGCTGTCCGATGCCGACGCGGTGACCGTGGAGCCGGTGGCGTGCGCCGTCCACGCCGTCCTCGGCGCAGGCCTCCGCGACGGCGACGTCGTGGCCATCCTCGGTGCCGGCACGCTCGGCCTCACCGTGACGGCCGCGCTGACCCATCTGACCGAGACCGGGCGGGCCCCGCTACCCGTCGCCGTCCTCGTCGGCGCCAAGTACACCCACCAGCAAGGCTTCGCCCGGCAGTTCGGCGCGACCGAAGCATTGCCGTCCGACCAGCTGAGTCGTGCCGTGCGCCGCCACAGCCGCTCGCTCTCCTACGGCGGCGCGCCCGGCGAGACCGCGACGCTCTCAGGTGGCGCCGATGTGGTCATCGACTGCGTCGGCAGCGCCGAGTCGATCGCCCAGAGCCTCGCCATGGTCCGCCCCCGTGGCACCGTCGCGCTGGTGGGGATGCCGGGCAAGGTCACGGTCGACCTCGCTCCCCTGTGGCACCGCGAGGTGAAGCTCGCGGGCGCGTACGCCTACGGGACCGAGTCGGTGCCATCGGCGGCCGGGGCGGGCGCTGCCACCGGAGCCGGGTCGAAGAAGCGCGCAGCTCCCCCCACCAACAGCGAAGTGGCCACGTTCGATCTCGCCTTTGAGGTGGTGGCCGCGCACGGCACAGGCCGTCTCGTCTCGGCCACATACCCGCTCGCCCGCTTCGAGGAGGCGGTGGCCCATGCCGGCGCTGCCGGACGGCGTGGCTCGGTGAAGATCGCGTTCGAACCAGGGAAAGGACACACCCGATGAGCCGCCGTCCCGGATTCGTCCTTGAAGTGGACAAGTCCACACCGCCCACGCTGTTCTGGAACGGCGAGAGCTTCACGCTTGAGACGCTGCCCGAGGGCAGCCGCGTGATCTACGCGCCCGAGCCGATGAAGGCGCTGCCCGACCCTTACGCCGCCATCCGCCACGCGCTGCTGCACCCCGTCGGTGATCGCGAGCCGTTGCCGGCGCTGCTGCACGCCGGCATGAAGCTGACCATCTGCTTCGACGACATCTCGCTCCCGCTGCCACCCATGGAGTCTCCCGACATCCGCCAAATGGTCATTGAGACCGTGCTCGACTTGGCGGCCGACGCCGGTGTCGACGACGTGGTCCTCGTCGCCGCACTGGCCCTGCACCGCCGCATGACCGAGGCCGAGCTGCGCCACGCGCTGGGCGACCGCATTTACGATGCCTTCGCGCCGCACGGCCTCCTCACCCAGCACGACGCCGAGGACCCCGAGAACCTGGTGTGGCTCGGCCAGACCGAGCAGGGCGAGGACATTGAGATCAACAAGCGCGCCGCCACCTCGGACCTGGTGATTTACGTCAACATCAACCTGGTCGCCATGGACGGCGGCCACAAGAGCGTCGCCACCGGCCTGGCTTCGTACAAGAGCCTCCGCCACCACCACAACCCCCTCACCATGCAGCACTCCCGCTCCTTCATGGACGCGCCGTCCTCGGAGCTGCACACGTCGAACTGGCGCATGGGGCGCTTCATTGCCGAGTCCGGCGTGAAGGTCTTCCAGATTGAGACGACGCTGAACACGGACACGTTCCCGTCGTCGTTCGCCTTCCTGCAGAAGCGCGAGTGGGAGTGGACGCTGCGCGACCGGGCCACCTACGCCGGGACGGCCGCCGGTCTCGACCGGATGCCGTCGAGGCTGGCCCGGCAGATCTTCCACTCCATTAAGTCACCTCACGCCATGACGTCGGTGCAGGCCGGTGAGGTCGAGGCCGTCCATGCCCTGACCACGGCGAACGTGTGGCAGCAGCAGGGCGTCGAGGTGTCGGGGCAGACCGACATCCTCACCATGGGCCTGCCCTACATCTGCCCCTACAACGTGAACTCCATCATGAACCCGATCCTGGTGGCGTGCCTCGGGCTCGGGTACTTCTTCAACCTCTACCGAGGGCGGCCGCTCGTGCGGGAGGGCGGCGTGCTCATACTGCGCCACCCCTGCCGGCCAGAGTTCCACCCGGGGCACCACCCGTCGTACATCGACTTTTACGAGCAGGTACTTCCCTCGACCGTCGACCCGGTCCGTATCTCCAAGGAGTTCGAGGAGTCGTTCGCGACCGATCCGTGGTACGTGCATCTCTACCGCACGGGCCACGCGTATCACGGCGTGCACCCCTTCTACATGTGGTACTGGTGCGCGCACGCGCTCGAGCACTTGGGCCGCGTCATCGTGGTCGGCGGCGACGCCACCGCGGTGCGCCGCCTCGGGTTCTCGCCCGCGTCGTCGCTCAACGACGCACTCGAGATCGCCTCCGACGTGGTGGGGCCCGGCGCGTCGCTCACCCACATCCACACGCCACCGCTCCTGATGGCCGACGTGCGATGACACCGGCATCGGCGCTCAAAATCCGGGTCCGTGCCGTGGCGTCACGCTTCCCGCTGGCGGCACCTTCCTGGCCCACCTCGGTCGACCGGCCCGATCCCGAGCGCAAGATCGGGCTGGACTATGACCACGAGTGGTCCCGCCGCTACCCCGTCCGGCTGGCCCGGGCGATGGTGATGGACAACGTCACGCGGCCGCTCGCCCGCCTGCTCGCCCCGCCGACGATTCGGGGTCTCGAGCACCTCTCCAACGTGGAGGGCCCGGTGATCTTCGCCGCCAACCACGCCAGCCACATCGACACGCCACTGCTCCTGACCACCCTGCCGGTCGAGTTCCGCCACCGCACCATCGTGGCGGCCGCCTCGGACTACTTCTTCGACCGCACCTGGAAGTCGATCCTGTGGTCGTTCGCGCTGGCGGCCATCCCGATTGAACGCAGCAAGGTGAACCGTCGTTCGGCCGACACCGCGGCCGAACTGTTGGAGGATGGCTGGAACCTCGTCATCTTCCCCGAGGGAGGCCGCTCCCCCGACGGGTGGACGCAGCCCTTCCGGGGCGGCGCCGCCTACCTGGCCCGCCGCACGGGGCGCCCGGTCGTGCCCGTCTTCCTGCACGGGACCCGCCATGTCCTGCCCAAGACGGCCGCCGCCGGGACCAGGGCGCCGGGAGGCTCGGGCACCGAGTCGCGCCGGGGTGGCCGCCTCCGACGATCGCCCATTGCCGTCCTCTTCGGCGCGCCGCTCAGCCCCGACGAGGGCGAGAACGCGCACCGTTTCTCCGACCGGGTGGAGGCGGCGGTCGCCACGCTGGCCCGTGAGGTGCACTCCGACTGGTGGCAGGCGCGCCGTTCGGTGAGCACTGCCGCACCCGTGGCCGGGGCATCCGAGGCCCACCGGGGCCCGGACGCGCCACCCTGGCGGCGAGCCTGGGCCCTCGATGCGCCACCACCCCGCGGGCGTGGCGCGGCCCGGAACTGGCCGGAGTAACCCGACCCGATCACCTAGGGCTTGTGCAGCACGATGGTGACGTCGCTGTTGTTGGTCGTGCCCACTTGCTTCATGCTGATCGTCCCGGTCGCACCCGCAAACTGTCCCGTCCCGCCGGTGATGGCGATAATGCCGTTGGAGGACTGGGTCAGCGTGAACTTGTCGGCGTAAATCATTGAGCCCCCGAAGGCAACCTGGCCGAAGCATGTCGCGCTGCTCGCGGTGGGGAAGACGCAGAACTCGTGGTCGCTGCCGGTCCAGTTCTTGGCGTGCCGGGTGTGGCTGCCGACGTAGTCCAGATCCGTCGAGATGTACTGGTCGTTCGCGGCCGGCGCGCTCGACGGTTGCCCGTTCGCGTCGGTCAGGGAAGCCTGCTGCGACTTCGCGAAGAAGTGGATGGTCACGGTGGACGAGCGTGCGCCGGCACCACCGGCGGTCAGCACCAGCCCTCCGGCGGCCATGGCCGCGGCAGCACAACAAGACATCACCCAACGTCGTGGCGAGTGCGACACGGCCTGTACCTCCTTGATCGTCCGCCGGGACAGGCGGCGCGTGGCCGCCCATGGTAGGTGTCGCCACCCTCCAACGGCGGCTCCCCCGCTCGTCACCGCTCGCAGTCCCGGTCCCGGTCGCGGTCCCGCTCCCGGGTGGCTACTGGACCAGGAAGCCCCCCGACTGGTGCTGCCACAGCCGCCCGTACATGCCAAGGCCACCGTGGCGCAGGAGTTCGCGGTGCGTCCCTTCCTCCACGATCTGTCCCTGGTCAAAGACCACGATGCGATCCATGTTGGCGATGGTCGACAGCCGATGGGCGATGACGAGCGCGGTGGTGCGTTCCATCAGGCGCCACAGGGCCTCCTGGACGAGGGATTCGGACTCGGAGTCCAGGGCGGAGGTGGCCTCGTCCAGGACCAGGATCGGGGCGTGCTTGGCCATGGCCTGGGCGATGGCGACCCGCTGGCGCTGGCCGCCGGACAGCTTCAGGCCGCGTTCACCCACGACCGTGTCGTAGCGGTCGGGAAGGCCGTAGACGAACTCCTCGACGTGGGCCGCCTTGCCGACGGCGTGCACGAGGTCGTAATCGACCTTGGGAAGGCAGGGGACTTTGCCGTTGCCGTGACCGAGTCCGTGATCGTTGAGCCTCGCTCCCGTCGTGTCGACGCGCCATGCACCGTCACCGTCGACGCCGACGTCACCGTCGACGTCGACCAGGTGGTCCTGCCCGAGTCCGTAGCAGATGTTCTCGGCAATCGTCCGGTGCAGCAGCTGGGGATCCTGGGGCACGTACGAAATGTGGTGGCGCAGGCTCGACAGCGTCACGCCCGTGATGTCCTGGCCATCAATGAGGATGGTGCCGTCCTCGACGTCCATGAAGCGCAACAGCAACTTGGACAGCGTCGACTTCCCCGAGCCCGACGGGCCGACCAGGGCGACGTGCTCCCCCGGCTTGACGGTGAGCGTGAGGTCGTCGAAGAGCCGGGGAGCCGACCCGTAGGCGAACGTGACGTGACTGAAATCAACCCGCCCGCTCGGGACGCGCAGCTCGGCGGCCTGCGGGGCGTTCTTGATCTCTATCTTCTCGGCGGAAATGGCGGTGAACTTGCCCGCCCTTCCCAGGGAGCGCGCGAACGACCGCAGGTGCTCGAACGACTGCTGCATGCTCATGGCCACCTGGGCCGAGTAGTAGAGGATCAGGTAGAGCGTCGCCGCAGAGGCGTAATGGTGGACGGCCAGGGTCGTGCCGGCAATCAGGGCCAGCAGCGTGCCGAGCACGATGGAGCTCTCCAGTTGGAGCTGGGTCCGCATGAAGATGGACCGCGCCCGCAGGTCGGCGCTGACCGACTGGTGCATGAGGTCTTCCACCCGGTAACGCTCGAGCGGCTCGGCGGCGGCGGTGCGCACCGACAGGAGGTTGGTCACCGTGTCGGCCACCACGCCGGTCGCCCGGGAGTGATGGTCCTCAAACTCCTGCGACGCGGCGCGTACCTGCGGGAGCCGCTTTGAGAGCACGAAGACGAACAGGCCGACCATGACGAGCAGGGCCAGGGCGGCCGGCCATGCAACGACACCGAGCACCACGATGGCCGACAGGAGGATCACCGCGATGGGGAGAAGACCCCACGACGCGACGTCGACCATTTCGACGAAGGCCCACGAGTAGTTGCTCAGGGCTGAGATCACCTCGCCGGCGGGGTGGTCCATGTGCCAGCGGTAGCTCAGCTTGAGCAGGTGCTCGTAGCCATTGTTGAGGGTCTGGGCGAACGAGCGGACACAGGCCCCCCACTCCAGCCAGCCGGCCACCCGCCAGAAGACCATGGCGACGACGCCCGCGATCCCATAGGCCAGCAGGAGGGACCCGAAACGGTGCCACTCGCCGGCCGGCGCGTGCGCGGGAATGGAGGCGACACGCCCGAGGATGGACGCGAAAATGATCGGGCAGACCACGTCGGCCGTCACGACCGCCAGCACCATCACCACCCAGGAGATGATGAGCGGCCGCTTCTGGCCTTCGACCTGCTTCCAGCAGAAGGCGACGGTGTCCTTCGCCGACGCGGTTGGGAATTCGGAGAGTTCAGCCACTGGTGGCTTCCTTGTTGAGAGTGGGTGACCCCGATGACCGGCCAGGGTCGGCGCGGCACCGGAACGATGACTGCAGATTGGATGGGCGTCGGGGACGTCCGTGGGCCAGGTTTGGCGGCCGGAATGATTGGGGGGGCGCCGCGGTGCGGTCGCCCGGGACTTCAACGGGTGGCGGAGACCTCTGTGAAGGTCAAAGCGTTCCCGTCCGGTCCCTGTCGGGAGCGAGGACCGCGCGCGTCACAATCGACACATCGGCGATTGAAGCCATCAGTCCACCCCCGTTCGGTGTTGTCGTGCTCAAGGCCCGCGTTGAGCGCTCCCTGCATGCTACATGAGCCTCGGGGCTCAGCGCGATGTTTTTTTGCGGCGAGTGCGCCCCCGAAGGCGCCGACCCGTCGCCGCCAACCGCTCCTGACGCAGCGCGTGTTCTGCCTCGTCGGCGAGGGGCGCCACGTCGGTCTCGGTGGCCCAGGACAGGAGACGGTCGGCCAGGGTGGGGTTTCGGGCGAGGACAGGCCCGTGCAGGTACGTCCCGACGACGCGTCCGCAGAGCGCGCCCTCTGTCCCGCCCACGCCATCGTCACCGTCACCGTCACCGTCACCGTCGCCGTTCCCGACGCCGTGAGTCACTCGGGCCAGTGCGGTGACGCCCTCGTGCAGCGTGGTGCGCCCGCCATGGTTCTCGAAGCCCGTCAGGGTCGGGAGCGCGATGGGCGCGAGCAGGGCCAACACCTCGGGGGTGGGTTCGGCTGTCACCTCACCCACGCACCGCGGCCCGTCGCCCTTGGCCGTTGTCACCCCAAGGAGACCGACACCGGGATGCGAGGTCCCATCGGCCCCGGGGAAATCGTGCCCCACGATCTGGTAGCCGGCGCAGACGGCGAGGACCACGGCGCCCGACGCGGCACGGCGGGTGAGGGTGCCGTCGTCAATGAGGGCCCGCGCCGCCCGCACCTGGGGGCCGTCTTCGCCACCACCCAGGCAGTAGATATCCGCCTCGGGCAGTGCCGCGTCCGAGGTGGCCTGCAGCAGCTCGGCCGCGAGGCCCCGCCACTCCGCCCGTCGGGCCAGGATCAGGCCGTTGCCCCCGTCGCCGTAGGTACCGAGCAGGTCGGGGTACACGACGGCGATCCGCAACGTCGCCGGCATCAGTGCGACCCGAGGACGAGGAAGTCGTGGAAGGCGGTGTAGTTGCCGATCACGTCAACGGGATGAGAGCCGTTCGCCGATGGCGACCCCATGGCAACCGCCGTCGCCACCGCAGTGGCCCGGTCTTCCTCCATCACGTGGGTCACGCCGGCGTACTTGAGGCGCACCGACAGATCACGGCAACGATCGCCCGTCGCCACGACGCCGCGGCCGGCCAGCCGCTCGAAGGGGACGTCCCACAACCAGCTCGGGTCGGCGCCGTCGGCCGTGCGCGCGTTGATCGCGACGACGAGCGGGCCGTTGTCATCCCCCACGAGCGCGAGGAGCTCACTCCACCCCGCCGGGTTCTTGGCCAGCATGAGGCGGGCCGGCACCCCACCCACCAGGCGCGTCGCGAACCGCCCGGCGACGTGTTCGACCGCCGCCATGGCGGCGAAGGCGTCGGCGGGTTCAATGCCCTGATGCGTCGCGGCCACCGCCGCCATCAACGCGTTGGCGTCGTTGAAGCGGCCGGGCAGCGCGAGCGCGAACTCGTAGGTCCGACCGTCGGCCCACCGGGCGCGGGCCGGAGAGGATCCGGCGGACAGGTCGAGGGCTGCCGTGGGGACGGGTCGGGCAAAGCCGCAGGTCCCACAGAACCACCCACCTCCGTCATCGGCTGAGGTGAAGGTGATGCTGGCGTCGCAGGAGGGGCAGCCGACCGCATCGAGCTGCCAACCCAGGCCGGCGGCGACCCAATCGACCTGCGCGGCCGCCCCGGCCCCCCACGCCACGAGCGGGTCGTCGGCGTTGGCGACGACGCGGGTGTGCGGCGCCGCCGCCAGCGCGGCCCGCCAGCGACCGGCCACCATGCGCACCTCGTTCGTGCGATCGAGCTGGTCACGCGACAGGTTCAGCAACACCACCGTCGTCGGCGAGGTCGCCGCCAGGACCCGGGAGAGGTAGATCTCGTCGACCTCGAGCACCGCGGGCGCCGTGAGGTCGCCGCCGACCAGGGCCGCGACGTGACCGGCCGGCATGTTCGATCCCGTCTCGTTGCTGAGCACGACGTGGGCACCGTCATCGGCGGCCGCGCCGGCGCCGGCACTGAGCGCCACCGTCAGCAGACGGGTCGTCGTGGTCTTGCCGTTCGTCCCGGTCACGAGCGCCACCGCCCGCTTGGCGGTGAGGTGCTCGAGCAAGCGGTGATCGATGGCGAGCCCGACCCGGCCTCCCGCCACCGTCCCCTGACCGCGCCCGAGGCGGCGCGACAACGCGTTGACGGCACGGGTCGTGATGCGGGCGAGGCGAAACCTCACGCCTTGGGTGGCTTGGTGCGCGCCAGCTCCTCGGGCGTGGGCACGTGGCGCACCTTGGACTCCGGAGGCAGGAGTTCCGAAATCGCCGCCATGATGGTCGCGGTGTCGGCCACCGCGTCGGTGAGCGATAGCGGCAGCGGTTTGCCGACCCGGATAGTGATCTTCGGCGGCTTGCGCACGAGCGTGAAGTCGGGAACGCGGGCCGAGCGGGCCCACACCTTCTCGGTGCCCCATAGCCCGATGGGCACGACCACCGCGCCCGTACTGGCGGCCAAGCGGGCGGTGCCGGTCTTGCCGTGCAACTCCGTGTCGAAGAACGCCTCGCCGCGCGGGATGGTGCCCTGCGGCAGCACGACGACGACCTCTCCCGCTTTGAGTGCGGCCTCGGCGGCGCGCAGGGGCGAGTTGCTGCCGCTGCCGCGGTCGACCGGGATGCCGCCGATGGCGCGCGCAATCTGGCCGACGACGGGTGCGTCGAAGATCTCCTTTTTGCCGAGGAAGCGGACCGGTCTTCCCACCGCAGCGGCCACGAGAGCGAGTGCGGCGACATCGAAGTAGCTGCGATGGTTCGCCGCCAGTAGTACCGGCCCGCGTGAGGGGATGTGTTCGATGCCTTTGAGGTCGAAACGCGCGTAGGGGAAAGAGGTCGGCCGGACGAACGGTCGCAGCAGATGGTACGGCTCGAGCCCCAACATGCTCGGCACACCCGGCGGCCGGTCCCAGTGCTCAATGGGCCACCGCCGGGCTGCCGCGATCACCGTCAGTGAAGGGTCGGGGTTGACCGCGTGCGGGAAGCCCACACTCGAGAGCAGGGGGGTGTCGAAGACGCTGTCGCTGCACGCGTGGCAGGCGGCCAGGTCGATGTCCTCGTCGTCCGCCCACTCGCGCACGGCCCGCAGCTTGCCGGTTCCCCAGACGAACCCTTCGTAGAGCCGGCCCGTGTAGCGGCCGTCCTTGACCTCATAGGCGGTGGCGATGACCCCGTCCATGCCCATCGCCTCGGCGAAGGGGGCGATCATGTCGTACGGCGTCGTCGTCGAGAGCACCAATTTGTGACCGGCGGCGCGGAACTCGGCGAGGTACTGCGGCGCGAAGGGGGCGACCATCGCGATGAGGTCCGGCACGGCCCGCTTACCCGCCGCCCGCACCTGGTCCTGGCGCCAGCCCTTGGCCACCCGGGCCGCCGCCCGCACCAGTCCCATGGAGACGAGGTTCTCGCCCAGGCGGTCGTTGACGGCGTAGAGGAGCTTGTCGCCGGGGAGCGAGCGGCCGGCGGGCAGGACGCCTTCGTCCACCAACGCCTTGTTCAGGGCGAGCCCGGATGCGTGGCACAGGAGGGTGCGGTCGAGATCGATGAAGACGGCGCTCCGGGGCGGCGTGCCGCCACCGCCACCGCCTTTGCCCTTGGCCTTGGCACCGGTCCCGGTCCTGTCCGCCGTCTTGCTCGGGATCGGGGAGATTGCCACGGCTGCCAGCCTAAATGACGGACCGGCGGAGTGTCCCGGCTCTGACCAGGGGCTGCAGTCCAGAGGGCGGAATTGGGGGGCTGTTGTGTTGATGGTGGACCTGCAATGTCCTAGGAGGGCCACGGTGGGGACCTATGAGTGTGGCGCGGTCTGTCGACGAGCACCAGCACGAGGGCAGGGACTTCTGCGGCATCTTCACCCAGTACATCGTCGGCTACCTGCGGTCCTGTACCCCCGAAGGGACCATTGAACGGATCCTGGCCGAGGCAGGCGAGAAACGGCCGGTCTCCCTCTTGAACGATGCCGGTTCCTGGAGCTCCTACGCGCAGTACCGCGGGCTGGTCGAGTCGATGAGCGCCATTCTGGGCGGGCCGTCCATCATGGCTGAAGTCGGTCACCACGCCTTCGATTCGATCGAGTCTCCGGAGTTGTCCGAGGCGCTGGCCGCCCTCGGCTCTCCGGCCGCCGTCTACGCCGCGCTCCCCGCGATCAGTGAGTCGACGGCCCCGCTGGTCGAGATTCGCACCCAGGACGTCGGCCCCAACGAGTGCCGCATCAGCCTCAGGGTCAAGGACGGATACGAGCCGATGCGCGGGCTCTGCGCCTTCCACATGGGACTGTTCACTTCCATACCCCTGCTCTTCGGTCTTCCCGACGCGCGGGTCGTCGAGGAATCGTGCCAGTGCGACGGCGCGCCGTGGTGCCAGGGGCTTGTGCGATGGGAGGCGGGGGATGAGGACACCGTCAAACTCTCACGCGCCGAAATGCGGGCCAGGCTTTCAGAAGCGCGCCTTGAGGAGTTGCAGCGCACCGTGGCCGAACTGGTCTCGGGTGACGGGCTGGAACCCGTCCTCACCCTGGTGCTGGCGGCGGCTGGTCGGGCCGTGCAGGCCCAGTCATACATCCTTGACGTGCGGGTGCGCTCGTCCGCCGATCGCTGGCTGTGCGCCGAGGGTATTGCGCCCGAAGACGCGGCGCGGATCGTCGAGGAAGTGCGCAATGGTGCCGAGAGGATCCTGCCCATGTGCGTGGCCGAGGTCGCGTCCGACCGGAACCACTACGGCCATCTCGTGGTCATACGCCCTGACGGCGCGTCGTTCGAACCACTGGAACGATCGGTGCTTGAGTCCTACGCCCGCCTGGCGGCGTCCGCCCTCGACTCAGAAGCGGCCATCGTCAATGCCCGGCAACAGGCCACGGCGGCCGAGGCGCTCCTCTCCCTCTCCAGCTCCCTGGCCGACCTCAGCTCGCCCGAAGAGATGGTCTTCCGCCTGGCGCGCGCGGTGCCGTCCGTCATCGACTGCGATCGGGTGGCCGTCTGGCTGCTCCCGCCAGGGAGCACCGTGGCGGAGGTGAGCGCCACGTACGGCTTCGACCCCGATACCGAAGCCAGACTGCGGGCGCTGGCCATCCCCGCTCTGCTCCCGCAGGAGTCTGTCTCATATGCCTTCCGTCATCATCCCGAGACGGACTGCACGGTCTTGGGTCCCACCCTGGCCAAGTCGGGCTCGGTCATGGCCCTGTCGTTCCCGATCACCTACAACAACGAGGTCTACGGGTGGATCACCGTCGACGTCACGGCGCATCCCGAGCGGCTGGACGAGGGGACCGGCGTCAACGAGCGCTTCCGGGGACTGGCTGCGCAGGCCGCCACCGCCATTCGCAACGTCCGGCTGCTGGACGAGATCCGTCATCAGGCCCTCCACGACAGCCTGACCGGACTGCCCAACCGCGCTCTCGTCGTCGATCGCGTCAACCAGTCCATCGCGAGGGCCCGACGCGAACACCTCGACATCGCGCTCATGTTCATCGATCTCGACGGCTTCAAGGATGTCAACGACAACTTCGGCCACGGCAACGGCGACAGGCTCCTCCAGGCCGTCGCCACCCGCTTCGCCAGCACGCTGCGCGACTCGGACACCATCGCCCGTCTCGGCGGCGATGAGTTCGTGGTCCTGGCCGAGGGGGTCTCTATTGCCGCCGGACCCGAGCTCCTGGCCGAACGTCTCCTTGCGGTGCTCGCCGAGCCCTTCCGGCTGGACGATGCCGCCGGGACCTGCCTCACCATTTCGGCCAGCATCGGCATCGCCGTCGGCGACCGTGAGACCGCGGAGGAATTCCTGCGCGACGCCGACATCGCTCTCTACGAGGCCAAGGGCGCCGGCCGGAACTGCTTCAGGGTGTTTCACGCCGAGATGCAGGCGACGTTGCGCAGCCGCCATGAGCTCGAGATGGACCTGCAAGCGGCGATCGGTTCCGATCAGTTCTTCCTGCTGTACCAACCCATCTTCGACCTCCACACCATGTCGGTGGTGGCCGTCGAGGCGCTGCTGCGCTGGCATCACCCGACCCGAGGGCTCCTCGCGCCTGACGACTTTCTGCCGGCGCTCGAATCGTCGGGCTTGATCATCCAGGTGGGGCGCTGGGTCCTGCATGAGGCGTGCGGACAGGCCCAGACGTGGCGCCAGAAGGGTCACACCACCAAAATGTCGGTCAACATTTCGGCTCGCCAGCTCGATGCCAATTCGGTCCTCACCAGCGTGGCGCAGGCCCTCGAGAGCTCCGGACTCAAACCCAGCGATCTCATCATCGAGATCACTGAGACGAGCCTCATGCGCGACACCAAGGGCGCGCAGAAGCAGCTGACGGCGCTCAAGGCTCTCGGAGTCCGCATCGCCATAGACGACTTCGGCACCGGGTATTCCTCGCTGGCCTACCTCCAGCAGTTCCCGGTCGATTCCCTCAAGATCGACCGGTCGTTCATTGCGGGGATGGCCAAATCCCCCGAGGGCGACGCGCTCATCCATACGCTGATGCAGTTGGGCCAGGCACTCCACCTCGAGACACTGGCCGAAGGGATTGAGGAGGCAGCCCAGCTGAACCAGCTGCAGTCCGAGCGCTGCGATGTCGGGCAGGGCTACCTGTTCGCCCGGCCCTTGTCGGCCGACGATGTCGAGGTGTTCTTCGACGTGGCTGTCGGCGCCCACTGACGTTTCGGTCCGGGGTCCGGTCGGGGACGCCCGCCACTCGGAATTGCCCCGGAAAAAGGAGAAGGGATCGCCGGGGGGGAGGCGATCCCTTCTCAAGACTCACCAGGGAAGAGGGGGGGTTCCGCCCTGTGGTCTGAGGTCATTCTGGCAAGGCCCCCAGAATCTGTCAACCAGCTTCAAGAGATATTTACCATCTGTTAATCTGATAGGTAACATAACCAGGGCAAGCGCGACGGGAAGGAGGCAGAAGATGGAACTAAAACATCTGCAAGCACTCCTGGGGATTGCCGATACGGGGAGTTTCTCGGCGGCGGCCGCCACCATCGGCACCGTGCAGTCGAATGTCTCGGCCCACGTCGCCCGTCTCGAGAAGGAATTGGACGTCCAGCTCGTCGACCGTGCCTCGGGCCACCTCACCGACGAGGGCGAGGTCGTCGTGTCCCGCGCCAGGCGGGTCATGAACGAGATCAGCGCCATGGTGGCCGACGTGACCGCCCTGCGCGAGGAGGTCGTCGGCACGGTGCGGCTGGGCATGATCGGCACGACCGGCCGCTGGCTCGTCCCCCAGCTCTTCGATCTCCTGCGGGCCCGCCACGCGCACATCCACCTCAACGTGGCCGAGGGCTCCTCGGCCACGTTGGAGCTCCAGCTCGCTTCGGGCCAGCTGGACCTGGCCGTGGTGACGCTCCCGCTGAGTGGTGACGAGGTGATGGTGGCCCAGCTCTTCGACGAGGACCTCGGGCTCGTCGTGCCACGCGATGATCCGTTAGCGACGGAGACATCGCTCCCCCTCAACCGGCTCGCCGAACTGGAACTACTGCTCCCGGCACCCGGAACGGCGCTACGCGCCGAGATCGACAGCGCCGTGGTGCCGGCCCGCGTCGTCCTGCGACCGGCCATGGAGCTCGACGGCGTGCGCATGATTGCCGCGCTGGTCTTCGACGGCTACGGCACGGCCATCCTCCCGGCAACCGTCGTCCCCGGCCACCTGCGCGAGCAGTACGCCTTCATTCCGCTACAAGGACTCCCCCGCCGGCGGGTCGGGATCGCGCAGCGCCGCCGCGGGCTCCCCTCCGCGCCCGTGCGCGCCGTCATTGACGTGCTCGGCCTCGTCGTGAGCGATCCCCTCTCCATGCCCGGGGGCATCCATCCGTCCTGATCGGATCAGGGCCCCAACGGATCGCGCCACATGGTCCAGATGGACGGACCGCCGCCCGGCAGCGGGACCTCCTTCACGACCTTGAAGCCGTGGCGCACGTAGAACGGCACGTTGCGTTCCTTCGACGACTCCAGGTACGCCGGCAACCCCTCGGCATCGCAGTGCTCGAGCACGGGGCGCATGAGCGCGGAGCCAACGCCCTTGCCCTGCATGTCGGGATCGGTCCCCAACGTCGCGAGATACCAGTGCGGCTCGTGCGGGTGCATCGACTCAATCAGCGTGATGATCTTCAACGTCGCCAGCAGGTGCCGCGCCACGTAGGGGATGACGGGCTTCAGCGTGGCGATGCCGGCCAACCCGGTCATCAACGGTTTGCCCGCCGGGCCCCAGATGGCCGAGCCCTTGTGGTCGTCGGTGGTGTAGCAGCCGCCCCAGCGCAGGTAGTCCGCCCGCATCTGCGTGCCGAAGTAGGCGCGCATCGCGGCCGGGCGCCGCGCCTCGTTGCGGAAGATGTGCTCCATCACCGGGTCGTCGGCGAACGAGCGCATCAACTGCTCCACCATGGGATCAACATCGGCCGCGGTGGCTCGCCGGACCGTGCTCGTCGTCATCGGACCCTCATCAGCACGGGAGCGAAGGGAACCAGTGGGGCGTGGGGCTGGGCACCCCGCCGCGCCAGGAGCCGCTGGGTGAGGCGGTGCGGTGGGCCTCACCGAGCACCGCCAGGTCGGGGAGCAGCTGCAGGCCGACGAACACGCCACCGGTCTGGGTGAAATGGACGCCGTCACCGCAGCGCATGGGGACCCCGGCCACGGTGGCCGCGTACTGGTTGCCCGGTGACGTCATGGCGCCGAGATCGAAGACATAGACGGGATGCCCCGTCGCGGTCGTCTCGGAGCGGGCCACCTCATGAATGATCGCATTGTCGCGATCGACCCGGCTCGGCGCGTCCTCCGGCCAGACGGACCCCGACGGTGCCGTCCCGCTGCTGTAGTACGGCGTCGTCAGCAGGACGACGGCGGCACCCCGGGAACCCAGCACCCTGACGGCCTGGCGGTAACGGTCGGTGACGTACTGGTCGAAGCCGCTCTGCGTCAGGTTCTGCCAGCGTCCCGCCGCCTCCTGGTCGAACGTCTCGCCCCGGGCCAGGTAGACGACGACGTCGGGGTTGTAGGTGTCGACCCACTTCTGCCACTGCGTCATGAGCGGGTCGGGCGAGCCGGTGCCGCACGGTTTGTCGGGGGGCAGCGTGTACCAGAGCACCCGGATCTCCTGCGCCATGGCGACCGAGCACCCCGGTATGCCCTCGTTGACGATCTGCACGTTGTCGTTGACCTCGTAGGTGCTGAGCCCCACCCCGAGGGTCCCGGCGATGGAGTCGCCAACGAGCAGCACCTTTATCGGACGGCCCGCCCCCGGGGCCCCCTCCTGCGTCGGTGCGACCACGTCGGCGGGCGGGAGCGGGCTCAGCGCGGGCGGCTCACCGTTGGCCGGCGTGCCCGGCAGCGTCGACGTCGTCGTCTTGGGGAGTCCGGAGGGGGGCGCCACGTTCGTCGCGCCCACCGGCACCAGCGTGCTGATGAGGACCAGCCCGATGGCCGCGGCGGCCGCGGCGGGCGCGGCCACCAGCGAGCGCCAGCTGGGCAGCGCGCCGCGGCGGATCGGGATCTCGAGGAATTGGGCGCTGATGGCCGCGATCGCCACTGTCACCCCCACCCGGGCGAAGAAGAGCGGGTACACGCCCCAGTGCAGGCGCGACCCCGACATCACGAGCAGGACCGGCCAGTACCAGAGGTAGATGCCGTAGGAAATGCGGCCGAGGGACGGCAGGGGCGGGAGCTCCAGCAACCGGACCGACGGCGCGTCGGGGGCGACCGCGGCGCAGAGCACCACCATGCCCGCCGCCAGGCTGGCCAGCAGGAAGCCGCCGCTGAAGGCGAACGTCGAGGTCTCCGAGGTCGTCGACCACAGCACCGCGGAGCCGACGATGCCGAGCACGCCCAGCACCTTGCAGAGGTTGCGGAACCATCCCTTCTGCGCAGCGTCCTTCCACACCGCCAGACCCAGCGCGATGGTCGCGCCCAGCAGCAGCGCCTGCGCCCGCGTGTCGGTGCCGTAGTAGGCGCGGGTGGTGTAGCCGTTCGGCGCCTCCCACGCCATCACCAGCGCGGAGGCCATGGTGCCGAAGGCGGAGAGGGCGAACGCGAGGTGGAGCCGCCGCCGCCGGCGCTGGGCGGGATCAGGGGCGGCCCTCCGGGAGGAGAGCATCAGATGGGAGCCGCCGATGACCCGGACGCTTAGGACGTGCGGGTCCGCCACACGCCGCCGCCGGTGGTGGCGGTGCCGCGTCCCGATGGTGAGCACGCCAAGGATGAGCAGCGGCCACAACAGGTAGAACTGCTCCTCTATCGCCAGTGACCACGTGTGCAGCAGTGGTGAGGGCTGGCTGGCGGTCGAGAAGTAGCTCACTCCCCCGTGGATGGAGTACCAGTTCGACGCGTAGAAGACGGTGGAGAGCGCGTCCCCTATGACGTGCGGCGTGGCGAGAAGCTTGGGCTGCACGGCGAGCACCACGCCGATGACCGCCACCAGCAGGAACAGCGCGGGCAGCAGGCGGCGGGCGCGGCGGGCCCAGAAGCGGGAGAGTCGCACGGTCCCGGTGGCGCCCCATTCGTTTATGAGGAGTGAGGTGATGAGGAAGCCCGAGAGGACGAAGAACGCATCGACGCCGTAGAAGCCGCCCGGCATCCAGCTCAGGCCCGTGTGGAAGGCGATGACCGCCAGCACGGCCATGGCCCGGACCCCGTCGAGCCCCGCCATGCGTGCGAGGCCGCCCGGACGCCCGTGAGCGACGTCCCCTGCGTTAGCGTCCGTGACCATGCTGAGCCGCAAGATACCGCTCGGGGAGGCACCCTCCCATGTCATCCCGACCTACGCCTCCCGTGGGCTCTCGGGCCCGGTACCCCGGTTGGAGCTGCCGGAACAGGGGATGGAGCCTGCGGTGGCGTACCAACTCATCCACGATGAGCTGGCCCTCGATGCGAATCCAGCCCTCAACCTGGCCACCTTCGTCACGACCTACATGGACCCCGCCGCCGATGACCTCATGGCCGAGACGATGAACAAGAACGCCATCGACTGGGACGAGTACCCCCAGACGGTGGCCTTGCAGGACCGCTGCGTGAACATGCTCTCCCGCCTCTTCAACTCGGCCGAGGCCCACGATGCCGACGCGGTGGGAACCGCCACGGTGGGGAGCTCCGAAGCGATTCATTTGGCCGGCCTGGCGATGAAGTTCCGCTGGCGTGCGGCACGCCGATCTGGTGGGCTCCCCTGTGACCGCCCGAACCTCGTCATGGGAGGAAACGTCCAGGTGTGCTGGGAGAAGTTCGCCCGCTACTTCGATGTGGAACCCCGCTACGTGCCGCTGACTCCTTCCCGTTTCGTGATCGGCGTCTCCGAGGCCATGGCATTGGTGGACGAGAACACCATCGGCGTCGTCGGTATCCTGGGCTCGACCTATACGGGTGAGTACGAGCCGATCGCCGATCTGTGCGCTGCGTTGGATGCGCTGTGCGATGCCCGCGGCTGGGACGTCCCCGTGCACGTCGATGCCGCGTCGGGCGGTTTCGTGGCGCCCTTCCTCCAGCCTGAGCTGCTGTGGGACTTCCGCCTCCCGCGCGTGCACTCCATCAACGTGAGCGGGCACAAGTACGGCCTCGTGTACCCAGGCGTGGGCTGGGTCATCTGGCGCTCGGCCGCCGACCTGCCGCAGGAGCTGATCTTCGAGGTCGATTACTTGGGCGGCTCCCACGCCAACTTCGGTCTGAACTTCTCCCGTGGCGCGTCGCAGATCGTCGGGCAGTATTACAACTTCGTGCGCCTCGGCCGGGACGGGTACAAACAGATCATGATGGCGCTGGCCGAGACGGCCCACTGGCTGGCCGCCGCGCTGGCCCAGCTGCCCGGCGTCGACGTGGTTGCTGCCGGCGACGACCTCCCTGTCGTGTGCTTCCGCCTCGCCGACGACATCGGTTTCGATGTCTTCGCGTTGTCGGACCGCCTGCGCCTGCGGGGCTGGGTCGTGCCGGCGTATCGGATGGCTGCTGATGCGGAGTCGGTGGCGGTCCTGCGGGTGGTGGTACGCGAGGGGCTCTCCCGCGACATGGCCGAATGCCTGCTGGCCGACATGACCGAGGCGGTTCATCATCTGATGACGACGACCACGATGACTGCGACTGCTGCGGCGGCGACCGCGACGGCGTCGACGGCTGTGCCGGTGGCCGCGGCGGGGCGGGTGCCTGTCGCCAAGTCGGAGCCGAAAACGAAGGCCGTATGTTGAAGATCGGCATCCTGGGCGCCGCTCGCATCGCGCCCGCCGCCCTGATCAAGCCCGCCCGTCGCACGGGCGCGGCCGAGGTGGTGGCCGTGGCCGCCCGGGACCGGGCCAAGGCCGCCGAGTTCGCCAAGAAGCACAGGATCCCCAAGGTGCTGGCCTCCTATGACGACGTCCTGGCCGACCCCGAGATCACGGCGATCTACAACCCCCTCCCCAATGGCCTGCACGGGCACTGGACCATTGCCGCCCTGGAGGCCGGCAAGCACGTCCTGTGCGAGAAGCCGTTCACGGCCAACGCGGACGAGGCCCGGCATGTGGCCGAAGCGGCGGCCGCGCATCCCGGGCTGGTCGTGATGGAGGCCTTCCACTACCAGTACCACCCGCTCGCCCGCCGCCTGGTCGAGATCGTGCGTTCGGGCGAGCTCGGCAACGTGACCGACATCGACATCGGGTTCTCGGCACCGCTCGCGCGCAAGGGCGACATCCGGTACCAGCTCGGATTGGCCGGTGGGGCGACGATGGATATGGGGTGCTATCCCATATCGCTGCTGCGGCTGCTGGCACCGGGACCCCGCGTCATCGGCGCGCGGGCCAAGCTGTCCTCCCCGGGGGTCGACCGCGCCATGGATGCGCGCTTCTCCCTCAACGACGGCGGCACGGCGCGGATCCGCTGCTCAATGTTCTCCTCCTCCCTTCTCCGCCTGCGCTCCACCATCACCGGCACCGACGGCACGCTGCGGGTGTTCAACCCCTTCGCACCCCACATGGGCCACCGGGTCCGGGTGGAGACGGCGTCGGGCACCCGCCGCGAGAAGTTCTCCCGGCGCCCCACCTACGACTATCAATTGGACGCCTTCGTCGCGGCGGTCGAGGAGGGTGCGCCCTTCCCCACGACGGCCACCGACGCCATCCGCACGATGGAGCTCATTGACGCGGTCTATGTGGCGGCGGGGCTGCCGATCCGCCAACCGACCGCCTGATGTCGCTCCCCCGCGACGAGCTGTCCGCCCTCACCGACGCCGCCCTGTCGGCCGCCACCGCCGCCGGGTGCTCGAACGCTGAGCTGCGGGTCGAGCGCATCCGGGCCCAGGAGGTGAGCCTGCGCGATGCGGTTCCTGAGGGCTCGTCCGACACGACGCACTTCGGGATGGGGGTGCGGGTTGTGGTCGATGGGGCAATGGGGTTCGCCGCCACGGTGGACGTCGGGCCCGCCGAGGCGGCCCACCTCATCGGACAGGCGATCAACACGGCGCGGGTGACGGCACAGGCGGGCGGCGGGCGTGTGGAGCTGGCGCCAGAGCCCCCGCACGGGGAGGTCCAGTGGTCGAGCCCTTTCGAGGTGGACCCCGGGACGGTGCCGCTGTCGGAGAAGGTGGCCTTGCTGGAGGCGTGGAGCCGGCGGCTGCTCGACCACGACGTGGTGGCGCACGTGACGGCGCATGTGCTGAGCGTGGGCGAGGAGACGTACTTCGCTGACCTGGGCGGGACCCGGGCGAGGCAGCGCCGGGTGCGGATCCATCCGCAGGTTGAGGCGCTTTCGCTCGGCGACGCGGGCTTCGAGACGATGCGGACGATCGCCCCGCCGGTCGGGCGGGGATGGGAGTACGTCGCAGCGAGCGGGGACGGGGACGGGAGTTGGGACTGGGACGGCGAGCTCGCCCGGCTGCCCGAGCTGCTGGCCGAGAAGCTGGCGGCGCCCTCGGTCGACGCCGGCACCTATGACCTCGTCGTCGACCCGTCCAACCTGTGGCTGACCATTCACGAGTCCATCGGGCACGCCACCGAACTCGACCGGGCGATGGGCTACGAAGCGGCCTACGCCGGGACCTCGTTCGCGACGCTCGACCGCTTGGGCTCGCTGCAGTACGGCTCCCCCGTCATGCACGTCACCGGCGACCGTACCGTCGAGCACGGCCTGGCCACCGTGGCCATCGACAGCGAGGGGGTGGCCGGCCAGTCGTTCGATCTCGTGCGCGACGGCGTCCTCGTCGGCTACCAGCTCGACCGCGCCATTGCTGCTTCCACCGGGCTGGGCGCCTCCAACGGCTGCGCCTTCGCCGACTCGCCCCTGCACGTGCCGATCCAACGGATGGCGAATGTCTCCATGTCGCATTCGGGTGCGTCCGGGCCGTCAACCGATGACCTCATCGCCGGCGTCGACCGCGGCATCTATATCGTCGGCGACAAGAGCTGGTCCATCGATATGCAGCGCTACAACTTCCAATTCACCGGTCAACGGTTCTTCAGGATTGAGGGAGGGAGGTTGGCGGGGCAGGTGAAGGATGTTGCGTATCAAGCCACGACGACCGAGTTCTGGGGCGCGATGGAGGCCGTGGGCGGCTCCTCCACGTGGGTCCTCGGTGGGGCGTTCAACTGTGGCAAGGGTCAACCGGGACAGGTGGCGCCCGTCAGCCACGGCTGCCCCTCGGTGCTGGTGCGCGGCGTGAAGGTGCTCAACGCCCGGGCCGAGGCGGGACGGTGATTGAGGCGCAGGCGGTGGTGGAGGCGGCGCTGGCCGCGGCGTCGGGCGCGGGAGCGGACGGGTGCTGCGTCATTGTGGTCGAGTCGAGCCACGCCGACGTGCGCTTTGCCGTGAACCGCACGACCACCAACGGGGTTGTCCGCGATCGGACGGTCACCGTCGTGTGCATGATGGGACAGACAGCGGGCGTGGCGCGGCGCTCGGGTGTCGTTTCCGTGGAGCAGATGGTGTCGGCCGCGTTGACGGATGCCCGTACGGCGCCGCCGGCCGACGACGCGTTCACCCTCATAGAGGGGATGGCCGCGGCCCGCGGTGGTAGGGCCTCGGCGGCGGCTGCCGTTTCTTATGGGCACTCGCCGCCCGAAACGGACCTGACGGTCCTCGGCGGGGTGCTGTCGGGGCTGTCGGGGGCTTTCGAGCGGGCGGGGCGGCGTGACACCGCCGTCGCGGGGTTCGCCGAGTACGACCTGGTGACGACGTACATGGGGCTCTCGACGGGGGTGCGGCTCGCCTACACGCAGCCGACCGGGGCGTTGAATCTCGTGGGACGGTCGGTCGACGGTGCACGTACGGCCTGGGCGGGGACGGGGGGCGGTCCTGATCAGATGACCGCGTCGTCCTTCGCCGCACTGGAGGATGAGTTGTGGCGGCGGCTCGAGTGGTCCGGGACCATGCGCTCGCTCGACGCCGGCCGCTACGAGGTGATCATGCCGCCCTCCGCGGTCGCCGACATGATGGGTTCGCTGTGCTTCTACGGGTTGTCCGGGCGGGAGGCCGAGGATGGGCGCACGGTCTTCGCCCGGGACGGCGGCGGGACGCGGTTGGGTGAGCAGCTCTCGACGGTGCCCTTCACGCTCTATTCAGACCCGATGGAACCGGGGATTGAGTGCATCCCGTTCGCTGAGTTCTCTCGCTCTTCCTCAGATGAGTCCGTATTCGACAACGGGCTGCCGTTGGGCCGCATCGACTGGATCCGTGACGGTCACTTGGCGAACCTGCGCCATCACCGGGCCGGTGCGGCGCGCTCTGGGGTGGATGTGGCGCCGTACATCGACAACCTCGTGCTGCGTGGGGGCGATGGCGATGGCGCTGGCGCTGCCGGTCCGACCGTCGACGACATGGTCGCCCGGACGGAGCACGGCCTTCTCCTGACCTGCCTGTGGTACATCCGGGAGGTCGACCCGGCGACGATGCTCCTCACCGGCCTGACCCGTGATGGCGTCTATGTCGTCGAGGACGGTGCCGTGGTGGGGGCGGCCAACAACTTCCGCTTCAACGAGAGTCCCGTGGATCTGCTGGCACGGGCGACCGAGGTCGGCGGGAGCGTGCGGGCCCTCGGTCGGGAACTCGGTGAGTACCTCAATCGGACGGTAATGCCGCCCCTGCGGATCCCCGACTTCAACATGAGCACGGTGAGCCAGGCCAGCTGATCGCGATCGCAATCGCAATCGCGACACGACGGGAGTGGACGCCGACCGTTCCTATGACATGGAGCTCGTTGTCGAGAAGGCGTCGACGGCCGATCTGATGGCCGAGGCGGCACGGCTGGGGGTCGAGATCGCCGCCCGGACCGGCCAGTTGCTGGCCATCATGGGTGAGCTTGACCGCCGGGAAGGGTGGCGCACGGAGGGTGCAACCTCGGGCGCGGCCTGGGCTGCTCAATGCCTCGGCGTCTCGGAGGCCACCGGTCGGGTGTGGAGCCATGTGGCCGAGCGGTTATGGGACCTGCCACATCTCGCCCGGGGTCTGCGGGCTGGTGCCATCAGCTTCGACAAGGTGCGGGCCGTAGCTGACGCCGCCACACCCGAGACCGATGCCGACCTCCTCCGCCAGGCGGAGGAGTGCTCCGTCCGGCAGCTGGCGGACGTGGCCCGGCACAGCCGCGGTGTGAGCCACGAAGCGGAGTCCTCTGAGTACGAGCGACGCTACGTCCGCTTCAACGACGCCCGTCGGACGATCACGGCGCAGCTTCCCCAGGATCTGTACGCCGTGGCCCGGGAGGCCATTTGCGAGCGAGCCCGTGACATCCCCTCTGATGGAACGACCCCGTGGGACCACCGCCTGTGTGACGGGTTCATCGTCCTGTGCCGCAGCGGCAGCGGCAGCGGCAGCGGCAGCGGCAGCGGCGGCGACCGGCGTTCACGCTCGCCGTACTTCGTTGTGGCGCACGCAGACCTTTCGTTGCTCCAAGGCGGGACCGGTGTCGCCGAGATCGAGCGGCTGGGACTGCTCAGTGCCGAGGCCATCCGCCGCATCACGTGCGACTCCACCATTGCCCTCGCCGTCGATGATGCGTTCGGGCACACCATGTTCGAGGGCTACGCCAAGCGCCTGGCCACGGATGCGCAACGACGGGAGGTGACCCGGCGGGATCGCCATTGCCGCTTCCCGGGGTGCTCCAACTCGACCTTCACCAACGTGCACCACATTGTCCACTGGGGTGATCAGGGAGCGACCGATCTTCCAAACCTCGTGACCCTTTGCAGCCATCACCACCATCGAGTCCATGAGGGGCGGTGGCGGATGTCAGGGAACGCCAACGGGGTCTTGCGGTTCGTCGGACCGAGTGGCCGTGTGATGACCTCGCGGCCGTCGCCTCTGTGGACCCGCCGAACTTAGACCTTTACCCCTGACCGCTTGATCGTTGCCTCGTCCGTTCCGAGGTAGGACTCGATCACCGCGGGGTGATCGAAAACCTCGGCGGGTGTCCCCTCGGCAATGACCTCTCCGAGCTCCAGCGCGATCATGCGGTCGCAGATGGCCGTGAGCAGCGGCATGTCGTGCTCGACCACCAGAATTGAGCAGCTGGTGTGCTGCTGCACGCGGAGCAACAGCGGTCCCATCGCCTCGGTCTCGCGCTGGGCAACACCTCCCGATGGCTCGTCGAGGAGGAGCACGCCGGGTTCCTGAGCCAGTACGCAGGCCAGCTCCACAATGCGACGTGTCCCAGTTGAGAGCTCGCCCACCAGTTTCTCCCTGAACGCGGCCAGGCCCATGAGCTCTATGAGCTCTTCAGCCCGTGCCGCGACATCTGCTTCGGAGTCCAGAGAGGCGGGAAGGCGCAGCCCAGCGGCCACGAGGTCCTTCGACGCGAGGTGGCGCTCCCGGGCGACCGAGATGGTCTCGGCCACGGTGAGGGACGGGAACAGGCGGGCCTCCTGGAACGTGCGACCGAGTCCGGCCTCAGCCCGGAGATGGGCGGGCCATCCCTCAATGTCAACGCCACCGAGCCGGATGCGGCCCCCGTCGAGTGGAAGGAATCCGGAGATGCAATCGAAGAAGGTGGTCTTCCCGGCGCCGTTGTGTCCGATGAGTCCAAGGATTTCGCCATCTCTGAGGCTGAGCGTGATGTCCTGAATGGCGGCGATGCCGCCGAAACGCTTGTGCACGCCCTTGCACTCGAGAATCTTCGGCGCCTCGTCGGATGGCGGGATCCGGAGACCGGGCGACGAGCTGAGTGCCGAGGCGGCGCTGGCGTGCAGCAGCTCCTTCACTGCGGACGCGCTATCGCCGGGACCCGTTGTCGACGGTCCGGCGGCCACCGAGCTCGCCCCCGCAATGAACACCGACCGGAGGATGTCGGGGCGATCCAAGAGATCGGCCGTACGACCGCTGAAGCGAACTTCGCCCTTTTCGAGGAACACGGCCCGCTCGGCCAGTTCGAGCGCCACATTCACCGATTGCTCGACGACGACGATGGTCGTGCCGGCGACGTGCATGCGCTTGACCACATCGAGGAGTTGCGCGACCACGGTGGGTGCGAGGCCGAGCGAGAGCTCGTCGATCATCAGCACCTTGGGGGTGACCATCAGCGCCATGGCGAGCGAAAGCATCTGCTGCTCGCCACCTGACAGGTTCCCGGCGAGCTGGTCGCCTCGCTGCTCGAGGATGGGGAACAGGTCGACCACCCGCGCTTTGGCGTCGGTCACCGCGCCGCGGTCCTTGCGGATCATCCAGGTACCGAGCCGGAGGTTCTCGTCCACGGTCAACGTCGGGAAGATGCCGCGACCACCGGGCATGAGGGCCAGTCCCATATGGGCGATGTCCTCGGCTGCCTCGCCGGTGATGGGAGCACCGTCGAGCCGGACCGAGCCACCACCCACCTTGACGAGCCCGCTGGCCCCCTTGAGCAGCGTCGACTTGCCGGCCCCGTTCGTGCCGAGCAGGGCCACGATCTCGCCTTCATGGACATCGAGGTCGATGCCGAACAGGATCTGGACCGGGCCGTAGGACATCTCGACCTTCTGGCACGACAGCACGACCGGCGTGGCGGGGACCGACTCGGAAACGGCACCGTTCACGGTGGCAGGGATCTGCGCAGTGTCGTCAGCGACGGCGTTGGGGTGGCCGTGGGCGGCGAATTCGGGGTGTACGGGACTGCCGTTGCCGGCGGCGGCGTCGTCGTCAGAATCACTGAGGGCATGCGAGAGGAGATCGGCCTCCTGTGGCGCGTGAAGATGACTGACCACATCCACCTTGCGGTCGGCCACGAGGCTCGGCACCAGGATGTCCCGGCGAAGGGCGATCCGGCGGAGGATCACGTTGCGGATGCGCTGGACACCCTCACCGAGGCCGCCCGGCAGGAAGAGGAGGATGAACAGCAGGAAGAACCCGGTGAACAGCGTCTGATACTGGGGCCAGGTGTAGCTGAGCACTTCAATGAGGGCCACACCCATCAGGACACCGCTGATGGAGTTCAGCCCACCGATGACCGCCATGGAGAACACGACGGTGCTGAGCGACGGGTCGTACGTGTGATAGCCGACTGCACCGAGCATGGTGGCGTACAGCGCTCCGGCCACGCCGGCCATGACGCCGGCCAGAACGAACCCGTTGAGCTTGATCCGCAAGGACGGCACCGCCATCGCGGACACGGCCTTCTGGTTGTCGCGGGTCGCCAGGAGGGCACGACCGGCCCGGGCGCGGCGAAGCCCCTGTATGAACAGGATCGTCACCACGAGGAACGCGAGACAGAAGAAGTAGAACGACTTGTTGCTCGCCAGGTTGAACCGGTCCCACGCCACGGGCCGGGTGAACTGCTGCGGGATCGCCGTGGGGAAGTTGGTCGGGTTGAGGAAGAAGGAGTCGACGCAGACGGCCAGGGCGAGGGTCACGGCAGCGAGGTACTCCCCGCGGATGAGCAACGCCGGCAGTCCCACGATGAAGGCGAGCGCCGCGCCGGCGAGGCCGGCCACGACCAGGCAGATGAAGAAGTCCACGTTGGCCTTCTCCATGAGGTCGCCCGCCACCACGCCTCCGACCCCGGCCAGGGCGAACTGGCCCAGGCTCACGTTGCCGGACCAGCCGGAAAGAACGACGAGGGAGAGGGCGATGATCCCGTAGATCAGGGCCGCGGTGTACTCGAGCGTCGTCCCCGGACCGGCCACGAAGGGGATCACGACGATGACGACGGCGACGATGACGCCCGCAGTGAGGCGCCCGGCCACGACCTCGGGCAGCCGCTTCAGGGCCTCGGGGATCGGCTTGAGGATGCCGGCCGCGGAGAACGTCTGCTCGGCGTCCGCGGCGCGCCCGCTCTTGCGGTACATGAGGAGGAGCCCGAGCAGGAGGAAGCCCAGTAGCACGACATCAGTGACCGACTCCTGGCGCACGTTGAACTCGACGATCCCGTTGACGATGCCGATCCCCACACTGGCGCCGAACGCGACGGGGAGATTCTCCATCCGGCCGATGACCGCTCCGACGAGCGCGGGCAGGATGAACGTCGGTCCGGCGGCGACGCTGATGTTGATCCCCTGCGAGGGTGCGCTGAGGGTGATCGTCAGGGCGGCGAGCACCCCGGCCAGCACCCACACGAGGGTCGACAGGCGCTTCACCGGGATGCCCAGGAGCCGGGCCCGGTCACTGTTGTCGGCGACCGACCGCACAGCGATCCCGGCGTTCGTCCTGAGGAGGAACCAGCTCAGGGCCACCAGGACGACCGGGATGATGATCACGATCATCAGGTCGTTGCCATCGAAGAGGACGGGGAAGATGAAGAGGTGGTGCCGTGACAACGGAGTGGGGACCGCACCCACGATGGACGGGCCCTTGAGGAGACCGGGCACGACGAACTGCATGATCCCGAACAGCTGGGCCAGGGCGATCGTCACGACCATCACGATCAGGCGCGGCGCGTGGAAGAAGCGCCATCGGATGATGAGGTCCACGATGAGACCGAGGACCGCGCCGACCACCACGCCGACGAGGATGCAGACGAACCAGTTGAGGTGGGCGGGCCCGAGGTTCAGCTCGGCGGCGACGGTCGCGGCCAGCGCGCCCATGGAGCCGTAGGCGAAGTTGATGACCCGTGACGAGCGATAGGTCAGCACCAGCCCGATCGCCAGCAGGCCGTTCACCGCGCCGAACTCGGCCCCGTTGAGGATCTGGCCCTTGGGTGCGCCGTGAGGGAAGAGCGCGGGCACCGCGAAATAGACGAGCAACCCCCCCACCACAACACCGACGAACGCCCGAAGGCGAGGGGAGGTCCGCACGAGAAGGGTGGCCAGCTGCATGATCAGTGGCAGGGCGGGTTGTTGGGATTGGGCGTGATCGGGAAGGTCGAGGGTATGGGTGGCGGACCGACCGGGTACTGGTTGGCGCGGTATCGAGGACTCATCTGGACGTAGGCGCCCGCACACCCGTTATAGGGAGAGACCTTGTTGGGGTCCCAGTAGATCTCGACCGAGTCGACTTCGGGCGTGTAGTGCCCCGGCGGGAACGCCCAGGTCCCGTAGAGGGCGTGCGGTGAGTTGGCCTGGCTGCCCGGGTAGGCGCGCATCCCCGCCTCGAAGGTCTGCGGGGTCAGATCGGGGCCGGCCATCTGGATGCCAATCGCAATCTGGTACAGCTGCTCGTATATGAGGTCGACCGCATTGGCGGGCTCGCTTCTGGGGTTGACCGCCTTGTAGGCGGCGTACCCGAACGTGTCCTGCTTGCCGGTGATGGGACCGAGGAAGCTGACGCCGAACGCGTGCGACCACTCGTTCTGCTGGAAGAGCTGCCCGACGAGGTCGAAGTCGGTGAGGGCGGTGCCGGCGACGACCCACTCGGGCGTGTAGCCCTGCTGCTGCGCGCGGGAGGTGAGGAACGCCGGGGTCACCGGGTCGCAGCCGCAGACGACCGTCGTGATGCCGTCGTTCTGCAGCTGGCTGATGATCGTGGCCGCCTGGCTGGAAGCCGTCGAGAGGTTGAGCTGGTACTGAATGTCATCCGTCACAGGGTGTCCGGCGGCGGCGGCCTCCTGCACCGCGACGTTTGCACAGGCCTGGTACCAGGGATCGCTCGGGGCGATGATGGCGACCTTGCGTGGCTTGCCCTGCAGGGACCCGCCGGCCCAGGTGGCGTTGGTGCTGGCCAGGGTCTTGAGGGCGAACTCCTCGGTGACCTGCACGACGTCGTTGCACTCGGGCGCGATGCTCCACATGTACGGGTCGTACTGACCCATGAACTGCGCGGAGAGATAGGGCGCACCGAAGGACATCACCTTCTGTCCGGCGAGCGCCACGTCGTACGGCTCGGTGGTGCCGTTCAGCTCGCCGAAGGCGTGGAGTGACTGCGCCGCCGTAACGGCGTCGGCGTTGGCCTGCTGTTGGCCGGTGCCGAGCAGCTCGTTGGTCTCGTTGCCCTGCCCGTTGTAGTACTCGATGTTCAGCTTGCGGCCGTAGAACTGGAAGTGCGTATCGAAGTAGGTGGCCAGCGCGTTGATGGTGCGCTGCACGTCAGCGTCCGTATCGGTGATGTTGGCGCCGCCCAGCTGGGCCAGGGCCTGTTGGAAGCTCTGCGAACCGGCCGCCGTCCGGAAGGTCAGGTTGATCTGGTTCGCCGACACGCCGGGTGAGGAGGCGCCGCCGTTGGAGCCCGAGAACGCGATGCACGGCGGCGAGTACGGGTCACCCGGCACCTGCTCGGCCTGGCCGCCGCACGCGCTCGTCTTCCCGAGGGTGCGCGGGCCGGACGTACCGCCACCCGAGGCGGAGCCGCCGGAGGCCGGGGTCCCCGAGGTCCCCGCCGTCCCGCCAGCCGAGCCCGGGCTGGTGTTGGAGGCGGTGCCGTTGCCCGAGCCACCTGCCGTCCCGCCCGCACCCGACGTCTTGACGGTCCTGGTGTCGTGGACGGTCACCTGCGTGGGTGCGACCGTCGGCACCAGCATGGCCATCAGGACGAAGGCCACGAGGAGCGCCGCCAGCGGGCCGTAGCCCCGGAGGAGGCGCCGGTCTCGCGAGATCACCGACAGCCGCAACTTGCTGCCGCTCCCAACCAAGCTCGTCGGAGCACCCTCTTCGCTCACGCTTCCCCCTCCAATCCCGCGATGCGCCGGCGGCGGCGTTGGCGCGTGTAGTCCCATGCGGCGAGCGCCGCCAGCAGGGCCAAGGCGATCAAGCCGACGGGCACGGCCATGTTGGAGCTACCGCATCCCCCGCCCGCCGGTCCGATGCTGCGGCAACTCGTCGACTGTGTGACCGGCCCGAGAGACTGCGTCGGCCCACTGGCGCCGGTCGCTGTAGACGTCGTCGTCGGCGCCGGGCCGAACGACCCCGGAGTGCCCGGCGTGCCCGGAGTCCCCGCCGTGAAGGTCGACGGCAGCGTCTGTCCCGAATCGGTCGCCGTGCCCAGACCGAGACCGAGATCGGTAGGACCGAACGGCGACACCGGCATCACGTCGTTGGTGATGGCTCTGGTGCCACCGAGGTCCACGTCGAGGTTGCCGCCGCCGGCCAGGACGCCGATCTCGACATCGGCGACCGTGACGTAGGCCGGGATGTTGCAGTCGAGGGCGTAAATCTCCGATTGGAGCTTCTCCCGCACGGTCTGGAGCTTGCTGAGGTTGGCGCCGATGACCTCCTGGCCGAGTGCCGAGTTGTCGAACCCGACGATGAGCGGGGTGACCGACTGGGTGCCGTCACTCAGTTGCAACACCTGGGGCCACCTGATGTTCAGCCCCGTCGGTGAGAGCAACGTGTTGACCAACGGCAGCACGGACGATTGCACCGTGTTCGAGGAGACAGCGTGGTAGACGCCCGCGATCGTGATGCCCGAGATGTCGAACGATCCCGTGGAGGTGGATGAGGCGCCGGACGTCTGCTGGGCCACCCAGTGCAGGCCGTGGAGGACGACGAGGCCGTTGGCCAGTGACACCGACGAGATGTCGCTGGTTGCCGTGGCCGATCGGGTGTTGCCGTTGGTGACAGCGGCCTGCGCCTGGGTAACGGCCCCCGACACGTTGACGAGGCCAGCGAGATCATCCGATGCGATCGTCGTCGTAGCCGTCCCCAGCGGCTGCTGCGTCGCCGACACGGACTCGTTGCCGACGCCGAACGGCGTGCCGCGCAGCGACGTTTCGGCGGTCGACGTGGAGGACTGTGGTCCGTCCGTCGACTCCGCCTGGATCGGTTGGGGGAAGTCGGAGCTTTGAACGGATGACGGTTTCCCGCTTTGGCAGTTCGGCGCTTCCAGCACATCACCGATCACGCCGAGGTCAAGTGTCTGCGAGAGTGCCTTCCCCTCGTTGTTCTGGTACGCGCCCTGCGCAGTACCGAGGTCGACCGAGACGTTGAGCTGACCGATAGACGACGACACCACGACCGACTCGGCCGTCGCCGTCGCGGTCCCGTTGAAGAACGAGCTGTCGGCGGCCGACAGCGAGGGCACCTGGGCGATGCACACCGCGGCGATCACGGCGGCGCCGAACCCGACGCGCACGACGACTGGATCTGCCAGCCGCGCCCCCACCGTGTGTCCCCGCCCCATAAGCCGCCCCTAGCCCCAGTCGCTCCAGTAACACAACGAGCGTTTGGGCGACATCATGTGGTCGAACCACCATGGGGCGCAAGCAACGCCGGGAGCGGTCGAAGCCCCCCGATCTCCCGCTTGTCCATCTCCCGTAGACCCCCCGCCGGACCGGTCGGACCGGTCCAGGCGGAGACAGTAGCGAACGGTCAGCCGGCGCGTCGGTGTACCCGCTGCACCACCGGGACCCATGAGGCCAGCCCGCCGACGACCAGGCCCTGGACCTTCCCGGACTCGTCGGCCCGCCGCAGGATCAGGGCATCGGCGGCGAAGGGCGACCCCTCGAACACGGCACGCTCATCCGATGACATCGAGTCCCCCTGGTGCAGGAGGGACACGACGCTGTCGTCGGCCAGGGTCGCCCGGTACCCCACGTCGGTCGTCACGAGATAGCGCTTGGCGTCCACGTGCAGCCTGACCAGGGCGGCGACCCGGACCCCCAACGCCTCCCTCACCGCCGCCGCACCCGCCGCGGCATGATCGACATCGCTGACGCCCGGGAGCATGAAGCCGATGTCGTGCACCAGCCCGGCCACCAGCAGCTCCTCGTCGTCGGGCGCCCACGCCCGCAGGACGGTAGCGGTCTGCAACGCGTGGTCGAGCTGTGTGTGCGGCCCCACGACCACATCGGCGCCTGAGGCCAGCACGTGTTCGAGGTCGCCGATGCTGACGCTCACCGCCCCATTCTCCTTCGCCCCGGCGAGGCGGGGAACTACGGTGACGCCCCGTGCCCTGGACACCTCCCCCACGCAGCCCATGGACCGAGAAGATGATCGCGCTCGGCAAGGGTCTGGGGGACGACGGCCGCTCCATGCTGTCGCTGCGGCCGGACGACCTCATCCTTGCGGCGCAGGAGTGCACCGGACTGTCCGACTTCGGTGACTCCTGGTGGGAGGAGCCCTTCACCCGACTGTGCACCTCCCTGGACGAGGAGGCCCGCCTGCACCTGCCGGGGCGCCTGCGCACGCGCGGCGAGCTCCAGCTGATCCTGCAGAACCGGCTCCGCCTCGTCCGTGTGTGGCAGAAGGAGGCGGCCATCTCCCAAGAAGCCATCACCGGACCGATCGTGGTCACCGGGCTCGGGCGCTCCGGGACGACCTTCCTGCACGAGCTCCTGGCCTGCGACCCGGACAACCGGCCGCCGCTGCTGTGGGAGCTCCTCCACTCCATCCCACCCGATGGGAAGGTGTTCGCCAACCAGGGCGAGTACGAGGAGTGGGCGGCGACGACGGCTCAGTTGTGCGACGACGAGATCACCCTCATGGACTCGATGGTCCCCGCCTTCACCACCATGCACGAGAACGGCGGCCATCTGCCGACCGAGTGCATCTTCTTGTTCGCCCACCAGTTCTCGAGCGACGTGTACACCGGCCTCTACAACGTGCCGGGGTACACGATCTGGAGGAGCGGGCAGGACCAGACACCCATCTATGACTGGCACCGCCGGATGCTGCAGGCACTGCAGTGGGTGCGCCCGGCGGCGACGGTGCGCTGGGTCCTCAAGGCGCCCTCCCATCTGTCCTCCCTCCCCCTGCTGTTCGCCACCTATCCCGACGCCAAGGTCGTCATCACGCACCGGGACCCGTTGCGCGTGGTCGGCTCGCTCGCTGATCTGATGGCCACCCTGCACTACATGCACTCGGACCACGCCGAGCACGCTGTGTTGGTCGAATTCATGGCGATGGGCATGGAGATGCAGATGGACGGCGTGACGGCGGAGCGTGACAGCGGGGCCATCCCCGATGACCACATCACCGATGTCATCTATAGGGAGCTCATTGCGGAGCCGATGGCGACGGTCGAGCGGCTGTATGGGGCATGGGGGCTGCCGATGTCAGATGTCTTCCGCGAGAACCTGTCGACGTACATTGCGGTGCGCCACACCGACCGGGCGCCCCGTCACGATTACTCCTTCGCGGACACGGGTCTTGATCTCGCGACCCACCGCGCCCTCGTCGCCCCCTACCAGGAGCGTTACGGGGTGCCCTCCGAGGTGGAGGCCGAGGGCGAGGTCGTCGCCTAGGACCCGGACCCCGTCGCCGTCGCCGCCGTCGCCGCCGTCGCCCGCACCTCGTCGAGCGACATCAGCACGGCCGTCGGGTGGGGCGGCCCGTCGGCCAGCACCCAGCGGACCAGCATGTAGCCCTCCAGGCGGCCGCCGGTGTCCAGCCAGTTCTCCACGCCGGGCCCCGGGTCGACCGCGGCAATGACCAGCCGCCAGCTCCCGTCGCCGGACGCCCGGGCCGTCTTGTTGTTGCGCGCCGTCGTCGTATAGCGGTAGTCGAAGCTCTCCATCCATGGCGAGGCCAGCGTCAGGCCCCAGTACAGGAACGGCCGGTCCGGCTCGTGCACCGTCACGACGAGTGCCTGATCGGGCCCCGACAGCGAGAAGCGCCCGCCGTGATAGGTCATCTCCGCGTTGGAATGGGAGCGGACCTCGTCTTCCTGCGACTCGACGTGCTCCTGCCCCGACACCCCGCCGAAGGTGTTCATGTTCGTCCCGGCGTCGTGCCACATCTGCACGGCGCTGCCGCCCACGAATTGGAGGAACATGGCGGCGAACTCGAGCTTCCCGGCGAGCTCATCAGATGACAGGATCGGCGGCGGGACCGCGTCCTGGTCGACGAGCTCCATGCGCAGCCGTGACATCCGCTCGGGCGTCTTCCAAAAGTGCGTCTCACGGATGGCGAGCTGGGCCGTCCCCGGCTCGAGCACGACCGCGTTGCGGGGCGGCGGCGACGGCATGGCGGCGGCCGGCGCGATCAGGATGTCGACCTCGCCATTCGGGCCGATCTCGAACTCGTCAAGGTGGGTCTGCGTCTGCGTCCCTGTCCGGCCTCCCACCTCCCCCTGGCCGAACGGGGTCCCGAAGGTCATGCCGATGTAGGCGCCCTCCCCCCGGTAGCCACGCAGTCGATACGAGCGGGAGTCGTCCAGGACGCAGAACAGGTAGTGCACGTCGGGGTTGTCGACGAGGAGCTTGCGGTACTCGTCCTGCAGCGTGAAGAGCTGCGGGTGCAGCGGGTCGCCCTTCTCCACGAGCCACTCGAGGGCCAGGGTCGAGAGGCGGGTGACCCAGCGGACCCCTTCGGCCGTATCGACATCGGACCCCGGCACGCCGGTCGCGGTCTCCATCGTCTGGAACGCCGCCCGCTGGGCCGACAACCAGGAATCAAAAGCAGCACTCAATCGATCGTCCATGCCATGAAGCTACCGTTGGCCTGGTGACCCACGTCGACCATTTCTTGGCCGAGCCCACGACCCACCTGCCGGCGCGGCGGACGGGATCCATCCGCCGGACCAGCCACGTCGACATGATCACCCACGTCGATGGCACGCTCGAGCTGCGCGGCGCGGCCTCGGATCCCGGTGGTGCCGTCTCCTGCCGGGCCCTCGTACGGTCCCTGCGCGATCGGGTCCTGACGACACTTGAGCTCGACCCCGACGTTGCCCGCAGCGAAGAACTCCTGGGCCTGGTGGTCGGCCGCGGCTTCCGCGCCGTCGTCGATGACCTCTGCGAACCCGCCACCCTCCCCTGGGTCGTCCTGAGCGAACTCCCCATCGCGGCGCTCCTCTCGGGATACGCCTCCCTCTACACCGGGGAATACCCGAGCCCGCTCCCCGATGCCATGGTGGCCGGCTTCCCGGTGGACATCTGTGCGGGCTGGGCGGCACCGGGCTCTTTCATGATGCAGATCCGCTCCACGCGCGACATGCCGACGCCGTCCGGTCCTGCGGTACCGGCCGGTGACCTGAATGCGTCATGGCACCCGATGCCACCGCTCGCTCCCGGCTCCATGCGGCGCCAGCGGTTGCTGTCACGGGACGGGAACGCGGTGTGGGCCATGTTCCGCGACTCGTACGCCCCGCCCGAGGGCCCGGTCACCGTCCTGCACGAGTACACCCTGACGGCGACCCTCACCGACGACGAGCGCATCGCGTCCTGCGTGGCCGTGCCGAAGGTGCTGCCCTGGACCGAGTGCCCGCAGGCCGCAGCCAGCGCCGGGCGGCTGGTCGGGCGCTCGGTCAGCGAGCTGCGGGCGATGGTGAAAGAGGAGCTGGTCGGGACCTCGACCTGCACACACCTCAATGACCTGCTGTCCTCGCTCGCCCAGCTGGACCATCTGGTCGAGTCGCCCCGGGCGGCACAGGGCCGGTAGTTTGCGGTCGTGACCGACACCGCAACCACCACCACGACGACGGACGAGCTCCTGAGCGACCTGCGAACCTGGTTGGACAAGAACTGGGACCCCGACCTCACCGTCGGGGAGTGGTGGGAGCGCCTGGGCCTGGCCGGCTGGTCCGCGCCGGGGCTGCCGGTGAACGCCTACGGCAAGAACATCAGCCGCGCCGACGCGGTGGCGGTCTCCAACGAGGTGGCCAAGTTCGGGGCACTGGGCGCGCCGGCCGGGTTGGGCCTGCTCCTCGCGGCGCCCACCGTCGCAACGCACGGGACCCAGGAGCAGATCGACCTCTACGTCCGCGACATCGTCACCGGGCAGAAGGCGTGGTGCCAACTCTTCAGCGAGCCCCAGGCCGGCTCGGACCTGGCCGGCCTACAGACGAAGGCCATCAAGGATGGTGACGAATGGATCGTCAATGGCCAGAAGGTGTGGACATCGGGGGGCCAGTACGCCGACCTCGGCATGCTGCTGGCGCGGACCGATCCCGAGGTGCCCAAGCACCAGGGGATCTCGTACTTCGCCTTCGACATGCACCAGCCCGGCGTGGACGTCCGCCCCCTCAAGGAGATGACCGGGCACGCGCTGTTCAACGAGGTGTTCCTCACCGACGCCCGCGTGGCCGACTCGGCGCTCATCGGCGGCGTCAACAACGGGTGGGCCGCCGCCAACACGACCTTGATGAACGAGCGGGCCGGCCTCGGCTCCGGCGGCGGGAACGCAGCCGGTGGAGGGTTGGCCCAGCCGGGCACCGTGATGGGCGCGCTGTCCAAGCGCGTCGGTGACTTCGTGGCCCCCAAGGACGGCGGCGGCGGGAAGTCCGGCAAGAAGGCATCCGGCGGCGGAGGGGCGCTCGGGGCCATGCGCGGCGGCGCCGGGCTGCTGATCTCGCTCGCCCAGTCGAAGGGCGTGAACAAGGATGCCGGCATCCGACAGGATCTGGCCCGCCTGTACACCTTGGGCGAGCTCGGGCGGTTCAACGGACTTCGCATGAAAGCAGTGAAGGAGGCAGGCGGCGACATCCCGGGCATGCCGAACGTCGCCAAGCTCTCCATGAGCCAAATCGTGCGACTGACCCGCGATCTCGGGCTGCGCATTTCGGGGCCGTCGGGCATGCTGCACGCCTACGACTCCGACGACAAGGCGGCGCTGGTGCATGCCACCGGTGACCCCTTCGCCGGCAGCGTGACCGAAATGGCGCTCTTCGCGCAAGCCCCGCCGATTTACGGGGGGACGGACCAGGTACAGCGCAACATCATTGGCGAGCGCGTCCTCGGGCTGCCCAAGGAACCCAACAACGACAGGGTCACGCCCTTCTCCGAGCTGCCGAAGAACGCCTGACCGTCGGTCGTCGGTCGAAGCGGGGGGTCGTCGTGCAGAGCGAGAGGGTTGACCGCACGCTGCGGGGCGCCGCCGCTGTCGTGGGCGTGGCGGACGACGTCTCCCCCACCGGCGAGCT
>Ga0307374_10001212_pt1 | contig 48168 bp, 44 predicted proteins | sample OX3MG_FD_202532 | JGI IMG/M metagenome (GOLD analysis project Ga0307374, IMG submission 202532) | Soil microbial communities from Risofladan, Vaasa, Finland - OX-3 | ecosystem: Environmental > Terrestrial > Soil > Coastal area > Acid sulfate soil | place: Finland: Risofladan, Vaasa | collected...
GAACTGCCGAGTTCGACGTAATATTCGTGCCGGCTGGTGGCGGAGAGGGCGGACATTGGTGCGGCTCCGGGTTGGTTAATACGGCAGACGGTGTTGGATAGCATAAATAACTGACGGGTTCAAGTGGTCGGATGTGGCTGTGCGGCATTTTTTCCTGTGAGTGTGACAGGGGGTGACACCGGAAATGGTCAGCAGAAGCCACAATCAGGCAAGGCTTTCTGTCATGACAATGGCATTAGCGGTGGTCGTGCTCGGCCGGCTGGCCGTTGACCAGTCGCAGCAAGGCAGGGGGGTTGGCCGGGCGTTGTTCCGCGATTGCGCCCTGCGGGTGTCCCAGGCGGCGGGCACGATTGGCATTCGCGGCATCGTCGTACACGCGATTTCTGCGCAGGCGAAGGCGTTCTACATGGCGCTCGGGTTCGATCCGTCACCGGTGGAGCCGATGACGCTGATGGTCACGCTCGGCGCTATCCGCCAGTTCGGGTGATGCCGGGCCACTTGCTGATGCGGCTCGCCCTCGCTGGCCTGTTTCAGCCGCAATGGTCGGCCCACGTCCATGAAGAATGGATTCGCGCGGTGCCGCGGGACAATCCGCACATACCGGCGGCGCGGCTACAGGCTTTGGGCGAGGCCATAGACCGGCGGATCGACGATGCCGTGGTCACCGGCTACGAGCCGCTTATCGAAACGTTGACGCTGCCCGATGCCGATGACCGGCATTTGCTGGCGGCGGCCATAACGAGCAGTGCGACCATCATCGTCACGCGCAATCTGCGGGATTTCCCGGCTGCCGTTCCCGGCCCGCACGGAATCGCGGCGTGACATCCCGGCCGGTTCGTCCGGCACCTGCTGGATGCCGAGTCGGACAGCGTCGTCGAAGCGGTGCGCGATCAGCAGGCCAGTCTGGTCAATCCTCCGGTGCCGATGCCCGAACTGCTGGGAATATTCGAGTGGATCGGGCTGGTTGAAACCGTCGCCGCGCTGCGCCGCTTGCTCGGCGTGTGACGGGGGTTGGTCTGGCACCAGGCTTGCTGTTTCCGGCCGAGTCAACGGGAAGAGGCCGACTGACCGCAGTGGCCGATGCGGGCGATCACTCCGCCGCAATGCCGATCAAGGCAAAGCCTTCCTTTCGCATCGCAACGGCGAGGCGATCGTCCAGCGTGACCACCTGCAACGATGCGGGACGATGTTCCGCGGCGACGAAGGCGGCAGCGAGTTGCAGGGCATCGGCGGCGCGCAGGGGATATACGCGCAGGAAGCGGGCGGCGGTTTGGCGGACAACTTCGCTCGGTTCGAATTCGTGCCAGGCGTCGGCAATCAGCTTCAGCCGCCGGAACGCAAGCTCGGCACCTTTCGCATCGAGCGCTGCCTCGCGTTCGAGACGGGCCAAGGCCGAAGCGCACTCCACGGCCGATCCCCACCATGCCAGCATGTCTGGATCGCGTTGTGCGAGCGGTTGCAGGCGCGCTGTTATCTTCTCGGCGACCAGCAGCGGTACGATCGCCGAGGCGTCCCAGAACGTCACCGGCCTTCCCGGCGCTCCATGATCAGCGCATTGACCCCCGACGGGCCGCCGCACATGCGCGGCGGCTGGGTGCTGAACAGCGCCTGCGGTGGATTGCTGCGACGCGGCCGAACGACGCCGTCGCGGAGCAGCCCCGACAGCCTGCCGTCCGGGTCTTCCTGGGGGCTTCCGGTGATCGGCTCAAGCCGCGCGACGGGGCGCCCCCGATCGACGATGAGCACCGGCGAGCCGGCTTTGAGGCGGTCGATCAGCCCGCTCAGGTTGCTCTTGCCCTCAGTGATGCGCGCGATTTTCATCAGGCTATAGTGGGCTGTTGCAACCGGCCATTCGAGCTTGGAACGAGGTCTTGCAGCGTGCGCTTTTGGCCGACGCGGCCGGAGCTGCCGATCCGGCTGTTGGTGGACGCGGTGGTGCCGAGCACCATTGCGGCGCGCGGTTCGGCGTTGAGGTGGGCGGAGAGTGCGGTCAGGGCGGTCTCGGTCTCGCCCGCCACGAACAGGGCGAAGAACGTGGTGCGGCTGATTCGCTGGCGGGCAGGACGACGGAGAGGGAGTTGGCCGTGGCCATCGACTCGCGTGCCGCCGTCGTGTCGCCGCCTTGCAGCAGGGTATGGGCCTTGGAGGCGTGAGGGAGGGCGAAGGCGGGATCGGTGGCGATGACACGATCGAACGCTTCGATCGTGTTGGGGTACCTGGGATCAATTTCGCCGCGCAGCCCGGGACGTAGGCGTTCCGCGTGGGGGACCGGGCGGTGGAGTGGCGGAGGTCGTAGCGGTCCGTCAGCATGGTGGGGTCTTGTCGCGGAGGTTGGCCAGCACGATGTATCCGGCTTTGGCGCCAACATAAGGGGTTGGCCTGCGCGTAGTCCGCCAAGGGTAGGAAGCGGGCAGAATCCAACGGCTTAGATCTCCGCACATCCAGCGCAGCCGCCGCCCACGTCGTGACTCACACGAAGCTTTGCTCGCCAGGCTGCGTAAGTTTATGCACAGTAGGTACGCCTCGCGCCTGCTGGGCTGGTTGACCAATCATCGGGACGAACTCCAAGGAAGGGACACCTATTGTGCTTATCGACCCAAACGCTACGGCGTCGCTGATCACGGAGGCAGATGTAGAGCAGAAGCTCATATATCCATTGCTCAGTGACGAAGTCTTTCTTGGCTTTCCATCGACGGCTATTCATACGAAGGAATACTTGAAGCCCACGGAATTGGACAAAGCGGCAGGCCGGACGACCGGGTATTTCCCCGATTATTCTGTCTGGCTGCAAGGGCTGCTCGTTGTGGTTGTCGAGGCAAAAGCTCCGGATGTCCCAGCGGAAGTAGGGTATCGGGAAGCGAGTCTATACGCCCGGCATGTCAACCAAAATTATGGGTCTGGCCTCAATCCATGCTCGTTCATCTTAGCCACCAACGGCAGAGAGGTCCTGTGTGGTCATTGGGACGCGAATCCGGCGATAGGAATCAGTGTCGCAGACCTAGGTCCAGGCACCACAAGCCTATTCGAATTGCAGCGATTCTGCGGAAAGGCTACGGTCGAAAGGCACGCGGCGGCTTGCATTGCGAAACTGCGGGCCGCGAGAGCGGAGCGCCCCTATCAGTTAGCGGGAGGTGCAGCGATTCTCAACGCGAGGAAGCCCCTTAATACTTTTGCAGCGGATCTGTCTCCAATTCTACGCCGGTACTTTTCTTCAACCGTGCAATTGACAAATAGGGAGATAATCCGCCGAGCATACGTGTCTACCGACGAAGTCACCGAGTACGATCGAGTTCTGGAGTCTCTACTCCGAGAGCGATCGGCGCATAGGAACACGTCCATAGTACAACGCCTGCGACCAACGCGACGCGGCGAGAAGCGTATGTCGAAAGCGATTGCACAGTTTGGCGATGAACGGCCTGAAGAGGGACAGCTACAGATTGTCCAGGGCGCGGTAGGCGCCGGTAAATCACTTTTCATTCGGCGTTTCAAGGAAGTGTTGCAGCCGGCGGATCAAGCGAAAAGGTCCTACTGGGTCTTCGTGGACTTCAATGCTTCGCCGCCATCGTTGGGCAATCCGGAGGCACAGAAATGGGTTTGTGAAAGGTTCATTGCCAGTTTTGAACAGGAAAACCCTTCCGTCGACATATCGGCGCCTGAAGTGCTGAGGGGCATCTTCTCGCGCAACATACAGCGCCGTCGCGCAATATACGAAGACGTGTCATTGAAATCACCTGAGCAAGGAGCTCTACTCCGTGCGAATGATTTAGGAAAGTGGCAGGAAGACCCAGTTCTATTAGTTGAAGGCTTGTCGGCATATGCGCTGGGCGGACGACACAAAATTCTTGTTGTAGTTATGGATAATGTTGACAAACTTGAATTAAAGAACCAACTAGATGCATTTCAGCTTGCGTTGTGGCTTCTAAATATGACCAGGGCGTTCGTCATTGTCCAGATGCGTGATGAGACTTATGAGCGCTACAAGAATAGGCCGCCATTAGATACTTTCCGCAGCAACGTTGCGTTTCACATCGCGCCGCCTCGGTTCATCGATGTCGTCAAGCGACGGCTTGAGATGGGAATCGCCTACTTGGCAGAAAATTCTCCCGATGCGAAAGAATATACGCTAGATAATGGTATTCGGATAAAAATTCCGCAATCTGACATCGGCGAATTCCTCCGTGCGCTCTATATTGAAATATTTGGAAGCAACCGGAATATATCCCGCATATTGGAGTCTATTGCAGGACTGGATGTTAGAAAAGCCTTGGACATGTTCGCTAGCATCATAACGTCGGGGCATCTCAGCACTTCGCGGATTACGTCCGCTGTCAGGGGGGCGCGCGAGTTCCCAATCACTGAGGTTATCGTATTGCGAATCTTGATGAGGACCGAATATCGCCTATTCAGTGATGCAAGCGGATTCCTGAGTAATATATTCCACTTTGACACAAAATGGGAAAATCCTGACAACTTCCTTCTCTGCGAATGTTTGTTTTTTCTTGCACTTAACCGGACTCGCATCGGCGAGCTTGGGATAGAGGGCTTCTTCACATGTCGGCATGTGTGTGATGCACTCCAACTGTTAGGCTATGTGCCCGAGGATACACTCCAGGCTCTAAATTACTTGTTGGGGCGTCAGCTAATATCGGCAGATCATATGAGGTCTTCGGAAGTTGGCTTCGATGATACTGTTCGGATTCTCGCATCTGGATTTATGCACATCCGAATTCTTCCAGAGCGCCTTGAATACTGCTTCGGTATCGTACCGGTTACGCCGGTGGTAGAGTCCGACACGAATTCACAACTCGCCGGCTTAGTAGATAGGGAAATCAAGCGAGATGACTTGACTGACCACGACAAAGCACGTGCAGTTGAGATGCTATATAATTACCTCTTGCGACAATTGCAGGTAAGGCGGGGTCATACTCCATTTGTCGAGCCAGAAATGACCGGTGCACGATATGTGCTGGATAGGATGCTTGATAGCATAAGCGAATTCTGGAATTACCCAGTAAAGCCGTCTGGCACGGGCCAAATGCTCGATTTTGTGTAGTCGACTGTGACCGACCGGACAGATCGTGTGCCTAGGCACACAATCAGGCGGTCACCGTCGGCTCATAAGCCACCAGAACGACCAATGGATTTTCGTACTCGCCGAGGTCGTAGGAAGGGATCACGCCGTCCTCGATCGCCGGCGGCGGCAGCGCGCCTGCTTCTATTGCCGAGGTCAGCGCATCCTGGGTCTGGCGCGCGATTTGCTCCGGCCCGTCCGCAGCGGAGGTCACGCCGGGGAGCCCCGGAACGCTGATCCACCAGGTCTTGCCATCGTCAGATGGTTCGGCGATCGCGATATAATTCCTCACGCCCCTCTCCTTCACCGCTTCGGAGGATAGTCCCAGCCCGCGCCGCAGAAAACGGAGCGCAGGCGTCCCCGGCTTGATATCGCCAGCGTGGTTCGACACGACAATCGTGCGGTCGCCTTTGGAGAATACCACGTGCACCTCTTGCCGGCCCGTTCCGTCCAGTTTTCGCGTCGCAGGTGGTTCATCACCTCACGTGGGGTCAAATCAACATCTCGGTCGCGGCCGATAAGCCGTCCGCGGCGGCCTCATCTTCGATCATTTGGTTCTGCCCGTTCCGCAGGAATAGAGCATTTGCCATATTTTCAACAGCTTTTTACTCTAGGCGGCTGCAGGAGGCCGCCGCTGTCACCAGGCGATGGGAAGAGCGGCAGAACGGTCGATCTGCGCTGTTGACCACCCTTCCCCCAGTGCTACTTCTACAATGAGAGAATTGCAGGTCCCGCATGGCACGCACCCAGCCTCACGAACCGGAGGCCCCCATGACCCGGGAGGAGTTCCAGGCATGGGCAGACCAGCAGCCTTCCGACCGGTTTGAGCGCATCGACGGCATCGTGATCGCGATGGCGCCCGAGCGGATTTCATATATCCGGCGCAAGGGCTCGGCGTGCGATGCCTTGCGGCGCGCCATAAGAGAGGCGGGATTGACCTCTTGCGAGGTCCTCGGCGACGGGGTGACCGTTCAGGTTGAAGACAGCGACTTCGAGCCCGATGCTCTGCTGCATTGCGGACCGCGGTTGCCGGGTGACGAGACCAAGGTCTCCGACCCTCTGATGCTGGTCGAAGTGCTGTCCCCGGACAGTGGCACGCTGGATCGGGCCAGCAAGCTGCGGGCCTATTCCAAGCTGCCGTCGGTGCTGCATTACCTGATCGTCTGTCCCGAAGAGCAGCGCATCGTCCGCTACTCGCGCATGCCGAATGACCAGGTTGCCACTCAGGTTTTTGTGTCCGGCGAGATCAGGCTCGATCCTCCGGGGATCACGGTGACTGTGGAGGAATTCTACGCCGAGTGAGCAGCGGAGGCCGCCCCCTTCAGCATCCGGCCGGGCAGGGCGATCGCGTTTGGCATTCGCCTGGCGGCAGCAAGAAAGGATTTAACACGGAGACAAAACGAGGACCACTGAGGGCCATGGAGGTCGTTTGCCTCCCAGGCTGCCGGGGCGGGCACGCGGCCTCCATGGCTCGCCGTGGTCCTCGTTCCGAATCCGTGTTGAAAGCTTCGCGGTGTTGCCCGCACGCACCCGCGATGCGCGACATTCGCCAATCACCCATCACGGCAAATGCGATTGCCCTGCCCCAGCCCTGATTCGCTTCGCGGCCCGAGCCCACGAGCGGCGGGCGCGCAGTATCGACGGTCACGCGCGCGAGATCGCCTCCAGAGCCAGGTCGCGGGTGCGCGGCCCGAAGCCGCCGATCGACACTACCACGACGACCATCGCTCCGGCGATGAAGCCGAACACCGCGTTCACCCCGCCGGCGGTCAGGAAAAAACCCACCGCCAGCCCCGAAAGCGCTGCCGACACCCGGCTCCAGGAATACACGAAGCCCACCGCGCGGGCGCGGATGCGGGTAGGGAACAGCTCCGCCTGATAGCCGTGGAAGCTGTAGGACAGCCAGTTGTTGCTCAGCGTCACCAGCACGCCGAACAGGATCAGCAGCGCGGGAGCGGTCTGCCAGGCGAACAGCATGCCGAACCCGCCGATGCCGATCGCGGCGCAGCAGATCTGCCATTTGCGCTCCATCCGGTCGGCGATCAGCGTGCAGAGCAGGGGGCCTGCCGGGTTGGCGATGGCGATGATGAAGGCATATTGCAGGCTGGCGGTGACACCGATGCCTTTGGCGATGAGCAGTGTGGGCACCCAGGCGGCGAAGCCGTAATAGCCGAAGGTCTGAAAGAAGTTGAACACCGACAGCAGGACGGCCCGGCCGGCATAGGGTGGCTGCCAGATTTCCGCGAAGCCGCCGTCGCCCTCCTCGGCTGCGGGTACCACGCCTATCGGGGGCAGGACGCCTTGTTCGGCCTGTACTTGCGCCTCGATGTGGGCGATGACCGCATCGGCTTCGGCGAGGCGGCCGCGGCGGGCGAGCCAGCGCGGCGATTCGGGCACGCCGCGGCGCAGCCACCAGACGAAGATCGCGCCGATCGCACCCAACACCACCACCCAGCGCCAGTTGTCCGGCCCCAGCGCCCAGGCCAAAAAGGCCACGACCGGCACTGCGCAGAAGGCGATGAACTGGTTGATCGCGAAGGCGCGGCCGCGGGCGTGGCTTGGGACCAGTTCCGAGACGTAGGTGTCGATCGTCACCAACTCGATGCCGATGCCGATGCCGGCGATGAAGCGCCACAGGTCGATGCCGAAGCCGGTGGCCTGGAACGCCATGATCAGCGTGCTGGCGCTGTACCAGAGCAGGGAGAAGGTGAAGATGAAGCGGCGGCCGTAGGCGTCGGCCACCCAGCCGAATGCCATGGCACCGACCCAGAGGCCGGCGAACAGAGCGAACACGAAGGTGCCGGGGCCGGCGACCTTGAGCGGCGCCAGGATGCCGAAGACGCCGAGCGATTGCGGGGTGAACAGGCCGGCCCTGGCCATGCCGGGTACCACGTAGGCGGTGAGGAACAGGTCGTAGAACTCGAAGCAGGCGCCCAGCGAGATCAGGATGACCAGCTTCCAGACGTGGCGGCTGCCCGGCAGGCGGTCGAGCCGGGCGGCGAGTTCCGCCGCGGTTGGGGTGGACATCCTCTGGTACACTCCGGTGCTGTGGCGGGCGGACCGGCCGACCCGGCGCGGCATGCGGCGGCGGCGGTTGGGCGTCAAGGGGCTGTCAGTGCAAGAGCATGCCCGTTTTGGCGGGCCGGCGCTTCGGCGTGCCACGGAGCCTCGTCGCGCGGCAAAGTGCGGCGGCGCACGCGGGCGGTCGGGGGGGATTTCATTCAGGGCGGGCCGGTCGCCGCCGGCCGGTGGTCAACTCACAACTGTAGCGAACCGCAATCATCGGTGTCGCGTCCACGCTGATTGTAATGGACCGCGGGCCGGGACGGGCAGGAATGCGGCCGGCCTCGGACCATCCATCGGGCACGATTGCAGGGTCGGTGCGCACAAAAATCCGCAAGAAAATCGTTGACAGAAAGGCTGAATCGGGCGAGTTGGGATGCGAATGCCAACCATGTGGGAGACGTCCGGCCAACAGCGCAAGCTGGGCCAGAACCTCTCTGAAACCAGGAGCTTGTTGTGCCAGATTTCGTTGAAGGACAGGCTGAAGGCAGGCGATTCCGGGTTTATCTGCAACAGCGAGACACCAGTTGCGGTCCTGGTTCCTTTCGAACGGCCGCGTACTATCTCAAAGGCAGCGCGCCAACCGAGGGCTGGATCAGGGATCATTCGAAGCGCAATATGATTTCGCCAGGGATTTTGGCCAGGATCGAAGCACTGGGTCTCGAGGCGAGGAATCAAACAGCGGAGATTGAGCAGCTTGTCCCGCTGTTCAGGGCTTTTGGCCTGACGGCCAAAGGCGACGTGACGTCGGCCATCAACGTCCAGGAGCGCATCCGTGCAGCAAGCCGCTCGCGTGCTTTCATCGTGGGAGTCACCTGGTTGACCGGTGGAGGGCATTGGGTGGTCGTACCGTACGTCAGCGGGAACAATATCGTTGTTCTCGATCCGGGGTCGGGAATTGAGCACGCATCGGCGTTCCCGTCATACACACCGAGTTACGGATCGGTAGGTGATTTTGACGGGTTCATTATGGAGATCACCGCCTAACAGTCCGTCTCGAACCGTTGGCCGCCACCTGACAGCAGGCAGGTGGCGTCCCGATGCCCTGCCTCCACCCGGCTATATTCGGTCATGTCCTGCATTACACATAGGCGCAGCGGCCGAAAGCCGGTCGCCGCGATGACGGCGGCCTGCCCGGAGACCATCCACCCGGACGCCGCCATATCAATACCGTTTAGCAACTATGGCGCGCCTCCTGTTGCCGTAGCGGACCAACCATTTGCCACACCCTCTACGGCGCATATGCTCTCCGCGACCGCCGCAATCGCGAAAGCACGCATGAGCGAACCCTGCGACCTCCCAGCCGTCGAAGCCCGCCGCCTGATCGGCCAGCATTGGCTCGCCGCTTCCGAACTGCAGGAAAGCCGCGTCGCCCGCATGAAGGCGGTCGGCCACAGGGTGAACGCCATCCGCGCCCGCGATTTCTCCTCTGTCCGCGCCACCGCGAAGCGAGCCGGCGCCGCCGTCACGCGGGGGAAAAGCCTGCCCGCGCTGCACGGCCTGCCGATCGGCATCGAGGACCTGGAAGACACCGCCGGCCTGCGCGTCACCCGGCTTCGCTTACGCACGTGATGGCCAACGCCTACGACCTTATCGTCATCGGCGGCGGGCTGGTCGGCGGCGCCATCGCCTTTGGTGCCGCATCGCGCGGCGCATCCGTCGCCGTGCTCGATGAAGGTGACGTCGCCTACCGTGCCGCGCGGGGTAATTTCGGCCTGGTCTGGGTGCAGAGCAAAGGCGCCGGGGTGCCGGCATACGCGCATTGGACCCGCCGTTCCGCCGAACTCTGGCCGGAACTGGCGCGATCGCTCGCCGAAACGACCGGGGTGGACGCCGCCCTCGCCCAACCGGGCGGCCTCGCGTTCTGCCTCAGCGAGCGCGAATGGGAAGACCGCGCGGCGATGTTGCGGCGGATGCACAATGAAAGCGGCGACATCGGCACCCGCATGCTGGACCGCGCGGAAGCTCGCGCGATGGTGCCGGGGTTGGGCGATCGCGTCGTTGGCGCCTCGTTCTGTCCGATCGACGGCCATGCCAGCCCGTTGCACCTGCTGCGCGCGCTGCACGCCGCGCTGCCGGCACTCGGCGGAGTCTGGCTGCCCGGCCGCAAGGTGGATGCCATCCACCCTGCCCCGCACAGCTTCACGGTGCAGTGCGGCACCGAGCAATTCAGCGGGGCGAAACTGGCGATCGCCGCCGGCCTGGGCAGCCGTGAACTGGCGCCGATGGTCGGGCTGCACATGCCGGTGACACCGTTGCAGGGCCAAATCATTGTCACCGAGCGGCTGCGTCCGTTCCTGCACTATCCGACGCACGTGGCGCGGCAGACGGCGGAAGGTTCCGTGCTGCTGGGCGACAGCCAGGAAGATGTCGGCTTCGACACCAGCACAAAGGTCGCCGTGCTGCGCGAGATCGCCGCGCGCAACGTCGCGGTGTTTCCGGCGCTGAAGGAGGCGTCGATCGTGCGCATGTGGGCGGCGCTGCGGGTGATGTCGCCGGATGGCTTCCCGATCTACCAACAATCCGAGCAGTTCCCCGGCGCCTTCGCGGCGACCTGCCACAGCGGCGTGACGCTCGCCGCCGCACACGCGCTCGCTTTGGGGCCGGCGATCATGGCGGGAGACTTGCCCGGGACTCTCGCCACATTCTCCGGCGACCGGTTTCGCAACGCGCCGCCGGCCGCTGGGCCGTGACGCGTCAGGCGTTCACCTGCCGGATCAGCGTGGCCCAGCGATCCAGGATCGGCAGCACCTGATCGGCTTGCGCGGCGGGCAGGCTGACGCAGGCGCGTTCGACACCAAGGTCGCGGAAGCGTTTCAGCATGTCACCGTCTTCCGCGCAGCCGAACAGGGTGATCGGGCAGGAGTCCACGGAACGCCCGGCTTCCTTCAGCATCTCGCGGAACTTCGGCACGGTGGCGAACACGTCGTTGCGGCCGGCGAGCGGGATCCAGCCTTCGCCGTAGCGCACCGCACGGCGCGCTGCCTGCGGGAAGGCGCCCCCGACGATCACCGGCGGGTGCGGCTTTTGCACCGGCTTCGGCCAGGCCATCAGCTCCGGGAAGTTGACGAATTCGCCGTGATACTCGGCCTTGCTTTTGGTCCAGATGAGCTTCATGGCCTCGATGCGCTCGCGCACCAGCTTGGCGCGGGTGGCGTGAACCGTGCCGTGGTCTTCCATCTCCTCGGCGTTCCAGCCGACGCCGATGCCGAACAGGAAGCGCCCGCCGGAGACCTGGTCGATCGAGGCGACCAGTTTCGCGGTCTGGATCGTGTCGCGCTGGTTCACCAGGCAGACGCCGGTGCCGATTTTCAGCGTCTTGGTGGCCGCCGCCGCCATGGTCAGGGTCACGAACGGGTCCATCGCGTCGTAGTATTGCTTCGGCAGGTCGCCACCACCGGGATATGGCGAGCGGCGCGACGTGGGAATGTGCGAGTGCTCCGGCGCCCAGACCGATTCGAACCCGCGCGCTTCGAGCGCCTGCGCGAGCCCGCCGGGGGCCATCGAATAGTCGGTGACGAACATCGAGGCGCCGAAATGCATGGCCGTGCTCCTGGACTTTGTGCCGGCGGAGTTTAGCCGGACAGGTGGGTCGCGGCTACAGCCCCTGGCCTTGCCCTCCAGGTCCTCCAGCCACGCACCGAGCGCGGGTTTTTAGGAGGTTAGAGGCAGGAGGGAGAAGGCTCCCTCTCCCCTTGAGGGCTTGAGCCGCGAAGCGGATCAAGGTTGGGGGAGGAAGCGTTTATTCTTTGCGCGCGTCGAACTGCTCGCGCAGGCGATCAGGCTGGGGTGAAACGGCATCCGGTTCATCCCGCCGCGAGCGCGACCGGCCGCCCGGCGGCCCACCATTCGGGATAGCCGTCCACCAGCCGGCTCGCATCGTACCCCTTGGCCCGCAGCGCCGCGACCGCCTCGAACGCATAGACGCAGTACGGGCCCCGGCAATAGGCCACCACGCCACGGTCGGCAGGCAGCTCCGCCAGCCGGCCGGACAATTCGGCGAGCGGAATGTTCACCGCGCCGGGGATGTGTCCGGCGGCGAATTCCTCAGCGGGGCGCACGTCGATCAGGGTCACCAGGCCCGCCTCGAGCAGGTTGGCAAGCTCCGCGTGGGAAACCGGATCGAGCGCGTCCCGTTCCCGGAAATAGCTCCGCACGATCCGGTCGATTTCCGCGACGCCCCGCTCGGCGGTGCGGCAGAGGGCCATCAGCAGCTCGACCACGTCGCGATCCGCCAGCCGATACAGCACCTGCTTGCCCGAGCGTCGCGCGACCACGAGGCCAGCCCGGCGCAGCAACTGCAAGTGCTGGGAGGCGTTGGTGACCCCGAGCCCGGAGAGCTGGGCCAGCGCCTCGACGCTGCGCTCGCCCTGCGCCAGCAGTTCGATCAGTTCCACCCGATGAGCGTTGGCGAGCGCCTGCGCGACGATCGCGAATTGCTCGAACACGGCCCGCTTCGGATTGGTGCTTGACGCCATCGCTCTATCATTCCAATAATTCATGGAATCTGCGGACGAACCCCTGACCTGTCAAGCAATCCCGGCCCCAGCGGTTCGGCCAGCCAAGGAGAGGTCCATGATCCTGCGCCAGTTCCTGCACCACGACCCGGTTGCGATCTCCTACCTGTTCGGCTGTGGTGGCAAGGCCATGGCCGCGGTGGTGGACCCGGTCGGGCCGATCGCATCCTACCTGAAGGCCGCCGAGACCACCGGCATGCACATCCGCTACGTGATCGACACCCATCTCCATGCCGATCACCTCTCCGCCGGGCGGGAGCTCGCCGCCGCGGCCGGCGCGCCTTACGTGCTGTTTCGCGGCGCGGAGGCCGGCTTCGCCTTCCACGGCGTCGATGACGGCGCGGTGCTCGACCTCGGCAACGTCACCGCCGAAGTGTGGCACATCCCCGGCCACACGCCCGAGCACATCGCGCTGCTGGTGACCGACCACACCCGCGCCGAGGAACCCTGGTTCGTGCTCACCGGCCACACGCTGATGGCGGGCGATCTCGGCCGCACCGAGCTGGCGAGCAGCGCCGAGGCCGGCGCGCGCACCCTGTTCGCCAGCGCACAGCGGCTGAAGGCGCTGCCGGACTACCTGGACGTGCTGCCGGGCGCCTATGCCGGCTCGGTCTGCGGCCGGCGGCTGAGCGGCAAGCCGGTGTCCACGATCGGCTTCGAGCGCCGCCACAACGCCGCCTTCGCCATCGACGACGCGGCGGCGTTCGTTCGGTTCATGCTGGAAGAAGTCCCGCCCGCGCCGCCGGAGGCCGCCGCGCTCCGCGCCGCCAATGCCGGCCGCGCCCTGGCACCGGCCTGACGCCGATGGACGCCGTGGCGATCGCGCACCGGCGCGGCATCGCGGTCAACCGCGGCCAGTTCGCGTTGCAGACCGTGCAGGTCTTTTTTGTCGGCCTCACGGTCGGCATGGAGCGCACCGTGCTCCCCGCGCTCAGCGGGGAGTTCGGGGTGGCGCAGGGCGCCTATCTGTTCCTCGCCGCTTTCGTCCTGTCGTTCGGGCTGGTGAAAGGCGCGCTGAATTTCGTCGCCGGCAGCCTGTCGGACCGGATCGGGCGCAAGCGCGTGATGCTGCTGGGGTGGCTGGCCGGCCTGCCGATCCCGCTGCTGATCTTCTTCGCCCCGAACTGGTGGTGGATCATCGCCGCCAACGTCTTCCTCGGGGTCAACCAGGCGTTCGCCTGGACCATGACGGTGACCAGCCAGGTCGATCTTGCCGGCAGCCACCAGCGCGGCCTGGCGGTCGGCATCAACGAGGCGGCCGGCTACCTGGCGGTCGGTCTGGCGGGACTGGGGACCGGCTATCTCGCGGCGCTGTATGGCCCACGCGCGGCGCTGCTGTGGTTCGGCCTGACGGTCATCGCCGCGGGGCTGATCCTGCTGGTTGGGATGCGGGACACGTTAGCCTGGGTGCATGCGGAGCACGCGCAGACGTTCGCCGCCACTGGCACGACGGAACCAATCCCGCACTGGGGGACCGTGTTCCTGCTGGTGTCGTTCCGCGACTCCACCTACCGCGCGCTGTGCCAGGGCGGGGTCGCCAACAAGATCGCCGATACCCTGGTCTGGGTGCTGTTCCCGGTTTATTTCCGCGCCCGCCACCTGGACCTGCTGCGGATCGGCTGGATTACCGGGTTGTATGCCATGGTGTGGGGGCTGTCGCAGCTCTGGACCGGGCACCTGGCCGACCGGATCGGCCGCAAGCCTCCGATCGTCGCGGGGTTTGCGTTGCTTGCGCTGGGGATCGCGGTCACCGCGTCGGTGGGCAGCGTGGTGGGGTGGGAGGTCGCCGCCGTGGTCATGGGCCTCGGCATGGCGTTGCTCTATCCCAACCTGATCGCGGCGATGGCCGATCTGGCGCCGCCGCTGTGGCGCGGCCGGGCGCTCGGCACCTACCGCTATTGGCGCGACACCGGCTACGCGATCGGCGCCCTGCTGCTCGGCGCGGTGGCGGACTGGAGCGGCGGGGTGGTGCCGGCGATGTGGGGCACCGCGGCGCTGGTCGTGCTGTCCGGGCTGTGGATCGCCCTCGCGGTGGGGGAGAGCAGGCCGCGGGCAGGGGCGGCGGGACAGGTTGCGTGAAACCGGCCCGGTCAACGCCGCAGTGGCTTGCCGCTTCCGGCCTGGTGGCGGCGCTGCTGGCCTGTTACGGGACCCTCGCGCTGGTCGGGCTGCTGTCCGTGCTGGGCCTCTCGATCGCGCTCAACCCGACGGCGTGGGCCGGCGCGATCGTCGGCTTTGCCGGTCTGGGCACGCTCGGCGTCGCGCTCGGCATGCGCTGTCACCGGCATCCCGCGCCGACCGTGCTCGCCCTGCTTGGCTTCGCGCTGATCGGCTGGGCGTTGTTCGGCCGCTACGACAGAACCGCCGAGATCGCCGGCTTTGCCGCGCTGGCCGCCGCCACGGCGTTGGACTGGCGGGCTCGGCGCCGGCACTGGCCGGTCGGCCGGTCGCCGGTGCCCGGTCCGAAGCCCCGGTTGGCCCGGCACATGAGTTCACCCGACACATGAAAGGAACCCCCCGATGAGCGAGTCCCCCACTCCGGCCATCAACGGCGTCGATGTCGGCAAGTTGCTCGGGACCGTGGCCGCCATCACGGCGGCGCCGGGTCTCGCGGATTTCCGGTTCCGTGTGGAGACGGACTGGAAGAACGGCGGGCACAGCCAGACCCGGATCCAGGGCTTCCACGGTGCCGACAGCGAGGACACCAGCCGCTTCGCCCCCTTCGTGCTGGAGGGCGACGAGCCGCCGGTATTGCTCGGGGCCAATGCCGGACCGAACGCGGTGGAGATGGTGCTGACCGGGCTCGCCTCCTGCCTTGCGGTCGGGTTCGCCTACAACGCCGCCGCACGCGGGATCCGGATCGAGGCGCTGAACCTTCGCCTGGAAGGCGAGATCGACCTGCACGGGTTTCTCGGTCTGTCGTACACAGTCCGGCCGGGCTACCGCAACATCCGGGTAACGTGCCGCCTGCGCAGCGACGCGACCCGCGAACAACTGCTGGCGCTGAGCGAGCATGTGCAAAAGACCTCGCCAGTGCTCGATATCATTCGCAATCCCGTCCCCGTCGCCATCACGATCGAGACCTGACGCGGGCCGCGCCGCCGCGGCACCCGGCCGGACGGCCATTCGGCGCGGTAGCGGTCCTGAGCAGCGGTTATTGACGCGCTGGCTCGATCCGGAACAGCGGGATCAGCACCAGCACGAACGCGGTGAACGCGGCCGACAGCACGATCAGCGGCGCCAGCCGGCCGGCGAACACATGCTCGTAGAGGAACGCGCCGCTGGCATCCGCCAGCGGGGTCGCCAGGTTGATCACCGACATCAGCGCCGCGAAGGCAAATCCCTCGGCGCGCGCGGGACAGTGCTGCGCCGCCAGGGTCAACGTCGCGACATTGGCGATCATGCCCGCCACGCCGGACAGGAAATATACCAGCACCGCGCTGACCGGATCGTGCATGAACAGGTAGGCCAGCGTCCCCAGCGTGCCGAGCACGATCGACACTTGCAGCAGCGGGCGGGTGCGCATGCCGGCCAAAAGCCAGCGGTACAGCAGCCCGCCGGCCACCCAGCCGGCCGCGTTAACGGCCGACAGGGCGCCGATGAACCCCTGCGAGAAGTGCAGCCGGTCGGTCATGGTGAAATACAGCGGGGTGCCGAATCCGGGGCTAAAATAATAACAGAACAGGAACGCCGCGACCAGCCACAGCGTGCGGTCCCGAAACATGTTCAGCAGCCCGTCCAGCCGTTGGCGCAGCGCCGCGCGGTCGATGCCGGCGCGCGGTTCCTGGACCAGATTCAGGCAGGCCAGCACCGCGAGGGGCGCGACGGAAGCGATCAGCGCCGCGGCGTGCAGCGCGCCGGCGGGGGGAAAAAATTCGATCAGCTCGCCGCCCGCCACCGACGTTGCCGCCACGGCGCCGTTGAACCACAGCCATTGCTGGTTGACAAAGGCGCTGCTGGCATCGTGGCGCTGACCATTCTCCACCAGCAGCGCGCCGCACAACGTGCTTGATACCGCCATGGCGATCGAGGTCAGCACCAGCGCGAAGACGATCGCGCCGGGGGTCACCACCTGCGTAACCCCGGCGAAGGCGGCGATCGCCGCGAGGTTCGACAGCAGCAAATAGCTGCGCCGCCGATAGCCGAACAACGGCAGGAAATCCGAGACCAGGCCATACAGCGGCTTCACCACCCAGGGCACGTCCAGCACCGCCAGCGAGGCGGCGATCTGCAGCGCGGTCCAGCCGTACCGGGTCTTGAGGAAATACGTCAGCGGCTGCCAGACGATGCCGGCCTTGGCCTGGCCGATGCCCTCGACGGTGTATGCCACGGCAAAGAACAGCATCAGCCGGCGGACGCTGTCGGAGTCGGATCGGCTTGGCATGATGCGAGGGATTGTGCGGGCGCGGTGCGTTGCACTCAACCCGGGGGTCTGCAACGATCCTCGGCACGACGGGGAAAGGCACGGCATGTCCTGGCGGATCGGCATCGATATCGGCGGCACCTTCACCGACGTGGCGATGGTCGAGTCCGGCACCGGCCGCATCGAAATCACCAAGGTGCCGACCACGCCACGCGATTTTGGCCAGGGCGTGCTCGACGGCATCGGTCGCGGACTGCGTGACAGCGCGATCGATCCGGCGAACGTGACGCTGCTGGCGCACGCCACCACCGTGGTGACCAACGCGCTGCTGGAGAGGAAGGGGGCCCGCGCCGGCTTCGTCGCCACGCGAGGCTTCCGCGACTTGCTGGAATTGCGCCGTTCCTCGCGGCCGGACCTGTATGACCTGTTCCAGGACGCCCCCGCCGTTCTGGTGCCGCGCCGCCACCGCTTCGAAATCACCGAACGGATCGATGCGCAAGGCGCGGTCGTAACGCCGCTGGCGGAAGCCGAACTGCCGGCGCTGATCCAGGCGATTCGCGCCGCCGGCTTGCAGACCGTGGCGGTGTCGCTGCTATTCTCCTTCCTTAACGATCGCCATGAACGCCGCATCGGCGCGGCGTTGCGCGCCGCGCTGCCGGACGTCGCGGTGTACCTGTCCTGCGAGGTGCTGCCGGAAATCCGCGAGTTCGAGCGCGCCAGCACCACCGCGGTCTGCGCCTATGTCGGGCCGCTGCTGCGATCCTATCTCGATCGGCTGCAAGACGCGGTGTCCGGGCTCGGGTTGCCCGCGCTGCAGGTGATGGGCTCGGCGGGCGGCGTGTTCGACATCGCCGAGGCGTTGCGCCTGCCGGCCGCGGTGGTGGAGTCCGGACCCGCCGCAGGGGTCATCGCCGCGTCGCTGGCGGGGCGGCAGCTTGGGCGGCCGAACCTGATCTCGTTCGACATGGGGGGCACCACGGCGAAAGCCAGCGTCATCGTCGGGGGAGAAATCGCGGTCACCGCGGAATACGAAGTCGGCGGCGCGGCCAATGCGAAACGCTGGATGCACGGCACCGGGCACCCGATCCGCGTGCCGGTGATCGACCTGGCGGAGGTGAGCGCCGGCGGCGGCTCGATCGCCTGGATCGATCCAGGCGGCGCGTTGAAGGTCGGACCGCACAGCGCCGGCGCCGATCCGGGCCCGGCGGCCTATGGTGCCGGCGGCACGCGGCCCACCGTGACGGATGCCGACGTGGTGCTTGGCTGGCTGGATCGCGACGCGCTGCTTGGGGGTGCGTTGCGCATCGACCTCGCGGCGGCGGAACGCGCGATCGCCGGCGCGGTGGCGTCGCCGCTGGGTCTGTCGGTGGCCGAGGCGGCCGCGCGCATCGCCGAAGTGGTGAACGCGAACATGGCGCAGGCGCTGCGCATCGTGTCGGTGGAGCGAGGCCACGACCCGCAGGAATTCAGCCTGATTGCGTTCGGCGGCGCCGGTCCGGTGCACGCCGCCGCGCTGGCGGAGGAATTGCGGATTCCCGAAGTGATCATTCCGCCGGCTCCCGGTGCGTTTTCCGCGCTGGGCCTGGTGGCGAGCGATCTGCGGCGCGACTGGTCGCGCACGCTGTATGCGAACCTGGCGGATGTCGATCCGGCGCGGATTGCCGATGCGATCGCGGCGATGGAGGTGGACGCCGTTGCCATGCTGGATGCGGCGTTTGTGCCGGAGGAGCGCCGCGCGATCGTCCGGCAGGCGGATTTGCGTTACCGCCGGCAGGCCTATGAATTGACGGTTCCACTGATCGAAGGTTGCATTGATCGTTCGGTTATCGGCGCGCTGACCGAGGCGTTCCATGCGAAGCACGCGCAGACCTACGGGCACGCCAACCGCGAGGAGGCGGTGCAGGTCGTCAATCTGCGCGTCACGGCACTGGGACGGTTGCCCGCGCTGACGCTGGCGCAGCGCGCCGATCCGGACAGCGCAAGGATACGCGAGCGCGACGTGTGGTTCGCGGGGAGCGGTTTCGTTGCTACGCCGGTGCATTGGCGGCCTGGTCTGGTGCCCGGCACGCGGATTGCCGGTCCGGCGATCATCGAGGCACTGGACTCGACGACCGTGGTGCCGCCCGGCTGGGTGGCACGGTTCGACGAATTCGGCTGCATCCGGCTGGGCCGGGCATGAAAAGAAAGCAGTTCCACCACCGAGACACCAAGGCACGCAGTTCATCCATCTCAGTGTCGTCGTGGTGAAACTGCCTTTTTCCGACGGACACACCACAACATGACAACCCTCCGCACAGACCCCGCCCGCTTCGAAGTGGTGAAGAACGCGCTCTACGCCGCGGCCGAGGAGATGAAGATCGTCCTCGCCAAGACAGCGTATTCCCCGTTGCTGAAGGTCGCCGGCGACTATTCCTGCGGCATTTTCGACACCGGGGGAAACATGGTGGCGCAGGGGCCGGACCTGCCGATCCATCTCGGTTCGATGCCCGACGCGGTGCGCGCCATCGTGCGGGCGTTCCCTGATGCCTCGCCCGGCGACGTGTTCATTCACAACGATCCGTATCAGGGCGGCTCGCATTTGCCCGACGTGAATGTCGTCGCCCCCGCCTTTCACGATGGCCGCCTGCTCGGTTTCGGCTGCGTGCGGGCGCACTGGCCGGACATCGGCAGCGCCACGCCCGGCAGCTACGGCGCGGTCACCGAAATCTACGGCGAGGGTCTGCGCATACCGCCGATCCGCCTGTATCGCGGCGGCAAGCCGGACCCCGCAATCGAGGCGATCATCTTCGCCAATGTGCGCACGCCGGCCGAGCGGCTCGGCGACCTGCGCGCGCAGGTGGCGGCGAACTGGCGCGCGGTGCAGCGGCTGGCCGAACTTGCAGTGAAATACGGCACCGACACGCTGCTGCGGATCATGCAGGAGGTGCTGGACTATTCCGAAACGATGATGCGCGCCGCGTTACGCGCACTGCCCGACGGCGAGGCGGAATTTTCCGACGTCTTCGACGGTGACGGTGTCATCGCCGAGGGCGAAACCGAAGACGAGACCTTCACCGTCAAGCTGCGCATCAGCAAGCGCGGCGATGCGATCGTCGCCGATTTCACCGGTTCCGACCCGGCCGTTGCCGGCCCGATGAACGCGCCGCTGACGGTGACGGCGTCCGGCGTGTATTGCGCGCTGAAGATGATCGCCGATCCGAAAAGCCTGATCCCGCCCAATTCCGGCTGCTGGCGCCCGGTGACGGTCACCGCGCCGCCGGGCAGCGTGGTGAACGCACAGCATCCGTCGCCGGTGGTCTATGCCAACCACGAGATGTCGCACCGCATCGCCGACATGGTGATGGCGGCGCTATACGCGATCACGCCGCGCACGGTGATGGCGGCGTCGCAGGGCACCTCGGCGGTGATCACCTTCGGCGGTACCGACTACCGCTCGGGCGAGCGCTTCGTCAGCTACGAATCGGTGAAGGGCGGTTTTGGTGCCCGGCCGACCAAGGACGGCATCAACGCGGTCGCCAGCACGGTTTCCAACATGAGCAACACGCCGATCGAGATCATCGAAATGAGTTTTCCGCTGCGCGTGGAGGAATACGCGCTGGTCCCCGACAGCGGCGGCGCCGGAAAATTCCGCGGCGGGCTGGGCGTGCGCCGGGTCTGGCGCGTGCTGGAACGCGACGCCCACGCCGCGGTCTGCTGCGAGCGCACCGTGACCCCGCCGTTCGGATTGGACGGCGGATGCGCCGGCGGTCCGGCGCGGCTGACGCTGATTCCGCCACGCGGCAATGCACGCCGCCTCGCCAGCAAGGGCGGATTCGTCGCGCCCGCCGGGTCGCTGGTGGTGGTGGTGGCGCCCGGTTCCGGCGGCTACGGCCCGCCCGCCGAACGCGATCCGGACGCTCTGGCCGAAGACCTGCAGGACGGCTACGTTAGTGCCGCCGCCGCACGCCGGGAGTATGGTTCCGGGGCCACCTGATCTGCAACAAAAGGAGAAAACGCCATGTCCGAGTCACTGCCCGTCATCGCCCAGAAGAGCCCGTTCAAGATCGACGTCGAAGCCGGCAAGTCGTACTGGTGGTGCGCCTGCGGCAAAAGCGGCAAGCAGCCGTTCTGCGACGGCTCGCACAAAGGCAGCGGGTTCAGCCCGGTGGAATTCAAGGCGGAAGAGGCGGGCAACGTCAGCTTCTGCGGCTGCAAGCAGTCCAGCAAGCAGCCGCGCTGCGACGGCACGCACAAGAATCTGGTGTAATTAGGAGGAGGATGGTCGCCCCGAAGGGCGGCCATCGGGCCTTTGACAGAAGTTAAGTCGCTCGAGCAGTTGTCGGTCATTCTGGGCTATATCGTGCCCGGGCTGATTATCTTGTACGTCAGGGCGCAGTTTCTGACTGGTCGAATCGGTCCGCACAAGGACGCTCTGCTCAGCTACTTCACTCTGTCCATCATCTATCTGGCGATCATGAACGCCGGGGTTTCGCTGATCACCGGTAGCGATGCGCCGTTGTATGAACAGACCCGCTACTGGCTTCCGTTGCTCCTGATCGGCGCGATCGTATTCGGTATCCTGATTGGCCTGAACGCTTCCCTGGGCGTCACCCGATGGCTGCTCCGCCGCTGCGGATTGCACCTACCTCATGTGCTGGATTCCGCGTGGGACTGGAAGTTCCTGAATTTCCCGGAAAGTCTCGTGACGCTCACGCTCAAGGACGGCAGCCGCATATATGGCTGGTGCGGCAAGGGCTCCTTCATCGGCTCCAACCCAAAAGATAGGGATATGTACCTTGTTCAGGTGTATGATGTGGATGAGGACGGCAATTGGGCCATGAAAACGCCGGGCAAGGGTGTCTATATAGCGGCAGGCGAAGTGCGGGTAATTGAGTTCATTCCAGCCAGTGCAGGAGAAGCGACATGAGCGGAAACCCGGGTAAGTCTCACTCCACGAAGGGTGTCCCCCAGCTAGCTCAAGACGGCTATATGACGAAGATGGCTCCAAAGCCCGACAGCGTGCAAGGTGGCTACCAGCCGACCGCAGGGCAAGGGACGTCCACGGCACCGGCATCCGTGCCGAAACAACCTTCCAGCGTGCAGCCCCCGAACAGATAGCGGTGAGCAGGCAACGCCTTTCCCCGTCCCGGCTTTCATGACATTCTTCCAGGAGACGAGGGGGAAAGTGCCATGAAGATCGACGACGTCTCGCTGACCATCTTCACCTGGGACAACATTCCGGCGACGCGCTATCACGGCGCGTTGCTGGTTCCCGCTGCGAGCAATCTCGGCCTGTTGCGCATCCGCACCGACGAGGGCCTGGAGGGTCACGCCTTCATCGGTACCTCCAGCAACCCGGCCACGATGGACGGGCCGCAGTTGATCCGCTCGCTGAAGCCATTGCTGATGGGACAGGACCCGCTGCAACGCGAGCGCATCCACGCCAGCACCCGATTGCTCAACCGCATGATTTCGTACCGCACGATCGGCGCGATGGACGTGGCATTGTGGGATCTGGCCGGCAAGATCGCCGGCCTGCCGGTGCATGCGCTGATGGGGACGTTCCGGACGTCGATCATGGCCTACGCCAGCTCGGCGGTGCTTCCGGACGTGCAAGCCTATGCCGACGAGGCGCTGGCATTCAAGGCAGCCGGCTGGCGTGGCTACAAGGTGCATCCACCGCGCGTGGCTGCGCAGGACATCAAGGTGTGCGAGGCGGTGCGCAAGGCGGTGGGCGACGACTACCGGCTGATGCTCGATCCCACCTGGAGCTACAACTACACCGAGGCGCTGCGCGTCGGCCGCGCCATCGAGGAGATGGACTACTACTGGTATGAGGATCCGCTGGCCGACGAGGACATCTACAACTACGTGAAGCTGCGGCAGAAGCTGGACATCCCGATCATGGCGACGGAGTTTCCCGCCGGCGGGCTGGATACCTATCCGATCTGGCTGACGCAGCAGGCGACGGATTACCTGCGCGGGGACATTCCCAACAAGGGCGGGCTGACGACGATGCTTAAGACGGCGCATCTCGCCGAGGCGTTCGGGCTGAACTACGAAATCCACCACTCGGGCAATTCGCTGAACAACCTGGCGAACCTGCATCTGTGCATGGCGATCCGTAACACCACGATGTTCGAGGTGCTGCTGCCGGACGGCGCGCATAAATACGGCATGGCGAAGGAGCTGGAGATCGACAAGGACGGCATGCTGCACGCGCCGACGGCGCCCGGGCTGGGGGCGGAGATCGATTTTGCCCTGATCGAGCGGAAGACCGAGGCAGTGCTGCGGTAAACCAAACCTCTCCCGCGGAGCGGGAGAGGCGTCCTCAGCGCGAGTAGAACTCGACCACCAGGTTGGGTTCCATCTGCACCGGGTACGGCACGTCCGAGAGCTTCGGCGCGCGCGCGAAGCGGCCCTTCATCGCGCGATGGTCCACTTCCAGGTACTCGGGCACGTCGCGTTCCGTGCTCTGCGACGCGTCGAGCACCACGGCGAGCTGCTTCGACTTTTCCTTCACCTCGATCGCGTCGCCGTCCTTTACCAGGTAGGACGGAATATTGACGCGCTTGCCGTTCACCGTGATGTGGCCGTGGTTGACCAACTGCCGCGAGGCGAACGGGGTGATGGCGAATTTCATGCGATAACAGACGGCGTCGAGCCGGCGCTCCAGCAGTTCGATCAGCTTCTCCGAGGTGTCGCCGCGGCGGCGGATGGCTTCCTCGTAGTATTTGCGAAACTGCTTCTCGCTGATGTTGCCGTAGTAGCCCTTCAGTTTCTGCTTGGCCATCAATTGGGTGCCGTAGTCGGTGGCCTTCTTGCGGCGCTGGCCGTGCTGGCCGGGGCCGTATTCGCGCTTGGCGATGGGGGATTTCGCGCGGCCCCAGAGGTTCACCCCCAGGCGGCGGTTGATCTTGTACTTGCTCTCGGCGCGCTTGGTCATGGTTGCGCGTTGCCCTTTGCTTCTGGCGTTGTTGCACCGGTAGGCCATGCGACGGGCTGCATGGCGGGCGCGGGCCGAAACCAGATATCCCTGGTGACCCGTCCACGTTCCCGGCCGTGAAGGTCGCGGCTATAGGGGCCGGCAATGCGGCTTGTCAAACCGGCGGGCGGGCCGTAGCAGGCGTCGCCATGATCGACCGTTCCGATATCGTCTGGCTGGGTGTGTCCTCCGCCGTTTCCGGCTGCCTGATCGGCGGCATGATGCTGGGGATCGGCCTGGACCTCATCGTCAACGGCCAGCCGCTGGGCTGGCTGATCATGCTGCCCGGGGCGCCGGTTTCCGCCATCCCCGGCTGGGTGCTGGCGCGCCGGCTGGCCCGGCAGCTCTGACGCTCGCCGGCACGGACCGGGCAGGCATCAAACCGGCGGTACGGGCTCGGCCGGATTGCGCGGCTGGAGCCATGCCCTGCGCGCGGCGCGCATCAGGCGGCGGCATTCTCCGTCGCACCAGGTGTTGACGGCGTTGCGCGGCGTCGCGGTGCCCTTGTGGCCGCGGACATGGCGGAATTCCACGACGATGCCGGCGGCGGCGACCTTTTCGCGATAGGCCGCAACGACGGCCGCGTATTGCCGGATTGCCTGGGCGCGCCGCAGCATGCCGCTCAAGGCCTGGATCGCCGCCAGGCAGTCGGTCTGCGCGATGATCCTCGAGGCGGCCGGCGGGCGCATCGCGGCGATCGCCAGATGGATGCCGTTCACCAGCGCCATGGTCTCGGCCAGCGACGAGTTCGGCGCGGGCTGCTTCAGCACGCCGGAGTGCCGCACCGTCCGGCCGTCGGCCTTGGCCCAGGCCGCATAGGCGGCGATCCGCGAGCGGCTGCAATAGGAGGCGTCGGTGAACAGCGTGATCAACATGCGGTGTGGCGTGGGTCCACGGTGCGGTTCGGCGGGCCGACTCGGGTGACCCGCCGGCACGAAGCATGCCGGCGACCGGCCCGGCTGCCAACCAGGACCGGCGTTGGCCCGGCGGTTATGCGTCCGCCTGAGAATGTCCAAGGCGGCCAGTCGCGCCGATGCCGGCTCGCCGCGCGCGCGAAGTCTCGGCGACGCATTGCCCTGGATCAATGCGCCGCCGACCTCGCCACGGCATCAACGGCGCGTTCATGAAAGGAACCGTGCGATGCCGAAGATGAAAGCCGCCGTGTTCGTCGAGCGCGGACGGATCATGCTGGACGACAAGCCAATTCCGGACGTGGGACCGCTCGGCGCGTTGATGCGGATCACCACCACGACGATTTGCGGTACGGACATACATATCCTGAAGGGCGAGTACCCGGTCCGCCGCGGCCTAATCATCGGCCATGAGCCGGTGGGCGTGATCGAGAAGCTCGGCTCCTCGGTCACCGGCTTCAGGGAAGGTCAGCGGGTGATCGCCGGCGCCATCACGCCGTCCGGGACCTCCGCGGCATGTCTGTGCGGCTGCCTCAGCCAGGACGGGGCGGGGACCAAACACGGGTTCCAGGCGATCGGCGGCTGGAAGTTCGGCAACACGATCGACGGGTGCCAGGCAGAGTACGTGCTCGTGCCGGATGCGATGGCCAATCTCGCCCCGGTGCCCGACGAACTGACGGACGAGCAGGTGTTGATGTGCCCGGACATCATGTCCACGGGGTTCTCCGGCGCCGAGAGCGGCCAGGTCCGCATTGGCGACACGGTCGCGGTGTTCGCCCAGGGTCCGATCGGCCTCTGTGCCACCGCCGGCGCCCGGCTGGCCGGGGCCGCGACGATCATCGCGGTGGACAGCGTGCCGGCGCGCATGGAGGTGTCGCGCCGCATGGGTGCCGACCACGTGGTGGACTTCAAGGCGACGGACCCGGTGGCGGAGATCATGCGCCTCACGGATGGCCGCGGCGTGGATGTCGCCATTGAAGCGCTGGGCACGCAGAGCACGTTCGAGGGCGCGTTACGCGTACTGCGGCCGGGCGGCACGCTGTCAAGCCTGGGCGTCTATTCGACCGACCTGACGATCCCGCTCGGCCCGTTTGCCGCCGGGTTGGCGGATCTGAGGATCGTCACCACGCTCTGCCCGGGCGGCAAGGAGCGGATGCGCCGGCTGATGGCGGTGGTCGCCAGCGGGCGGGTTGACCTGAAGCCGCTGGTGACGCACCGCTTCAGGCTGGATGACATCGAAGCCGCCTACGACCTGTTCGGCCACCAGCGCGACGGCGTGCTGAAGGTGGCGATCACGCCGTAGCACCGGCACCGACATGATACCGCGGACGCGCGCCGCGGGAGCGGTTCAACGACGACCGGCGCGCGGCTGCGAAGCAGCCTCGGTCCAGCGGAGGCTGGTCGCCGGACGTCGCGCCGAAGCATGACAACCTGTCGTTCAGGCGGCCCGTTCGGGCAGTTCCATCCAGCCGGGCAGGCGCGCGGTCAGCCGTGCCTGGCCGCACGCCAGCGTCGCGTGGAGCATGTCGAGCCGCAGCACCGCCAGCCCGATCCCGTCGCGTCCGGAGCGCATGGTGCCGATTTCCGCTCCGTCGCACAGCACGGGCGTGCCGGGTTCGGGCAACGGGCCGTCCACCGCGACCGGCACCAGGCGGCGCTTGAGCAAGCCGCGGTACTTGGTGCGCGCGGTCAGCTCCTGGCCCATGTAGCAGCCCTTGCTCCAGGACACGCCGTGCAGTTCGTCGAACCCGGCTTCCAGCAGCACGGTCTTTTCCGCCTCCAGGTCGCTGGTTCCATCGGGCAGGCCAAGCATGAGGCGGTGACGGTCGAAATCGGCCTCGCCGGCATTGGCTTGCAGCGGCGCGGATGCGAGTACCCGCCAGCCGGCATCGGGCAGGCGCGGGTCGGGAGCGGCGATCGCCGCGACCTCCGGCGTCCCATCCCAGGCGGCATGCACGAACAGTTCCTCCGCCTCGCGGATCGCCACCTTCGAGCGCAGGCGGAAGCGCGCCAGGCGCTGCACCAGCATCGGCACCCGGGAACGCTCGGCGTCCAGCAGCAGGCGGTCGCCATCGGCGAGGATGAAGAAATCGGCCAGGTATTTGCCTTGCGGGGTCAGCAGCGCGGCCCAGACGGCGCGACCCGGCGCGGCCTCGGCGACGTCGTTGCTCACCAGCCCTTGCAGGAAGGCGACGCGGTCCTCCCCGCCGATCTCGATCACCGCCCGCCCGGGCAATTCTGCCAATCGTGTCATGCGGATCGGGCCTTCCGGGTTGCGCAGGTGATGGTGGGCATCGGCGATCGGCTCGGCTGCATGGCTTCCCGGTGGAGACAGGCATCCCAGGTCCAGGGTTTTCTCCGCAGCTCCGCCATCATGCGACCTCCTGATGCGAGAAAGGGAGAAATTGGGTGCTGGCGCCGTTGCGGGCAAGACTCGCGCGGTGAACCGCTCCCGCGATGCGGGGCCGAGACGTGAGAGCGACGCGGGTGAGGTGGGGGAGATCAGAGCGGCACGCGGCACTCTCAGCCGGCGCCGCGCGCGACTCCCGCCGAAGACGGGAGAGGTTTACCTATTCTCCAGATGAGTACCACCGTCCTGCCCCGGTCCGGCCTGCGCCACACTGCCGCGGCCACGCCGCTGCTGGTGTATCGCGACCGGATCGGCGTGCCGTCGGAGGTCCAGTTTCTCCGCCGGCAATATGTCGGCTTCACCCGGCTGGCGCCGGTCTGGGTCGGCCGCCACATCATGCCACTGGCCCCGGCACTCGGCGGCAGCGTGCTGCGGCTCGGCGGCGATGGTCCGGCCGGTTGGCTGCAACGCGCGCTGTTCCGCCATTTCGGCCATGTGCCCGCACTGCCGCTTGCCCACGTCGCCCCCGTGCTGCACGCGCAATTCGCCCGCGGCGGCGCGCTCGCTTTGCCGCTGGCCCAGGCGCTCGGGTTGCGGCTGGTGGTCACTCTGCATGGCGGCGATGTCAGCAAGGCGGGGAACTGGCGCGGCACGGTGCAGGCGCGGCGCTGGCCCGCCGTGGTCGCGACAGCGGCGCGCTTCGTCTGCGTCTCCGCGGCGGTGGCCGACACGGCGCTCGCGCACGGCGTGCCGCGCGACAAGCTCGTGGTGCTGCCGATCGGCGTCGAGGTGCCGGCAGCGCCGCCGCCTTCGCCGGTCGGCCCGCCCTACCACCTGTTCGCCGGCCGCTTCGTGGCGAAAAAGGGTATTGCCGGACTCGCCGCCGCCGTTCGCCGCCTGCGCGCTGCCGGTGACGCCACCTCGGTCATCTGTATCGGCGACGGGCCCGAACGCCCCGCGCTGGAGGCCCTCGCCCGCGAGGCCGGCGGCGTAACGCTGAACGGCTGGCTGCCGCCCGAAGCCGTCGCGGCCCGGATGGCGCAGGCCTGGTCGCTGCTGGTCCCCAGCGTCGTCGCCGCGGACGGCGACGCGGAGGGCCTGCCCAGCGTCATCCCGGAGGCCATGGCGCAGGGCTGCCCGATCATCGGCTCGGCGCAAGGCGGCATTGCCGAGGCGGTGCGGCACGGGCAAACCGGCCTGCTGGTCCCCTCGGGCGACGCGGCGGCCCTGGCGGAGGCCATGCACCGTCTGGTATCGGAGCCGCAGTTGCGGCATGACCTGGGCTGCGCGGCCTTCGGCTTCGCGCGCGCCCATCTGAACGCCTCGGTCCAGTCGGCCGGGCTCGAGAACCTGCTGCTGGAGGTCGGAACCTGAGATGTGCGGCATTGCCGGATTGATCCTGTCGAGCGGCGCGCCGCCCCCCGATCCCGCCACCCTGTCGAAGCTGATCGACAGCCTGCACCATCGCGGCCCGGACGGCACCGGCCACGCCGTCGTCGGCCGCGTCGCGCTGGTGCACAACCGGCTGGCCATCATCGACCTGATCACCGGCGACCAGCCGCTGTTCGCCGGCCCGGCGACGCTGATCTGCAACGGCGAGATCTACAACTACCGCGAGCTGCGCGCCGCCATGCCGGGCGTCACTTTCGCCACCAACAGCGATTGCGAGCCGCCGCTGCACCTGTGGCTGCGCGACGGCGCCGACTACGCGCAGCAACTGCGCGGCATGTTCGCCGTGGCCATCCACGAGCGCGCGCAGCGCACGGTGACACTGACCCGCGACCCGTTCGGCATCAAGCCGCTCTACATCGCGCAGATACCGACCGGCCTGGCGTTCGCATCCGAGCCGCAGGCGCTGCTGGAGGCCGGCCTGGTCAGCCGGGAGGTGCGCCCCGCCGCGCGCGAGGAGCTGCTGCAACTGCAGTTCACCACCGGTACCGACACGATCTTCCAGGGCATCCAGCGGCTGCTCCCCGGCGAGACGCTGACCTGCGCCGATGGCCACGTGATCGATCGGCGCCGCATCAGCTTCGTCCCCGAGGGCGGGCCGGAGAACATCGACGAGGACGCCGCCCTCGTCCGGCTGGACCGCGCGCTGGAGGAAAGCGTTGACCTGCATCAGCGCAGCGACGTCCCGTACGGCATGTTCCTCTCCGGCGGCATCGACAGCTCCACCTTGCTCACGCTGATGGCACGGCTGAACAGCGACCCCGTGCTGGCCTTCACCGCCGGATTCGACGTGCCCGAGGCCGCCGACGAACGCGAACATGCCGCCGCGGTGGCCAAGGCGCTTGGCGCGCATCACGAGTCGATCGAGATCGACGAGGCGATGGTCTGGAAGCACCTTCCAGAGATTGTCGCCTGCATGGACGATCCGGCGGCGGATTACGCGATCATCCCCACCTGGTTCCTGGCGCAGCGCGCCCGGCAGGACGTGAAAGTGGTGCTGAGCGGCGAGGGCGGCGACGAGATTTTTGCCGGTTATCCGCGCTATCGCAGCGCGATGAAGCCGTGGTGGCTGGGCGGGCGGGCGATGTATGCGCGCGGCTCGTTCGATCGGGTGAACGTGCTGCGCGCGCGCCCCGCCGGCTGGCGCGACGGCATCGCCGCGGCCGAGCTGCGCGCCGCGGAAGGCGGCCGTTCGCGCCTGGCAGCGGCGCAGGCGACCGACATGACGGACTGGCTGCCGCACGACCTGCTGCTGAAGCTGGATCGCTGCCTGATGGCGCATGCGGTGGAGGGACGCACGCCGTTCCTGGACAAGGGCGTCGCGGCGGCGGCGTTTCGGCTCCCCGACTCGATGAAGCTGCGCGACGGGATGGGCAAGTACATCCTGCGCAAATGGCTGGAGAAGAATTTGCCGATGGCCCGGCCGTTCGCCCCGAAGCAAGGGTTCACTGTGCCGGTGGGGGCGTGGATCAAGGGCCAGGGCGCGCGGCTCGGGCCGCTGGTGGCGGCGCAGCCGGGGGTCGCGGAGATCGCCGATCCGGAGCGTGTTATGGCGCTGTTCCGCGGCATCAGGCGCTGGCGTGACGGGTTCGCCGCGTGGAAGCTGCTGTTCTACGCGCTGTGGCACCGGCGGCACATCCTTGGCCTGCCGCCGGCGGGGGATGTGTTCGAGACGCTGGGGGCGGGGTAAGGCTTGATATGAGCTGAATTAGCAGTATCCTCGGAGCAGTTGACAGGGCATCGCGCACATGAAACTTGCGCTTTCTCGGGCACAGTTGATTTACGACCTGGCACTGAACGCGCCGGCGTTTGATATTGCGACACCAAATGCGGCCCGGACTGTGCAGGCGATCTATGGAGCATTCTCCGAACGGTTCCCAATCTCTCTGGCGGATATGTCGGTCATCAACGCAGTTCGCCTAAGCGAATTTACAACGCGTCTGCAGGTCTTCGGTGGCAAGATTTCCGTGGAATTCCGATTTGACGGGTGTCGCGTCACCTGCAATCTTCTATCTACTCCCGACGACATGCAACGCGCCGCCGAGTGCAGTGAACTGGCTGAGCATGTCGCTCGGTCCCTGTTCACGTCGTCCGAGATCCAGACCACGATGAACAAGGTATCCGCCTGGTTCCGGTGCGACGGCGGATCGGCGGCGGTCCTGCCGCACTTGGCCGCGTATGCTCCGGCCAGGCTAGGCATCGTACCGGGCTTCCAGGGCGCACAGCAGGTGCTTTTCAACGTGACGGGCAGCTTCGAGAATCCCGAGGAGGGTTGGTTTTTCAAACTCCCCATTGAACCTTCTGCGGTAAACTACGGTGACTTGTTCGTTCAGGTGGAGGGGCGTTATGCCGGGGACGGGAAATACAGAAAGTTCGATGAGAAACGCGCACATTTCTCTCGTGTGTACAAAGCAGCGCTGAATGAGTTTGACCTCGAAGTCGGTGACATGGTGTCTGAAGGGCAGAGCCGATGAGCGCACTGGGAGACAGAATTATACCAATTCAAGCGGGTATGCTTTCCGATCTCAACGCGCAGGTCACGACAGCAAGCCAGCAGATCAATGTCACAAAGACCGGCCCGGAATGGGATCCGGAGTTACCGCATGAAGTTGAGGCTGGCGGCTTCACCGTGGCGTTCGGAATCACCGGATTGCAGACTGACGTTTCCAGCCAGGAAATGATGGCAACAGAGATCGGCAACCACTCTGTCGGCGTTCAGCCAAGCCGCGGAATAGGCTGGAAGCAGACGCCACCTGCATCGTTATCTGGTTCTGGCACCTTCTACGAGACGGTCGGGCAGCAGCGGATTGCGGAAGGGTCGTCACTCAGAACTGGAATGCCTGCCGGCGAATTCAAGGGGACTATCATTGGCCCTGTACGAGCTTTGCTGGCTGTGTTCCAGCGGTGGGACATTCCCGATGTACTGGCTGCGAGGGTGCTCGGCGCTGATGGACCTGAGTACATAGCTAACTTGCGATCTGGCGCAAGCACTTTGAAAACGCGTGATGAGCAGGATCGCGCACGGCTGTTGATCGATATATACGAAGGCGCATTTTCGTTGCTCCAAGATCCTGGTTCTGAGAAGTCCTGGATTAAGATGCCCAGGGCAGACTTCAGCGGGCAGAGTGTCTTGGAACTGTTGACTGAAGGGTCACAGAGAAACCTCATCCGTGCGCAGGCGTTCGTTGATTATGCCAACGGGCGCTGACATTGCTCGAAGCACTTGCACTGCGACCGATCATCGTTGGCCTCTGCGGCTTCGCCAACATGCGGCGTAGGGTCGATGCATTGGGTGCGCCTGGCATCGATCCCATCGAGGTGAGCGAGGTCCTCGCATTCCTGGGTGGAGACGGCGACGCAGATGAGTTGCTGGATGCGCCATTGCGGCCCGACCCCACCTACAGCCCCGGTCCAACCCGCTTCTCCGACGGCTCGTGGCGGGTGTTTTGCGCCTCGCTGGACTGGGAAACCGCGGAGGCCGAGATCACCTATTCGCATGTTCTTAAAGCGATCGAAGGTCTGGCAACTCCCATCTACTACCAGCGCCGCGAATGTACGGCCGCGGGGAACGGCTATGATCTGTGCGCTCATGTCCAGACCTTCCCCTGCCTGACTGATCCGCGTGAGGCGGAGGCTTATCCGAGCTGCCAGGCGCTGGCACGCGAGGCACGGGGCAGCGATGTGGACGGACTGGTTACATTGTCGGCACGGCGTGCCGAGGGGATCAACGTTCCGGTGTTCGCGCGTCGCGCGCTCCGCGATCCGAGGATTGCCGGCGCTGCGGCGATCATGCCCAGGCCCGCAGGCTATCGTATCGAGCAACGTTGATCGCGGCCGATGGGATGGGGTTGCGCGCCCGAGGCGGGGTTCACTGGGCCGGTGGGGATGTGTTCGAAACGCTGGAGGCACCATGACTGATTTCATTTGCCTGATGTCAAAGGCCTTTGAGACAGACCCATCCGCGCTGCACTCACGGCGTGGCTGGCGGCGGCCCGCCATCCACGAGCTTCCCGTGAGGATCACCGAAGTCGTGGATGCCAGCCTGCTCCGGCATCACGATGAGGGCACCGCCTGCGAGTCAGTCACCGGCTCGCAGGGACTTCTGTCACCCATGGACCGTCCGTCGCGACGCAGTTTCGCGGCCTCCGCCGTGCGGGTTGTTGTACTACCCTTCGTCGTGGCGCTCGCCGGATGCGCCACCCCGGCAGCCCCGGTCGCGCAATCGACCGTCCCCGTGGGCGGCGCGGGCGAGACCGTGACCGTCGTCCTGGCAGATTTCAGCTTCTCGCCCGCGCACATCACGCTGCGGGTGGGTGTACCGGTGCGGCTGCGCCTGGTGAACCAAAGCACTGGCGGTCACGATTTCAGCGCGCCCGCGTTTTTCGCGGCGAGCAGTTTTCTGCCCGGCTCAGCTTCCCCTGCGGACGGCAAAATCGAAGTCAGCTCGCACCAGACGGTGGAGATCGCTTTGACGCCGCGTGTTCCGGGAAGCTACCCGGTCGAGTGCACCCACTTCCTGCACAGCCTGTTCGGAATGACCGCTACGATCGAGGTGGTGGCGTAGCGTCAATTCCGGCGGCCTGACCGCGGCCGGTGGGCCAAGCGCGGGGGAGCGTCGTGGCGCTCAGGACGGAATCGTCAGCGCGATCAGCTTGTGCGCGGCGCTGTCGGTCCGTTCCAGGTTGCGGCAGAGGTTGATCAGTTCGGTGAATTGCTGGGCCGGGATGGCCAGGCCGGGGATGACCGGCTGGGTTCGTCTGGCGTGCGCTTCGAAGTCCCAAATGAACTCGCGGCCGGTGCCTTCGCGGGTAACGCCGCGGCCGTCCTTGGTGAACACCGTGATGCGCGGGCCGAATAGCGTGCGGCGCACCATCGGGATCAGCGTGACGCGCTGCATGAGGTCCAGCACTTCGGGCGGGTCGGTCTCGCCCGGACCCGGCTGCGCGCCGCGCAGCAGCGGGTAGCCACGCGTGACGGCGCCATAGGCGGTGAAATACTGCGTGCTGCCGACGCGCGGCTTGCCGTCGCTGCCGGGCGTGGGGAAGGCCGGGCTGGGGTATTCGGTCTCAAACCAGTTCACCACCGCCTCGATGCGGTCGATGTCCTGGTAGGCAAGGTTGTGCTCCTTGCAGAGCTTCGCCGTCACGTCGATATGCGCGATGTTGTAGCCGGCGGTCGAATAGATACGGTAGAGCGTTTCGAGAAATATCCAGTCGCGACCGAGGCCTTCGGTGATCTTGTGCAGGTCGGTGCCAGTGCGGCCGGTGAAGCTGTAGGTCAGGCGGCCGAGATTGTTGCCGGTATAGGCGTGGTAGAAGCCGGCATCGCCTTCCAGCGTCGTTTCGCCGCCTGGCGTGCCGTGCTTCGCCATGGCGACCGCGAGCAGGGCATTGCGGACGGCGGCGCCCTCGCGCAGAGAGCGGCCGCCGCTGCGGGCGCCTTCCAGATTGCCGGACGCCAGGTTGACGCATTGGGCGATGGCGCTGTGGATCTGGTTGGCATCGAGTTGCTGGAGCTTGGCCACCGCCACGGCGGCGCCGAAAATGCCGAATACCGGCCCGGCGTGGAAGCCGCGTGCCATGACCGTGGGGATGAACTCGGCGGCCATGCGCTCCATGACCTCGTAAGCGGCGGCGACGGCGGTGAGGAACTGCTTGCCCGACGCGCCGGTGGTTTCCGCGGCCACCAGGGCAGCGGGAAGAATGGCCGTGCCGGGGTGGGTGAGCATGCGGAACGTGTCCCACTTGCCGCCGGCGAGGATCATTTCCGAGTTCACAAACGCGGCGCCGGCCTTGGTGAGCTTGCTGCCGTTGCACAGCACGGTTGCGGCCCCGCCGCCGCCGGCTTCTTCCTCCCGCATCAACGCCAGGGCCTGCCGGCTGGCCGGCATGTCGCGCGCCAGCAGGGCCGAGGTCAGCGCCTGAAGGGTTACGCCCTTGGCGCGGTCCGCGACAGGCGGGGGAAGGTCGTCGTAGGATAGGTTGGCGACGAAGGCGGCGAAGTCGCGGCTCAGGGACATGGTGCGGGTCCGATTTCTGGAAATGAGCGTGGGCGATACAGGTATGGCGATACAGGCATCAGGACGGGCGGACGCTGGAGATTTCTCCCCCTCCCCTTGAGGGAGGGGAAGCGATCCAGGTATCGGCCGATACGAACAGGAACTCGGCGCCCTGCCGCAAGGGGAGGGGGAGCGATCCAGGTATCGGCCGACGCGAACGGGAACTCGGCCCCAACCCCCTCCCACAAGGGAAGGGGGAGCGATCTGTGCCGCGCGGTCAACCTTCGCGGCGTCAGATCACACCGGATCCCACGGATAGACGTCGCGCGTCCGCTCCAGCGGGGTGAAGCTGTTTTTCACCGCCGGCAGCCAACTCTCCGCCAGCTTTTCCGGAGTCCAGCCATCGGTGCGCGCCATGATGCGGATCGGCCGCGGCTGGTTGTACAGATACACCTCGTTGCCGCGCACGCCGAAGATCTGCCCCGACACGCCGGCCGCCGCATCGGTGCCAAGGAACGCGATCAATTGCGCGATGTGATCGGGCCGGGTCCGCGCGGCGCGCGCCTGCAATTGCTCCTCCGTCTGCCCCGGCACCGTTTCGATCATGCGGCTGAACGCGTGCGGCCCGATGCAGTTGGAGCGGATCTTGTAGCGCTGCATGTCCATCGCGATGCAGCGCGACAGGCCGGCGATGCCAAGTTTCGCCGCACCGTAGTTGGTCTGCCCGACGCTGCCGATCAGCCCGGAGGTGGAGGTGATGTGCACGTAGCAGCCGCTCTCCTGCTTGCGGAAATGCGGCACCGCGGCGCGGCTGACGTAGAACGCGCCATAGAGGTGGACCTTGATCACCGCGTCCCACTCTTCGGGCGACATGTAGTGGAACATGCGGTCGCGCAGGATGCCGGCGTTGTTCACCACCATGTCGATGCGGCCGAAATTGTCGATCGCCGTCTGGACGATGCGCTGGGCGTTCTCCCACTCGGCGACGCTGTCGGTGTTGGCAACCGCGCGGCCGGCGCCGTTTGCCTGGGTGATCTCCGCCACCACCTGCTGCGCCGGGCCGGCATCGTGACCCTCGCCGGTCACCGCGGCGCCGACATCGCACACCACCACCTGGGCGCCATTCGCCGCCAGGCAGATCGCGGTCGCGCGACCGATGCCACGGCCTGCTCCGGTGACCACGGCAACCTTGCCGTCCAACATTCCAGCCATTGCGTTTCCTCCCATTCGTCCGGAATCGGCGCAGCATGCGGCAAGCGGCGGCCAGTGTCATCCTCTCCCGGCGCCTCTCCCGGCGCGTGAGGGAAGCGGCGATCGCCCGAGCCGCGCTGGCCGCCGGCGATCGGTACGTCCGGCGTCGCGGGCCGCTTCACGCCACCGCGGTTGCGACGGGCGCGGCGGCATGCTGCTTCGGCCGGGTCTCCGGCATTGCGAGCAACAGGACCAACCACGCCGCGGTTCCCGCCGCCGCGAGACCGACGAACGCAACGGGCGCGCCGAGCGCGTCCGTCACCAGACCGGCCAGGGTTGTGCTGGCGGTCGCCCCGATGCCTGCCGCCAGGCCCAGCGAACCGATCGCCAGGTTGAGGTATCCCGTGCGCTGCGTGGTATCGGCCGCAATCAGCGGCAGCGTCAGGCCGAACACCGCGGCGCTGATGCCGTCCAGCAACTGGATCGCGACCAGCGGCGGCCCGCTCGTGCCGTACCAGGCCAGCAAGGCGAACAGCAGGCCGCGCACCGGCAGCGCGGCGAACCCGGCAAGCAGCACCGGGCGGCGGCCAAGCGTCTGCGCCATGCCACCCGCCCAGGGCGACACTGCCGCGACGATCATTTGCGGCACGATGATGGCAGCCGACACCACCAACCCGGTCGAATGTGTGCGTTGCGCCAGGACGTTCAACGCCAGCGGCAGCATCGCCGCGTTGGCCAGGTGGAACAGCACGGCGGCGACGGCGAACACGTGCAGCGCCGGCTCGCGGAAGATATGGAAGGGGCGGATCGCGCGCCGGCGCCGCTCGCGCGCGGGCAGCAATGCGGGGTGCTCGTCGCCTTCGGCGGCATCTTCGGCGCGAATGGAATACAGCGCCGCCAGCGCCGGCAGTACCAAGGCGGCCGTCATGATGAACACCGCGCGTTCGGACAAGTACCAGGCGCACAGGCCGAGCAAGGCCGCGGACGCAGCCGCGCCCAACGAGGCGTAGCGGGCATTCATCCCCAGCCTCTCGCCATAGGCCGCGTGACCGCATAGCCGCAGCGTGATGGCCGCGACGGATGGTGTAACGATGCAGGCCGCCAGGGCATCCAGCGCCTCGGCCATCCAGACCGGCCCGGGCATCGGCAGGAAGGCGAGCAGCAGAGCGGCGGCGGCGATGGCGAGCAATGCCACCGTCATCGCCGGACGCTTGCGGTACACGGCGTCAACCAGCCACCCGCCCGGCAACTGGCCCAGCAGGGCGGCGCCGGAACCGATGCTCAGCGCGAGGCCGACATCGGTCTGGCTCCAGCCCCGCTGGGTCAGCCACACCGCGACGAACGGGCCGAACCCAGCCTGCACCGCGGCAATGAAGAAGTTGAGTGCGTTGAGAGCTTGGCGGCTGACGGACGTTTCCATGGGCGCGGGCCGGGTGTCCTGGGTGATCGGCAAGGCAACCGGATGAAGGAAGCAAGGTCGGGGCGCCGCCGTGAAACCCGTCAGGTGGCTTTGCCCCCCGGGCCCAGCCCCGGGCGGGCTCCGGCCCCCCAGCCAAGTCGCCGCCTTTGCAATCCATCTGCTGCTTTAGCTGGCATCTGCTTTAGCTGGTTGTGCGGACTGGAGCCAGCCAGCCGAAGGGCTCCGGGGGCCTGGCCCTTGGCAGGGTTCCGAAGGGCACCGTCCCCGGTGGCGTTCCAGAGCCTGCCCCCGGCCTGACCCGGGGGAGAAGCCACCGGCCCTTCTTCAGGAGCCCGATTGCCCCGTCGATCAGTCGCCGACGGCGCGCAGCAGCGGCATCGCCGGCTGGCAAAGCTCCTCATAGAGATCGACATAGTCTTCCGCCATGCGGCGGGCGGTGAAGCGACGGTCGAAGGTGCGGCGAACCGTCGCCCGGTCGAGTTCCGGCACGCGCTTCAACGCGGCGACTGCCGACGCCTCGTCCGGTACGATGAAGCCGGAGGTGCCGTGGTCGATCACCTCGGGCACCGAGCCGCGATTGAACGCGACCACCGGCGTGCCGCATGCCATGGCCTCGATCATCACCAGGCCGAACGGCTCGGGCCAGTCGATCGGGAATAGCAGGGCATGCGCGCCGGACAGGAATTCCGGCTTCTGCGAATCGTTGATCTCGCCGATGAATTCGACCCAGGGGCTGGCCTCGATGAGCGGCCGGATCTCGTTCTCGTAGTATTTCCTGTCGGCATTATCCACCTTGGCGGCGATCTTCAGGCGCAGGCCGGCCGCGCCGGCGATGCGGATCGCCTTGTCCACGCCCTTCTCCGGCGAGATGCGGCCGAGGAACGCGACATAGTGCTGCCCCACCGGCTGCGGCATGAGCAATTGCGATGGCATGCCGTGCAGCACGGTGCGCACCCAGTTGATGCCGGGGATCGGCCGGCGCTGCGCATCCGAAATCGACACGAACGGCGCATCCGGGAAGGTCTCGTAAACCTCCTTGAACTCCGCGATGTCGAGCCGTCCGTGCAGCGTGGTGAGGAACGGCGTATCCTGCCGCGAGAACAACGACAGCGGGAAGTAGTCGGTGTGGAAATGCAGCACGTCGAACTCGTGCGCGCGGCGGCGGATCAACTCCATCATCCTCATGTAGATGGCGATCCAGTCAACCACTGACGGATCGAGTCGCAGCGCCTTGTCGCGCATCGGCGCGAGCGTGGCGGAGGTGACGGAATCGCCGCTGGCGAACAGAGTCACGTCGTGACCCATCGCGACCAGTTCCTCGGTCAGCGCGTAAACCACGCGCTCAGTGCCGCCGTACAGTTTGGGCGGCACCGCTTCGAAAAGCGGAGAGATCTGAGCAATACGCATGCAGGCAGGCCCCGACCTGTTTTTAGGGTTTACTGACATTCGACGCCGCTATATTGCCGCTTGACTTCACAACATGGTGGCGCATATCAATTGCAAGTTATAGTTCGTGAATGTGGCGAAACTCCGGCAGGTTTCTTGCCGGGAACAAGTCAAACGGCCCGGGCCGTTCTCCTTCCCGGCACGGGGGCACGGCGTAAATGGCGACGTTGCGAAGTCTGACGGAACACAATGCGGCGGGAATGCGGCCGAACTGCGACGCGCTGCCCGTCCTGCGCGCCCGCCCGCTGGCGTTCCTCGGGCACTACGTCCGCCGTCATCCGCTCGGCCACGCCGTCGTGGTCGCCGCGGTGTTGCTCGCGGTCGGCGCCAGCGTTTCCACCCAGTACGGCATGAAATACCTGGTTGACGTGATCGCCGGCGGCCCCGCCGCCGCGGGCGTGCGCGTCTGGTGGGCTTTCGCCTTGCTCGCCGCGCTGATCGCAGCCGACAACCTGCTGTGGCGCGTCGCCGGCTATTCCGCGGCCCGCACCTTCGTCGCCGTCACCGGCGACATCCGCGCCGACCTGTTCGCGTTCCTGTCCGGCCATTCGCCGGCCTATTTCGCCGATCGCCTGCCGGGCGCCCTGGCCAGCCGCATCAGCGCCACCGCCAACGCCGCCTTCACACTGGAAAACACCGGCTCCTGGAACGTGCTGCCGCCGGTCATCGCCGTGCTCTGCGCGATCGTACTGATCGGCTCGATCAACCAGCCGCTCGCCGCCGTGCTGGTCGGCTTCGCCGCCGCCCTGGGCGCGCTGATCTACTGTCTCGCCCGGCGTGGCACGACGCTGCACCGCGCCTATGCCGGCAAGGCCGCCGCGGTGGACGGCGAGCTGGTGGACGTCATCGGCAATTTCGGCGTGGTGCGGGCGTTCGGCGCCATCCTGCGCGAACAGCGCCGCATCGGGGCGACCATCGCGGATGAAATGACGGCGCGGCGGCGCAGCCTGTTCTACCTGGAGAACCTGCGGCTGATCCACGCGGTGCTGACCGCGCTGGCCAGCGCCGGGGTGATCGCCTGGGGCGTGCTGCTGTGGCAGGCGGGGCGCGCGTCGGTCGGCGACGTCGTGCTGGTCACCAGCCTCGCGTTCACCATCCTGCACAGTACACGGGACCTCGCGGTGGCATTGGTCGATCTCACCCAGCACGTCGCGCGGCTGGAAGAAGCGATCGGCGCGCTGCTGGTGCCGCACGAGCTGCCGGACCGCGCCGACGCCATGCCGCTGGTGCCCGGCCCCGGCCAGGTGACGTTCGGCCACGTGCGCTTCGCCTATCCCTCGCGCGCGCCGGTGCTGCGCGAATTCGACCTGACCATCGCGCCGGGCGAGCGCATCGGCCTGGTGGGCTTCTCCGGTGCCGGCAAATCCACCGTGCTGTCCCTGCTGCAGCGCTTCCATGACGTGGAATCCGGCAGCATCGCTATCGATGGCCAGGACATTCGCGACGTGACGCAGGACAGCCTGCGGCAGGCCATGGCGATCGTGCCGCAGGATATTTCCCTGTTCCACCGCTCGGTGCTGGAGAACATCCGCTATGCCCGCCCGGACGCGTCCGAGGCGGACGTGCTGGCCGCGGCCGAGATGGCGCACTGCCGGGAGTTCATCGAGGCGCTACCGGACGGCTTCGCCACCATGATCGGCGACCGCGGCACCAAGCTGTCCGGCGGCCAGCGCCAGCGCCTGGCGATCGCCCGGGCGCTGCTCAAAAACGCGCCGATCCTGCTGCTGGACGAGGCCACCAGCGCACTGGACAGCGACTCCGAACGCGCGATCCAGGCGGCGCTCGACCGGCTGATGCACGGGCGGACGGTGATCGCCATCGCGCACCGGCTGTCCACCTTGCAGCGCTTCGACCGCATCATTGTCATGGACCAGGGCCGCATCATCGACGACGGCGCGCCGGGCGAGTTGGCGGTGCGCCCTGGCCCGTATCGCGAGTTGCTGCGCAAGCAGATGATGCAGCCGTTGCAGGAAGCGGCGTAGCTGTCGATTGTTGGTGTCGGGTATTGAGTGCTCCCTCCCCCCTTGTGGAGGGGAGGGTTGGGGTGGCGGGCGACGGAGCAGGGTTGGTGCGCGATGCACCCCCACCCCAACCCTCCCCTCCACAAGGGGGGAGGGAGCTTTACAAGGTGTCCCGGCTCGTCGTCGTCTCCAACCGCGTCGCGCCCATCCAGGAAGGCGAACCCACCGCCGGCGGGCTCGCCGCCGGCGTGCTGGACGCGTTGAAAGAGAAAGGCGGCATCTGGTTCGGCTGGAGCGGCGAGGTCGGCGCCGCCTCCACCGTCACCACCGAACGCTTGGTCGGGCCGATTACCCTGGTCACCATCGACCTGACGCGGCGCGACTACGACGAGTTCTACCGCGGCTTCGCCAACGGCGCGCTGTGGCCGGTGCTGCACTACCAGGTCGCCTTGAGCAGGTTCGAGTGGTCCGAATTCGCCGGCTATCGGCGGGTCAACGAGATGTTCGCCAGTGCCCTGGCACGGATCGTCCAGCCCGGCGACCTGATCTGGGCGCACGACTACCACCTGCTGTACCTGGCCGAGGCGCTGCGCGGCGCCGGCATCACCCAGCGCGTCGGTCTGTTCCTGCACACGCCGTTCCCCGCGCCCGCGGTGTTCATGACTATTCCGGCGCATGCCGAGCTGATCCGCGCCATGTGCGCGTTCGACCTGCTGGGCTTCCAGACCGAGGCCGACCGCACCGCGTTCTCCGACTACGTGCTGCGCCATGCCGGCGGCAGCGCATCGCACGAAGGCGTGCTGCACGCCTTCGGCCGCATCGTGAAGACCGGCGTGTTTCCGATTGGCGTGCACGTGGACGAAGTGCGCGCGCAGGCCGAAGCGCCCGCCAACCGCCGCTTCGCCACCAGGTTGCGCGCCAATCTGCTGGAGCGGCTGATCCTGAGTGTGGACCGGCTGGACTATTCCAAGGGCCTGCGGCAGCGCTTCGCCGCGTTCGAGCGCTTCCTGGAGGACTATCCGCAATGGCGCGGCAACGTGACCTTCATGCAGATCGCCCCGCCGTCGCGCGCCGACATCCAGACCTATCGCGAAATCCGCCGCGAGCTGGAAGGCGAGGCCGGCCGCATCAACGGCCGCTTTGCCGAGGTGGACTGGATGCCGTTGCGCTACCTCAACCGCGGCTTTCCGCGCAACGTGCTGATGCCGCTGTATGCCGAGGCGCAAGTCGGGCTGGTGACGCCGTTGCGCGACGGCATGAACCTGGTGGCGAAGGAATACGTCGCGGCGCAGGACCCGGACGATCCCGGCGTGCTGGTGCTGTCGCAGTTTGCCGGCGCGGCGAACGAGCTGGACGCGGCGCTGATCGTCAACCCGTATGACCAGACCGGCATCGCCGCCGCGCTGGACCGCGCGCTGGCGATGCAACCGGACGAACGGCGCGAACGCCACGCCGCCATGCTGCGCGTGATGCGCGAACACAGTCTGGAGCGCTGGCGCGACAGCTTCGAGGCGGAGCTGCGCGGATAGCGCACCGCTCCCGCGCAACGGGAGAGGTGCGTGTCACACCCGATACGTTTCGTGCGTTGACGGATGAAACAGCTCCTCCGGCGCCACCAGCCGCGACGACAGCCCCTCCGCGTGATGCCGCCGCAGGAACACCTCCAGCACGTGGCGATTGGCGTCGAGGCCATACGACCAGAAATCCTCCCCCATCAGCCGCCGCGCCGCCAGCAACTGTTCCTCGACGAAGGGCAGCGTCACCTTGGTGGCCGCCACGTCGCGCAGCTTCGCCAGCGCCCGCGCCTTCGCCTGTTCGAACGCCTTCATGACCGCGGCCGGCAGCCAGGGATGCCGCTCCACCAGGGAGCGCCGAATCCCCAGCAGGTGCATGATCGGAAAGATGCGCGTCTTGCGGAACCACGCCGCGCCCGCCGCGGCCGGATCGGCGAACAGCCAGCCGACATGCGGATGACCGGCGGTAAAACACGACGGCGCCCGCGGACCGATCACCGCATCGATCGCGCCGTCGGCCAGCAGGCCCGAAATCGTTGCTCCTTCGGGAGCATCCTCCACCCGCACATCGGCCGGCAGCGTCACCGCGATCTTCTCGATCCGACCCGCCTGTTCGTAGCCGCCGCGCACCCAGGTCACGTCCGACGGCTTGAGGCCGTACTCGTCCTCCAGCATGGCGCGCGTCCATACATTCGCGGTGACCTGGTATTCCGGCACGCCGATGCGCCGGCCCTTCAGGTCTTCCGGGTGCGCGATGCCGCGGTCGGTCCGGATATAGATCGAATTGTGCCGGAAGGCGCGCGACGGGAACACCGGCACCCCGACATACGGACAATCGCCCGCCGCCGTCTTCACCGTAAAACTGCTCATCGACAGCTCGCAGATGTCGAAATCGGCGTGGCGGAAGGCGCGGAAGAAGATCTCCTCCGGCTCCAGCAGCATGAACACCGGATCGACGCCGTCGATCTGCACCGAGCCGTCCACCAACGGCCGCACCCGGTCGTAATCCCCGGCCGCGATCGACAGCGCGAGCTTTGCCATGGTCGTCCTCCCCAACGTTTCGTCAGCGGCGCCAGTCTAGGGCATCGCCACCCTGACTGGAATCGTCGCGGCTCAAACACCAAGGAGAGGGTGAGTTTAGCGATCCGCGGGCCTTGCCACGGCGGGCGCTCCCGCCCGTCCCCCCGCCGTGCTACGCTGCGCAACAGAATCGGACCTGCCTCGGAGGAACGCCCCATGGACACACCCAAGCCGCGCAACCCCGGCGAGGTGACCGACCGCAACCTCGCGCTGGAACTCGTCCGCGTCACCGAGGCCGCCGCCATCGCCGCCTCCCGCTGGATCGGCCGGGGCGACAAGAATTCCGCCGACGGGGCCGCGGTCGAGGCGATGCGCCGCTCGTTCGACACCATCGACATCGACGGCACCGTGGTGATCGGCGAAGGCGAGATGGACGAAGCCCCGATGCTGTTCATCGGCGAAAAGGTCGGGGCCGGCGGGCCGGCGATGGACATCGCCGTCGATCCGCTGGAGGGCACCACGCTGACCGCCAAGGGCGGCCCCAACGCCATCGCCACCATCGCGCTGGCGGATCACGGCAATTTCCTGCACGCGCCCGACATCTACATGGACAAGATCGCGGTGGGCGGCGGGCTGCCGGATGGCGTGGTGGCGCTCGACGCCCCGGTGGCGAACAACCTGCGCAACCTGGCGCGGGCCAAGAACTGCGCCGTGTCGGACCTGGTCGCCTGCATCCTGGACCGCGACCGCCACAAGGAGCTGATCGCCAAGGCCCGCGAGGCCGGCGCGCGCATCATGCTGATCAGCGACGGCGACGTGGCCGGGGTGATCGCCACCACCATGCCGGAGTCGACGGTGGACATCTATCTCGGCTCCGGCGGCGCGCCGGAGGGCGTGCTGGCCGCGGCGGCGCTGCGCTGCGTCGGCGGCCAGATGCAGGGCCGCCTGATGTACGAGAGCGACGAACAGATCGAGCGGGTGCGCGCCATGGGCCACGCCGATCCGAAGCGCGTCTTCACCTGCGAGGAGATGGCCAGGGGCGATGTGATGTTCGCCGCGACCGGCGTCACCTCGGGGGCGATGCTGCGCGGCGTGCGGATTGCCGGCCAGGGCGCGGTCACCCACTCGGTGGTCATGCGCAGCAAGTCCGGCACCGTGCGCTATATCGAGGCGCGCCATAATTTCTCGACCAAATACTGGGCCGGCTGGGCGCCCAGGTAATGGAACCGTTGCTCGGCGTCGGTCGCAGCCTGGCCGGCCGGCGCTGGGTGTGGCGGGTCGGCGAGGACCGCGTCGGCCTCGGCATCGCCCAGCAGATGGGCGTGCCGGAGATCGTCGGCCGGCTGCTGGCGGCGCGCGGCGTGGGGCTCGAAGCGGTCTGCGACTTTCTCGATCCAACCCTGCGCGTGCTGCTGCCCGACCCGTCAGTGCTGACCGATATGGACGCCGCCGCCGGCCGGCTATCACACGCGGCGCTGCACGGCGAGACGGTCGGCGTGTTCGGCGATTACGACGTGGACGGCGCGTGCAGCGCCGCGCTGATGACCACGCTGCTGCGCGAGCTGGGCTGCACCGTGCATACCCACGTGCCCGACCGCATGACCGAGGGCTACGGCCCCAACGCCACTGCCCTGCGCGGTTTGGCGGAACGCGGCGCCAGCCTGATCATTTGCGTGGATTGCGGCACCGCCGCCGCCGACGCGCTGGAATCGGTGCGCGGTGCGGCCGACGTGATCGTGCTGGACCACCATAAGGCGGAAGGGCCGCCGCCGCCGGTGCTCGCCACGGTCAATCCGAACCGGCTGGACGATCGGTCGGGGCTGACCTCGCTATGTGCCGCCGGGGTCGCCTTCCTGACCGCGGTGGCCACGTTGCGCGCGCTGCGCCGGCTCGGCTTCTTCGCCCAGCGCGCCGCGCCCGATCTGCTGGGATTGCTCGACCTCGTCGCGCTGGCGACGGTCTGCGACATGATGCCGCTGACCGGGGTGAACCGGGCGATGGTCCGCCAGGGACTGACAATCATGGGCCGCCGCGCCCGCCCCGGGATCGCCGCCTTGCTCGAGGTGACCCAGGCTCGCGACCGGCCCTCCGCCTTCACCTGCGGGTTCGCCCTCGGGCCGCGCATCAACGCCGCCGGCCGCATCAGCGATTGCGGTCTCGGGCTGCGACTGCTGCTGGAACAAGACCCGGTGGAGGCGATGGCGCTCGCGACGCTGCTGGACAATTTGAACCGCCAGCGCCAGGAGGTCGAGGCGTCGGTGCTGGACGCCGCGTTCCAGGCCGCCGAGGCGCAGTCCGCCGCCGGCCACCCCGCGCTGCTGGTCTGCGGCGCCGGCTGGCACCCCGGCGTGGTCGGCATCGTCGCCGGCCGGATCAAGGAGCGCTACAACCGGCCGGCCTGCGTCGCCGGCATCGCCGATGCGGTGGCCAGGGGCTCCGGCCGCTCGGTGGCGGGGCTCGACCTGGGTGCCGCGGTGATCGCGGCGCGCCAGGCCGGCATCCTGACGACCGGCGGCGGGCACAGCATGGCGGCCGGTTTTTCGCTGGAGGCGGGGCGGATCGAGGCGTTCCACGCCTTCCTGGACGAGCGGCTGGCGGCCGCCTCGGCGCTGCCGAGCGCCGCCGACCTGGCGGTGGAAGGCACGCTCGCGGTGGCCGGCGCGACCACCGAACTGGCCCAGCAGCTTGGGCGGCTGGCGCCGTTCGGGTCCGGCAACGAGGAGCCGATCCTGGTGCTGCAGCGCGCCAGGGTGCTGCGCGCCGACCGGGTCGGGCGGGAGGCCACCGCGATCCGCACCTTCGTGGAGGGCGAGGGCGGCGGCCCGCGGCTAAAGGCGATGCTGTTCCGCGCCCGCGACGGCGCCCTGGCCGAGGCGCTGCTGGGGCGGAGCGGCATGCCCCTGCACCTGGCAGGACACCTGCGCGCCGAGGAATGGAACGGCGCGATCAACCCCAGCTTCATCATCAGCGATGCGGCCCCGGCCTGAGCCGTTGCGGCATGACCATGCCGGCTTGACCACGGCGGCTTGACCGTGCCGGGGGCCTCCGCTACCCCACCGCGCCGCTGTCCCCTTCGTCTAGAGGCCCAGGACACCAGCCTTTCACGTTGGTAACACGGGTTCGAATCCCGTAGGGGACGCCAAACGACTTTTCCCAGTTTTTTCAGTCACTTAGACCATCTTTAGGTAACAGGGGCAAAAATGTGGGTAACCCCTCATTTTTTCCTTGCGTCGATTCGGCGCGGTGGACTCTTTGCGTCATGTGCCGCCGCCCGCCACCCTTTCGGCGCTAAGCCGTGCAGAGCTTGAAGCTCTGCTGGCCGAACTGTTCGGTGAAGTTGCCACCCTGAAGCGGACGGTCGCCGAACTGCGCGAAGAGATCGCCCGGTTGAAAGGTCTGAAAGGCCGCCCGAACATCAAGCCGAGCGGCATGGAGAAAGGAACCGCGCCGCCGAATCCCCACAAACAGGAGAAGCGGCCTGGCCGGGGCAAGGTCACACCCCGGGTCAAAGTCGAAGAAGAGGTGATCCGGGTCGAGATCCCGCCAGGATCGATTTTCAAAGGTCATGAACCCTTTCTGGTTCAGGACCGCGTGATTTCGGCGAAGGCGACCTGTTGCCTGCGGGAACGCTGGGTCACGCCGGACGATCCTGGCGCCATTGCCTCCAGGAATCGAAGGCCATTTCGGTCCGGAATTGCGCCGCTTCGTGCTGGTGCAATACCACCAGGGTCAATCGACGATGCCCCGGCTGCTGGCCTTGTTACGATCGGTGGGGATTGCGATCTCGAAGCGGCGGTTGGTTCGCCTGTTGAACAACAACCACGAGGGGCTCCTCGCCGAAGCACGGGATGTTCTGCGCGCGGGACTGGAAACATCGCCCTGGATCAGCGTTGACGATACCGGTGCGCGGCATGCGGGAAAGAACGGCTTCTGCACGCAGATCGGCAATGAGTGGTTCACCTGGTTCCGCACGCGGTCGTCGAAGAGCCGGCTGAACTTCCTCGACCTGCTCCGCGCCGGCCACACTGACTACGTGCTCAACGACGCCGCTTACGACTACATGCGAAACCAAGGCCCGCCAGCGGCCACGATCGCCCGTCTGAAGGCCGAACCGGAGACGCAGTTCAGCGACCAGACCGCCTGGCAGGCGCATCTCGACCGGCTGGGCTTCAACGCGTTGAGGGTCACGCCCGAGCCGGTGCGTGTCGCCACCGAGGGCGCGTTGTGGGGCAGCGTTCAGGCGCACGAATTTTTGTGCGATGCCGTGATACTGAGCGACGATGCCGGGCAGTTCAACATCGGCCGGCACGCGCTGTGCTGGGTTCACGCGGAACGGCTGGTGCATAAACTGGACACGTTCAACGACCAGCACCGCGCCGCTCAGACGCGGGTTCGCGGTCTGCTTTGGGACTTTTACGCGGACCTCAAGGCTTACCAGCTGAAACCGGGCAAGCGGCGGGCTCGGGCATTACGGGCCCGCTGCGACCGCATCTTCCTTCGCCGCACCGGCTTCGTGACGCTGGACCGCCTGCTGGCGCGGCTGCACACCAACAAGGCCGAACTGCTGATGGTGCTGGAACGGCCGGAAATCCCGCTCCACACCAATGGTTCGGAAAGCGACATCCGCTGTAACGTCACACGGCGAAAGGTCAGCGCCGGAACCCGGAGTGAGATCGGCCGGGATTGCCGCGACGGGTTCCTGAGCCTCGCCAAGACGTGTGACAAACTGGGCATCGCGATCTGGGATTATCTGGGCAGCCGGTTCAAGGTGGTGGGGCCGCGATCATTGAACCGCTCGACCATTACGTCAGGGCACGACGCCACCCCGCATGACCGGCGTCCGCGCCAATATTTTCGTTACCGTCACCAATTTGATCGATGCCGTTCGGAGCATGTCGCACCCGCGTGCCCACACTTTTGCCCCTGTTAC
>Ga0307374_10001218_pt1 | contig 47979 bp, 46 predicted proteins | sample OX3MG_FD_202532 | JGI IMG/M metagenome (GOLD analysis project Ga0307374, IMG submission 202532) | Soil microbial communities from Risofladan, Vaasa, Finland - OX-3 | ecosystem: Environmental > Terrestrial > Soil > Coastal area > Acid sulfate soil | place: Finland: Risofladan, Vaasa | collected...
GGTCAATGATTACCATTTCTTCAGACCTCATCAATCCCTAAACTACCAGACTCCCCAGGAGTTTTGTGATACCCTAGACATAACTATTCCACGAGCCAGACTGTCCACGATGTAGTGAGTAAGTGCAGGATACTTTTATTATTCCCCTTTTTAGGGTATATTGACAAGAAAGCTAAAGCACTTAAAAACCTGAGGTAAAACGAAAAATGGTCAAGGTGGGAATAAACTGATGACAATCTGGTGGTTAGTGGTCATCTTAATTGTGTTGGGCTCGGCGGCTATTGCCTTTATTTGGCTAATTGTGCGTTTAGGACGACTTGGTGGCCAAAAGACTCAAGGCGGCATGAGCTCCATGGAACAATCTGCTAAAAGTGCCGTTGATAATATTTTTGATAATACTTTTCGCGAAGAGCTTAAAAATCGCGGTCGGTTACATTTTGAAAAAATTATCGGCGAGAATGCCATGTTTCTGCAACAAGACCTGCGACTGACGACCTCTCAGCTTAATGACTACATGAAGCAAGAAATTACCGCCACCCTGCAAGAAGAATTTAAGAAGTATGAAGAATCGATTACCGACGCCAAACAGCTAGCAATCAATTCCATCGATAAGACCAAAGAGGCCATTGACGAACAAAGACAAATTTTAGGTGAACAGTTACAGCTTCAAGTCAATGAAGAGAAAGCACACCGGATTCAACGCTTTGAAGAACACATGGCTGACATAGTCAACCACTATGTGTTAGCGGCTATTGGTGATCAAATTGATCTCTCGGACCAGCTGGAATATATCCTAGGCGAACTAGAAGCCAATAAACAAGCCATACGTGAGGATATTGAACATGGAGCATGATCCGTCAATTGAAAATTTCAAATTGCCCTCACTGGCAGCTAGTCCAGCCGATATTCAACGCCTAAAGCGCGAAACTGAATCTCTGGATGAATACCTCGCCCAAGCCGCCTTGCGTAATTCGGAACAAAACAGCTCTAAGTTACCTAAAACCAGTCGTTTACTGGATGAACTGGCCCAGATCAATAGCTTAAACTTATTGCAAACCAACTCTCGTCAGCAACTGCTGGCTTTTCTTGAATCTGTTGGCCAAGCTCCGGTTTTGCATATTAGTTTTGCTACTGATCCCTCATCGGCCTTCCTCAACAAGATAGTTATTTGGCTGAGACAAAATATCCACCCCTTTGTGCTAGTTAGGATTGGGCTTCAACCTTCTATAGCTGCCGGGTGCATAGTACGTACACCAAACCATTATTACGATTTCAGCCTCCGGCAGCACTTCACTAAGCAGCGGTCATTATTAATTCAGTCTCTGATGGGGCAAGCCGAGTAATGAGCGACAATCGTCACTTTAATCATTTAGTAAATAGCGGCCAGCCAATTGGCGAAGTTTTTGCCGTAGAGGCCTTTATGGTAAGAGTTCACGGTTTGCAGCCGATTAATATTCGGGCTTTAGTAATGTTTGAAGATGGCAGTAAGGGTTTTGTCTATCAAATACTAGAGGATCAAGTTTTGATTTTGCATCTTGGGGAGCAAGCAATATCTGTTGGCAGTATCGTTGTCTTACAACACAGTGAGCTAGTGACTCGAGTTGGCAAAGGCTATATTGGCCGAGTGCTTTCTGTAACTGGTGAACCGCTGGACGGAAAAGGACCAATTGTTGCCGATAACGCCTGGCCGATTTTTCATCAGGCACCGGCCTTACACGAACGCGAAAGACTGACCGATCAGCTAGCTACCGGTGTGTTAGTTGTTGATGTTCTTTTCCCATTGGTTCATGGCCAGAGAATGGCACTTTTGGGCGACAGTAAATCCGGCAAGAGTACACTGGCAACCCAAATTGTCATTAACCAAAGGGGCAATGATACAGTTGTAATTTATGTCCTGATTGCCAAGAGGCGTAGCGATGTTGATACACTGCTCGGCCGTTTGGAAAAAGAAGGCAGCCTAAGCAACGCCATAGTGATTGTGGCCACTATTTTTGAGTCGTTAGTAATTAGCTATTTAGCGCCTTACGTAGCCTGTGCGATTGGTGAATATCTTTGGCAGTCCTGTGATCGGAATATCATTATTATTTATGATGATCTTACAAGTCATGCCCAAATCCACCGGGAGATTTCCCTATTGTCTGGTGTTAGCCCAGGACGCGATTCTTATCCAGGAGACATGTTCTATGCTCATTCAAGCTTGCTTGAGCGAGCCGGAAAGTTGGCTAGCAATCACAAAACACTAACCGCCTTACCAATAGTCTTAACGGCTGGTGGTGACATCACGGCCTATTTACCGACCAATGTTATGTCAATCACAGACGGTCAATGGGTTCTAGACATGAAAGTTTTTCGTGACCTGATGCGTCCGGGCATAAATACCGGTCTTAGTGTTACGCGTGTTGGCGGCCGCGGTCAAAGCGAGCGCCAACGCCAATTAGCGGCTCAGACGATCTCAGCACTTAATATTTATAATCAAGCTCAGGAGTTTGCTCATTTTGGCTCCGAACTAGCTCTTGAAGCTCAAAAAGATCTACAGCGTGGTCGCCGTGTTTATGAACTTCTAAATCAAACACCGACTGAAACCTACTCGATTGCGTCCCAGATTCTAATGCTCGACATTGCTCTTAATCTGCCAGAGGGCGTAGTAATAGACACCAAGGCCCTTAAGGTCAAAGCACCAGAATTTGCAGAACGAGTTAAGGAAGATCAAGACTTCGACAAATTACGATCTCAGCTTCTTGAAGCGGTTAAACTGGAGCTTAAAAAATGAAACGTCTGAATGACATTATTACCGAGAGAGCAACGATGACCACGCTAGTTGACTTAACGAGTGCCTTAGAAGGTCTGGCTAGTATTCGGATTGCCCGCATCAAAAACCAAGTTACAGAGTCTCAAAAATTCTTTAACGAGCTTTGGCGTATTTATAACCAACTTCGAGTCGACAGAGCATTTAGGTTTGGTCGTACCGAAAAAGAAGAAATTATTAACAAAGACTTATTTATAATCATAACTGCAGAAGGTGGCTTGAACGGAGATATAGATGAAAAGCTTATTAAATGGATGCTCGAAAGCTACGATCCAAACAAACAGGATATTATTATTATTGGCCATCACGGTGTTCTCCAACTTACTCAGGCTGGAATTGGCTTTAAAAAGTATTTTAAACTACCAGAAAGTGATCAGAATATTAATGTTAAACCCCTGGTTAGGGAAGCTCGCTTATATCGCTCGACATTTGTCTATTATCAGAGCTATGTCTCGTTGATGGTTCAAGATGTAAAACGCATTGAGCTTAAAAAAGTCGTTCAGGAAGCAGGCAGTAAAGTTGAACTAAGTGCTCAGGATGTGATCAGTGAGGCAACCTACATTTTTGAGCCCAGTACCTATGCCGTTGTAGCCCATCTGGAGCGTTCAATGGCAGAGATCAGTCTATTGCAGACACTACTGGAATCGAAATTAGCACAATATGCTTCTAGATTTCGGGCAATGAGTGTTGCCAAAAAAAGGGCAACCGAAACAGAGCACGATTTGGTCATGCACTATAACCAGACCAAAAGAGCGCTTAATGACGAACAACTACGCGATATCATTAGTGGTACAAAAAAAGTTAAGAGTCGGGTGGCTGTATGAACCAAGGCGTCATAAGAGCATTACAGGGATTGGTAGTTCGTGTTCAGTTTGATGATAAACTGCCAGAGCTAAACGAAGTTTTACTAGTAGATAACATAAGCCAGACGCCGCTACTAGTACACAGCTTACCAGGCCGGCAGGTTGCCCAATGTCTAAATATACGAGCCGAAAACAGCTTGCAAAAGGGCATGACCGTTAACCGGACCAATAAAAGTATCGAGATACCAGTTGGTGTCGAGCTGCTTGGCCGGGTTGTCGACCCTTTATGTAAGCCGATCGATGGCGGCCCAGCACTTGAAACCGCCAAAATGTCTTACCGGAACATTTTTAAGGCACCGGCTAGAAGCACTTCATTTAACACTCAACATCCGGAGATTTTAACAACTGGCATTAAAGTAATTGATTTTTTCACGCCTTTTGTAAAAGGTCGAAAAATTGGTATTGTCGGCGGTGCAGGTGTCGGTAAAACAGTCTTAACTATGGAGCTAATTAACAACGTCGCTCAAAGCGGTGGGTTAAGTTTCTTTGCCGGAATTGGCGAACGCATTCGTGAAGGCCATGAATTATACGAGACACTGAAAGAAAGGGATCTATTAAAGAATACCAGCATGTTATTCGGTCAGATGGACCAGAATCCAGTACAACGATCCTTGGTTGGTTTGGCAGCAGCCACCATAGCTGAATATTTTCGGGATGAGCTTGGAAAAGACATCCTATTTTTTGCCGACAACATGTATCGTTACGTTCAAGCCAAAAATGAGGTTTCAACCATTATTGATGAAGTACCTGCAGAAGGTGGCTATGAACCGACAGTTTTTTCTGACGTTAAAATACTTCAGGATCGCCTAAGCTCTAATGCACAAGGTTCGATCACGGCAGTTCAAACCATTTATGTTCCTGCCGATGACCTTAGCGATCCAGCGGTACAAATGATTCAACACGAACTGGACTCTGTAATTGTACTCAGTCGCAAGGTGGCCGAAGAAGGCATCCGCCCAGCAGTTGATCTAATTCGGACGAACTCTTCGCTGCTCTCACCGGATATAGTTGGTGATCAACACTACCTTCTAAGTGTTCAAGTTCAAACATTGCTTCAAAAACATGAATCACTGAAGGGAATCATCGCTATTATCGGCGAGAACGAATTAAGTCCAGCTGATAGGGCTGATTATGCCAAAGCCAAAAAACTAATTCAATATTTCTCTCAACACCTGCATGTCGTAGAAGACCAATCAGCATTTAAGGGCGAAACATTTAGTCGCGAGGAAACTCTTAAAGGAGTTGAGGAAATAATTGTATGAGTCAAGAGGATAACTCTGCTAATAAAGAGCAAACCTTGCCTAAACAGAAAGACAAACCACAATCACTAACTATGCAGGTTAAGGTTTACTCGCCATCAAAGGTCTACTTTGACGAGCCAGCTCAAAGCATCTCAGCAGTTAATCGTACTGGCCCATTTGATATTTTGTCCAGGCACCACAACTTCATAACATTGCTTAATCCCTGTGAGCTTTTAATTAATCAAGGTTCGGGCCTAGGACAACGAATCCGTATATCGGGCGGAATAATGCATGTCAAGGCCGATAAAATAACAGTTTTTCTGGATGTTTAAGCGCCAAAATCTTTTATTTGCTAAACTAATATAGATATGTCAAAAAAAGTTTATGTGGCTATGTCTGGTGGTGTTGATAGTTCGGTTACTGCCGCCATTCTAAAAGATCAAGGTTATCAGATCGTTGGTGTCTATATGAAGAATTGGACCAAAGACTTACCGGGGATGGTTTGTTCCTGGCAAGAGGACTATCAGGATGCCAAAAGAGTAGCCGTCCAGCTGGGGATAGACTTTAAAGTATATGATTTTGAGACCGAATATAGACAGACGGTTGTTGACTATATGGTTAAGGGTTATCGCTTGGGCTTAACACCAAATCCAGATGTTATGTGCAATCAGGAGATAAAATTCAAATTGTTTCTTGAAGCTGCTCTGACTGATGGTGCTGACTTAATTGCTACGGGCCACTATGCACAGAGTTCCAAGGGCCAACTTTTTACCGGTCTTGATGCCAACAAAGACCAGAGTTACTTTTTATATCGTATAACTACTAAGGCTCTTCAGCATTCATTACTGCCGATAGGTAAACTAGAAAAAACGGCGGTTCGCTCTTTAGCTAAAAAATTCGGTCTAGCAACAGCCAATAAGAAAGACAGCCAAGGTATTTGTTTTGTTGGCAAAATTGGCATTAAAGATTTTTTGTTAAGTGAACTTGGTTCCCAACCAAAGGGCCCAATTATTGATAAAGATGGGCACATAGTTGGTGAACATGACGGCGCCCTGTTTTATACAATTGGCCAGCGGCATGGTCTGAGTGTTGGCGGAGGGCTTCCTTTCTACGTAACCGGTAAAAATATGCAAAAAAATGAAGTCTATGTCACAAATGATCTACAAGACACCGGTTTATGGAAAAAAGGACTAGTCCTAAACGCAGTGCATTGGATTAATGAACAACCGGTAGAGGCCAAAAAATATCAAGTACGCAGCCGTTACCGAGCGCCTCTTGTTAAGTGTAGTCTTCGATTTAATGACCATCAAGATCAGTTGGAAGTGTTTCTAGAAGAGGAAATCAGGGCCGTTACACCAGGCCAATCGGCAGTAATCTATGACCAAGACCGGGTACTCGGAGGCGGCATAGTTATCTGATACAATTGCAGAGATGACAGCTCAGGAAATAAGAAGAAAATACCTAGCCTTTTTTAAGGAACGCGGGCATAGAGTGATTCCAAGGGCCTCACTGATGCCCCAAAACGACCCGACAACCCTATTTACGGGTAGTGGCATGCAAGCTTTAATCCCCAACTTAATGGGAGCACCACATCCAGAGGGAAAACGTTTGACTAACAGCCAAACATGTCTGAGAGCCCAGGATATTGAAGAGATTGGCGATAATAGACACACGACTTTTTTTGAAATGCTTGGCAACTGGAGCTTGAGTGATTACTTCAAACAGGAACAACTGCCATGGTTCTTCGAATTCTTAATAGATGTATTAAAACTGGACCCGAAGCGGATCTATATAACCTGCTGCAGTGGCTTTCCTGAATACGGTGTGCCAAAGGATTCAGTTTCAGCCAAAATATGGCAAGAATTATTTACTCAAAAGGGTATCGAAGCCAAGGAAGTTGAAATAGGTTCAGAAGACAATGGCTACCAAATTGGCGAAAGCGATGGACGCATATTTTTTTACGATAAAAAGAACTGGTGGAGCCGTTCAGGTGAACCGGCTACGATGCCTATTGGTGAGCTTGGAGGACCGGACAGTGAAGTATTCTACCGGTTTGATAATATTGTTCATGATCCTAAATGGGGCCAGAAGTGTCATCCAAATTGCGAATGCGGTCGTTATCTAGAACTTGGTAACTCGGTGTTCATGGAGTATTTAAAGACCAAAGAAGGATTTGAGCACTTAGCAAAACACAATGTTGACTATGGAGGCGGCCTTGAGCGAATTGCAGCAGCAGCCATAGACAACCCCGATGTTTTTAAAATAAGCCTCTTAAAACCAATAATAGATAAGCTTGAGCAAATCTCAAGCAAAAATTACGATGATCACAAGGAAAGTATGCGCGTTATAGCTGATCACCTAAGAGGAGCTACGTTTTTAGCTGTTGATGGGCTTATCCCCAGCAATAAAGAACAAGGTTATGTTATGCGGCGATTACTGCGACGGGCTATTCGTTTTGGGTTCGATTTAGGTATTGAACAAGCACTCATAAAGCAGGTTGTACCAATAGTCATTGATCTTTACGGATCTGATTTTCCAGAAGTAGCGGCTAAAGCAGATCAAGTTAAGACGGTACTTGAAAAAGAGGAAAAGATTTTTCGTCAGACACTACGAGCAGGAATACGTGAATTTGGCAAGCTCACTACTAACGGGTTAAATGGAGAAAAGGTGTTCAAGCTTTATGATACTTATGGCTTCCCGCCAGAGTTGAGCATAGAAGAAGCCACGAAAGTTGGCCTTAAGCCAGATCCTAATTGGCGCCAACAATTTGAGGCTCAAATGGAAGACCAACGCAATCGTTCCCGGACAGCAACGAAAGGTGAATTCAAAGGAGGCTTAGCCGACCAGGGCGAGATCACAACTGAATATCATACAGCCACTCATCTTATGTATCGTGCACTAAGGATGGTCTTGGGTGATCAAGTAGTTCAACGAGGCAGTAATATTACCGCTGAACGTCTGCGCTTCGATTTTAGTTATCAGGATAAGATGACTCCTAAACAAATTGAAGAAGTAGAAAAAATTGTCAATGATCAAATTGACAAAGACTGGCCAGTAAGCTGGCGTCAGGAAAATACTGAACAGGCCTTGAGTAGTGGTGTGATGGGCGCATTCGGTGATCGTTACACCAACAAGGTTAAAGTCTACACAGTAGGTGATCCTGATGGAGAAAATTTCTCGCGCGAGATTTGTGGCGGGCCCCACGTTAAACATACCGCTCAGCTGGCCAGTGGCGGTAGACGTTTTAAAATTATTAAAGAAGAGTCTAGCTCAGCCGGTATTCGTCGCATCAAAGCCGTTTTGCAATAACTCTGGTCGTATCTCAAGTGTTATACTAGATGATGATTATGCTTCAAAAAATCAAGAACATTAGCCAAGATATTGCTAAAAAGACTCTTCAGAGAGCTTCCTGGCTGGTTGGTAATATAAGGTCCAAGAGACCTTCTAGAGCAAATGAACGTTATTTTGTGGCCCTTGATATTGGCACCGAGTTTGTCAAAGCACTTATTGGCCAGGTAAGACAGGATAATAGTATTGAAATTATTGGTGTTGGCCGAGCCCATCAGGCGCTAAAGGATATGCAGGCCGGAGCAATAGCCGATATCGCCAGTGTAGTAGAAAACTGTGACCAAGCTCTTAACCAAGCAGAAACCCAAGCCGGTATCAGTGTCCGGACAACAATCATTGGCATTGCTGGCGAGCTTGTTAAGGGTACTACCACTACCGTAAGAGTGGCCCGCAAGGTTCCTTCTACGCCACTTGAGTTGAATGAGATGGAGAAAATTGTTCGTTTAGTTCAAGAACGAGCAGAAGCAAGAGCCAAACAAGAACTAGCCTGGGAGTTGGGTGGTAAAGAAGTTGAAGTTAGATTAGTGAACAGCGCACTTGTCAGTATTGAAATTGACGGCTATCCGGTAACTAATCCTATAGGATTTCAAGGCAAGGACGTTGTGGTTCAGCTTTATACGGCCTTTGCGCCAATGATTCATATAGGGGCCTTGGAAAAGACAGCTCAGGAATTGGACCTTGATCTACTGGCTGTAGCGGCTGAACCGTTTGCCGTAGCCAGAGCTGTTATAGGAGATAAACCCAACCAATCCCTAAGTGCTATTTTAATGGATGTTGGCGGCGGTACAACCGACATCGCTGTTATTAATGATGGTGGCGTTCAAGGGACTAAGATGTTTGGTATAGGTGGACGTGCTTATACGCGAGCAATCGAGAGAGAACTGAATGTCGAATTTGATCAAGCAGAAGAACTTAAGTTGGGTTTGAGCACCAATAAAGTGCCGACACAAAAGAGACCGGCCATTGAGGCTGCTCTTGGTAAGACAGTCAATGTTTGGGTAAGTGGTGTTGAACTAGCTCTTGGCGAATTCACAAAACTAGATCACTTACCATATCACATGTTCTTGTGTGGTGGAGGCTCATCATTGGACTTATTGATCGAAAGACTTGAATCTTCTGAATGGTATCGAGCCCTGCCCTTTACTCGTAAACCTAGCGTTCATCATATTCGACCGGAACAGGTAGTCGGTATTATTGATAAAACCGGAGCCGTCAACGACCATACTTTTATAACTGCGATGGGCTTACTGAGAGTTGGCCTTGACACGCTTCAGTTTAGTGAAAACACTAATAATTCAATCCGTGAAAAGATAGACAGGATGTTAAGAGTCTGATGACTGAGCCGAACAAAGACGTTATATACATAGATATTGATGACGAAATCACTGCCATCATTGATAAAGTTAGCGTCTCAAAAAACAAAATAGTAGCTCTGGTTTTACCAAAACGGGCTAGCGTGTTCCAGAGTATTGTTAATATGAAATTACTTAGCCGTAGTGCCGAGCAAGCCAAAAAACACTTAGTTCTTATCACTAGTGAGGCAGGTCTACTTCCTCTTGCTGGTGCTGTTGGTCTGCGAGTTGCCAAAAGCCTTACCAGTAAACCGGTTGTTCCTATAGCACCAGTCACTGGCTTGAACAACGAAGAGTCAATAGAAGAAGATCCATCTGAAGTAACGGTTGCAACTGCTGGCAATCGACCAATTGGCGAACTTGCAGCAATAGCTGGTGGCAGTACGCTTACCACAAGTGATGGCGTAGAAACAATAGAGATTGATAATGAAGAGGAACCAGTTGCCACTGAGTCACCAGAAGCCACAACTGGTCAGACGCCTACGATCAAAAAGAACAAAAAACTAAGAGTACCCAACTTTAACCGTTTTCGACTCTGGCTAGTTTTTGGTGTCCTAGGCCTGGGAGTAGTAATCTTGTTATTTTATCTCGCAAATATTGCCCTACCAAAGGCAACGATTGCCATCAAAACCGATGCCAGTAATGTAAATACCAATGTTAATTTTACCCTAGACACCGGAGCAAAATCGCTGGATACAACCCAAAACATTATCCCTGCTAAGCAGGTACAAGAACAAAAGACCTATACCCAAGCATCTACAACGACAGGCCAGAAAAACATCGGTGCTAAAGCTAGTGGAAGCGTCAGTATGTCGGCTAAAGAATGCAATACTTTTACGCCACCCGCATATATTCCAGCCGGTACCGGCATCAGTACTAACGGGCTAACTTTTATAACACAACAGGATACTACGTTTGGTTCACCTCAACTTTCAGGCTCAAACTGTATAAGCTATCAATCAAGTAGTGCGACACCGGTTATTGCCCAAAGTCCGGGAGTAGCCTATAACGTTGCTCCAACCACTTTTAGTGTTGCCGGCCGAAGTAACGACGTTACAGCTAGTTCAAACACTGCTATGACAGGTGGCACAGACGATATTGTCCAGGTCGTTGCCCAAGCAGATATAGATAGTGCAAAACAGAAAATCAGCACTACTGATACAAGTGTCCAACAGGATTTGGTTAATCAGTTGAGCCATGTAAAGTTATATGCTTTTACCTCAACCTTTAGTCCGGGGACTCCAACAATTACAACTAGTGCCAATGTCGGCGACACTGCAGACAGTGTAACCGTAACCGAAGTTGTTACCTATACAATGTTTGGTGCTAAGCAATCTGATCTACAAACTCTCTTAGCCGCAAATATAAATAGCCAGATCGACACTACTAAGCAGAGTATTCTTGATGATGGTTTGAATAGCGCTAGCTTTAAGACGTTAAATAATACAGCTACCACGATTCAACTTAATATTCAAACACTAGCAACTGTCGGTCCCGATCTGAGCGTTAATAGCATAAAAAAATTAGTAGCAGGTAAAAAAAGTGGCGATATAGAAACACTACTTAAAAGTAATCCCGGAGTCACCTCTATAGACGTTAAGTTCAGCCCTTTCTGGGTTACTACAGCTCCTCAGAAAGTCAGTAAAATCACGGTAATTATAGCTAAACCAACACAAACTGTGAATGCTCACTAATTCTTATCTAGCTTTGGATATTGGCCAGGTTCGTATCGGATTGGCCATTGCCTCAACCCAAAACCGTTTGGCCAGGCCGTTAATAACACTTAAAAATGACCATACTTTTTTAGATCGTTTGTTAGCCCTAGTCGCAGACAACAAGGCCAAGCTACTAGTAGTTGGTTTACCTCGGGGGCTAGACGGTCAAGATACAGCTCAAACCAGTTTTGTTAGACAATTTGCAACTACACTTAAGGAATATATTGGCTTGCCAATATATTTCCAGGATGAAGCACTTACTTCCAAACAGGCTGAAAACGAACTTATATCTAGGCGAAAGGCGTATACTAAAGAAGATGTCGATGCCTTGAGTGCGACATATATACTGGAAGATTTTCTGGGAGAGGTAGACAAAATCTAGATGACTAATTATTCTGCTCGAAATTCGCGTAAACTAATGCTAACAAAATTAATAGTTTTGCTAGGCGCAGTTTTTGTTTTACTAATAACTTTTACTTTGGCTATAAGACATGTTTATGACCTGAGTCTTGGCCCGGTTAATAATAATCCGAAAACGCAGATTGTGACCGTAAAGAGTGGTAGTTCAGTCAAGGAAATAGCTGACTTGTTGCACTCAAAGCATCTTATCCGGAATGCTTGGGCTTTTGAGTGGTATGTCCATGGCCAAGAGCTGACCGAAAAACTGCAAGCTGGTACCTATGCCCTTGCTTCAGATGAGTCAACGGCAAGGATTGTTCAGACCCTGACCTCTGGCAAGGTAACGACAAATCTTGTGACTATCTTACCCGGAAGGCGCATTGACCAGGTACAAGCCGATTTAATCAATGATGGTTTCAATCCATCAGCCGTAGACCATGCCCTACAGCCGGGTCTCTATACTGGATTACCGGTCTTGGCTTACAAGCCGACCAACGTTAATAGCCTAGAGGGCTTGCTATTCCCCGATACTTTTCAGAAAGCAGCCGACACTGATCCAGAAGTCATTATTCGTGAATCTTTGGTTGAAATGGGACAAAAAATCACTCCTAATTTACAGGTTGCTTTTGCCAACGAAGGCTTGAGCATTTATCAAGGCATTACTTTAGCCTCAATAGTTGAACAGGAAGTTTCCAAGCCCAACGACCGAACCCAGGTGGCCCAAGTTTTTCTAAAACGTTTAGCAAATGGCATGGTGCTCGGGTCAGATGTAACTGCTAATTATGGTGCTATAGCCGCCGGAGAGGCACCTTCCCTTAGTTACGATTCACCCTACAATACACTACTTCACAACGGTTTGCCTCCTAGCCCTATTAGCACGGTAAGCCTTAGTGCGTTGCAGTCAACGGCTCATCCGGCAAACACAGACTGGCTTTATTTTGTGACTGGAGATGATGGAACGACCTACTTTAGTCATACTCTTGCTGAACATCAAGCCTTAACAGCCCAGTACTGTCATAAACTATGCAACAATTAGCTAATGTCCAGAATCTTGACAACTGTCTTGACCCCTAGAATAAGCTTGTAATTCAAGTCAAATCTGATAAACTTTAATAGTAATATCTTGGTGCTTAAATTCATATCAAGCACAATATTATGCCTAGGGTGAAAACCCTGGACCCTTTTTGTTAACTTACTCTGGAGCAGTGTATTAGTAATACGACTTCTCGTAGTGCATATGTACGCTTGGCAGTTAATCCCAACATCCGGAATGCCAAGCTCTATAAGCGTCTGCTTAATCGTCTTGGTCGGCGAACAATCCATCGCCGTATCGTAAGGTGGGGCCTGGTTTGTAGTAATCTTTTGATTTTAATTGCAACTGCAACTTTTATTTTGTCTAATCAAAACAGTAGCCGAACAGTTAATGCTTCATCGCTTGGTGGTGTACCAGGCTCGGTTACTGCCGTTAACCCACTAGATCAATTGGCCTCAGCCGACGTGGCAGTTACGGTGGCTCGTCTCGATAGACTGCCTGAAGCAACCGCGATTACAAACCAAGCTGAGTCAGAGCAGGCTGAATTAGCCATCACTTCTGCCACAAGCACGGTGGCTATCAAGCCACAGGTCGTAGCTACTGCCTTTAAATCAAGGGCTGATATCCAAAACTATACGACTAAACCAGGGGACAGCCTAACCTCTTTGGCCGCAAAATTTGGAGTTACCTCAGACAGTATCCGCTGGTCAAACAACATAGCCAGTAACAACCTTGTGGCAAATCAGAAGCTAGTTATACCCCCAGTTAACGGTATTGTTTATGTAGTTAAAGCTGGTGATACTCCTGATAACCTAGCCTCAAGATTTAGCTCCAATAAAGACCAGATCATTGCCATTAATGATGCCGAGATTAGTGGACTTAAGGTTGGTGAACAAATCATTATACCAAATGGAACTATTGTCCAAATAAGTGCCCCGTCTTTTTACGCACTTTACGGTAGTAATGGCTATGACTGGGGTTACTGTACATGGTATGTGGCAACCCAAATAGCTGTGCCCAGCAACTGGGGTAATGCAAATACTTGGGCCTACTTTGCGGCTCTTAGTGGCTGGACAGTAAGCAGTGCACCAAGAGTTGGTGCTATTGCTCAAACCTCGGCAGGCTGGGAAGGACACGTGGCTATTGTTAGCGCCGTTTCGTCTGATGGTTCAATGATTAAGTACAATGATATGAATAACTACGGTGACGGCGGTGGCTTCGATAGAGTTGGCCACAGCGGCTGGGTACCGGCTTATCTTTTTGAGCACTATATTTACCACTAAGGCGGAATTCGTCAAATTACCAAAACAAGAGAATAACTGGATCATAAGACACAAACCATATACTCTTATAGCAGATGCATTTCATAGATAAGGTGCAAGTCCAAGCCAAAGCCGGTGACGGCGGTGACGGTAAAATCAGTTTCCGACGTGAGAAGTTTATTGCCAAGGGAGGTCCAAATGGTGGCGATGGAGGTGACGGCGGTGACGTACTTCTAGTTGCCAGTCGTAACCAAAACAGCCTGGTTCAATTTCGTTATCAGAAGGAACTGCGAGCCAAAGATGGTCATCCAGGCGGCAAAGACCGAAAGCACGGTAAAAGCGAGGCAGATTTAGAAATGGCTGTACCAGTAGGAACTATGGCTATTTCTGAAGCTGGTTTGACTATTGCTGATTTGACCAAAGACGGCCAAAAGGCAGTCATTGCTGTCGGTGGACGGGGTGGCTTTGGCAATGCTCATTTTGTCTCCTCAGTGCGTCAAGCGCCCAGATTTGCAGAGAAAGGCGAAGCTGGTGAGGAGCGTAGCCTAACCCTGGAGCTTAAAATGATAGCTGATGTTGGACTTGTTGGAGCGCCCAATGCTGGCAAATCAACACTACTTAGCAAGTTAAGTAATGCTCAGCCTGAAATTGCTGATTATCCATTTACGACCATTACACCGAACTTAGGAGTTGTAGACATAGACCATCACTCAACCATTCTAATGGCCGATATCCCCGGCTTAATTGAAGGAGCCGCCGCTGGCAAAGGACTAGGACACGATTTCTTAAGGCATATTGAACGGACAGCAGTTATTTTGCACCTAATTGATGCCTACCAAGATAATGTGGCTCATGCCTACCAGGTTGTTGTTAACGAACTAAAGGCTTATCAGCCCGCGCTTGCCAAACGCCCGGCTATTATTGCCCTTACTAAAGTGGAAGGTCTTGACACGGAAATAGTAGGCGACCTAAAAGACCAATTGAGGAAGGTGGTTCCCGAAAAGACATTTATCTGTGCAATCTCAGCTCATTCTGGTTTGGGAATTAAGGAGCTGCTGTTTGAAATTAAGAAGCAAGTCCAAAAAGTAGATCAGAAATCCAAAAAACAAAATCCAAAAACCATCAAACCAATACTCACCTTGGCTGACACGACTATTCAATGGCAGGTTGTAAAAGAAGACCACGTTTTTATTGTTAATGGATCCAAGATTGAACAATTTGCAAGAAGAACAGATTTTGATAATGACGAGGCCACTCAGCGATTGCGTGACATAATGAAAAAGATGGGTATTTTGCATGAGCTGGTTCGTCAGGGCATCGAACCAGGTCAAACGGTGCGTGTTGCCGCCATTGGTCAATTTGAATACTGATTGCTACACTGATAGCTAATCATGGTTGGCAGTTTTTTCTTTTACGATCTTGAGACATCGGGTCTTAAGCCTCGAGATGACCGGATAATGCAGTTTGGTGGCCAACGTACCGACTTAAATCTGAAACCAATCGGTAAACCGGTCAATCTTCTTATTAAACTGACTCAGGACACACTACCTAGTCCCGAAGCCGTTTTAATAACCGGCATTACCCCTCAGCAAACTGTGGCCGAGGGATTAAGTGAAGCTCAATTCTTAAAATACTTTTATCAACAGATCGTTCAGCCAAAGACTATCTTTCTTGGATATAACAATATCCGTTTTGACGATGAATTCATGCGGTTTTTACACTATCGCAATTTCTACGATGCCTACGAGTGGCACTGGGACAGTAATTGCTCTCGCTGGGATCTGTTGGATGTTGTCCGGATGTGTCGAGCACTAAGACCAAACGGTCTGAAATGGGCCTTTCAGGCAGACGGTAAACCGACTAACCGCCTAGAACAACTGACGGCGGTAAATAAACTAAAACATAATAATGCACACGATGCTCTACATGACGTTAAGGCAACAATTGAACTTGCCCGCTTGATTCACGCTAAGCAGCCAGACCTATTCGATTATTTATTGAGCATGCGACATAAGAAAAATGTCCAAAAGCTAGTTCAAGGTGGCCAACCCTTTATCTATACGTCAGGTCATTACCCAAGCCAATATCTGCATACCTCAGTCGTTGCTCTATTGGCGGAACAGCCTGAACAAAATAGCGCTTTAGTCTACGATTTACGTTACGACCCGCGACCATTCTTAAACATGACCGTTGATCAACTAATTGATGCTTGGCGTTTCACAAAAGATCAAAGCAAGCTGAGATTACCAGTCAAAACACTAAAGTATAATCGCTCTCCAGCGGTTGCACCACTTGGCGTGCTCCAAAACGAAACCACCAAGGAAGAATTGGATCTAGATCTGGCTACAATTAACCAACATCTTAAAATACTCAGAAAGGAGTCAAAGACTTTTGGACAGAAAATGCTTTTGGCAACAGTTCAACTTGATGAACGTCGAGCTATTTCCCAAACCGACCTAATCGATAATCAATTGACAGTTGATGCCCGACTATACGATGGTTTTTTAGATCAATCAGATCGAGAATTGCTAAGAGTTGTCCGAGCCGCCCGCCCCGAAGACTTGAATGGGCTTTTGTCTGATTTCCATGACCCGAGACTAAGAATTTTGTTACCGCTTTATAAAGCCCGTAATTTTTCCGATGAGTTGAGTGCTCAGGAGCGTACTGAATGGATCGATTTCATCAAGCGAAAGTTAGTCGGTGGAGAGACAAGCAGTCAACTAAGACAGTACCTGGCAAGGGTCAAAGAGCTCAACAAACCTGATCTACCTGATAAACAACGCCTACTCTTAGTTGAGCTTAAGGCTTGGGCCAATACAATTAAGACTGTGACAGAGCTTGGCTAAGATCAATATTTGATGAACTCTCTAGATTGTCATTAACTTGTGGCAGAACCGCTGGGCGGTGCTTTTGGTATAACCAAACTAAAGCTATACCATCAGCCATTAGTCCAATTAGATCAATCCATATTTTAAATGTGATTTGAAGATTAGTACCAGGTACTAACCCTAGGACCAGAAAACTATACATAAACGCCGCCTAACTTTTAATAAGATTCTACACCCAAATAGTCAAGAAGTCAAGAATAGTATATATTAACGCTTATGGCTTGCGCGGTATATTGATAAAAAAGATGTATATAAAGTTACAAAAACAGAAACATTATATGTTGAAGCTTGTGTTTAACGGTGTTATTCTATAAATGAATTACTTGCAAAAAGAAACAGGGAGATGCTGGTGTCAAGGAGACAAGTTCGACCGCGAGCAAACTTGAAGGGACGAACCTATCCAGCTGAATTCGGCGCTCGACATCCAGTAGTTTATAATAGCCTGCTCCAATATTTCTTTTCTGATTTGGACAGAGCCTGGGCTGACATTATCCCGGAACGAGAAGTAACTGACCAACATTTACGGCCACATTGGCATTCTCAATTTAGACTTTATGAAGACCCGAGTCGAGTTGGGATGACAGTTCTAGAGAAGCGGTTATCTGCCGAACATGCTCGCCGTAAACGAATACAGTGGAACAAACACGATGTCGCCAGGTTGAAGAATGAGATTCAAACTGAAATTGACCGACTTGAGTTTGATGATGGCGAAACCCACTTAATTGGTAGTAACGGATTCATGAATGTTGAGCTAACAACAATAGTTAGGGTCGGCGATGCCGATCGGCGTGGGGGTGGCCGAAAAGTGGCGGCTATAGTTAATCAATCTAGTCGCTGTGCCGAGCTATTTGTCCAAGAACACGAAATTATTACCAAGGGTCTAGGGCTAAATCTAAGAGGTTTTCGCTATCCCTATGAAGAATATGTGCCGAAGATGACCATGGGCCGGGTATTTAAGGAAGTTGGACCAGACAAGCTCGATGCTTGCATCCATGCCGCTCAGAACTTATTGCCCATAGTGGTGGCAGTTGAACCACTCCAATTTTTTGCCCAACAAGAAATTAGCTGATTTGATATTAGAGAGACTCGATTTTTATCTCCTAACAGAGTATAATATTGCAACCTGTAATGGAGCTTAAAGCGTGGCAGATGCGATTGTTGTTAAAGGTGCTCGTGAGCATAACCTAAAAAATATTGATGTGACAATACCCCGCAATCAGCTGGTTGTTATAACTGGGTTGAGCGGTTCTGGCAAGTCCAGCTTGGCTTTTGACACAATTTATGCCGAAGGCCAACGACGTTATGTTGAAAGTCTAAGTTCCTATGCTCGACAATTTCTTGGTCTTATGGAGAAACCGGATGTTGATCAAATTGATGGTTTATCGCCAGCAATCTCAATTGATCAAAAATCTACCTCTCGTAATCCACGCAGTACCGTAGCCACCGTTACCGAAATTTACGATTATCTGCGCCTACTGTTTGCCCGTGTTGGCGTACCACACTGTCCAATATGTGCTAAGGAAGTTAGTCGTCAAACTACTACCGCTATAACCAAGCAAGTTGAGGCAGCAAGCCCGGGAGCAAGGTTGATGATTCTAGCACCGGTAGTTATTGATAAAAAAGGTGCTTTTGAGCACATTCCTGAGCAATATCAACGAGCAGGCTTTGCTCGCGCCAGGGTAGACGGAGTTGTCTATACGCTAGATGAATTTCCGCAGCTAGATAAAAAATATAAACATACCATCGAAATAGTAGTAGATAGACTGGTTAATAATGAAGATAGCAAAGGTCGACTCAGTCAATCAGTTGAACAAGCGCTTGAAGTAGCCGAAGGACGACTGAACGTCATCAACGCCGAAACCGACGAAATTTTTAGTTATTCATTAATGTATGCATGCTTAGATCACCCCGATGTTCAGATCCCAGAACTAGAGCCGCGAACCTTCAGCTTCAACTCACCGCACGGTGCTTGTGGGGTCTGTACTGGTCTAGGATCACGTCTAGAGGTTGACCCTGAACTAGTCATCCCCAATGGTCGCCTGACAATAGCAGAGGGAGCTATTCGTCCCTATAACCGCATAAATGTCGATAATTGGTATATCAAAAAGTTGCAAGCACTTGGTGAACGCTATAATTTCTCACTGCAGGTACCAACTTCACAAATTAATCCCCAGAATTTACAACGTATCATGTATGGTACGGGTACTGAAACTTATCGAGTGGCTCTTGGAATGGGCCGTAGCTTTGAAACGACCTACGAAGGAGTTGTACCGAACCTTGAGCGTCGTCACCGAGAAACTGAAAGTGATTTTATACGTCGTGATATTGAACGCTTTATGCAAGAGAAACCTTGTCACGCCTGTCAAGGGTTACGTTTAAAGCCGGAGGTACTAGCTATAACAATTAGTGGCCAATCGATTATGTCAGTTTGTAGTCAATCGATTGATGATGCCCTGATTTGGGTGACTAATCTTAAGTTAAACGCCACTGATCAAAAAATTGCCCATCTGATCCTCAAAGAGATTTCAGCTCGTTTACAATTTCTCCAAGACGTTGGCTTAAACTACCTGACACTATTAAGAGGAGCTACAACCCTAAGTGGTGGTGAAGCCCAACGAATTCGTTTGGCTACTCAAATTGGTTCTGGTTTAATGGGCGTACTCTATGTTCTTGACGAACCGAGTATCGGCTTGCACCAACGAGATAATGCCAGACTGATCAGAACCCTAAAACACCTTCGGGATTTAGGCAATACGGTCATTGTAGTTGAGCATGACGAGGAGACAATTCGAACAGCTGATTTTTTGATCGATATTGGACCAGGCGCCGGTATTCATGGTGGCAGGATCATTGCCTCGGGTTCTCCAAAAGATGTTGAACGAGTTTCCGCAAGCATTACCGCCCAATATCTATCTGGCAAGAAAATTATTAATGTTCCGAAAAAGAGACGTTCTGGCAATGGTAAGTCACTTATTATTAAAGGAGCACGCGAAAATAACCTCCAAAATATTGATGTTGAGATCCCGCTAGGTAAGCTTGTAGTAATTAGTGGAGTCAGTGGCTCGGGTAAATCTAGTCTGATTAACGATATTTTGGCCAAAGAGCTACTTGCCAGACTACACCATGCCAGCACAGTACCGGGTCGGCACCAGGACATCATCGGCATCAAACAACTCGACAAAGCTATTATTATTGATCAGTCACCAATCGGTCGTACGCCACGCTCTAACCCAGCGACCTATAGTGGCTTATTCACACCAATTCGTGAGCTTTTTGCCAGCGTGCCAGAAGCTAGGTTGCGTGGTTATAGTGCTGGCCGTTTTAGTTTTAATGTTAAGGGGGGGCGTTGTGAAAACTGTTCCGGGGACGGCATTATTAAGATTGAGATGCATTTTTTGCCTGATGTTTATGTGTCCTGTGAAATTTGTAAGGGCCAGCGTTATAACAGTCAAGCACTAGAAATTCACTATAAGGGCAAAACTATTGCTGATACTTTAGCCATGACCTGTGAGCAAGCTCTTGACTTTTTTGGCAATATACCTAGCATTGCCCGTAAATTGCAAACTTTAGTTGATGTCGGCCTGGGTTATATTACGCTTGGTCAACCGGCTACAACCCTAAGCGGCGGTGAAGCCCAGCGAGTAAAGCTAGCCACTGAGTTATCGCGTCGTCCAACTGGACGCACCCTATATATTCTTGATGAACCGACAACTGGCCTACACATGGACGACGTCAACAAATTACTCGGTGTCTTACACGCTCTAGTTGATTCTGGCAACAGCATGGTTATTATTGAACATAATTTAGACGTCATAAAAAATGCTGATTGGCTAATAGATATGGGACCTGAAGGCGGCCAAGCCGGCGGTTTAGTGATTGCCCAGGGCACCCCCGAACAGGTTGCCAGATTCGCTAATAGCTATACTGGCCAATATCTAAAAAAGAGTCTTAATCGTTCTCGAACCGAACAGTAGGAAACATGTTTTTTAAACATTTTGAAACTTCTTCTCAACAAGAAATTCTCAAATGGAAAGCGCTCGAGCTTTTAATTTCCTTTCATGCCCTCAAATATCCTGAGCTTCATCCTTCCCGGCAGATTTTTTTATCCGAAGAGAATGGCACTATTGAGGAGCTAGATCTTCCCTCTCCTGAAGATTTTTTGCGGGCTAATACCAAAGCCTCAGAACGAGCTCTGTATATCAGGGATCTGGTTATGCCAATATGGTCAAGTCTGCAATTTAGTCCAGACCAAAGCTACGAAACACTTATTGACTACTGTCGGTCTCAACTGACCCAATTGGGGGAAGAAGACTTATTTAATACTCCTCACGGGCAGCCCTTAGCTGTTACCGAAATTTTACCTCCCCGTCCTGTAGTTGAGAAAATGCACGACGACTATATTGTTAATCGGTTGCGCCGTTGCTCGAGCCTTGAAGCATTTATTGATCTGACTTATCGAGATTAGCCGTTTTTGACTGTCTCCTTGTTTGCAAAGCCCTAAACAAGTGATAGGCACTTGGACCAAAAGAGACAAAGACAACAAATACAAAAGTAGCTAATACGTAATGGTCAATGTTTGGAATTTTAGTGCCAACGAAATAACCAAGTAAGGTAATTGCAGCTGCCCAGACTATATCGCCAAGAGCATCAAAAATAACAAATCTTGGGTAATGCATTTTACCGACCCCAGCGAGTAATGGCGAAAAGGTACGAATAATCGGTAAAAAATGAGCCAACAGGGCTGTTTTATTGCCATAAATTTCATAAAATTTTTCGGCTTTAGTAACGTATTCCTGCCGAAAAAGCAGCCCATTAGGTTTACGAAAGAGGCGTGGTCCAAGCTTATGACCAACCCAGAAACTGGTATTATCGCCAGCAATAGCTGCCGAGGCAATAACCACAATCGTCCAAATAAGAGGTAGTTTTCCTTGAGCCGCAAAGATACCGGCGCTTAAAAGTAGGGTATCTCCTGGTAAGAAAAATCCTACCATCAAACCGACTTCCGAAAAGACTACTATAGCTACAAAAGTTAGTCCCCAAATTTGGATTAAGTGATTGACGTCAAACACAACTTTTCAAGCTTACAGTTTTTAACTATCAACGTCTAGACCGATATCTGGTATAATGGTCATAAACAAGGAGAGGCTAAAAATCGTATGTCCCAGGATTCTATTTCTTTGACCCTTGAACCACGCGAGGTTACAGGCAAGCAAGTTAAGCATTTACGTAAAGCTGGAACTGTCCCAGCTGTAATTCATGACCATGGCCGGACATCGGTCATTGTCCAGGGCAACTATGCCGCAGTCTTTAAAGTATGGCAACAAGCAGGGAAACATCATCCAGTAGACGTTAAAGCGGGCGATAAGAGCTTTACGGCACTCATTAAGTCAGCTGAATTTGATCCTAAGAAGCACCAACTAGCCCACATTGTTTTTAACGCAGTTAACGTTAATGAAGAAGTGGAAGCTGAAATACCAATTCACCCAAGGTTTGATGAAGGCAACGAAGCTACTCCAGCTGAGAGAGCTGGCCTGTTAGTTTTAAGTCAGCTTGAAGCGGTACTTGTTAAGGCGACACCTCGTAATTTACCAGACGCCCTATATTATGACGCTGAAAAACTAGTTGAAATTGGTGATCATGCGACCGTTGGAGATCTTTTAGTTCCAGAAGGCGTTTCAATAGAGACTGATCTCAAGCATACCATTGCAACAGTTTTTGAACCTGGTGCCATGCAAGCGGCAAATGAAGCAGCTGGTGGAACAGTAGAAGAGGAAGTACCCGAAGAAGTAGCGACTGAAGAAGAGGCCGAACCAGATCAGGATACCGCCCCTGAAGAGACCAAATAGTCTCATCAGGGAGTAGAGTCCTCAAAATAACAATCCTCCCCCGGCATAGCTAAATGGGTATTTCTAGTCCTCCATGAAGCCACCAGACTGGTGAGCCCAAAGTTTCGCATAGCTGCCATTTAATCTAAGCAGCTCCTTGTGGGTGCCTTGCTCAATAATCGAGCCATCATTTAGGACAACAATACGATCCATTTTTTGAATTGTGCTCAATCGATGAGCTATTACGATGGCTGTTCGCCCCTCCATTAGTTTCCAAAGAGCATCTTGAACAAGTAACTCGCTTTCACTGTCAAGGGCAGATGTAGCTTCATCTAGTACCAGAATAGGTGCGTTTTTAAGCATTGCGCGGGCAATGGCTACTCGTTGTCTTTGACCGCCACTTAGCTTAATACCTCTTTCTCCAACCAAAGTATCATAGGCTTGGGGTAGCTCTGATATAAAGCCATCAGCATTAGCTAGTCGGGATATTGCTTCAATTTCTCGGTCTGAAGCACTAAGATTGCCGTAACGTATGTTTTCGCTCAAGGTACGATGAAAAAGAATCGGCTCTTGAGGCACATAAGCTATCTGTTGCCGCAGCTCGGTCTGCTTAACACTAGTGATATCTTGGCCATCAATCATAATTTGGCCAGACTGGACGTCAACATAACGGAGCAACAAACTAGTTAAAGTTGTTTTTCCACCACCGCTTTTACCAACTAAACCAACTTTTTCGCCGGGCTTAATTCTAAGCGATAAACCCTGGAATAACGGTCTTGAGTTTCTATGGTGACTGAATCCAATGTCTCTAAATTCAATTGCTCCTCGACTCATAGTTACCGGCAAAGGATTTTGATTATCGATAATCTCAGGCGGAAGGAGCAAAATTGTGGTCATTTCTGAAGCATCTCCGAGTGCTCGACTGATGTTTCGGGCTACTCGGCTGAACTGCCAGAGCCGGTCAACCATGCTGGTTGTATAACTAATCACAAGGTAAAGCACGCTGGCATTGGCATGGAGGCTGGTTACGGCAAAAACACCAAACAAAAAGGCGATAATCCTAAAGGAGCTAGTTATTGTATGGCTAATTGAGCTGTTTTTAAAGTCGGCTATCGATAATTCATGATAAGCTTGCCAACTAGCTTCAGCAACCTTACCAAAACGCTTAAGTTCATAATCTTCGTTGGCGAACGCTCGGACATTGCCAACGTTAGTGATTGTATCGGCTAATGAGGCTGTACGAGTACTTTCAGTTTCGGCGGCTCGGCGATTAGCCTGAAGAGTAATTTTTACCCGCCAACCCATAATTAATAGATATATGGCCACAACTATGAGCATGATCAGTGCAAATTGCCAGGATACTATCACTAAAACAGTTAGCGAAAACAATAGAGCAACAACGCCGGCAAGTACACTCCAGATCATTTCATCCATGAATTTCTCATAGCCACCAACAAATTTGTTAGCTTGCGACACCATTGCGCCTCCAAACCGGTCAGAATGAAACTTTTGACCCAATCGCTGCAGATGATCGAAGATATCGATAATCATATCTCTGACCGTACGGGTTTCAAATTCCCAAACCGCATATGTTTGAAGTCGCCAAAAGACCACAGCCATCAAGTTAAAGGCGATAAAAACAATTAAGTAAGGTCCAAACTGATCAAAACTCAGAAGCCGATGCAAAACGTAAGCGGACTGTAGTTTAATAAAAGCTCGGGAAATAATAAATGGCGGTATGATATCTTGAGAAATAACACCCAAAATTGCGCCAATGGTGCCCAGCCAAAAGAGTCGTTTATAATGCGTCGTGTAACGCCAAAAAATAGTCAATGTTTGTCTAGTTCGGAAATGTTTTTTCATAACGCCAGTCTCCTTTCTAGCGCAGGTTGGATAAATTTAAGATTTTTTATTGTCTGTTTAGCTTAAGATATTAGCAAACTCTGAGAGTAGCAAGTCAGACCGTTGATACATTTTGCGCCCCCATTTAATTGCTAAATAATGTTCTACATCTTATACTAAAGTGTTTGTAATTGCAATTAATTCATAGACAAGCATTATAGTTTTATGGAATATTATCCTGGACACTTTGAGCATCCTTTTGATTCACCTGAAAATGGCCCAAAAGACGAAGATAAGGACAAAAAAGATAAGAAAAAAACCGTTGGGCCGCTATTCCCAGAGAAAAAAGCTAGCTCTAAAGATGAAAAAACACGTTCTTCTGAAAAGACAACACGGTTTGAGGTAATAACAGATTTTCCCAAAGCCGAATCAGAAACCAAAACATATCTTAATCAACCAGAGTTGGCAGATGAAAAGGAAGCTCCCCTCGAAGAGCTTAGTGAGAACGAAACACTTCAGATTCAGCAACAATTGGCTAGCGATCGTCGAAGTGAAATAGATGAACAATTAACAGATATTAATTCAGAAGAGCCAGAAAATATTGGTGACCAGATAACTGATCAGTTTTTAGAAAAGGTTGAAACGGGTCAAGACATTGGCCAAGCCTTAACAGATACGATTATCGAACAGGATCTGGATATAACCCAAGAAGCTTTACCGCCTCCTCCCGTTGACGAAGCAGTAGACAATATAGTTGCCCCAGATGAACAGAAATCAACAGAAACTGTTGAACCAGTACCACTGACAGGCTTAAATGATGACCCAAACAGGATGCCAATGGTTTTTAATGGGGCACCCAGAGTAACTCCAAACAGTGAACCAAAACAGGAAGCCAATCCTTACTTATCAAACAGACAGCAGCCACTAACATACTCCGAAAGTCGTCCAATAAACCAGGCACCACTAGAAAACATTGTCGACTACCTCATTGGACGCCGCAGGGACCGTATTAAAGCCGAAAGACGATTTTTACCAATTCAACAAAAACTGGAACGTCGAGTCGATAGCCTACAATGGCAGCTGAGCGACGGTGAAGCAAAATTACGTCAACTAGCGATTGATAGACTCAAAAGAAACGATTCACTTAAAGAGGGAAAAGCAATTGGCCAGAGGGGGACTACGGTGGCCGAACGTCTCCAAGCCAGTAAGACTGAATCACGTATTGGGCTTACTAAACCTAGACGGGCTGAACATCTGGGACACGTAGTGATTGATGCAGAATCGGGACGACAAAAGGAGAAAATAAGTGTCTCACAAATCGAAACGATGAATCTCCAAAACTTGCTGGTTATAAGTGATAAAATCATAGTCGAAGGAGCTACTTTGCGCCAAGTTTATGGAGCTCACTTAATCGGAGAACGTAGCTTACGCTATTTAGTAATTGAGCACTTAAGCGGCAAAGACATCGGAAAAAGCCTTAAGCGCGAAATGGTTGAGCATGAGATTGACTTTGAAAGAGACCCAGTTCTACGCGATCGACCAACAAAATCAGCTGATCCAGATACTACCGATAAAGGTAAACAAGCACTTCAGAAAATGCTTGAACAAGCCGGTGTGCCAATCGTTGAAGACGAATTACTGTCCATTACAAAGCTTCAGATCGCACGCGATGAAGTCCTTAAAGAACGTGCTGCTCAACGACGCCAAGTAGTAGATGTCGTTTTAATAACTACTATCGCAAGCTTAATAGTGGTCATTATTTTTCTGATCAGCAGACGATAACCAGTTATAATCTAAATCATGCAGAAAATAATTCTCTTTTATAGATTTACACCGCTCGTTGACCCAGAAGCGATACGTCTTTGGCAGCGTAACATTAGCGAACAGCTCAACTTACGGGGACGGATCATAATATCAAGTCAGGGCATTAACGGTACTCTAGGCGGGGAGGTTAATCAGCTAAAAACCTACATCAAGTCAACTAAAAGCTACCCCGGATTCAAGTCAACTGTCTTCAAGTGGAGTCCGGGTGAGCGCCAAAACTTTCCAAAATTATCAATTAAGGTGCGAACCGAAACAGTTACTTTTGGCGTCAATGAAGAATTAAAAGTCAACCAAACGGGTGTCATTGGTGGCGGAAAACGTCTTAACCCAGACGAAGTGCACCAATTAGTTAAGAAACGCGGGGATGAGGTAGTCTTCTTTGATGGACGCAATGCTTATGAAGCGGCCGTTGGCAAGTTCAAAAATGCAGTTATACCAGTTATCGAGCATAGTCGTGATTTCGCCGAAGAACTTAAGGATAAAAAATACGATCCTATCAGGAACAAAGCAGTAATTACTTATTGCACTGGTGGAATTCGCTGTGAAGTTTTAACAGTTCTTATGAAAAACCGGGGCTTTAAAGAAGTCTATCAGCTTGATGGCGGTATCATAACCTATGGTCAAAAGTACGGTGATAACGGACTTTGGGAAGGTTCTTTGTACATGTTTGACGGCCGTATGTCGACACAATTTAGTAACAAAGCCCGACACATAGCTCAGTGCCTATATTGTAATGCCAAAACGAGCAACTATATTAATTGTGCTCTTAAAGCCTGCAACAAATTGATCTTGGTTTGTAAAAATTGTAAACAGCAAACGGTCTGCCAGGAATGTCAAGCTAACCAATTGGCATAAATGTATCGGATATGTCAAAATAATATCTATGGAAAGTTATAAATTCGCAGATCCAAGTCCCCAAGAAAATGAATCTAACGAGGTTAGCAAACATCTTGGTGATGTGGCTGCCGAAATAGCTGGCACCATAGCTGATAGTGATAGCCCTGAGAAACGAGCGGAATTGCTCGAGACCATAAATCTTCGGCTAGAAGCTGCCGGAATCGTTGTCCTAGATACCGTTAATAGTGACCATCGTTTAGGTGCCCGCAGCGGGCGCACACGGGGACAAGTCTTATTCGATATGGCAATCAGAAAAAGTAGCAGACGAAGTAATTTACTATAGCGGTACAATTAAGGGTGTGAATCAGCTAGAGACTAAGCTAAAAGATTTGCCTCAATCACCCGGGGTTTACTTTCACAAGGATAAAACCGGAGAAATTATATATATTGGCAAAGCAGCAGTTCTTAAAAATAGAGTAAGACAATATTTTCAAAAATCTCGGCTGCGTGACCCAAAGACAGAGGCTCTGATTAGCGAAATTGCAGACGTTGATTGGATGGTTGTTGAAAGTGAGCTCGAAGCACTCTTTTTAGAAGCCGAAATGGTTCGTCGCTACCTACCCAGATATAACATTCTACTGCGTGACGACAAAGCTTTTGTTTATATTCGCATTGATTATGAAAGCGATTTTCCAACAGTATCTACAACTCGTCGGCCATTAGACGACGGAGCGCGATACTTTGGACCTTACAGCAGTCAGGCAACCATTAGCCAGGCATTAAAACTTCTCCGCCATGTTTTCCCTTATTCAACCCGCAAAATCGTCGGCCAACAGAGAGCCACTCTTCATTATCATTTGGGTCTTGACCCTGGCCTTGAGGAAGGGCGAACTTTACTCGATGATTATCGAGCAAATTTAAGACGTTTGATGCAGGTCATCGAAGGCAAACGTAAGTCTATTGAAAAAGAGCTTAAACACGACATGGAGCAAGCGGCTGCTGCGCAAAACTTTGAATTAGCTACAAAGCTAAGGAATCAATTATATGCTCTGCGCCGTCTAAATCAGCAAGTAGTTTTCGGCGATAAAGAATTTTTGGATATCAGTAAAGACCATGCTCTGAATGAATTAGTTAACCTGTTAAGCTTAGACAGTTTACCTCGCCGTATTGAGGGATATGACATCTCTCACCATCAGGGTAGCGATGTAGTCGCCAGTATGGTTGTTTTCACTAACGGTACTACCAACAAAGCCAATTACCGTAAATTTAAAGCATCTAACAATAAAAACAATGATTTTTACAATATACACCAGACTATTAAGCGACGTCTTAGCCAACGCAATATTAAAGCCTGGGGTAAACCCAATTTTGTACTTATAGATGGTGGCAAAGGACAACTCGATGCGGCAATTAAGGCCCGTGATTTAGCTGGCCAGTCTCAGATTCCATTCGTAGGGCTGGCAAAACGCCAAGAACAAATCGTTTTTCATAACCGGGCCAGTAACGTTACTCTCAACCAAGAGATTTTAAAAAAATTGGGTGGCTCCATCGATATAAGTCGTGACTTCACTCTCATAAACTTGCCGCAAAGCACAAATTTAATCAAACTATTACAACGAATCCGTGATGAATCACATCGTTTTGCAATTAGCTATCACGCGGTACTTAAAGGCAAACGTCAAACAGCCAGCATTATTGAGGAAATACCTGGTATCGGGGAGGCCAGTCGGAAAAAGCTAATCAAGACATTTGGCAGCCTAAGAGGGGTTAATCATGCAAATTCTAGTCAAATAGAAGCTGTCTTGGGTCAATCTAAAGCCAAACTGCTACAACAATATCTTAATTCTGACCCAGCTAGGCAGGGCTGAGTATTGGATAAGAAGATAATTGCTTAACTTGTTGACTTGGGTCTATACTGGACCAGGTTATGGAAGAGCTCTTTGGTCCGGATTTCTTTGCTGGCAATCGAACAAAATTGAGGCAACTATTTACAGGCACAGCACCGATTGTAATAACTGCTAACGGTCTCCTGCAAAGGGCCGCAGACAGTAATTTTTTATTTGAGCAGGATGCAAATTTTTGGTATTTGACCGGTTGTCAATCTCCAGACGTGACACTAGTTATTGACAAAGACAAGGAATATCTAATTGTACCGACTCGTGAACCGAGTCAAGAAATTTTTGATGGTCGTATTGATATTGATCTCTTGCAGCGTCAATCAGGTATCACATCGGTCTTAAGTGAAGTTGAGGGTTGGAAACTGCTGACCAGTAGGCTAAAGAAAGCCAAGCATGTCGCAACCATTGCCGCCGCACCTTCCTACATCGAGCCTTATGCAATGTATAGCAACCCAGCCCGGGCTAACTTAATCACCAAAATTCGTAACAAGAATGACAAACTTGAGTTACTTGACCTGACAACGCATCTTACTCGGTTACGTATGGTTAAACAAACGCCCGAAATAACTGCCATTAAAACAGCCATTGATATTACTATTGCTTCTTTCAGAGACGCCATAAAGCCAACTAAGCTTACTAAATACACTCATGAGTACCAGATTGAAGCAGAACTGACTAAAGGATTTCGACGTCGGGGTGCGAGAGGACATGCTTTTGAGCCGATAGTTGCTGGTGGGCCTCGGGCTTGCGTTCTACACAATATTTCCAATAGCCATCAGCTAACAGCTAACGAATTAGTCATAATCGATGTTGGTGCTCAGTTTGGTCATTATGCTGCTGACATAACGCGCACTGTTTCCTTAGAGACAGCTAGTCGTCGTCAGGCGGCTGTCTATGGCGCTGTGCTTGAATGTCAAGCGTTTGCTCTTAGTTTGCTAAAACCTGGTGTGGTGCTCAAAGACTACGAACAACAAGTGGAACATTTTATGGGCGAAAAACTACGCGAACTAGGTCTTCTAAAAAATATTGAGCATGCAGATGTTCGTCGATATTATCCTCATGCCACCTCACACTTTTTGGGTTTGAACGTCCACGATGTTGGTGACTATGCCCGCCCTCTCGAAGCCGGTATGATAATAACGGTTGAACCGGGAATATATATTGCTGACGAGGCGCTTGGGGTTCGTCTTGAAGACGATGTTCTAATCACGGAAACTGGCGTTGAAATACTGTCAGGCCGCTTGCCGAAGGAACTCGGGTAAACTACAATATAACTAATGAAATCGCCTTTTGTTCGGTTTTTTGTGCGCTGGCTAGTATGTGGTTTAGGTCTTTGGATAGCAGCAGGCTTGCTGGGCTCAAGTATTTCTTATGGTCGTATCCGGGATATCGTTATAGCTGGCTTGGTACTGGCGGTCATTAATATTATTATTAAGCCAATTTTGGTCGTTTTTTCACTGCCAGCCATCTTGCTTACACTCGGACTATTTATGGTCATTATCAATGGGTTGACCGTTTTCCTTGCCAGTAAGCTTTATACGCCACTGCATATTACCAATTTTTGGGCGGCAGTTTTTGCCGGTATGGTCATTGGTTTAGTAAACTACTTAGTAACTGCAATCTTGGAGGGAAAATGAGCTTTTTTAACTACTTAGCGATTGGTTCAATGCTTCTGATGACACTTTTGATTTTAATTCAAACCCGGGGAGCTTCAATTGGTGCAGGTCTGGGGGGAGCAGGGGAAGTTAACACAACTCGTCGGGGCACCGATAAAACTATTTTTCAACTGACAATCATAAGTGCTCTTGTTTTTACTGTTTCGTTAGTGCTCGGGATCTTGGCGTAAATAACCGGTCACAAACAAATGCAAGTTTTTCTTGATAATCTTTGGCTAAGAAATGCGATTTAGACTCTATAGACTGCGCCTAAGACGCCAACTTAAAAAACAACGTCGACAGGTTGAAGATTTTGGCTTACAAGCTGAAGAAAATCTGGAACGTCACTTTTTAGAACGCTTTGACCGTCTATTATTAGTCCGCCGCTTTGTAATAGGATGGTTACTCTTGTTCTTGCTCTTACTAGGCTGTGGCCTATGGCAATTAGTTGCCCTGAGCAGTTTTTATCAAGCTGAACAGCCAGTCCCTGGAGGTGTATATAGTGAAGGCTTGTTGGGCTCTTTTACTACCGCCAATCCACTTTATGCGACCAATGATGTCGATACGACTGTCTCAAAATTAATTTTTGCTGGTTTATTCAAATATGACAACCAAAATAAATTAGTTGGCGATTTGGCCAGTAGTTATAGTGTTGATAGCAAAGGGCTAGTTTATACCGTGAAGCTTAAGCCCAATCTGACCTGGCAAGACGGGACCCCCCTGACCAGTGCCGACGTCGTCTTTACTTATGACGCTATCCAAAATCCCGATGCTCGATCTGTACTTGAAAATAGTTGGCAGGGCATTAACGTAAGTGCACCAGATCCACTAACAGTTCTGTTTAGGCTGCCTAATCCGCTCGCCTCCTTCCCATATAATCTGACAAATGGCATTCTGCCCAAGCATCTGTTGAGTGGGATTCCGATGGTTGATCTTCGATCTGCCGATTTTAATACCAATCATCCCATTGGGGCTGGGCCGTTTGAGTGGGCTGCATTTCAAGTAAGCGGCAGTGATCCAACTAATGCCCAGGAGCAAGTGGCTCTCAAGCCTTTTAACAAATACCACGGCAGTGCTCCAAAATTACAAGAGTTTATAGTTCACTCATTTGCCAGCAAAGACCAACTCATACAAGCGTTTGCTGGCAATCAGCTTACGGCAATCTCCGGTATCAACAGCTATCCGTCTCGTTTTTCAAAAGATAAATCGATTAATATCCATCAGCCACTATTAACTGCCGCAACAATGGTTTTCTTCAAAACATCTTCAGGTCTTTTGGGTGATCAAAGTGTTCGTAGAGCTTTAGTTCAGGCAGCTCAGCCTGCAAAAATTATAGCTCAGCTAGGCTATAACACGAGGCCAGTGCGTGAGCCATTGCTTGAAGGACAACTAGCCTACGACCCAACTTATGCTCAAGCGGGGTATAATCTAAAAGCTGCTCAAAGCATACTTGATCAAGATGGATGGAAGATCGGCAAAAACAGTATTCGCTATAAAAACGGTCAACCGTTGGCCTTTAGTTTAGTGGCACCCAATACTCTTGAATACCAGATGGTTACTAAAGAGTTAACCGAGCAGTGGCGTCTGCTTGGCCTAAAACTCTTGGTTCGTCTGGAGGCCAATCAGGATTTTAGCAGCACCTTAGCTTCTCATGACTACGATGCAGTACTTTACGGTATCTCAATTGGTGTTGATCCCGACGTGTTTGTTTATTGGGATAGTTCCCAGGCTAATATTCTGGCCCCAAATCGTCTCAATCTCTCTGAATACAAATCAACGGAGGCCGATAGTTCACTTGAAGCTGGCCGTACCCGACTTGATCCAGCCCTCAGGGTTATTAAATACAAACCCTTTTTGCAAGCCTGGCAAACTGACTCCCCAGCTCTTGGACTTTATCAGCCACGATACCTCTATCTGACTCACGGAACGGTTTATGGGTTAACAGACCACAGTCTTAATACTCCCACAGATCGTTTTAATAACGTTGAAAATTGGATGATCCGTAGTGCCAAGGTGACAGACTGAGCAATTTGAATTTTAGGCCCAAAACAGATAAGATACGAAGGGTATATTAAGTGCTTTGGGGATGTGGTGAAATCGGTATACACGCTAGCTTCAGGAGCTAGTGAGAGCAATCTCGTGGAGGTTCAAGTCCTCTCATCCCCACCACTTTAGTTACCCCATCGAAACAGGTTTAAGGTTAGGCCAGAGGCTAAAATATGTTATCATTTTTGATATCAATGACTGATCGTTTGAGCGTGAATATATGACTAAAATTGCCCACTATTTACAGGAACACCTTGTTGGTGAAGTTATGACATCAACTGATGCTCGTCAATTTTTTGCCACTGATGGCAGTGTTTTTAGTCTTCAACCGACAGTTGTAGTCTATCCGCGCAATGAAAACGATATTCGTAAAGCTACTCGCTTTACCTGGCAGCTAGCTGAAAGAGGACGGGTTATACCGATAACGGCTAGAGGTTCGGGAACAGATCAAGGCGGGGCAGCCCTAGGCCAGGGCATAATGTTAGTTTTTCCAGCTCATCTGCACCGCATTCTGGAGTTAGACACTAAATCGGGGGAAGTGACCGTAGAACCAGGCATCAACTATGGCAAGCTACAACAAGCACTCATTACGCATAATCGCTTTCTACCGCCATATCCGGCTAGCTTAGAGTTCTCTACCGTTGGTGGGGCAGTGGCTAACAATGCCGCCGGCGAGAAAAGCTTAAAATATGGTGACTCAAGGCACTACGTTAAAGGCCTCAGAGTGGTCCTGGCCAATGGTGAGGTTATAGAGACAGGTCGATTAACCAAACGTGAACTTAGTAAGAAACTTGGACTATCAACATTTGAGGGCGAAATTTATAGAGCAGTTGATACTCTTCTTGAAGAAAACAAAGATGTCATTCACGGCATCAACTTTAATATAACCAAAAACGCAGCTGGTTATGAGATTGTTGATATTAAGCGAAAAGATGGCTCATTCGATCTAACCCCCCTGATTGTTGGTAGTCAAGGTACTCTGGGAATCATTAGCGAGATAACTCTGACAACCGAGCCCTATCGTCCGGAGACAGTCCTTTTGCTAGCAACATTTGAGAATCTTGAAAATGCCCAAGCTGCAGTTAATGAATTGCGTGCTCGTCCAGAGCTACCAAGCGTCATGGAGATGGTTGATAGCAGCTTATTAAAACAAGTTAATGCCGCCAATCCCAACCAGCTCAAAGATATTATCCAGCCACCGTTTCCAGCAATGTTGATGTTAATCGAATTTGACAACGTGACTGATCGTCATCAGAAGAAAGCACTTAAGAAAGCCCAGAAAACTTTAGAAAAGTATGCAACTTCCCATATTCTGGAAACAGAATCTGATCAGCAAGAGAAACTTTGGAAAGTGCGACACGCTGCGGCAACATTAATTGGCCAAGCTAAGGGCTTTGTTAAAGCGGTACCGATCATTGAAGATGGTATTGTTCCACCTGATCGTTTGCAAGAATTGATGATCGGCATCAACGACATCTTTACTAGAAATCATCTGGAGATGGCAGTTTGGGGTCATGCTGGAGATGCCAATCTGCATGTTCAGCCGACGCTTAATCTTGGTCAAGTCGGTGACCGCCAAAAGGCGTTTCGGTTGATGGATGAGTATTATAAATTAGTCATTGATCTTGGTGGGAGCACGACAGGTGAGCACGGTGATGGTCGCCTAAGAGCACCATACCTGGAAAAACTATACGGAGTCGAAGTCTACAGCTTGTTCCAAAAGATCAAACAAATCTTTGATCCCTACGGAACTCTCAATCCCGGTGTTAAAATTAACGTCACTCTTGATGATATTAAGCCCCTACTTCGGCAGGAGTTTAGTCTCGGCCAATTCTATAATCATTTGCCACATAGTTAAATCTTGAGTTTTCGACTCAAAACAGATAAGATAATTGTGACTTCGAGTGATTTAGGCTGGCGGACGTGGCGGAATTGGTATACGCGTATGCTTGAGGTGCATATGCCGCAAGGCTTGGAGGTTCAAGTCCTCTCGTCCGCACCAACATGGTACAATTTATAAAATGTAAGGGTGATTAGCTCAGTTGGCTAGAGCATCTCGTTTACACCGAGAGGGTCGGGGGTTCGAGTCCCTCATCACCCACCATTTTCGAATTTAATTCACATCAGGACTTAGACTATTTGCGGGAATCTGCTGTTTGCGTATTACTGAGCTTTAGCAATACATTGTCAGAAGTTATTAGAACCATACTTTCTACTTGTGACTGTGCTATTAACATACGATCAAACGGGTCATGTTTACGTAGTGTTGGAAATAGGGTTAGTGCATCGGCGTGCTTAATGTCAAAAGACAGGCTTTTTAGGCCTGCAGCTGAAATGTCTTCAGCTAAACTATCCTCAGATTGAAGTTTTCCTAGCATCGTTTTAATCCGAATTTCTAAAATGTTAACTGATGAGGCGTATACTTCATCTGCATTCTCTATGAGTTGTTTGGCTTTAGCCCCAAGTGAAGCACCATCAATATCCCCAAGTAGCCAAATTAGGGCATTCGTGTCTAGAAGAACCTTCAAGACTTATCCCAGTCCTTTCCATAAAACATTTCTTGAACATCGGCATCTAAGTCGCCATGCTGTTTATTCATATAGGCAAGCTTACCCTTAGCAGTGCCAAAAGTTATCTGTGTTTTTTTAGGTTCTGCCGCCATAAGCACAACTTCTTGTGTCCCATAGCTACCTATGTATACAGGCGTACCTGCTTTTGCTTGTTTAATATATTTGGACAAATTTGTCTTTGCATCATAAATGCTGACTGTATTACTCATAACCTTAAGTATATAGAATGAACTAGACTAAGTCAAGTCAATTTTATCATTATTAAATAGCTAAATTACTCTAATTCCCACTATCTCAGCATAACTAGAGCTGTTACGTCATAATAAACTAGTCCTAGTTGTTCTAGTTCTTCAGCGAGATCAATCAAACAGGTTAGTAAGGGGTTCCATCGAACTGTCTGACTGCCCACCAGTTTATGAATTAGCTTTGATGAAAAGTCAAGGCTAATCTTATGTATATCGCTCAATCAGTCTATTGACATCATTATATCTATTTGATATCCTTTTAATATGAGTAATACATCGACAATCCACGTACCAGTAGAGCCAACAGTGCGTAAGCAGTTTACTGCTAAAACAAAGCAACTTGGCTTTGATTCTGCCCAAGCATACCTTAGGGTTGTAATTAAAGCTGTAGTAGACGGTCGTCGTATAGATTTTAATTTGGATGATTGGGGTGAACCCAGTGACGAAGCGGCAGAACGTCTAAACAAAGCCGCTGAAGAGGCTAAAAAGGGTCATAACTTATCTGGTCCCTTTAAAACCGTTGACGCTTTCATGAAAGATCTATAGACATGAAACCTATCAAGCGGGATAAAACGTTTGAAAAACACTTTAAGCAACGAATCAACCCGAACGATAAATTGGTTAAACTGTTTGGGCAGAGACTCGAGTCGTTTATTAGTGGTGAGCTTGGTTATCCTCTCTACGATCATGCGCTCACTGGTAAGCTGAAAAGCAAGCGGGCTTTTTCTGTAGCCGGAGATATCCGAGTTGTCTATATAGAGCTCGAAGACTATATTGTCTTCCTTGATGTAGGAAGCCATAATCAAGTCTATAGGTAGAGCTCTAGGCTAACCATGGTTAGTGCTTGTAATTTCAACATAGTTAATGGTCTCCGATCGGAATATACAACACCTAGGTCTTCTAGTTTTTCGGATAAGTGTATTAAACTATTTAGCAAGGGGTTCCATCGAACCACCCCACATCACTCACCAAAATTATTTGATAACCCCCTAGAAATGCCAGCCATGCAATAGGCGCCATTGCCAGGAAGGGGGTGCCAGTGGCCGCTGAAGAACAACAGCTGTTTCCTCGGGAGTATTACCAACAGCAGGGGCTAACATTAATTTACCAACAACTTGCCCGCTAGCAAGTGGTGCCTTTTGTGGCTCCAAAGACAAGCTAAGGCTAAACGGTGTGCCTTTCCAACCAAAGGCCGCAAGGCTTTTAGCAGCCACAATATTAACACTTGTCCCCCAAGGTGTATTAACGTAACCGACCACATTTCCGGCCGAGATAACTGTTTGCTCACTAAAATTAGCCTGGGCTGCGGCAAGCAACGGCGGAGCATTTCTTATTGCTTGCCCTAAACTAGGTGCGCCCATAATAGCTACTACTAAGGTAAGTCGGTGATTATCGACCAGGGTATAGTTTCCGGCAACTACGTAGACCCCGCCAGCCTGGTCTGTATTACCCGTTTTAATTCCCAAAATACCATCCTGGCCAACTAAAGAATTGAGATTGCGGATTGTGCCAGCCACCGGTATAGTAGCCTGGGGTTGAGATACAATCTGAGCCAGAACAGGCTGCTGAAGAGCTATTTCTCCCAGGCTAACCAGATCAGATGCCGTACTGACTGTAGAGGCTGAAAAACCGCTTGCGTCAGCTATGGTAGTAGAATGCAGGCCAATCTGCTTAACGTAGCTATTGGCATAACTGACATAGGCTGGCAGCGAACCAAAGGCCCAAAAAGCTAAACTATCGGCCAGATTATTAGCTGAAGGCAGCATCATAGCTTGAAGCACTTGATATTCACTGATCTGCTCACCGTAATTGACCGGCACAACTGAACCGCCACCAGCTACATAAGCTTGATAGAAAGCGATATCTTGATTACCAATGGTTAGCTCTGGACCCTGCTGGCCTAGACTAAGTGGCATTTTTTGCAAGACCGCTAAAGCGGTTACTAGTTTGGCAACGCTGGCTGTAGGTTGAGGAGCTTGGCTTCCATGGGTTGCCAATACCTGATAACCGCTTGCACCAATCGCCGCTTGCCCGTAATTTGGCCAGGGCAGGGGATTAGATGAACTACTAGCCAGTGTTGACACGATGCTTATTGGTTTAAGTGGTGATAGGGGTCGGTTTAAGGCCCAAACTGAAAAGGCCGTGCCTAGCAGCAAAATGGTGACCACCATAAGTAATAAAAAACGGCGCATTTACTTTTTAATGATACAACGCTTTGGGGTCTATTGCTGTATACTTTATAGATAGTAAATGAAGGAGATCAAATGATGTCAGTCTTAATTATTATCGCTGTTATTCTTGTGCTAATAGTACTCTTTGGGGCCACAATGTATAACGGCCTGGTACGCCTTAATCAAAGAGCGCAGGAAGCCTGGAGTGACATCACAGTTCAACTGAAAAGACGCTATGACCTGATCCCTAACCTGGTAAATAGTGTTAAGGGCTATGCTGCTCACGAAAAAACAGTTTTTGAAGATGTTACGAATGCCCGAAGTAATGCTTTAAGTGCTCAAGGAGTGGCTGCCACGGCCAAAGCCGAAAATCAGTTCTCACAAACCCTAAAAAGTTTATTTGCCGTAGCCGAAAACTATCCTGACCTAAAAGCGACCGAAAACTTCCAACAGTTACAAGCCGAACTGGTTGACACTGAGGATAAGATTCAGGCTTCACGTCGTTTTTATAACGGTGTTGTGCGAGACTTTAACTCGAAGCGTAAAACTTTTCCAACCAATATTTTTGCAAACATGCTTGGTTTTAAACAGGACAAGGAATTCTTTGAGCTTGATGAAGCCGAGCAAGCTCAAGCCGAAAAACCTGTCGACGTAGAATTTTAATTTAAGCATAAAGAATCCGACCTTCCATGTATAGTCAGATTGCTGCCAATAAACGAAGAACCATAATCGTATTGATCGGTTTTCTGGTTTTTGTGGCTCTAGTTAGCTGGCTGTTCGTAAAGTATCTAAATGGTACGCCGGACCTTTTTTACGGAGTCATAATCGGTTCGTTATTCTATGCCCTCATTACCTACTATTCTGGGGCCAAAATGGCTCTGGCTGTTAGCGGTGCTCGTCAGATACAAAAACAAGACAACATAAGGCTCTGGCGGATTATTGAAAACTTGAGTATCACCGATGGCTTGCCTATGCCTCGAGTCTACATAATGGACGATCCCTCTCCTAACGCCTTTGCCACTGGCCGTGATCCGAACCATGCAGCCGTCTGTACCACCAGCGGGTTACTGGAAATGATGAACGACAATGAACTACAGGCTGTATTTGCCCACGAACTAGGACATATTAAGAATTACGATATTAGAGTCAGCATGATTGCCTTTGCCCTAACGGCGGTTATTTCTTTGCTGGCCGACATCATACTGCGCCTAACCTGGTTTGGTGGTGAAGATAGGGAAAACGGCAACCAGATTTTCCTGCTACTAGGTATTATTGCAGCCATACTGGCACCGATAGTTGCTACTCTAATTCAATTGGCAGTCTCTAGGCAAAGAGAGTACTTAGCAGATGCCACCAGTGCTCTAACTACTCGTTACCCCGAGGCCTTAATTAGCGCTCTCCAGAAGATTGATGACCGCGGCAGTGTACTCAAAAAGCAAAATACGGCTACGGCTCACCTTTTTTTTGTTAATCCCCTAAAAGCCCATAGCCTTGCCAACTTATTTAGTACCCACCCCCCAATCAAAGCGCGCATTATTCGCTTACGTGAGATGGAAACTCATGCCTAAGGTCACTAAAAAAGGACGACCCAAAACGACCGTTAAGTCGGCAAACCCCAAGCGTCCAGTTAAGCTTATTTCTGTTTGGCAACTGAGCAAAAAAGGATTGATTACAATAAGGCAACACAAACAACTTTTTGGCGGCATAATCCTTATTAATGGAATTCTGACAGTCATTTTGGTACAGGGCCTAGCCAGTACTAACGTCGGTAGCTTAAAAGCCCAGTTTGATCAGGCATTCAGCGGGCACTTTGGTCAGCTGGCTTCCAGTCTATCGGTTTTTGCAATACTTATTGGATCATCAGGTAATGGTTCCAGCGGGACCGCCGGAGCCTATCAGTTTTTTCTAACATTAATTACTAGCCTAGCCATTATTTGGACTTTACGCCAAGTCCAAAACGGAACCCTAGTGCGAATACGGGACAGCTATTACAAAGGTATCTATCCATTAGTCCCCTTTGTATTGGTACTGATAGTTATCGGACTCCAACTACTGCCTCTTTTAATTGGTGCAGCCTTATATAACCTGGTTATGACTAACGGCATTGCCGTCATGGTAATTGAAAAAATCATCTGGGCTTTGCTGTTTTTTGCTCTGGCCCTACTTAGTCTCTACATGCTTAGCTCGTCACTGTTTGCTCTTTATATAGTTACTTTGCCGGATATGACGCCAATTAAAGCCCTGCGCTCTGCTCGTGGACTTGTCCGTAACCGACGCTGGAGCGTTCTGCGTAAAATCCTTTTCTTGCCGCTGGCCCTCCTAATCGGGGCAGCAATCATTATGCTACCGGCCATAATTTGGCTAGCAGCCATTGCGCCCTGGATATTCTTTTTGCTAACTATGTTTGGTTTGGTTGTGGTCCATAGCTATATGTATAGTCTTTACCGGGAACTGTTGAATGAATAAGCCCTCAGCCCAAAGTCGAATTCTTCAATTACGTCAACTTATTGACGACTATCGTTACCACTATCACGTGCTTGATGAATCTATTATTAGCGAGGCTGCTGCCGATAGCCTGAAACATGAGTTGACTTTACTGGAAGAGCAATATCCACAACTTGTGACGCCCGATTCCCCGACTCAGCGGGTAGCTGGACAGGTATTACCAGGATTTAACAAAATTCGTCATTCCTCAAGAATGCTTAGCCTGAATGACGTTTTCAGTCGCCAAGAAGTAGAGGCCTGGATCAAACGGATTAATAAATTATCGCCCTCCAGCAAGACTGAATATTTTGCCGATATTAAAATGGACGGACTGGCCTGTGCCATTATTTATGAGGACGGACAATATACTCAAGCTGTTACTCGTGGTGACGGTTTTGTCGGTGAAGACGTAACAGCTAACGTGGCTACAATTGAGGCAGTGCCTTTTAAATTACGCTCAACCAAATCAAAATATACTTCGTTCCTAAAGGGTCGAACCGAAGTTCGTGGCGAAATAGTTCTCTTTAAGAAGGATTTTGAAGCCATAAATCGCCAACGACTGGACACTGATCAACCAGCCTTCGCTAATCCACGCAACCTGGCTGCTGGCACTATTCGTCAACTTGATCCCCGATTGGCTGCTGCCCGGCCATTACGTTTTAGAGCTTATGATCTTATAGTTGAAGACGAAGAAGCTATACCGACTCATGCTTTTGCCTATCAGGCCTTGCGAGCCCTCGGTCTACCGGCTAATCTTCAAGCCACTACTTTTTCTAGTCTTGAGGAGCTAATTAAATTTGTCCAGCAATGGGAAAGCAAGCGACACCAACTGGCCTTTAATACGGATGGACTAGTCATTAAGTTAAATGACCGCAAGCTCTACAAAAGCCTTGGAGTAGCCGGTAAAGCACCACGTGGGGCAGTGGCCTTTAAGTATCCTGCCGAGGAAGCAACTACAACCATTAAAGACATTGTCCTGAGCATTGGCCGGACAGGAGCAGCTACGCCGATTGCAGTCTTTGCCCCGGTTGTTATAGCCGGTACCACTGTCCAGCACGCTTCTCTGCATAACGCTGACGAGATTAACCGCAAAGATATACGAGTCGGTGACACGGTCATAATTTTTAAGGCTGGAGATATTATTCCCCAAGTTCTAAAGGTATTAACAGACCTACGCCCCAAAAAAACCAAGGCCTTCAACATGGAGGTTGAGTTGAAGCGCCAGTATCCAGAGCTCAGCTTTGTGCGACCTGCTGGCGAGGTGGTTTATAGACTTAAAGGGGCTAGCAGTAAGCTATTGCTTAAACAGGCTCTGGTTCACTTTGCTAGCAAGGGAGCCATGGACATAGATACTCTGGGCGAAAAGAACGTAGCCGCATTAATAAATGCCCACTTGATTGACGATATTGCCGATATCTATGGCCTTAATGTTAACCAGGTAATAAAGCTAGACAGATTTGCCGAGACCTCAGCCCGTAAGTTAATTGATGGCATTAAAAATGCTCAAAAACCGGATCTAGCCCGTTTTATCTATGGTCTTGGTATCCGGCATGTTGGCGCTCAAACAGCAATTGATCTGGCCCAAAACTTTAAGTCACTCGATAAACTAGCCTGCGCTACTCTGGAGAGTCTGAGCAGCATTGACGGGATTGGTGAAGTAGTTGCTGAGTCAATTGTGGCTTGGTTCGTCGACCCAGATAACCAGCACTTGCTTAAAAAGTTCAAGCAACTAGGAGTTAAAACTGTTTATGAATCACGCCTTGGTGGTTTATTGCAGGGTAAGAGTTTTGTTGCTACCGGAAGTCTTAAGCGAATGAGTCGTGAGGCTATGGCTCAAAAAGTACGAGACCTGGGTGGTATTTTTCAGACTAGTGTTGCTAAGGACACTACTTACCTGGTCGTCGGAGCCAATGTCGGAGAAGCAAAACTAGCTAAAGCCAAAAAGCTCGGTACAAAACGACTGAGCGAAACCGATTTTTTACAAATGATCGGCCAAATCTAAAAGACGGAACACTAACTTAACCAAGGCTATTAATGACTACCAAATTAAGCGACACTGCCTAACTAGGATTGTCTAAACCGACACCTTGACAGCATAACTAAATCAGTTATGCTTAATAGCGTATAGTCTCGTGCGCATGCGGCGCGCATGCAAAACAAAAATACCAAAACAAACAGTTGCACCTCGCCGCTTTGGTGGGCGCGCACGACAGCCGACATAAAAAAGACCGAGAATATCGGTTCTTTTTATTGGTGGCTCTAAAAAGGCGTGGAAAATGGATGGAAATTGAGTTTGGAGACGCGTATAATTACAGGCCTATGAGTGACAATGACAACTACATGGGTGTATTGCTTGAAGAGATCCGCGACCAGAACAAAGCCGTTCTTGAAGCTGTGGGTGATATGCAACGCCATGTACAAAAGATCCCGGTAATGCAGGAACAACTTGAACGTGTCGAGACCAAGGTCGACACTATCCAGGCCGCTGTAACCGACACCAACCGCGACCTGGCTGATCTCGACAGCCGTGTCATAATTATCGAACAAGCGGCTTAGCTAATAGCGTCCTTCGAGGGCCAACGGTCAGTCCTTCACGAGGCTTCTTCGCCAAGCCGCGTGATCCACGAGTGATTAGGGTGTACGAGGTTCAAGGCCCTTCTAAGCCAGTTCCGTGCCCCCTCTGTATCTGTGCATTCGCACATGTATTCGAAACTGGTGGAGCATGAGGGATTCGAACCCTCGACCTCATCCATGCCATGGATGCGCGCTAGCCAACTGCGCTAATGCCCCAACCGCTAATCAATAATAACAGCTATTACGCTCAGCTCAAGATCAACTGTCAGTGTTGCCATTTGATAGTTGCCTAAACCTAGCATACAATGGGGCTATAAAGAGGGAGAACAGATATGTCAGTATTGGCCATTATGCTCATCATAGTTATTTTAGTGATTATTGCCAACGGAGTAAGGATTATTAATCAGTACGAAAGAGGAGTAGTATTTCGGCTTGGCCGAGTACGCGGTGGCATTAAGGAGCCAGGTCTCCGGTTGATCATTCCGGTTATAGATAAAATGCGCAAGGTAAGCCTTCGGATTGTAACGCTGCCGATCGAATCACAGAAAATTATTACCAAAGATAATGTCTCTATTGATGTAGCTGCAGTAGCTTATTACCAAATTGCAGACCCCATAAAAGCGATTGTAGAGATTGAAAATGTTGTTTCAGCAACTTACCAAATTGCCCAAACAACGGTTAGAAATGTAGTCGGCCAGAGTAGCTTAGATGATGTGCTCAGCGAAACAGTAGCCATTAACGAAAAAATCAAGTCAATTCTAGAGGCTTCAACCCAAAAATGGGGCATTTATGTCAGTACGGTTGAGGTAAAAGACATCCAACTGCCTGACACGATGCAACGGGCTATGGCTAAACAAGCAGAAGCAGAACGTGAGAAACGTGCCAAAATTATTGCCGCTGAGGGTGAACAACTGAGTGCCACTAAGTTAGGTGAAGCCGCTGACATTATTGCCGCCCACCCGATAGCTCTTCAACTGCGCAATCTGCAAGTTCTAAGTGATATTGCGGTTGAGAAGAACAGCACGATCATTTTCCCCAATCAGTTTTTGGATACCATCGATAGTGTTCGCAAATTCATGGGCAAAGAACAGAATTAATGAGCTTGGTAGATTATCAGGAGCAGGTTGATGCCTGGGCCCAGAGCCTACAAGTGCCGTATTGGTCACCACTGTCACAGCTAGCCAGATTAACCGAAGAAGTTGGTGAGTTGGCCCGTGTTTACAATCACAAGTACGGCCAAAAGATTAAAAAACCAACAGAGTCAGAGGACGACTTGGAAGGTGAGCTTGGTGACATTCTGTTTGACGTTATCTGTATGGCCAACACCGAGAATATTGATCTCGATAAAGCCTTACAAAGAGTAATACTAAAGTCTAAAACCCGTGATAAAGATCGCTTCGCCAAAAAAATAGCATAACTTTGATCCGCCGTTTCCTAGTACATTTTATCGAGTGACCACTAGGGACCTAGTCATTGTGGACAATAAGCTGGCGGTCGTTGAAGACGAAAACCATCAATGACCACTACTCGGGGAGGTGGCCGGGAGCAGAACGAAACCTTTGAAGAGTCGATTAATCAAGTGGGAAGTTAAAGAAGAATTAGGCGTTGAGGTAGCAACGATTGGACCGACAAAAGACTTCGTGGATTACATATGGCCTACGAGTTAATGTTGATAAAGCCAAGTTTAATCTGTAGAATAACAGAGTTGTGGCTCTTTAGCTCAGTTGGTAGAGCAGAGGCCTGAAGAGCCTTGTGTCCCCAGTTCGAGTCTGGGAGGAGCCACCATCCCAGGTATTCGACCAGGAATAAGCTGAAAAAGCTCGTTCACCCCTGTTAAATATCTGGGATTTTCAGTTCCAGACTCTAGCTCTGAATATCGCGGAATTTCGTTGAAGATAGCCCCAAAAAATTGAGCCTTGCGTATAGGATCAATCTGTTTTCTCATGATTTGATCAAGGTTTTCGAGATAATACATAACCCTCCCTAGGACGATGCCTATATTTATGCGACCAGCACCAGTCTTCTTACTTTGCTCGGCCGTTAGTTCGTTAATTCGCCTATTAATTCTCTCTGCGTCCTCCTCCATAAACTTAATTGCCGTTTCAGACTCCAGGAACTTGATTTTTCTGAGGGTTAGCTCAGATTCCAGCTTAAGTTCCTGAACTTGCTCCTCAATTGTGGCTACGTCACTATCCGTTGCTACCTGACGTCGACCCCATTCATTAATAACACGTCGACTGATGATTTGGGCGTTTTCAGGTGTGACGGTCAGCTTTTTGACAAACGACAAGATGGTAGCTTCAAGCTCGGCCTTAGGGATACGGAAATAGTGCCCTTTATCGCAGTGATAAGCTGGGTAGTGTGTACCATTTGAACCTTTAGAAGCACTACCGTAAAGTGGTTTACCGCACATTGAGCAACCCACAAACTTTCTAAATGGAAAGTCTGGGTCTCGCCGTCCTTTGGCAACTTGAGGTGCGGGAGCTTCCTCTGTGCTGATAGTGATGTCGTTGCCTTGCTCAGTAATGACAACCTTGCCCTTATTTGCCTTGTTGAAAGTTTTTATATCAACCAGGCCAGGAAAGACGAAGCGTACTGGTTGGCCGTTTGTCCATTTTTCATTATTCACACCTGCGTAAATTGGGTTACGAAGGATGAGTTCCATAGCGTCTTTATCCAGTAAATTTCCGCCCCGTTTCCCAATTATCTTAGATCGGTCGTGTTTGCTACGGATATAGTGAATCCTTGATTGATAGCCCATACGGTTTATCGATTCCACGATTTCATTGTCGTGCATAGTGCCAGTAGCATGTAATTCGAAGATCCGAATGACAAAAGGTGATTCCTTGGGGTGAGGTTTTAAGATTACACGTTTGCCATTTTTGGTTTCAATCTTTTCGCTCGCAAAACCATAGGGATTTTGGCGCATCCAATAACCAAGTCGGGTATAGCGAATTGAGGCTCCGACCATGCGACTTAGAATATCCCGTAGTTCATCCTTGGCTCGTTCAGCTTCAAGATATTCGGTCTTTTGACTAGGTGAATACACGCTCCAGTCATACTTTATGTCCAGGTGCTCGAGTGTATTAACTCGCTGTGTGCTTATAATTCCGTATAAATCAACGAGCTGAACCTCAGTCTCTTCAAGTTGCTTTTTAAGAGGGCCATAATAGTCTGCGCCACCTCTAGTGAAACGATCAATCGACTTGATAATGAATAGTTGGATGTTATTTTTTGGGTCTCTACAGTAGTCAATTGCTTCCTGCATTGGCTGCTTTACCTTAGCCCCTGACTCCGCGAAGATAAAGGTTTTCTTAATCGTTGCTTGCAGAGTACTAGCGTGACGGGTTAATTGTTCGCGCTGTGCTTCTGGCGAGTCACCTTCATTAAACTGCTTATCAGAGGAGACTCTGATGGCGATCACTGCATTACGCTCGTTTAATTTATTGAGCATAGCTCCTCGCATATAATTTCCACTAATAAGGAGGCCAGTAGGTCTATCCGATCTTCTGTCGATAGCGGTACTTCTGTTATGCTCTTCGGATCATTCATGTTACCCTCTTGAGTTGTTCCTTATATAAGATATAATAGTCCTAAATAAAGATACATACAAGCTTTTTCTATGATTATCCTGTGGATAAATATCATAAAATTACTGTCCCCATGGGCGGTGACAATATATTGCGTCTTTTCCACTGTTAACGTACAGTTGTTTGTAGTGCCTAACTTATAAATATACGGTGTAGGTGGGGTTGGCAATAAATAAATACACTAATGACTACAGAAAAAAACTCTACATATTGTATCAATACAAAATACCTAATTACTTAAACTTACCTATAAATAATCCTAATGAAACTACCATACATAACAACTAAGCAAGCAGAAATACTAAAGCTACTCTATACTTTTAGATTCCTAGACAGAATACAGCTACAAGCATTCATGAATCACAAAGATAAACGCAGGGTATTAGCTTGGCTGAAAGATCTACGAGAAAAGCAGCACCTTGAGTGGATATACTCCACAGACTTTGCTGAGAAAATGAAGCCAGCGATCTACTATCTTGGTATAAACGGCATACGATACCTGAAAACTCTAGAATGGGATGACGACAGCACTATCTATCCCATCGAAGAACTACGCAAACGCTATAAGGAAGCTGACCGTAGCCGGACGTTCGTTGACCGGAGCTTGCTGGTAGCAGACTGTTGTCTAGCACTCAAAGCCGTTAATGGCGCTAATAATGGGACGAATAGTAGTAAAGTGACATATAGCTACGTCACCGAAGCAGAATACATCGACTCAGATCACGAGTATCATTTTCTAGCTGAGCTTGAAGTACTACGCCCAAATCTCTGCATTGTGAAACAGGAACAAAAGCGAGGTGAAGACGAACCAGTAACCACCAACTATTTGCTAGAGATCTTTGACAGCACATTGCCACGCTATCGCATGCGACGCAGGCTCAAAGGCTATGTCACATATCTTGATGACCGTGAATGGGAAAGTAGTGAGCCCGAACCAATAATCCTACTCGTCTGCCCAAGTATTACTGAGCTGGTCTATGCAAAGCGAGCCACCAAGAAGCTGATCGAAGATACTTATGAGGACGATTTGCATGTTCGATTTACGACAGCCGAACTACTGAAACGAGAAAGCGTCACAGTGGAACTTTGGGAAGAAGGAAAATTGCGGTATGGGTTGTAGCTATTAACCGTACTCCCGCTCCGAGGAGCGAGGAGTCACATCATCCTGTGCCCAGGATGATGGTTTGATCGTTCAACATTCTTCCTTGCAGTAATTCTTTAGGCGTGGTATAATATTCTTTAAATTGCGTAAGTTGGAGTAACTACTAATGGATCAAACCGAAGCCCTTGAAATAATCGAAGCTGTAAGGAATAAAGTACCTGAAGCAGATCGAATTGCTTTAGATACCGAATATGCCACTCGCTTTATGGAAGTTGCGCCTAATGCCGGTTCCATTGCTCTAGAAGGTGCACAGGTTGAAACAGCTGTCCCAATCGTAGAAACCATCGTAGAAACCACCCCCACTCCAGAGGCTGCTCCTGTAACTTCAGAAGGCTTGCTCGCTACCCTC